>Ga0105055_10002936_pt1 | contig 26227 bp, 17 predicted proteins | sample BON03_FD_78090 | JGI IMG/M metagenome (GOLD analysis project Ga0105055, IMG submission 78090) | Freshwater microbial communities from Lake Bonney liftoff mats and glacier meltwater in Antarctica - BON-03 | ecosystem: Environmental > Aquatic > Freshwater > Ice > Glacier meltwater | place: Lake...
GATCGGTGTGCGTGTCAGCCGTCAATTGCGTGCAGCAAGTCAACCAATCACCGATGTGAACCTGCTGAATCGCCTGACCGTGCAGGCGAAGAAGCTGTCGATGCAAATCGCCCCCATCATCGCGTACTGCGAATTCGTCGCCGTGCCCATTGTCATCGGTCTGTTGCGTCCGATGATTCTTATTCCGACAGCAATGGTCAACGGCCTGACGACCGATCAACTGCAATCTGTGCTCACGCATGAACTGGCTCATCTGCGACGTCACGATCATCTGCTGATTGTCGTGCAGCGAATTCTGGAAGCGGTTCTGTTCTTTCATCCCGTCACGTGGTACCTCAGTCATCACATTCATGACGAACGCGAAACCTGCTGCGATGATCTCGTCCTGGCCACCGGTGGCGATCGGCTACACTACGCCCAATCCCTCCTTCGAGTTGCCGAACTCCGCCTCGCCGCCACATCACGCAACGGAAAATCTCTCACAGCCCTCGCCGCCGACGGCCAACGTCCGTCAAAACTGCGGCAGAGGATTGCGAGATTGCTGGGTGATTCGAGTAGCGATTCCGTGCGAGTGAGCAGTCTTTGGCTGGTCGCAGTTCTCGTCACGTTCGTCACAACAGTCGGTTGGGTCATCAACACGATGGCGGCTCCGGCGGTTGTCGAGACGCAGAAGGAGGTCACGCCAGATTTTGAATCGATTAAAAGTCTTGTCGAGCAAGCACACATCGGGCCCAGGGAACTCAAGTCGGCACACGTCCGGTTTCGAATCGCTCGAGTCGAAGGCGGCTTTCATAAGGAGCTGACTCCTGAGAAATGCGCAGAGTTGGTGAAGAGTCACGATTTGAGGACATCACCAAAACACTTGAGAAGCCTCCTCAAGGAATTCCTAAGTGAAGATGAAAGACTGGCTGAAGAAGCTTGGAGCAATGTGGATCTTTATCTGGAAGGATCGAAGACTCGCACAACGAAGAGTTCATCAAATGACGCTTCGGACTATTGGGTGCGAGATGGGGAAATTACGCTCCGATGGGATGCTGCGAATCGACAGGCAGACCTCTTGCGCACGACCGATGACTGGATCCACGAAGAGACGCTCGATTATTTTCTTCGATTGAACTACATCGTTGCCAAAGAAATCGCGCAGAATAAACCGACCGAAATTGCCAGAGACGGCGATCTCCTTCTGCTGCGATATGAGTCCGGTGAACTCACTGAAGAAACACGAATCAGTCGGCTCAGCGGTTGCGTGCATTCACATACAAGGTTGGTGAACGGCGCCATTGTCAGCGAGCAGCTGCAACTTGGCTGGCGTCGATACAACAATGTTTGGCTCCCGACGGTTGTCGCGGAGTTTAGTTATCGGAGAAACCAGCTGGACGGCTGCAAGTTGATCGTTATAGAACAGGCCAACATCAATTCGTCGTTGCCCGCTGGAATCTTCACACTTGGAGCGCCGGCCGGTTCAGTCATTGTTGATAAGAGGGATGGCCTTACGCAGACGTACGCGATCAACCACGATGTGGATGACCTGACTTCGAATGAACAACTACAGGCCGCGATGCTGCCATTGAGCAAAGAACTTACGCTGAACGAAGGTGATGTGATCGCCACAGCCATTGATTCAGTGAAGCAGCAACAGGACGAAGTCAAACCGCTGATTGCAAACATCGACAAGAATCACGCACTTGAACTCGTCGCCGTTGTTTCGATGGACGACCGCTCCAAAGCGTGGTCTCCGGATGGTACGCAGATCGAGCCGCAGGCGACGTGGCCAATACCGATTAGGGTTCGGTCTGCCGAGAAACCGACCCATGGATTCATCTTCCGTTGCACAGGATTGCAGGACGGAACGGCCATCGCATGGCGTGGTCCCGGCCCGGTTGTAACACCCGGCCTGAGTGAATCGGTGCCGGAGTGGATCGGGCTTTCAGGGTCGTTCAAAGATTTGCAAACCGTCAATGTTCGTGCCGGCCTCACAACGCCAGCCTGGGGCCTCTGGGTTTCGATTGCGTTCGATGATGCCGTGACGCCGTACGAGACGTCGCCCGAGTTCTCTGAACTCTATGCCAGAATCAAACCGGAAGCATATCACAACGCAGACCAGTACGGTTTAGTTTTAAAAGGGGTGAACGGCGTTGATGAGCGTGCCCAGCATGAGGTCGTTGCTGTCTTGAAAGACGGAACACGAAAGCATCGCAGCGGTACTGGTCCGACGAACGACAATGACCTTATTATATTTTTCGAAGGGACAGATCAGGTTGATCACCTTGAATACCGTCTGCGGCCATACGTGCATTGGGCAACTTTCGAAAACGTCTCGCTGGCACCGGGCGTCAAGTCGGAGGCGAAGGTCTCTGTGGAGACGCTCCAACTTCCCAAAAAAGCGGCACCAAAACTTCAAGGCCAGGTTCGAGATGCCGAGGGCAAACCAATCGCAGAAGCCAATGTCGCAGTTCGTACGACCAGAGTGGGAACTCCGATAGTAGTGCGGGCGAAAACGGATGCAAACGGTCGCTTTGAACTCGCGCTGTCAGGTGTCTCATGGCGAAAGGGCGAACCGCTGGGTCGGTGGGTATGGCATCCGGGTTATGCGGTGAATGTGGAAACTCAGTTCGCATCAAAAGAGGATCTTGCAACGCCTGTCAACATCACACTGACCGTTCCCGACAAAGTGCGTTTTCGTGTCACCGATCCTAAAAGGAATGGAGTTGCGGGAGCGGTCGTCACTCCTTCGAAGGTGGCGATGCCGATGCCACCAGGCGCCTACTTAATAACCGATTTGATGGACACTGTTCCAGAATTCCTTCGGCGAACATCTGATGCTGACGGAATTGTAGAGCTGGACAATTTTCAAGGTGCCTCGCTGCATTCGCTGACAATTCAATCGGATGATTACGGTATTCAGCGGAACAATGTTAAGTACCTGAGTACATCGCTTGTCGATGCGAATGGAGTCATGACTCTGCGACTGCAGCCCACAACACGAGTTCGAGGGCGACTCGTTGGAGCGCCGGCCGAGTTTTTGAAAGGGATTCAGGTCGATTTGCGTAGCGATGTCAAGAACTGGCCATACGGTGAGGTGGATGGACTTGCGACGGTCGTCACCGACGACGAAGGTCGCTTTGAAGTCGCCGCCATTGCAACCGGCGAATTATCTATCTGGCAACATGCAGATTCAGATGCAGAATGGCGGCTGGTGCCGAACAAACACACGCTGATCGCCGGTACGTCACCTGAAATTGAGTTTGTTCTCAAAGAAACGATACAGGTGCCGTTCAAGATTATTCGCGAAGATTCAGGACTGCCCGTTGCGGGAGTCGGAGTCTCAATCTCCGATGAAAACAGATTCCACGAAGTTGCAACAGGCGTCTCAGACGAACGCGGCGAATTCCGCGCTCGCGTTTTTGAAGACACTTGGAACTTCGCAACTGTGGATCGTATGCCGGCTGAATTCACGCCACCAACCGACGAAAACGATTTCGCGTGGTTTCCTGGAACGCCCGTGAGATTTCAGTCGTCCGTCGCTGCCGACGGAATTGAGGTGCCCGTGCTGCAAATCACAGTTCCAAAGGGAAAAATGTTGCGAGGACAGCTTGTCGATCTGGACAACAAACCACTCGCACACTGGACAGTGCTGACACTGGGTTCTGGAGGAGAAACTGACGTCGATGGCAAGTTCGGCATCAAGGTGCGAGACAACAATCAGTCCCCGCCAAACCAGCGGACTCTGCGTCGCGATCCAGTGCCAACAGACTTCAAGACACACAGCCCACAGAATTCTCGCGGCGTTCCCAAAGTCATTTCTGAAACACCGCTCGTGCTGCACATCATGGACTACAGCAAGGCCATACTTACACCACAAGATTTGCCCTAGCCTGCATTGCGCATGGCGGGAGTAGTTTTCGAAGGGCCGGTTACTACCGGCCAGTTTTCGGGGGCACGGTTCCCAATAGTGTGATCGCCGATGGCGTGTTTAAGCCAACTTACTTTGCCTGGCCGCGGGCGGGGTTTTTCCAGACCCAGACGTCTTCTTCCCGAAGCCGGAGGTAGCTGTTGTAGCGGGCTTCGGATATCAGCTTCTGCGTGACCGCCTCTTTCACACCGCAGCCAGCTTCATGAATGTGGGTGCAATCGGGAAAACGACATGTGGCAATGAACGGGCGAAATTCGATAAAGTAGCCATCGACTTCTTCCAGTGAGATATCCCATAACTCAAACTGACGAATGCCCGGCGTGTCGCAGACCCAACCCCCGAAAGACAGCGGAACCAGGCGGGATCGACGAGTCGTGTGAGTGCCCTTGCGAGTCCAGTCGCTGACATCTGCAGTTTGCAGGCCCAGTTCGTTGTCTACACAATTCAGCAGCGTTGATTTTCCGACACCGCTTTGGCCGCTGACTGCGGTCTGTCGGTTCTTCAACAGATGTCGCAACTGATCGATGCCGCGTCCGTCCCTGGCACAGGTCAGAACGACATTATAGCCAATCCTGCCGTACGTTCGCACATGATGCAGCAGCGTTGCTGGATCGACGAGGTCGATTTTGTTGATGCAGATGATCGGCTCGATATTCAATCGCTCGGCACTCACCAAAAAGCGATCGATAAGCTGTGGCTTAAAATCGGGATCGGCGGCCGTGCCGACAATCAGCACCTGGTCGATGTTGGCGACGAGGATATGTTCGCGACCGTGGCTGCCGCGTGATAACAGGCCGTGGCGTGGTTCAACTCGTTCGATGACAGCTTGACCGGCGTCGCCTTCCTGTCGAAACAGGACACGATCGCCGGTGACCACAACGTTGCGGGCATCGCGAGCCATCGATTTGAGTACACCGCGAACCGAACAGGAGAATTCTTTCTGGTCGGCATCGTCGCGCACCATAATATGCAGACCGATGAAGCTGGTCACGCGACCATGACGCAGGCCGATCTGATCGACGACGCGAAGGAGTTGATTTCCTTCGGACGAAACGCCAACCAGTGTTCTACGCCGAGACAAGTCGCCTCGACCTGTCACACGCTCGGAACTATTGACGTCCGCAGCGGACTCCTGATCATTCATCAGTTCGTCGGTCAGGTTTTGTTGCCGCGTTCGCACTTGCTTGTTACGTCGCAGGTCAACTCGAACCTTCTTGCCATGTGGCGACCGATGATACTTCCGTCCTTTGTCAGCCATTCCGCCGGAGCCCTTAGATTCGTCTACGTCACGATGGCCGAATTACTCGGCCGGTCGAATTACTCGACCCGCACGACAACTTGGTTATCGACCTTGCGAACGCCTGGCTGAATTCGCATCAAATTTGCAGCCAGGCGACTGGTCTCTTCACTTGAAGCGGATCCAGTGAGAACCGCTAAGCCGCTGGGGTTCACATCGACGCTGATGCCAGCAAGTTCTGGTCGCTGAGGAATGAAACGGTTCATGGATGGGACATTTGCATTTGCCATGCGGCCTAAGCTTGTCAACTGCGGTGCTGATGGAAATGCAAAGCCGACTCGGAGCGTCGTCTTTATCGCTCGCGGCGTCCCAGTGGCTTGTTGTGTTTGCTGCTGATTGTCGTTTTGAAGTGCCTGAAACTGGCGATTGGTTCGCTGCTGAGTGGTATTTCCAGTTGCACCGCCGATAAAACCCTGCGTTGCGTTAGACCCGATAAATGTTTCTGTTGCATTGGAGCCCAGCGTGGAGACGTCGGTCGCTGCGACTCCTGATGCTGTCGTTCCGCCTAGTGGGCTACTTGGGCCACTGGTGGGTCCCGACGGCGCGTTCGCAGTTGGTTGCGGTTGCGCGTTCGCAGTTGATGCCAATGTCAAAAGAAGGACCGTTGAGGCAAAGAATTGAAATGGTGTCATCATGGTCATGTCACTTTTAGTTTCAGAGGGCGAGATCCCAGACGCGTCACCAATAGTATCGCAAAATTATACCCGTCTTGTCGAATGGTAACTTTCGAAACGACAAAATGAACGTGCTGTCTCGGTAAAACGACCTCCCATGTCCTACATCAACCGGAATATGCGGTCTTGACTTTTCCTTCCAGGCAATCTTTTTCGATTAAGTCGCAGGCGAGAATGCGACGCAAAACAGCAATCTTTGCCCCAATATGGCGGTTGGATGACTATACTGGTCCGTCAAAGCGGTTCTAAAATCGCTCGTGAAACTACGATAGAACAGTCTGGATCAAGAAATCATGCCGTCTCGTCGCCCTCAATCTGGCACCGAAAAAAACAAACGAAAACCTTCCGAACGCCCCGCTCGCAAGGCGGCAAGTGCGCCCAAAGGGAAGCCAGTTCGCAGCGCGCGGCCCGCCGAAAAACGGTCTCGGCCAAAATTCAATGTGCCGGAAGCTCGCGGAGTTCGTGGCCAGCGCGTTGACCCCGATGCGACGGATGTGGAACCAAAAGAAACGGAAGTCTCTCCAGATGCTATGCGTCTGCAGAAGTTTCTGGCGATGGCCGGCGTTGATTCACGACGAAACTGCGAAGAATACATTCGCACAGGTCGAGTCACAGTTGATGGCGAAGTGATCACCGATCCTGCCAGAAGCGTGAATCCGAAAGTCCAGGACATCAAGCTCGACTCAGAACGTCTGAAGCCACCACGTTTTCGCTATTTTCTGGTGAACAAGCCTCGCGGATTTTTGTGTACGAACTCTGATCCGCAAGGCCGTCCTCGAGCGGTAGATCTGGTTCCGTTTACAGATCAACGATTGTTCACGGTCGGGCGTCTGGACGAAAACACGGAAGGCATGTTGCTTGTCACAAATGATGGCGACATTTCGCAACGTTTGGCACATCCGCGATTCGAAGTCATTCGCAAATACCGTTGTCTTGTTGCTGGTTTTCCGCAGCCGGAAATTTTGCATGAACTGCGAGAGGGCATGTATTTCGCGGAAGGCTTTTTCCGTTTCCGCAGTGTGCGAATCTTCAAGCGTCGCGGTCGAAGCACGATTCTTGAACTGGAACTTCAGGAAGGCAAGAATCGCGAAATTCGCCGACTGATGGCCCGCGTGGGTCACAAGGTGCAGGCGTTGGAACGTATTGCCTTTGGTCCGCTGAAGTTGGGCAGTCTGCCGCCGGGACGGCACCGCGAATTGTCGTCGTTTGAAATTCGACAGCTTCGACAATTCATCGAGCAGGGTGAATCTTCAGAATTGGGACCTCGCCGCACAGGTGGCAGTGGGCAGTTCGGTTATCGCAGCGGACAAACGCGTGGTGATCGTAAACGAACACAGCCAGAAGTTGCTGCAGAGGCATCTGCCGCAGGCCGCTCTGGTGTGACGGAACGGCCGGTTCGGGCAGAACGTCCGGCGCGGACAGATCGGACAGAACGGCCGGCGCGTGCAGAACGGCCGGCGCGTGCAGAACGGCCGGCGCGTGCAGAACGGACAGAACGGACAGAACGTGCAGAACGTGCAGAACGGCCGGCGCGTGCAGAACGGTCTGATCGTACGAATTCTGTACGACCAGCGACCAGGCCAGCCAAGACCCGTCCGCAGGCAGCTCGTCCGCAGGAAAAACTGTCTACCATGGCGGGAGTTGCGAAGCCAAAACCGGCACGGGCCAAGCAGTCCAAACGCAAGCCTTCTCAGGGTGCTTCCGCCGATCGCCCGGCTCGTCCTATCAATAAAGGTCGTGACCGACGACGTCAGAAATAGGTTTCGGCAGCAGTTCATTCCGGTACACGCTGGTTTGTCTGTAAGATAATCTTGCATAGAATATGGCTGACGTCTGAAGTCATTCAGACCGACAGTTACGCATTCCATTTACGCAGAAGTGAAATCCCGTGCCGCTGCATAGTATTCAGCAGGCGATCGACGCTCTTCAGAAGGGTGGTATGATCATTGTTGTCGATGATGAAGATCGCGAGAATGAAGGAGACTTCATCTGTGCGGCCGAATCGATTACGCCTGAACAAGTCGATTTTATGCTGAAGATAGGTCGAGGAACGCTTTGCGTTCCTGTGGCCGCAGAAGAAGCTGCACGACTGAAACTGCGTCCGGTCGTAGACGAATCCAGCAACAACGCCCCGAACAAAACTGCGTTCCTGCGAGCAGTCGATCATGTGTCCGCAGGGACCGGCGTGAGTGCGTTGAATCGCGCGCGAACAATTCGTGCTCTGGCGGATCCAGCGGCGATTGCTGACGATTTTCTACAGCCGGGACACGTGAATCCGCTGGCAGCGATGGATGGCGGCGTCCTGCGCCGCGCGGGTCATACGGAAGCGACAATCGACTTAATGCGCTTCGCCGGGAAACGTCCGATTGGAGCGTTGATCGAAATCTGCAGCCAGACCAGTCATGGCATGGCGGATTTTGCCGAGCTGCAATTGATCGCCAAAGAATACGACATCCCGATGATCTCGATCGAGGAGTTAATCAAGTATCGGCGATTGCGGGAACAACTCGTGACTCGCATTGTGGCGGTGCCGATGCCGACTGCGGACTTTGGTACGCCAACGGTGTTCGGATATCAGGTTACTCACGAAATTCAGGAACCACTCGCGTTGGTTTGGGGAGATCTCAGCAAGGTCGATGCTCCATTGATTCGGATGCATTCGTCATGCTTCACGGGTGACGTTCTGGATTCGCTGCGCTGCGACTGCGGCGATCAGTTGCGAATGGCTATGAAGATGATCTACAAGGAAGGCACGGGAGCTGTCGTCTATCTGCCGCAGGAAGGTCGCGGAATCGGCCTGTTGGCAAAGTTGAAAGCGTATCAGCTGCAGGATCAGGGATTGGATACGGTCGAAGCGAATCATCGGCTGGGCTTCAAGGCCGACATGCGTGATTACATGGTCGGCTTGCAAATCCTGAAGGATCTTGGTTTAAATCGCGTGCGATTGCTTACCAATAACCCAAAAAAGACTGACGCATTCGTCTACACGGGCGTTGATTTGCACGTCGTGGAACAGGTTCCCATTGTGGCTCCGCCTCAAGTACTGAGGACCGGCTACATGACGACGAAAAAGGAAAAAATGGGCCACGTTTTGCCAGACAGCGTTGTTCAGTTAAAGTCAGCGGTCGATGCTGATGCCATGAAATAGCCATCTTCGAATTGTTGATTTTCGACGGTTCGTTTAACCTGCGGTGGTCGGTGGCGGCATGCGTCAGCTTCTCGGTGCATAGTGATTGCCGAGCCATGAGCGTCAGTCGTTTCATATCGAATCGCAATGTACCGGTCGGCTTACGCCACACCGCTCGCCGAAGCAAATTTATCAAATTCACAAATCCCGTTTATGTCGATCATCGCATGAAATTCGCTCTTGTCATTCCCGACGGTGTTGCTGACGAACCACAACCAAGTCTAAACGGACAAACTCCGTTGCAGGCTGCGCGAATTCCGCACATGGACGAAGTCGCTGCTTTGGGATGTGTTGGCGAAACGGACAACGTGCCGGCCTCAATGCCTTCGGGCAGCGATGTGGGGACAATGAGTCTGTTTGGCTACAGTCCTTTGGAATTCCATACCGGCCGGGCTCCCCTGGAAGCAGCCGCACAGGGGATTGAATTGCATGACGGCGACTGGGCAATTCGCTGCAATTTTGTCACTGTCGCTGACGAAAAAATGCAGAGCTTCACGGCTGGGCAGTTTCCGTCGGATATGGGCCGCGAGTTAATCCAAATTCTGCAGCGTGATCAATGCGGTGACAGGCACTGGAAATTTCAGACAGGGGTCAGTTATCGAAATCTGCTGCTATATCGAAGTCGCGGAGTTGCCGCTCCATTTACGCGACAGACCGACAGTACGCCGCCGCATGATATTACTGATCAACCGATTGCCGATTACCTTCCAACCGGACCGGGATCGGAACAACTGCTGCAATTGATGAATCATAGTCGTGAGTTATTTGCATCCGCCACCTGCAACCAACAGCGCATCGCGGCGGGAGAACTCGCTGCGACGCAGATTTGGCTGTGGGGTCTCGGACAGCGTCCGGCGTTGGTGCCCTTTGTCGATCGCTTCAAAGTTCGTGGTGCCGTGATTACGGCGGTCGATTTATTGCGTGGTATCGGGCGGCTACTGGGCTGGGAAGTCGTTGAAGTCGCCGGGGCAACAGGTTATACCGACACGGATTACGCCGCCAAGGGACGAGCGGCGATCGAAACGTTGTCTCGCCCCGACGTCGATTTTGTCGTCGTGCATGTGGAGGCCACGGATGAGGCATCGCATGAAGGGCACGTGGATGAAAAAGTGCGTGCGGTCGAAAATATCGATCGGCACATCGTGGGGCCACTGCATGACTGGCTGAAGCAACAGGGAGACTATCGCCTGCTGGTTTGTCCTGATCATCCAACTTTTCTTCGCACCAGAACTCATAGTCACGGCTACTGTCCGTTTGCCATGTGTGGCACCGGAGTTGTTGCGGATGCTGCAAAAACCTACAGCGAAGTTTCAGCAGCAGCGTCGCCAATCAAATTGCCGCACGGCTGGGATCTGATGGGCCGATTTCTGTGAGTCTGCGAAAAGTACGTCAGGCTTTCCAGCCTGACCCGAAGCAGAACGAGTCAGCCTGGAAAGGCTGACGTACATTAGGCGAATACTACCTGCGAACGGTTACAGTCAATCCTCAGAACATTCTTCCAATCTGATACGTCAGAAATGCACCCACGTACGCCAACACTGTCATGTAGACGAATGAAAATACGGGCCAACGCCAACTGTTGGTTTCTCGACGAATGACCATCAGCGTTGACACACATTGAGCGCATAAAGCGAAGAAGACCATGATCGACATCGCGACCGGCACTGAAAATACGGGAGTGCCATCTGGCCATGTGGCGGCTCTCAAAGTGTCGCGGAGTCCATAGTTTTCTTCATCGACGTCGCCACCCAGGCTGTAAATCGTGCCCATCGTTGCAATTACGACTTCTCTCGCTGGAAACGATGCGATCACGCCAATTCCGATTCGCCAGTCCCACCCCAGTGGTTTTACAAACGGCTCAATGGCCTTACCTGCCTGGCCAAGAATACTGCCTTGAAGAAGCTGCGAATTCTGTAGATTCAATTCGGCCGACAATTCTTCAATCGCTGCCGCATTTGATTCTTCGTCTTCCGCCTGAAGCGATTCAATCTTCGCCGTTAATTCGTACTGTCGAACGTGACTGCCAGGGAATGAACCCGCAGCCCAGACAATTACGCTTGTCGCAAAGATTAATGTTCCTGCTCGCACAACGAAGGCCATGCCACTCTCCCAAACCCGCATCAAAACGATTCTGGCCGAAGGCATGCGGTAGTCGGGAAGTTCAAGCAGAAACGGCGACGGTTCGCCTCGCAGTAAGGTCTTTCGCAAAATCAACGCGACAGGAACTGCCACCACCAGGCCCAGTGTGCTCATGGCAAACAGAACTACGGCTCTGAGTGGCAACCATCCGCCAAGCAGATTCGCGTCAGGAATAAAAGCACCGATCATCAGCACGTACACTGGCAGTCGAGCCGAGCAGCTCATCAACGGCGCGATGAGGATTGTCACAAAACGATCGCGTCGATCATCAATCACGCGTGTCGCCATGATGCCTGGCACCGCGCAGGCAAAGGATGACATGAGCGGAAGAAACGACCGACCGCTTAAACCGAGCAGACCCATGAGTCGATCCATCATGAACGCTGCGCGAGCCATATAGCCGCAATCTTCCAGCAGCCCAATGAACAAAAACAGCAGGCAGATTTGCGGCAGAAACACGATCACCGAACCAACGCCAGCGACAATGCCTTCGGTCAGCAGGCTTCTGAGTGGACCGGGGGCCATTGAATCGCTGACTTGCGAACTCGCCCAGCCGAGCAACCCTTCGACGCCTTCACTGATCGGTTGCGAGAACCAGTAAATCGTCGAAAACACAAACATCAAAACGGCAAGGCAGATCAGAAAACCAAAAACTCGATGCGTTAAAACGCTGTCAATGCGATCGGTGAGCGTGACTGAAGGAGCGGTTGATCGAGTCTGCACGCGGGACAGAAGTTGCTTGATAAATCTGTAACGTTGAGTCGCTTCGACTCCTGGGATCTCGTCGCCAGCGGCCGCCAGGACTCTTCGCGATTCTTCAAGCGCGGAGCGATATTGCGGGCCTGCATCATTGGTCAGCAGGCATTCGACTGAGCCCTCTGGATCCAGCAAACTTCGTGTTACCAGAAATGGCGAGCGTTTCGCTGCCGGAATACCAAGAGTTGAAAGCAATTCTTCAAGTCGCTCGATTTCAACCGCCACCGGCCCAGTTAAAATCCGTGTTGCATTTGGGAAGGATTGAGGTAATTCTTTTTCAGTGGTTTCCAACTTGGCCAGCGATTCCACAACGACAGCTTTGAGTTGTTCCAGGCCTTCTCGTCGAGTTGCCGACGTCGCCACAACAGGCACGTCCAGTTCGCGACTTAGAGACTCGGTATCAACTTTGATTCCGGAGTGAACCGCCGCGTCCCACATGTTCAGGCACAGAATAACGGGGCAATCGACTTCCAACACCTGCGTCGCCAGGTACAAATTTCTGTCCAGCGCGGAGGCGTTGCAGATGCAGATAATCAAATCCGGCTTCGGTTCGTCGCAGCATCCGGTTAAGACCTGGACGGCAACCATTTCATCGGGGGATTTTGGAGACAAGCTGTATGTCCCCGGCAAATCGATCAGTTCGATATTGCGTCCGGCCCATTGTGTACGACCGACTCGTTTTTCAACGGTAACCCCTGGGTAGTTTCCAGTGCGAACGCGCATGCCGGAAAGGGCGTTGAAGAGCGTACTTTTTCCCGTGTTCGGATTGCCGATCAATGCAATTCGTGCCGTGTGAGTCGTTGCGGAACGAATTGTTGGCAAGGGGACAGTCACAGCGACGCCGCAGAACGAAGAGGGAGATATTGTATGATCTCGACAAATTTCGACATCGACGCCAAGCCTTTATGTTACCGCAACATGCAGTTCGGAAGCTGGGGTCGCAGCGGCAGGTTCTGACCAGCCGGAGTCATTCGTGACCGAAATACACGCTGCTTCCGCAATTCGCATGGAGATAGAAACGTTGTGAATTCGGTACTGAATCGGTCCGCCAAATGGAGCTCGACGCAGAACCTGCACCGCAACACCGGGAACAAACCCCATTTCCATCAGTCGCGAAGCAATACGGCTTGCGCCAGAGATTGCCGTAACAATCGCAGAAGCACCGGGTGTTAAATCAGCTAATCGCAGAGTATTCATCAGGATCACCACCAGCTCAAAAAACCGGAGAAACACTGGCCAAATTTGGACCAGCGGACTCAAACCCAGATTATTGAATGGGACACCAAACAACTGTCGCAAATGAGACTCAGTCTCAGATCGCTATCAGAAGGATATCGCAGTTCAAGTGGATTAGGCCACAGGCAATGCCCTTGATTTCCCGAGATTCTGAAGAATTTCCGTTGTTGGAAAAATGGCATGTAGGCAGACCTGTCCTCAGGTCTGCAACCCTTCAGCATGGCTGAAGCGAATTTTCGGCGTGGTCAGGAAATTCGGCACTGGCAAGTCGCTTTTGGGCTGGCATGGGGAAAGTGCTGGACAAGGCGGATGCAAAAGGTGTGGCCAGGTTCAAGGTTTCCGACCTGAGGACAGGTCGGATTACGTAGGCAAACCTGCAGCCTTGGCGGTTCTCCTTGAAAATCAGGAGAAAAAAGCAAATAGTTTCCGGTGTTTCGGATTCAAATCCCGTCCCCGCTTTGCTAAACCACCAATTATTAAATGAGAGATGAGTTGTGGTAAAGGTGGTGCAGAACGGGGATCGTTCTGTGCTTGGCCTTGAATGAGCCATCCTCAAAGGCAAGGACGTATTGGATGACATCTGTATTGCTCTTTTTGTTTATGCTGGTGACATGCCTGATGTTTCTGGGCATGCTCTGGGGTGATCGCGTTAGTTTGCCAAATCTGTTCACCGGCAATTGGCTGAATCCCATTGGCGACCTGATTCAATTCATGTCGCGAGTTTTTGGCGAATTCCTTGAAGTGTCCGTCGAATTCGTTGTCGGGCATCTGTCGTGGGTTGTGGCTGCCGTTTCCGGAACAGTCGGGCTGATCATCATTGCTTTTCTAATGGGTGGCGGCTTGGCTGCGGATGCTGAAGCGTATCATGCTGACTCCATGGCTCCGTTGTATGCTGGCGGAGTCGTTGATCAAATCAAAGTGGTGCAGGCCGAAAAGCCGAGAGTGGAAATTGACAATGGAATCATTTTGGCAAAGGCCGACGTCGATGATTCCCAGTATGTCGATCAAGCGATCGGTGGTATTGGCGAATATCAGGTTTTAGTCCCACCAGAACGTCAGCGGCGAGTCGTTCGTTCCGATCGCCCCTGGCGGCCGATCGATGGCTCAATCGCCGCCGCGCAAACAACACGCCCGTTGTTAGATCGACCCGTTCTGGACGTACGATTTCAGCGCCTCAATTCTCAATCGCTGGTTCCGGATCGCATGCAGACGGTACGAATTAACGGGCGTTTGGAAAATGATCTGCCGAATCCACTTTTTGTAGACCGCGCAGTTCGAAGTCTGCTGCGTGATGACTGGCAAGCGACTATTGGGATGCGAGATGGCCTTGATAATCTCAATGACCTCGACAACATGGTTCCGGAATCTCCGCTGGCAAAAGTTCGCAATCTTGAATCTCGAATTCGTGTGACACCGGGTGTGCTTGTGTCTCGCCAGGATTTGCGAGTCGAAAAAACAGTGCCGGAAAGTTCTGCAACCGGTGAAGTGACGATTCAGGTCATGGTCAACAATTTGGGGCGTGATACCATTGATGGACTCATTGTCCGCGAACTGTTGCCCATCGGTACCAGAGTTCGCGGCGCGGTTCCGGATTGTGCGTTTCGCGATTCAACACTCACCTGGCTTCTGACGAGACTCGAACCACAGCAAGAGCAGGTGCTTCGATTTACTGTCATTCCTGCTGAAGATCCTGTTGGCGCACGAAAGACTTTGTTTGAATCGCAAACGGAAGTTTCCGCTTTGACTGCCGTGAAAACCAGAACGGTCGTTTCTGAAGACATCTTGCCACCAGTGCCGCCGAGGACGCCAATTCGAAATCGTCCTCCCGTCATCGCAAGAAGACCTGAGCTGCGACTGCAAATTGCAGAACCAGAAGACGACGCGATCGTTGGTGCATGGACGACTGTGAAATTTCGCATCACAAATATAGGAAACGCCAGTGCAGAAGGTGTCAAGCTGCGGCTGGTACTCGATAGCCTGCTCGATCATCATGCGCTGCAGGATGATGATTTTCTGCGTCAGGTGGATGCTCCAATCGCGACGATTGAGCCTGGCAAGCGTTTAGACTCTGAACTTGTTGTTCGACCACGGCGCGCAGGTGACATGGAGTCGAGTGCTGAACTGATGTTTGAAGGTGAGCAACTGGATCTTCAGACATTCAGATTTGTGGCTCGGAATTCACGTCCATCGAGCACTGCCCCGTCTGTCGATTTTCCGTAGTTCGATGGCTTTGCTGACGGCATCACGTCTGGACCAAACCATAGGTCCATGAGCTGACGATTCCGCTCGCGATGACCGGTAACCATGCGGCGAAATCCGGGCTGACCTGCCCAACAGACCCCAACGCAAAACATCCTTGCGCGACGATATACAGAAATCCCAGAACCGAAGCACAGACCACCATGTTTGTGATCAAGCTGTGCGATTCTCTGCGCATGACAAGCGGCAATGCGATGGCAATGTTCAACAGGCAGAGTAGTGGACGCGTGATGCGAGCGTGTAAGGCAAGGCTTTGACCACGTACGGGCATTGGTCCGGTGGATGGATTCTGAATGCGTTGAATCAGTTGCATTGATGACAGCAGCTTGAGATTGCGACCTCGATTGTAAAGCTGATCGAAGCTTACTTCGGAAGCGATAAACACATCTTTACCATTGCTGCTGGGAATGATGCGTTTTCGGCCTTCTTCGGTCAGTAGATCCGTATCAAGGACTCCTGTCATATTCTGGAGTAGCCAACCGGACCCGTGTCTTTCTGTTTCGCTGATGAATGTGGCTTTCTGTGCTTTCAGGACACAGATCTGGCTCGCCAGTTCCGGCTTTGGCAGAGTAAAGCTGGCACCAACTAGTGTTTGAGTATGAATCAGCACTAGATCGCCATCGATATGCATCAGGTAATTCCAGAAGTCGTAGACAGGCTCAACCTTTTGCACTTTTGCCGTCTGGCTTCCATGAGGCGTTTGCAGTGGCACTGCCAGTGCGGGAATAATGAATTCCTGGTTGGCAATCAAGGCGGCGTTGAGAATCACAGCAGCCAGCAGCAGTGGTCTCAGCAGCCGCGTAGCAGGAATGCCTGCTGCCAGAATCGGGTAATTTTCGGAATGCTTCTGAAGCAACCCCAGCACGACGATCACGGAGATCACGACAAGCACGGGGCCAGCCAGTTCAAAAAATTCAAAAGCGCGGTAGGCGTAGAACTCCAGGATTCGCCGGAACATTTCCACGTTCGAAGCGGATGCGGTTTTCTCCTGAAAGTCATCAATGTGCGTAAACAGATCGATGACAATATACAGGCCGTACGCTGCGATAAAGAAGACTGCAAAAGTATGCAGTAATCTTCCCAGCAGATACCTATCGAAAGTTGTGAACATCCTGTTTCCAGCCGCCGTTGTCAGTTCTCAGTTATTACCACGGCATTAAAGTCGAGTCGCTGAAGTCAGGTCAATAGCGGGTTAAGCAATCAGTGAATTCGGCAAATCTGCTCTTTTCGAAAATTCGTGAAACGGCTACCGTTCATGTTCTTCGGCAATAACCGCCGCCGCGCAGATTGCGGCGGCAGGATTCGCCAAAGCGGCACAGCATGTGCAGAATATGAGTTATTCAGCAGTATTGGCTGAAACATCTGATGTTTCGGGCTCTACATCTGAAGAAGTTGCCAAAGTTCTTTCTAACTCTGACAACACGTTTGGTGGATTGGAACGGAATCCAGTCGCCGGACAGCGTAATCAAGATTCATCGCAGGATCGCAAATGAATTTTGGTACGGGCTCAAAGTCTCTTTAGGCACGGAAGCTACCTATGAAGATGATCATGTTGTTGATGATGGCCGTTGACGGTGCATCAAGCTCAACGCCCGATGTGCAGTTGCTGGATTTTTCTGCAATCTACTGCGGGCCCTGTCAGCAGATGGTGCCGATCCTGCAAAGCATGGGGCGAGAAGGATTTCCTGTTCGGCAGATCGATATTTCCAGTGATCCCGAACTTACGAAGCGTTTCAACGTTGATCGCATTCCGACGCTGGTACTGTTGGTTGAAGGGAAAGAAGTCAAGCGATTTGTCGGACTGACAAGTGGTGCTGAGCTGCGGCAGGCGATGAACAAGGCCGCCGCAGTCTTGAAGGAGAAACGTGCAGCGGAGTCTGCAGTGTCTCAGCCTCAATTCGCGAAGACGGCAGCCAAAGATGTGCCCTCTGATGCAGGAGTTGCGACTGATAATTCGCTTCGCTCTCGCCATCCAGAAGTAATCAAAGCGAATGAGAAGAAATCGTTGGGCGATATGTTTCGCCGGATGATCGGAAAAGATGATAGTGCTGCTGGTTCGCCAACGTTACGAGGTCAAGACCCCGCAGCGAATGGTAATCTGTCAAATGATGCCAGTGCCGCTTCGCTTGCGGCAACCGTTCGAATTCGCGTTGCTGGTAAATCAACAGAAGATGGTAAACACCTGCAGGATGTCGGGACGGGCACGATCGTGCATAGCGTTACGGGTCAGGCGATTGTGTTGACGTGTGCTCATTTGTTCCTGAATATCGCCGTGAAAGAGGCTATTGTTGAGATTGAAATCTATGAAAATGGCAAGCCTGTCGTTTATCCAGCCAAGTTGGTTGGCGGAGATCATGATGCCGATCTTGCATTGCTTCGCATTCGCACGACCAAGGTGTTTCCTGCGTCGCCAATCAGTGCTCAGATTCCTGAGCCAAAAGTTGGTCAGCAGTTGATGAGTTTTGGTTGCAACGACGGAGACGATCCGACACGTCTGGACACGAAGCTCGTTGATATTAATCGGTATGACGGGCCGCCAAATTTCGTATGCTCGGTGGATCCTATCAGTGGTCGCTCTGGCGGAGGATTGTTCAGCGTGGATGGTTTGCTGATGGGCGTCTGCAGTTGTGCTGACCGCAAGTCTCAAGAAGGTCTGTATGCTGCACATGGATCGATTCTTGAATTGGTGAAGTACTGTGAATTGAGCGACATCCTGAAGTCAGTCACTGCTGTTGGGGGCACCGTTACGCCAATTGCCATGGGCGAAGATCCAACGGAATCATTCAAGGAACAAATGGCAGGGCCTGCGACGGGCTCAACGGCGACTGTTCCAGCGGCACCAGTCGCTCCACCGAAGCCACTTGTGACAAAAACTCGCGCGACGCCGTCACAGTTTGACTTTCTCGAAGGTGAATCCACCTTAGAAGTTACTCCTGATGATTTACTCGAACTTCCAAGGCCCGCTCCAGGCGTGCTACTGGGGCGGGCAAGGCCATCAGCACCGCCGTTGGTTTCAACAACTTCCGCGACGGCTGGTCCAGAAGTGACGATCCTGATTGACGACAAAAACGGTGGTGAACCTCGACGCATCGTAATTCCTCAGGCAAGTTCGTGGATGCTGGAAATGCTGACAGGAGAACCTTCCGAAGCTGAGCCGGCCGTCACTTCAACACTTCGTCCGATTCAGGCAAATCCAGTGAATCGGCGATGAAACAAGCCGTAGACGCTAGCCTCAGGCTGCGGAACTGACAGCGTTAGAAGTGCGAAAAGCCCGACGCTCGCGCGTTCGGCTCACATATTCTGATGCTGCGAGAACAGAGAACCCCGACGAAATCGGGGATGAATAGATTCAATCGAATTGCGTACACTTTGAAAAGTGTTTGAAAAGTGTTTGAAAAGTGTTTGAAAAGTGTTTGAAAAGTGTTTGAAAAGTGTTTGCCGCGTTGGCAGCAGGCGGAGCCTGCGGGAAATATCGCGGCAGTTGTTATTTGTGCTTCAATTTATGTGGACGGAGTAGCAGTGATGAATATTACTACCTTTCGCCAATCACCAAATGTGTTTCGATCGGCGATCTTGATTCTGACGGTGGCATTTTTCGGTTTTGGTCCTGCCCTGACAGCCACGGCTCAGGCTCAGAAGCCTAGTGCAGAACAATTGCTCAAAGGTTACAAGCCAACTCAGAAAGATGTTGATTACGACACGCCTGATGCTGCCGAAATGGCCAAGTGCAGTGTTGATCTGGAAAAAGGCAGCTATGTTGTCACGAATGCTGCTGGCCAGGTATTGCGAAGATTTACAGATTCCAACGCTGACGGTGCTCCCGACATGTTTCGGTATTATCACATGGGCCTTGAGGTCTATCGTGAAATCGATACGAACGGTGATGCTCGCACAAAGAAGAATCAGAAAGCCGATCAGTATCGCTGGATGAACTGGGGCGGCACTCGCTGGGGTTTGGACGAAAATGAAGATGGTCGGATCGAAAGTTGGAAAGTCCTGTCTGCCCAGGAAGCGGCCAGAATCGCGGTTGAATCGATGATCAGCGGTGACGCGGCACGTCTGAACACAGTGCTGCTGACCGATGAAGACCTGCGTGCTCTGCAATTGCCTGCCGACATGGCAAAGAAGCTGCAGGCGGAAGTCAGTGACGTCGCTAAGAAAATGCAGGCATCATTGTCCAATTCAAAAGTGTTGAACAAGAACAGTGTGTGGGTGCGCTTCGATGCACCTTTGCCAGCAATGATTCCTAAGGAAGACCTGGGTGCTGCTCGTGACATCACCGTTTACGAAAACTCCATGGCGATCGTGCAGAACGGCGAAAAACATGACCTGATTTCAATCGGAGAAATGATTCAGGTCGGCGATGTCTGGAAACTGGCCCAGATTCCAACACCAATGGATACAAGCGGAAACTCAATAGTTGCTGTGGGCGGCGTGATGATGCAGCCAGCAATTGGTGATAATTCTGGGCGAGTTGAACCCGGCAGTGTTGGAGCGATGTCTCCGGAAATGCAGAAGTTACTGGCGGAACTGCAGAAGATCGACGAAGCCAGCCCGAAACCAGACGCATTGCCTCAGGCTTTTGCAGACTACAACGTAGCTCGCGCAAATCTCAGTGAAAAACTGATCGCAGCGTCGAAGACCGATGAAGATCGTCTGCAGTGGGTTCAGCAATTCACAGATAGCCTTTCCACGGCGACTCAATCGGGATTGTATCCAGCGGGTTTGCCGCGACTTGTCACACTTCAAGAGTCCGTCAAAACGAACGAAAAGCTGCTGGGATATGTATTTTATCGTCGTCTGATGGCAGAATACGCCGTCCGATTGAAAGAAGACGACAAGACCAAAATCGAAGCGGATGTTCGCAAATCGCGTGAAGCCACTCAGAAGTGGTGGTTCGAGCAGTTGGAAGCGTTTGCACGAAAATGGCCGACGTCTGAAGACGCTCCGGATGCCGTGGTACAGTTGGCCATTAGCTACGAGTTGATGGGGCGGCTGGATGATGCCAAAGCATGGTACGAACAGCTCGCGAAAAACTATTCAAAAACCGAAGGCGGCATGAAAGCTCAGGGAGCATTGCGACGATTGACCTTAACAGGCAACAAATTTACGCTGTCTGGAAAGACGCTGTACCAGAAAGATCTTGCTTCAACACAGTACAACGGCAAAGTCTTGTTGGTGGTGTTCTGGGCTTCGTATGCTCAACCGTTTACGGTCGATTTGCCTGCCATTCAGGAAGTCTACGCCAAGCACAATAAGGCAGGTTTTGAAATCCTTGGTGTCAACATGGACAGTGATTTGACTGCCCTTGGTGGCTACCTGAAGCAACATGGAATTCTTTGGCAGAGCCTGCGTGATGCTCCCAAAGACGCTGGCATGCAGCCGGGAGACTATGGATATGGGATCGTGTCGGTTCCCACGATGTTTCTTGTCAACAAAGAGGGAATCGTTGAAGGCGGCATCACGACAGCCAATTTGGAATTTGCCGTTGATGCGTTGTTGAAAGGCAAGAAGCTGGAAGACCTGCAAGCTCCAGGTGCGGAAACCACTGAAGAAGAAAACAAGACTGCAGAAAAGTCGAAGGCTAAGAACTAAATCGTTGCTGCCTTGTGATTTAGAAACTTCAAAGCCCGGCTTGTTCAACATGCCGGGCTTTTTTATTTAGGCGATCGGCAGATCGTGTTTTACCGTAGGACGGGTCTGGAGACCCGTCCTACATCAAGCGGCTTGGTCAATCCTTTTCTGCCGCTCGCTTTATTGAACTCTTCGAGCCAGTCGGTAGATTGGCGGGGTCTCTGAAAGGCCGCGTTGCAGCGAGCTGGCCTGGATGCCTCGGAACAGATAACTGAAGTCGGAGATCATTTCCGGCATGTCGCCATAGTAGATGTGCCCGCTGTCGAACCAGCTTGTGGTCAGTTGTGACACATCCACCAGATCAAACAAGCGCTTCTTCGCACCGACGCGTGTGTAGTCGTTTAAGAAACCCAGCGGTTCAAATCCATTGACAGCTTTTGAAAGCCGCAACGCTTTATCTTGAGACGATGCATAGACTGTAAATCGACGACTAAACGGCAGAATACGTTCACCGGTGCGTTCCACAAATTCTCGGGCGTTGATGTCTGGAGCGGCAAGTGCAACCTGGTCGAAGAGTGGAACCTGTTGTACACCCGGAGGCCGTCGATCGTCGATCGTTTTGAGTGCTTCTGTCAGCACGTAATTTCCCATGCTGTGCGCGACGAGATGAATGTTTTTCGCGCCTGAATATCGACTGATGCCAGCCAGAACTGCGATTAGATCATCGTCAGATTCTTCAGCGCGGCGAAGATCTTTCAGGTAGTTGGCTTTTTCTTTGAAGCTCTCAGATTCTGCACCTGCCGGCCAACTAAAAAACATTGCTGGCCCTTTGTAATTCATGTCGTACGACATCTGTGCCGTGCGGCGGGCGGCATCGCGAAACGTCGCGCAGTATCCGTGAACGAAAATCAGTAATTGCTTGCCTGGCGATGCCTCAACTGCCGCGCGAAGCTGTTTCCAGAAATCAGCGTGCGGCAATGAATCAATTTCCATCAAGACGACATGTTTAGCTGGGTCTTGTGAAAACTCCAGCCGCAGAATTGATGGTTCCGGCAGCGTGCCGGGCCTTCGATTGTATGGAATGCTGACTTCACATGTGCCGTATGTCAGTTGGCCCCGATCTCCTCCAAAGTACAAATCCGGATCACTCGTGGATGATTTGCCGCGGTCTGGTTCACGATTCGTGGCGAAATAAACGATCTCCGGCGAATAACCGTGGCGATCCTGTGTGATGCCTGATCGCCGAACGGTTTTCGCCAACTGGAATGATTCGCCAGGTGCCGTGGGGGCCACCGGTGGCGCTGCAGGAGCAGGTGAGGGAAATGGTGTTGGTAAGGTTTCAGACAGAACTTGCGTTGAACTGGGGCTCGTCGCAGATCGACCTGCACCTGCTGATTTTTTTTGGGGAGGCAACACTGGCGGCTGTGTTGGAATCACCAATTGTGGCGGTCCATGCACGAGGTCCGACGCATCAGCGACGACTTCATCAACGCCCGATGGCGAAGGTTCGGGTTCTGTCAGACTCTCGAATGAAGGTTCTTCTGAAACGATTGATGCACCAGACGAATCAGCGTCATTTGATCCACTGGTTTTTCCGTCTGCGTCTCGCTTAGATTGAGCCGCGTTGCGAGCCGGTTCTTGTCCGCATCCCATGGTCACAACCATGCATGCTGCTGCGATGAACTTCATCCATGAAAATGCCATCGTTGCCTCCAAGGCTGTTTTCGTGAGCCGACGGCGCTAGCCGCGGGCTGGCGAAGTAGCACGGGAACTCCAGTCACGTCCTGATCGTATTACGTCTGGACCGGTCTGGAGACCCGTCCTACATACAGCATGTCGGATGCCGTCATCGCAGATTATCGCACAGTTCGCCGTTGTTGCCGATAGTATTTCAGGCCGGGCAAAAAGAACGTAAGTCCCGACATAACACCGAACAAAGATACACTAAAGTCTGGTAAATCGCTGTGTTCGACAGCGGCCATCACGAGTCCGGTCGCAAACATCATCGCCGACTGGATATAAAACTGGCCCGACAAAATCCCTGCTTTTGCAAGGAAAACCATGCCAGCGATCGCTCCAAGGACCGGCGAAAACTCCAGCACCGGACGGTCCATAATGGACTCAACCCAGAATAGCATCGACGATGCGATCATACTCCCAGCCCAAAGATGGGCAATTTGGCGTTCCACGGCTGTGATCGGGCCAGATCGATGCCGCAGGTTCCAGAAAATCGCAGCCCAAAGACCCAGGCCGACAACCCACAACCCAACATACGGCCAGCGATTTGTGACTCCTTGAAACTGCATGAAGTTGGTGATCAGGCATAACATCAGGACAACCAGGCTATGCAACATCCACAGGAGTCCCCAGTTCTGCAGAATCGCCGCGTGATGCGATTCACGAAACAACCTCGTCATCACCTGTGCAATCGTGGATGAGCGGGCACTCACCGGTTCACCGTTCAGCCACGCTCGCATATCTGAGGCTAACGCAGCCGCAGATGAATACCGCAAGTCCTGCGGCTTCTGCAGACATTTCATCACGATCATTTCCAGATCAGAATCGACCGCGCGATTGAGGATACGGATGTTTGGCGGATCTTCTTCCAGCACCATCAGGACCGTGTCCAAAGGTGAGGCCGCCTGGAACGGTGGACGACCTGTGAGCATCGCAAACAGTACCGCACCAAGACTATAGACGTCGGTGGCGACATCAATGGAATCCGTCTGGCCAGCAGCTTGTTCTGGCGACATCCATGCGGGAGTTCCGAGGATCGCGCCGCTTAGAGTTAGCCTCGCCATGTCGGAGTCTACGCCAAATGCCGTCCGTGATTCTTCGTCCACGTTGACTCGTTTTGCCAGCCCGAAGTCCGTGACGAATGGCGTCCCGTCCGTTGCGATCAGAATGTTGCTTGGCTTAAGATCCCGATGCAGAACGCCAGCTCGATGAGCCGCGCCGATGGCATCGACAATGGGAACCAGCAATGCAACCGCTTCACGTGGAGACATCGGTCCTTTCATCAGCCGATCAGATAATGTCCTGCCCTGAATAAACTGCATGCTGAACCAGGGCTGTCCATTGTGCTCACCAACTTCATAGACCGGAACGATGTTAGGATGGCTCAGCCTCGCCGCAGCTAACGCTTCGGCCCGCAACCGTGCTAAATCCTGCGAAGCCGCAAACGCCGCATTGGGAATCATCTTTAAGGCCACCGTGCGCTGCAGGCTGGCCTGATACGCCTTATACACGACGCCCATTCCACCACGGCCAAGTTCCGCTCGTAGTTCATATTCACCGATTGTCGTGCCGATCGCAGATCCCGCGGCGATGGAACCGGATGTTCGCAATGTCTTCGAACCGCCCCCAGTCAAATGATTCAAATCAGATGATTGCAGCAGCGCGATGTCGTCTGCGATTTGAGCCGTCGCAAACAGCTCTCGCAGATCCGTCGCCAAATCGGGATGCTTTCGAATGGCATCATTGAGCCTCTTCTGTGCCGCCCCACCTTTAGAATCCTGCATCAATTGGTCGAACACAACCGCCAATCGTTCGTCGCGATCATCGATAGCTGCGTCTGACATATTCATCCTCTTTGTCTGGTCATTTTATTTGATATCGGCGGCTGGAAGTCCGGTCGCCACGGCGTTGCGGAGCTCATTCGGCAATGACTCCCATGTTACTTGATAGGTTGCTTCGAGCGGGATCTTGATATGCGTTTCGGTCGTCAGGAACAGCGGCATGTCAGGCATCGTGTCGCCGATGGCCAACGGTTCAAGGTAAGCGACTTTTTCCCGCCCCGCCGGATACGATGCCAGGAGCCGATCCTGGCCAGTGGGAAATTCAAACGCCTCGTCGCCGATTTCGTCCCAGATCAGTTTGTGCAACCCGTTCGGATCACGCGGCGTAGGAGGAAAAAGATCAACGATGAGAACATGGACGCCGCTGCGAATAAAATCGACAACCTTTTCCACAAAGTCAATCACCGCGCTGCGTTTATCCTTATTGCCGGGCGACACAATTTCGATAATGGCAACGATTTCGCCGAGATGATGACGGATCGTGATTTGATTTGCTCGCGCTGCATAAATCTCTTCGCTGCTGCGATACATGATCGTCGTCGTGGGGGCTTCTTTGGTGACAACACCACCTTCGAGATCTTCGGTCAATCCGCCGGTTCGGTTGCTTAACCCATTCCAGGTTTCAATCGCCAGGTCGTGAATTGGCATGATTCTGTTTCCTGAGTTGGATGGAATGCTTATCGGGACAGTACTGCAATAAAGTACGTCAGCCTTTCCAGGCTGACATGTTCTGCTTCTTGTCAGGCTAGAAAGCCTGACGTACTTTTCGTTTCCGTTTCCCCAAAGTATAGCAATCAATCCAAAATCCCCAACCAGCAGACGTTCGAAACGGCAACGAAACGGATCCTGGCCATCCGTTCCTGAGGTCACTATCGATCTCGCATGGAATGTTGTTGGGCGTTGCTTCAACACGTAGGGTGTGTGCAGCGGAGCGCAACACACCACAACGGCAATCGTTGCGATGCCAAACGCGGGTTTGAAACATCACAGGCCAGAACATGGTGCGTTACGCTTTGCTTCACGCACCCTACTTAGTTGCATTTGGGAGTTCATCATGAACTTTGACGAACCGACGCCATCCACTGGTCGAGATTCAGCAAATTCCGACGAGACGTTCACTGGCGACGAACCGTTGTCTGTCGCTTCGGTTGCACCAAATTCGATCGAGGGATTGTTTCTACGAGCGTTGCAGATTCAGCCTGCGAAAGAACGAGACAATTTTATTTCGCAATCTTGCCGAAATCCTGCGCATCGGTCGGCAGATTGGCGAAGGACTGGCTGCTGCTCACAAGCAAGGCGTGATTCATCGCGGCATTAAGCCCGCCAATATTCTGCTGGAGAACGGCGTCGAGCGAATCAAGATCACGGATTTCCGATCGCAAATTGCCACCGTCTTGGGTGTCGCTGATCGCATTCATCCTGCTTGGTGGGCCGATCGGAATCATCATCTGGTGTCTGCAGCGAGATAACTATGATCGGCATCTTGGGACAATGCAGGATCGAGGTAATACGACATCGGAGTAACATGCAATGAGGCTCAGTCGCCCACAAGGGGAACATAACGGTTGCCACGTCGTGTTCCACGGCACACAATTCAATAGGCTGGCCGAACTA
>Ga0105055_10002939_pt1 | contig 26200 bp, 19 predicted proteins | sample BON03_FD_78090 | JGI IMG/M metagenome (GOLD analysis project Ga0105055, IMG submission 78090) | Freshwater microbial communities from Lake Bonney liftoff mats and glacier meltwater in Antarctica - BON-03 | ecosystem: Environmental > Aquatic > Freshwater > Ice > Glacier meltwater | place: Lake...
CGGTTACCAGTGTTACGGTCGGAAATTCGTCCCCACCGGATGAGGCACTGGTTGTGCGTTCCAGCATGGCCGAGATCACCTCCTGACTAACCCCTTCACCTTTTAAATCAATGATATCGTCAGTTTCCAGGTCGAAATCCACCATCCCCGCCTGTTTGATCTTGGCGACTATCAAATCATTACCCAAGTCGGCGTTGTTCATCTTGAGCACATCGGCATTGGTAAACGGCGCATCTTCAGCCAACGCACCAACAGGAACGAAAGCCAGAATAGTGAACAGTAGAGCGATTGTAAGAAAACAACGTTTGCCGAAACTGTGCGATATTGGCTTCATATCTTTTCCTTTCGTTTGCATGGACAATGAATCGTTGGAGAATCAAAGAGATAAGTCTCGAGTATAGCAAGGCTACCAATCCCTTTGCCACCACATTCGCTTTCAGCCAGAATGCGGAATGAGCTTCCGGACTCACATCAGTCTCATTGGCATGAAGAATGCACGATATAAGGAACTGCCAGCTATAATGTCAAAAACCTGAATGGAGAAACACAATGATCAAACCCATCGATAAAGTGATAGATAACGCCGCCATCTTTGGAGGTGTAATGGCGGTCGGTTTTGTCACCCGTCTAATTCTGGAAAGGTCCTGGGAGGCTACAACTGATTGTCCCGTTCCCAAGAATCCGCCTGCTCCGGGTGTCAAGTGGCAGGAAGCACTGCTATGGGGCGGTACCGCCGGGGTTCTCGCCGGGCTTGTTCAAACTGCGGTCCACAGGGGGTACTCTGAACTCACTGGCGACAAATCAAACAAAAAGGTTTGAGCTGCCATAACAGATGACTATCCGTCTACCGACAATGCCGGTGAGAATAGGCAAGCTGAGAACAGGGAATCTGAGCACAGGGAGGTCAAAAAACTTCGCCGACTGGCTCATTTGCTGGACAGCTCAATTCCATTGCCTGGCGGTTATCGCATTGGCCTTGACGGAGTTATTGGTTTAGTGCCATTTGTAGGTGATGCACTGGGCGCGTCGCTATCGACTTATATCGTTATCCAGGCTGCGCGACTGGGTGTTTCGACACGATTGTTACTCAAGATGATGCTGAACATCGTTGTGGAGGCCACGGTCGGCATAATTCCGATTTTGGGTGATGTATTTGACATGGTGTGGAAAGCTAACGAACGAAACATCACGTTGCTGAACCAGCAGTTGCCAAACATCAAAATCCGCTCGACAAGCGCTAAACGTCGACTCACCGCAGCGGTTTTGATCCTGCTGGTATTGTTCGTCCTTGCTCTAATCCTGTTACTGATTGCTGCTGTAAAGTTGTTTGTGATGCTGCTAACCGCGATCGCAGCCTGACTTTCAGAATCCGAGACCAGAACGCTTAGTTTTTGATAAGTCGATACAGAAACAGCAGCAATACAGAGCCTAGAATTGCCGTGACAAAACTCCCAAGATTAAAACCCGTTACCGAGCCGTAGCCCAGTGCTGTGCCAATCCAACCACCGACAATTGCACCCGCAATGCCGATCAATATCGTAACAATGAACCCGCCGGCGTCTTTTCCGGGCATCAAAAACTTTGCCAACGCACCGGCGATCAGTCCGAAAAAAATCCATGTAAAAAAACCCATATCGGTGTCTCCCTAGTGTGGTTGAAGAGGAATCATGTACACAGGCAAGCTCGTTATCTCCCAGGTAATGGAACACATATCAATGAAGGTTTTTCGCCGCTGCGTACAGACCTACAACGGAAACCACAAGATCAAATCCTTCAGTTGCCTGGATCAGTACCTCTGCATGGCCTTTGCTCAGCTGACCTATCGGGAGCGCCTCAGGGAAACCGGGATTTGTCTCCGGGCGCAAACCAAGAAGCTCTACCGCATGGGAATACCTGGCGGCATTGCTCGCGACACGCTGTCCAACGCCAACAAAGTACGGGATTGGAGAATCTACGCCGACTTTGCCCAGGCACTGGCAAAAACCGCTAGGCCATTGTATGCAAAAGAGGATTTGGGACTCGAACTCAGCAATACAATTTACGCGCTCGATTCTTCCACCATCGATCTGTGTCTGTCAGTTTTCCCATGGGCTCTGTTTCGGTGCACCAAGTCGGCGGTCAAACTTCACACCCTGCTCGCTCTGCGAGGCAATATTCCAACGTTTATTCATATCCACATCGATCAGGCGAGCGCGTTTTTCGTCATTCGAGCAAACAGGTCTTAATTCCAGCGATATGTCGCTCTCACATATCCACGCCTACCAAGCAAATCGTAGGTCATTGTGTCCGTATTACCGTCCGTCCAGCCGTATACGTAAGGAGGATCATTCTGGAACAGGTTATCTACACCTGCAGACAACCGTAATGCTTCCGATGCGTTGTAAGAAAACTGGATGTTGTGATAGTACTGCGCACTCATTTTCGAACCAAGGCCTTCGTCAACAAAGAAGTCATCTCCTTTGCCAATCATCTGAATGGAATATGTGGCGTTCCATTTCTCAGTAGACGTTACCCAGGTATACAGTCCACGCCATTTAGGGTAGCCACCGTTGCCGCCACCGATATGACCGGCCAGCACAAAGGGTGTGTCCCCATCAAATGCTGTTGACTCGTAAGTATCGAGATAGGTTGTCTGGATATCCAAATTGTGATTCAAACGCCCGGTATCAAAGCCATATACGAGCCCGAAATCGACACCTTTCATGATTTCACGACCGGTATTCGCATTCTGAGCTGACAGGAAGTTAACGTCACCATTCAGATTGTTACGAGTGTGATGTCCCGGCTGGCAAAATACATGAGACAGATTTTTAGAGTTGTAGCAAAGGGACAGTTTAGTCGAACCGGATGTGCTGCGAATGGCGTCATTAATTTCAATATCGAAATAGTCCAGGGTAATTGACAATCCATCCAATGGTTGAATAACCAAACCAAAGGTCATTGAGGTTGCTGATTCCGGTTGCAGGTCGGGGTTACCACCGGCGTCAGTTAAGATGGTATTGCCCAGCTGAACATAGTTATTAGGTACACCGGCTGCCTGGCAGTTCTGGTAGACGATGTCGGATGGACTCAGCGACGACCAATTGGAACATGGATCGATGGTTGTCAAATTGCCTTCAGATACACCGCCAAAAAGCTCCGGCACGTTCGGGATACGGAATGCGGTCGAATAAGTCCCGCGAAATTTGAAACCGTCGTTTATCTGCCAGTTCAGCCCCAGCTTGTAGTTGGTATCCCCACCAAACAAATCATAGTCGGAATAACGAATTGCCGCATCCAAATCGAGCGCCTTGATCATTGGCAAATCTGTTAGCAAGGGGACATGCATTTCAGCATAAATCTCTTTGACTGCAACCTTACCTGAGATCGGATCTTGTTGATTGCCCAGCGCATCGCCAGAGACCGCCAGTGAATCGGGTTGACGCCAACCTTTTTCTTCACGCCACTCGAAACCAAAAGCGACGCCTACCGGTCCGGCGGGTAACTCAAATACATTGCCGGTAACATTGCCTGATACTGAGGTTTGTTCATTGCCACCCGTACCCGTTTCAGTAAAGACGATATAGTCCAACACTTCCTGCGTGACATCAGGATAGCCAAATATATCGGCACAGGGAATACCGTTACTGCCGCACATACTTGTGTTCAGGGTGTCTGCCAGGCGACCGGTATTGATGTTGTTCAGGATAGCATCCGTACCGCGGTTATAACCCCAGTTGAAGGCGGCTTCATAACTCCAGCTATCGGCAAAGTTACCTCTGAGTCCGGTCACCACACGGAAGGTATCGGTTTCCTGTTCAAAGTAACGTGCGCCATTTTCCAGCAGGCGACGCCGCTCCATGACAAAATCAATCCCGGTGGGATTGGTTGGGTGATCGGCTGAGAAACTCAGGTTGCGCAATGTCGCCGGTGAAGCAGGCTGGTTGGACCAGCGTTTGGTGTATAGCAACTCCGCAAACATACCGACTGAATCCGAAAATTCATAGTTACCCAGCGTAGCAAAACTCAAACGGCTCAGCGGGTTGGAGGCATTGAAGTATTCATTGTAGTTAAAGCCATCCACGTTACCGTTATAGACACCAAAGGAATCACCATTACCATTCGGATCCTGGTTGAAATTGATTCGGGTTGGGCCTGTTGTGATGCTTCCGTCAGGCATCATGTATCCTGTCGGAACGGTACCTCGACCACCGATTGTTGCTGAGCTGAGTGCATTACAGACAAAACCGTCTTTGCTTGGCTGTCCTGGGCAGGGTGCTCGACTGTTATCCCACAGCGGCGCTGCCTTGGTATCCTGATAGCTGATATTCACCATAATGTTAGACTTCTCAGTCTCGGCACCCCAGGTCAGATCCACAACGAACTCTTCGCCGTCACCCTCATCTGTCATGCCGTATTTACTGGTCAGTTCCAGACCGTCATAGCTATTTTTCGTAATAATGTTGACAACACCGGCAACAGCATCTGCACCATAAGTGGCGGAGGCGCCATCTTTCAGTACTTCGATACGTGAGACCAGTGACATCGGGATCATGGAAAGGTCAACCGCGCTGTTAGCGCCGGTGCCGCCATAAACGAGCCGACGACCATTGAGCAATACCAGCGTTCTGTTAATGCCGAGACCGCGCAGGTTTATTTGCGGCGTGCCCCAACCGTTGCCCACCCAATAGGCTGCAGTAGAGTTACCACCGAAACCGGCGGCGGCGGGAATGCGCTGCAGCAGTGTTTCCAGATTGTTGGTACCAACTGCCTCGATTTGCAGTTCACTAATAATGGTAACTGGGCCTACACTGGTCAAATCCTTGCGGGCGATCCGGCTGCCGGTAACCATCACCTCTTCGAGAAGTTCTTCCGCTTCTTCCTCACCCTGTGCCAGCGCAGGCGACATATTCAACGCTGTTGCGGTGATGCCCATCGCCAGTGCCAACGTCATTTTTCTATAATATTTCATTATGGCTCCTCACAAATTTGAATTATATATTCACCATTCCCGGCGACGTTAATCTGTTCCAACATGTTTTGACCCCAAAAAACATGGTCGGAGACTTAACACAATTTTCAATTAAGCATCGATGGAAATCACTCTCCTAAAAACAATCTCACCTTTGATTGCGCAGTTGTGCATCCTACAACTGTGCATTCTACAACTATAGAGTTGTCTATACAGTATAGTACGGGTTATGTCCGGGTTGTCAAGAATCATCTGAAAACGCCAGAACATCGTGATTTAATGTGCCTCCGGCATACCCGCATCTACTTTGTGCTGGATTCTTTTGATGATCCAAATTCAATTACCTTGTCACCATAGATCGGGTCGTAATAGTGACCGTCTTCTTGATAATCGGGGTTCCAGACACGTTCGTCATTCTTTTTCTGAATATATACAAATGGGGAAAGATGGAGCCGTTCCTTGTGCCAGCGTCCGTCTTTTCCAGAAGCGATCTCAGTGCCAGTTCCGTATAGCATTAAACCGCCATTCGCGCGTACCTCGTGCTGCGGATCTACATCCCGATATTCGTGACTGACATTGATAAGCTTATGTCCTAATTCATGCGCAACAATACCTCTGCCACGGGGATCACTTTTGTTCACGGTGATCACACCGCGCAGTTCTCTGGGAATTTGCTGATAAATATAAGCTGGGAAGGATAGTCCGCCGGTTGTAATTGTACGGGTTTCCCAGGTTCTCTCATCCTGTTGCTCGTAAAAAGACATAAAGACGTCTTGAAGCACCACGATGTAAACAGTTCGGTCGTTGTCCGTATGGGCTTCAATGATAGATTCAAATGCCTCTCGCGCTTCCTGCGACAAACCTGATCCTTGTCGTTTACCGTCTCTATACATGTTGGCATATGTCCCGCCAGGCGTTGCATTGGAGATATCATTGGCCTGAATTTCGAAGAACGCTGGTTTAATCTCACCTGTTTTAATCCACAGTAGATTCAGTTGCACTCCGGCTACTGCAAAGATATCTTTTGCTTTGACAAATTCTGCAACCAGGTCGTCAATGCTGAATTTACTTGTGAATGCCTTGTCGAGGTTCGAAGGGTAATAGATTCCAATATCTGCAGTCGGCGTATTTGCTTTTATATCGCGGTTAAGGCGATCAACAGTATCGGCATGTACGTTTGTCCAAACACTGGTCTGAGCAACGGCAAATTCTCCGTGGCTCACCGTTAGAGTGAGTGAAATAGCCAACAATAATTTACCTATATTTACTTTTCGCACTGCATTTTCCTCTTGTTGATCTACTACCTGGATTCAAATGCCACCACTGCTCGCTGAGAGGTGTCACCTATTCAGCTAATATCAGAAATCAAAATCTTTTTACTTCCGCATATTGCCCTGACACCTGTAACGTGATTGTCATCGGTTTAAATGTTCGGTTTTTCCAATACCAACCATGGTTTCCATCGAACGCTGCTTCAAGTACACCTTCCCGGCGCTCATCCTTGCCCTTAGCATAATTGTGATACTTAACTTGCACTGAATCAGCGTGAGCGTCAAAAACGACTTTCCCGCCATCAGACCACCATGTGAATTTGACTTGATCTCCTTCCTTCATGGTCAACTTTAGTTCTTTTCCTTCACCGGCTAACAGGGGAATCTTTATTTCACTGGTTTGGAACGTGGACTCGATTTTGACCGGGACTTCGTTTGATACTGATTCCAGTGACGCTCCCGGATCATCAGTGCCTTTTGTCTTCTCTGCGGTGGCCCTGGCTTCGTCGGCTGCTGCCTCTTCGGCAAGGGAGGCCTTTATTTTTCCCATTTCTAACAATCCGGTGAATTTACCGACACCCGTGGGATCGATGCCATACTCGGCAGGAAGCACAATGGTTACCAGAATGATGGTTGCAATAAACATCGCAAGAATAGTGGATTTGATGAGTTTCCCAACCGACGGAATCTCAGTATCTAATGGTATATTGCGATTCTTCAAAATATTATTCCTCCTGAATCTTCATGAAACGACATAACCGGTAAACTGGTAACCCACAAAGATGAACCCACCTGCCATTAACGCCACGTTCGCATCGTAAGCGTGTCGTACAAATCCTTTCGACCGGCGCCAGTAGCTGATCACAATCAGGATCATCGCCAGTGCCAATATCTGACCTAGTTCAACCCCTACATTAAAAGCAATTAGATTGGGGACCAATCCATCGGACGACATATCAAAATCAAGGATTTTGGTTGCCAGTCCATACCCATGAAACAGACCAAAAACAAGTGTGGCAATTTTTGTGCTCGGCTGAAAACCAAACCAACGCTGGTATGCGCCCATGTTGTCGAGAGCCTTGTATACAATTGAAAAACCTATTATTGCGTCAATCAAATAGGCACTCACACTGATGTTCATGAGAACGCCGGAAATAAGCGTGACAGAGTGCCCAATGGCGAACAAGGTGACGTAAATGCTGACGTCTTTCAGACGGTACAGAAAGAAAACGACTCCAAACAAGAACAATAGATGATCATATCCAGTGACCATGTGTTTGGCGCCAAGATAGATGAATGGCATCAGCATCATGCCAGAACTTTCCTGAATAAATCCCTTGTCACCCGCTGTTACGCCATGAGCAATAGCGTCAGGGAGCATCGCTATCAGAACCGTTATCAGACCCAAAAACAGTAATACGCTTTTCCTGTTTAAGGTTTGTCTTAGGACTTCAATCATTGGGCTACCTTGTAATATTTAATGTCAAGACATGGATGTTTAGTCCACTTCAAAGGTAATGGTCGCCCAGTTAGATTCATAGTCTGCTTCGTCTTCGCTGATCTCCTGCATGTGGATCATCGAAATGTACCAAATGGCTTTGTTACTCAGAAGAAAGCTGGCACGACCGTCTTCGTCTGTACGCAGCGTAAAGGCGTTTATGTGGCCACCAGTGTCGTTGTGACCGTGGAAACCTTCATAGCTCGCGTGTGCAATCTGATTGACAACCGGTTTGCCCTCATACAACACTCGAAAACTGACATCATCGCCAAATTTCAAGTCATAGGGGTTTTGATCAAGTATGATTTCCACCGGATAATCCAGTTCTTTGGCATAATCGCCGGTCTTCTTGTCCCCGACTTGCACGATGGCACGGACATGCTTTGAATAGCGCTCAGTAACTTCTTTCAACGTGTTGTTTTTCTCGAATGAAGCCAGAGTATCCAGCACACCATCGTGTACCAGGTAGCCTGTGAAGTCTTCCGGCGACATCGTGATCAGGCTGGGACGTGTGGATACGCCGATGACATATGTGCCCTCTGTGCCCACTTTATAATTGAGATACGATGATACTTCGTCATCATACCAGTCGTCTTCGGAAGGTGTCGTTAGCTTACTATTGGCTGCAATGCTGACATTGGCTATGCGATCCCGGCTGATGCTGTTTTCACTCTTGTCAAATGTTCCATTGATAAGTCGAACGACTTGATCCGAGTTTGGTGTTGTTACAAATTCCTGAGCAATGAGAAACATCTCATGTGCCTTCACCGGCGAGGCCGCCAACCCCGCTGAAACAATAACGGCTGCCATAGTCATTTTACCAAATATCATTTCTTTCTCTCCTGAAAGTTTGTGTAATTAGTTTTTTCTTATTGGGTCTATTTAATCTCAAAATTGATGGTTGACCAGTTGGATTCATAATCAGCGTCTTCATCAACAATTTTCTTCATGTGGATCAGTTGGATGTACCACTTGTCTTTCTGGGTAATCTTGAAGGTAGCCCGTCCTTCCTTATCTGTTTTCAGCTTGTATTCGGAACTTTCAGCGATACTTTCACCAGCCGCAGATTCCTTGTCGGCATAGCTGACGTAAACAAGTTGGTCATTGAGTGGTTTGCCCTCGAACAGCACCTGGATTGACATTTCGTCGCCGACGTTTATATCCCCCGGATTCTGTTCGATGAAGATCTCAGCCTTGTAATCAAGCTTTTGCTTGTAATCGTCAGTAAGTAATTTCCCGACTTGAAAAACGCCTTTCGCATGCTTTGTATAACGTTCACGAATAGTGCTGAGTTTGTTGTTGGCACGGAAGTCCTCCAGCGCAGCATCAAGCCCCTCGTGATCAAGGTATCCTTCGAATAATTCAGCCGGCAGGGCAATATAGTCAGGGTTGGCCGCAACACCGGCAAGACCGGTGCCTTCTTTTTCCGCAAATACCTTGATGTAGGTACTCCGTAGTTTTGCATCTGAATCAACATCGCTTACCTCAGCATCCGGAGGTGTCTGCCTTATGCCAGCCATTACGATACTGATATCACGTGACATCTTACGGGTGATGGAATAATCACTCTCGTGAAATGTTCCATTCTTCAAAACCAGGTAATTGTCTGTTCCAGGTCTCATCACATACAAATCCGAAATGAGGTAGGTTTGATGCGCTTCGGCAACCATAAATGGACCCAGCAGCATCAAACCGATCACTGCAGCTTTGATTCCCATTGGTATTTTCGATAGTTTAAAGTTCATGGTGAAAGTATCTCCTTTAATTAATACGTGAATCATATTACATACCTATCTATACTAGACTATACATACTAAATAATACAAGCAATTGATTGGTGGAGCATTGCAGCCATGTGTAGGTTGCTCAATTTGCGAGAGCCATACGTTCATATTAGTTTACTGTACGTGTATATACGGGTACAGTACAGGTTATTATTCGGAGGGTGATCTATGCGTCCACAATATCAAAAAATTAAGCAATTCATTAGGGAACATATTGATAATGGAGAGTGGACTGCTGGCTACCGCGTCTCTTCAGATAACGTATTGGCAACGCAATTTGGTGTCAGCCGGATGACTGCCAATCGGGCTATGCGGGAACTGACTGACGCTGGAATACTGACGCGTATCACCGGCGTCGGCACTTTTGTAGCAAAACATGTCCCCCAGACGCCCTTGTTTGAAATAAAAAACATAGCTGAAGAGATTGAAAGTCGCGGCAACCATTACAGTGCCGTTCTTCATACGCTGATTGAGGAGCCGGCGAGTCAGCAGGCAGCGCTGGAATTGCAAATACCCGTAAAGACGCCCATTTATCACTCCCTGTTGGTGCATTGTGAAAATGGAATTCCTGTGCAATTGGAAGATCGTTTTGTTAATCCTGCTCAGGTACCTCAATATATCAACCAGGATTTTTGCCGTATCACGCCTAATGCATATTTGACAGAGGCAGCGCCGCTCACCGAAGTGGAGCAAATCATAGAAGCGATCTTGCCGGATGCTTTGACCCAGCAACTTCTTTCAATTGGTGCCGATCAACCTTGCCTGTTGATTTATCGGCGTACCTGGGCTGGCCCTCTTGTCAGTTCAGCGCGATTGACCCACCCGGGCAATCGCTATCGGATGGGTGGCCGTTTTGTACCCGATCGCAAACCCATTCCCCAAGGTAAAGCCGATGCACGCTAAGCGCAATGACCCTGCGCGTTTCATCCGCGCGCCCCGCGGGACTGAAATCAGCGCAAAAAGTTGGCTTACCGAGGCGCCGCTGCGGATGTTAATGAACAATCTGGATCCTGAAGTGGCCGAACACCCTCAATCCTTGGTGGTCTATGGGGGCATAGGCCGTGCGACTCGCGACTGGGACTGTTACGACACCATCATTAAAACGCTGAGAGAACTGGAGAATGATGAAACTCTGTTGGTGCAATCGGGCAAACCCGTAGGGGTTTTCAAAACCCACACCGATGCACCACGCGTATTGATAGCCAACTCCAATTTGGTCCCTCATTGGGCAAATTGGGATCATTTCAACGAACTGGACAAGAAAGGCCTGATGATGTTCGGCCAAATGACGGCCGGCTCCTGGATTTATATCGGCAGCCAGGGCATTGTGCAAGGCACTTACGAATCCTTTGTCGAGATGGGCAATCAGCACTACGGTGGCAATCTTGCAGGCAAATGGATACTGACAGCTGGCTTGGGTGGGATGGGTGGCGCTCAACCACTGGCCTGCACCATGGCCGGCGCCTCCATGCTGGTAATTGAATGTGATATTACAAGAATCGACAAGCGTATTGAATCCGGCTATCTGGATCGTCGGACAAGCAACCTCGATGAAGCAATGCTAATGATTGAGGAAGCGGTTATTGCGGAGCAGGCGATTTCAGTGGGTCTGCTGGGCAATGCAGCTGAGATTCTGCCGGAAATTTTGAAGCGGGGAATACGACCCGACGCGGTTACTGACCAGACCTCTGCTCATGACCCGCTGAATGGTTATTTGCCTGTAGGCTGGACAATGGAGCAGGCCGCCGCAAGTCGTGTGTCTGAACCTGAGCTTGTGGTGGATGCGGCCCGTGAGTCGATGGTGATACACGTGAAGGCAATGCTGGAATTCCACAAGCTGGGTGTGCCTACCTTTGATTATGGTAATAATATTCGCCAGGAAGCCTTACAAAAAGGCGTTAAGAATGCCTTTGATTTCCCCGGTTTTGTGCCTGCGTATATTCGCCCACTGTTCTGTCGGGGTATAGGTCCATTTCGTTGGGTAGCACTATCGGGTGACCCGGAAGATATCTACAAAACTGACCAAAAAGTGAAAGAACTCATCCCCGACGATACCAGGTTGCACCATTGGTTGATCATGGCGAGGGAGAAAATCGCTTTTCAGGGGTTACCAGCACGTATCTGCTGGGTCGGTCTTGGTGACAGGGCGCGTTTGGGGCTGGCGTTTAACGAGATGGTGGCCAGTGGTGAACTCAAGGCGCCAATCGTCATTGGTCGTGATCACCTGGATAGCGGCTCCGTGGCCAGCCCCAACCGTGAGACAGAGAGCATGCTGGACGGCTCGGATGCCGTTTCTGACTGGCCGTTGCTGAACGCCTTACTCAATACTGCAAGTGGTGCCACCTGGGTAAGTTTGCATCATGGTGGCGGAGTAGGCATGGGCTTCTCACAGCACGCCGGTGTGGTAATCGTCTGCGATGGCAGCGAAGCAGCGGCGAATCGCATAGCCAGGGTATTGACCAATGATCCAGCTACCGGGGTGATGCGTCATGCTGATGCGGGCTACAAAATCGCTATTGATTGCGCGCGGGAGCAAGGTCTCAATCTGCCCATGATAAGCACAAAATAAGAGCTGGCATGTACGAATTAACATTGATACCAGGCAAGTTAACCTTGGCGCAACTACGCCGCGCCTATACCGAACCGGTCAAATTACAGCTTGATCACAGCAGTGAAGCAACCATCGAGCGCTCGGTCCGGGTAGTGACTGATATTCTTAGCGAGAACCGACCTGTCTATGGCATAAATACCGGCTTTGGATCGCTAGCGCGAAAACGCATTGCTGACGATAAATTGAATGAATTACAGCGTAAGTTGGTTCTTTCTCATGCTTGTGGCACAGGTGAGCTTTTGAGTGATGCTCAGGTGAAATTGATTCTGCTGTTAAAAATCAATAGCTTGGCACGCGGTTTTTCGGGTATCCGCTTGCTTGTCATTGAAGCGCTAATTAAATTATTGAACGCTGAGGTATATCCCTGTATTCCGGCCAAGGGCTCGGTGGGCGCATCCGGCGACCTGGCACCTCTGGCTCATATGAGCGTGGCACTGCTGGGCGTCGGCGAGGTGCGATATTTTGGCGAAATCATGTCTGCAGAAAAAGGCTTGGCTCATGCGGGCCTTGTCCCATTGGAATTACGGCCCAAGGAAGGCCTCGCATTGCTCAATGGCACCCAGGCTTCTACTGCCATGGCCCTGTCGGGTCTGTTCAAAACGGAAGCCCTATTCAATAGTGCCCTGGTTGTAGGTGCTCTTTCGGTGGATGCTGCACTGGGTAGCGACACACCGTTTGATCAGAGAATCCACGAGGCAAGAGGGCATCGGGGTCAGTGCGAAACAGCCGAAGTTTACCGCATTCTGCTCGAAGGCAGTGAAATTCGCCAGTCTCACAGTAGCTGCGAACGGGTACAGGATCCCTATTCATTGCGTTGCCAGCCACAGGTAATGGGCGCCTGTCTGGACAATTTGCGCCACGCCGCCGCCGTACTTGTGATTGAAGCCAACGCGGTTTCTGACAACCCTCTGGTTTTCCCCGAGCAGGGCGAAATTCTCTCCGGTGGGAACTTTCATGCTGAGCCGGTCGCCATAGTCGCCGATCTGATCGCTATCTGCATTGCCGAAATAGGGGCCATATCTGAACGACGTACGGCATTACTGATGGACAGCCATTTGAGTGGGTTGCCGCCTTTTCTGGTGCAAGGCAGCGGTGTGAACTCAGGCTTCATGATTGCGCAGGTTACCGCAGCAGCACTTGCTAGTGAAAACAAAAGCCTGGCCCACCCGGCATCTGTAGACAGCTTACCCACCTCTGCCAACCAGGAGGATCATGTCAGCATGGCGGCTTTTGCTGCCCGGCGCCTTGGGGAAATGGCGGCTAACACCGAAGGCGTGGTAGCAATTGAATTATTGGCTGCTTGCCAAGGGATCGACATTCGTGCACCACTGAAAACGTCCCCACATTTACAGAAGGTGATGAGGGGTGTGCGCGAACAGGTGCCTTTTTACAGCGAGGACCGCTTCTTTGCGCCGGATATTGCTTCTGCGAGAGGCATAATCGAGAGTGGCGTACTCAATAAACTGGCCGGAGCAGTAACTTTCCTAAGTTTCTCCAAAGAATCTAACACAGGTGTGGGAATCGACACATAAAACGAACAATGTTTACTCATCTGTTTGCGGCAAACATTGGGTCGTTTGGTACTGACAAGTTAACTTCCGCCGGTGAGCGAAACCAGACTTAATCGTTTTACACTACCGCCCTGTGAAAGGCGCCGCTCGCGACTCCTCAGAGGCATTACAGTGGCAGCGTCTACATCGCCTGGAATTCTGGCATTTTCAGACAGCGGCAAGCGGTAGATAAATGGTTGAGCAAAGTCAGTGAAGTAGGCGACCTCCTGGGTGATGGCTATGTCGTTAATTGTCGTGTGATCTGAATTATGTAACTGATACGTCAAAATCCGGCTCTGCCAGGACCAGAATTTCGCCCTCCCCGTTGCGCAGCTTTACCTTGTAGGTTGCACCATTGATTCCGCCGTTATAGGCAGTTGATCCCTTACCAATAGTGAAGCCTTCGGGCAGTGAGCTCGCCAGGGCGGGGACAATTTTAGCAAATGGTTTGCCGCCCGCATTGGCGGCTTGCAGTGGCAAACAGGCTGCCAGTGCAATGGTGGCGATTATGAGAGTTTTATGTTTGTATTTGAGCAAAATTCGTCTGTTTTTCTACCAGATTAAGAATAACCCTCATTCTGTGTGCTAGGATAATCCTTTGACAAAATTAATAAAATTAGATTTCTATGGAAATTCTCTAATCAGCCAAAGTTTGCCTGCCAGCGCTAATCCCGCGAAACCGACGAATGATGGACTTTTTATTTCATGAGGTAAGGAGTAGTGCTATGACGCTGGATAATAAAATTTTGACAGGCATTTGTACGCTCGCTTTGTCTTTGGCATTTGCGGCACCCACACTCGCCACAGATCAAACCGACGCCACAATCACCGATGACACAGAACAGGAATCGGAAGCCAGGCAGACACGGGAAGCCGAGTTGGCCGAGGCTGAAAATAACGACAACGCACTTGAAGAAGTTATTATATTGGGCTCTCGTGTCGCGGGTCGCGTGTCTACTGATATGGCCGTGGCTGTTGATACTTTCAGCAATTCCGATCTGGAGGCAACAGGCCAAACTGAAGTGGGCAGAATGCTGCAGAAATTGGCCCCCTCGTTCAATTTCACAAGTTCATCTATTTCCGATGGTACCGATGCACTCAGGCCAGCTACATTACGCGGCCTCGGCCCTGATCAGACGCTGGTACTGGTCAATGGCAAGCGTCGTCATCAGGCATCATTAATTCACATTAACAACTCGGTTGGTCGTGGCACCGCCGGTACCGATATGAATGCTATTCCAGCAGCCGCGATAAAACGGATCGAGGTATTGCGTGATGGCGCTGCGGCTCAATACGGTTCGGATGCGATTGCAGGCGTCATAAACATAGTTTTGAAAGATTACTCTGAAGGCGGAGTTTTCAATGCATCCGCTGGCGAGTACACCGAGGGTGACGGCCGCTCCTACAATGTGGATTTATTCCATGGCTTTAGTCTTGGTGACGATGGTTATATCTCATTTACGGTTAATTGGCGGGATCGTGAACGCACAACAAGGCGCAATCCGCAAGGCGTTTGTCTATATGGCGGTTGCGTTGATACCGACGGAAACGGATATCTCGAGCCAGCATCTGGCAACGAAGTGCGCGAGGTTTCGGGTCCTAGCCGTAATCCCTTTAGGATTGGTGATTCCGATTCAGAGCAACTCGCTGTGGTCGTAAATGGCGCATTTGCAATCGGTGCCGGAGAGTTATACGGCTTTATGACTTACTCAAACCGCACGAGTCAGTCCGGAGCGTTTAATCGCAACCCCGCTGGCAGCGGTGCCGCACTTGATGATGGAGATAATGTCATTATAGATGGCTTTCTACCCTTGATTAATTCCCAGATTGACGATATCTCATACAACGTTGGCTACCGAACCGAGTTTGATGATGGTTCGACCATTGATTTATCCTACACCAGCGGTACAAATACGATCGATTATGCCACCAGCAATACCGTTAACTATTCCTTTGTTAATTTTCTGAACTTTGGTGAGGGTCTGAGTGATTCCGAGATACGTTCGCAGATTCCCCGCGAGGCAGCCGCTTACGCACTCGAGCTGGGCCTGGAAACCATAAATCTTGATTACACTACTAAGTTTGGTGAGCGGTTTTACGTCGCAATGGGTGCAGAAATCAGGAAAGACATCTACAAAGTGACGCCCGGAGAGCTTTACTCTTATGAGGATTATGACACCGTGGCGGGTGTACCTTTGTATCCACAGAATGCATCTGGTGGCACCCAGGGTTTCGGTGGTATCGGCCCGGCGAGTGCGGCCGACGAGACACGCGACGTTTTCTCATTCTATGGAGATGTAGAGTACGAGGCAACTGACAACCTGCTGATTAATGGTGCTGTTCGCTATGATAATTACGATGGTTTTGGCGATACTGTGAATTTCAAGTTGGCTGGCAATCTTGGCGTCACTGACACCTTCAGGTTACGCGCTGCAGCCAGTACCGGGTTCCGTGCGCCATCAATGCAGCAGATCTACTTCAGCAATGTCAGCACACAATTCATCAATGGTCAGCAGATCGAAACCGGAACTTTCCGCAATGACAGTACGGTTGCTCAGGCGATTGGTATTCCCGAGCTGAAAGAAGAAGAGTCAACAAACTTCAGTTTCGGCGCAATTTGGGATATCAGCGATTCCTGGAGTCTTATTGTTGACGTTTATTCCATTAAAATAGAAGACCGGGTCGTGCTCAGTAGCAACCTGGGAATGGGCCTTTCGCCAGCTCTGGATGCTGCGCTGCGTGCAGCCGATTCAGGCGGTGGCCAATTCTTCCTGAACGCCATAGACACGAAAACGAAAGGTGTTGATATTATCTCAACCTATTCCGGCATTGAGCTTTTTAGTGGTGATCTGTCAGTTACGTTTGCAGCGAATTTCACGGATACGGAAATCACCCGGATCTTCGCCAATTCTGAAACGTTACTTTCTATTCCGCCAGATGTGATCTTCGGTGGTTTTCAGCCGTCTGTGATCGAAACCTGGCAGCCGAAGGACAGAGTGAGTTTATCTGGCAGGTATGTGCATGGAAGCTGGGCCGCCAATCTGTCATTTGACCGATACGGTGAATACACGACGGTTGACAGTGGCAGTCAAACCTATGGCGCTGAAGTTCTTACTGATGTGCGATTAAGCTACTTATTTGATCGCGGCATCAGCGTCTATGTTTATGGCAACAATGTTTTTGATGTAACACCTGACGAAGTTACTAACTCAGGTTCTCGAGGCGGACTGTTTGAGTCTGCACCGGGACTCGAGGACATGGCCAGTCCCACCGTGTTCAAATACTCACGTCGATCTGCACCGTTTGGGTTTAATGGCGCATATTGGGGGGTTGGTGTAAGCATCGAGTTCTAGCCAAGCATTGAGTTTGGAGTAATACAAGTGCCCGGGTTTGATGATACTGAACCCGGGTATTTTTATATGGCTTAACTTACTATTTTGAGCCCTTGCTGACAAAATCAATCTGCACTGTGCTCTTCGCGCAAGCCTTTAAACAAGCTGATGCACATCAGTAGCAATATCATGCCAAAGGGTAAACCCACCGAGATCGTCAATGCTTGCAGCGAAGCAATACCACCACCCAGCATCAGTGCCAGAGCCACCAGCCCGATCAACACACACCAAAAAACACGTTGTTTCACCGGTGAGTTCATTTTTCCGCCAGCGGTTATCGTGTCAATGACCAGCGCGCCCGAATCTGCTGAGGTGACAAAGAATATGGTGATAAGAATAAGGCTAAACCCAGAAACGAGCCCGCTAAACGGCAAGCCCTGTAACATTTGGAACAAGGCCAGTTCAGGAACTGAATCAGCTACCCCACGGTAACCGTCATTAAAATACTGCTCCAGTGCTGTGCTGCCAAAGGTCGACATCCAGATAATTCCGATAACAGTAGGGATGATCAATACCCAGGTTATGAATTCGCGTACCGTTCGACCATAGCTGACCCTGGCAATAAACATACCAACAAAGGGAGACCACGAGATCCACCAGGCCCAGTAAAAGGTTGTCCAGCCATGCAAGAACTCCTGGTCTCCACGGCCAACCCAGTTACTGAGTCTTGGCAGATAGTAAAGATAATCAACACCAGTCTGGAAAATAGTGCTCAGGATTACCAGGGTTGGACCGGTAATCAAAACAAACAAAAGCAGCAAACCCGCCAATCCCATATTAAGCTCGCTCAGACGTTTGATACCTTTTTCCAGGCCTGCAACAACCGAAACCAACGCGACACCGATGATAACGGCTATTAATATGGATTTGGTTGTGTTGTCAGGAATAATTCCGAATAGATGGCTCAGCCCGGCGGCAATCTGTTCTGCGCCCAACCCCAGTGATACAGCAAGCCCAATCAAAGAAGCCAGGACCGCCATGATATCAATGAAGTGCCCCAGCGGGCCCCAAATGGCTTTGCCGAACAAGGGATAAAAAGCCGAGCGCAGCGTCAGTGGCATGCCGCGATTATAACAGAAAAACGCCAATGCCAATCCAACCACGGCATACGTCGCCCAAGCGTGCAGACCCCAGTGATAAACCGCTGCCGACAGACCGGCTGACATGGCGGTTGCCGTGTCGGCTGGGTCGATTCCCAGTGGCGGGTTAAGGCTGTGGGTAACTGGTTCAAGCACCCCATAAAACATCAATCCGATGCCAACACCGGCAGCGAACAACATTGCCAGCCATGCCGGGTAACCAAATTTTGGTTTGGCCTTGTTGCCACCAAGCCGAACCCTGCCAAGAGGCGAAAATGCAACTGCGAAGCAAAATACCACAAAGGTGTTTACGGTCAGGATAAAAAACCAGTCGAAAGTGATGGTTATCCAATTTCTAAGATCACCGAAAGCAACGGCGGCGACTTCCCTGAAAGCCAGTGTTCCGATCACCAAACTAACGACCAATATCGCTGAAACCACAAATACCGGGTTGTGTATATCAAGGCCAAACTTTTCAATATTATTATCGCCAATCTCATGGCCTATATCTGGCTGCGGGTTTGAGGGTTCCACTTTGTTTTTCAAATTCAGTTCCTTGCCGTTGCTTAAGAATCTGTCAGGGGGCAGCGATCAAGGATAGGCCCCAGGGCCACTTTCAAGGGGCCCAGCCAAGGCTCAAAGTGTCGCCATTGCTCCAGGCCGCTCTTGTAAATGGGCTGTCGTACCTGTTCTGAACTCGGTGTTCGAACCGAACGCTTGGTCTGATGAAAATTCACACAGCTGTCCTCAAATGGTAGCCCACAGAAATCGAGAATTCTGTCAACCTGCTGATGGAGGTCCGAGACTACATCTTCATATTGCACGCGCAACACTGTTCCGGGCAGCACCTTGTCCCAGTGATCCATGAGTTCAACGTAGTCCCTGTAATACTGACCCAAATCCGTCTGCGTGTAGGTAAACTCCTGACCTTCCGCGAATAACTGCTTATAGCCACTGAAACAACACGCCATTGGGTGTCTGCGCGCGTCAATAATTTTTGCGTTGGGCAGCATCAGTTTAATCAAGCCAAGATGCCGAAAATTGTTTGGCATCTTGTCAATGAAAAACGCGGCACCCTGACGATGAAAGCGGGTATCGTCTATATACTGTTGGCCAAATTCCTCGAATTCCTGATCGCTGATTTCGCCCAGAATTTCCGGATAAGTGCTATTGCCACTGTCCCGCCCACGTCGGCGAAGTCGTTGCGAGAGCGAAAGAATATTCGGTAGCTCCAGCGTGCCATCAACCTGGGAGTGGGACGATAGAATTTGTTCCAGCAGTGTTGATCCGGCCCGCGGCAAACCGAGAATAAAAATCGGATCCGGAGCAGCGTGACCTGCATTGGATTTTCGGGCGAATAGTTCTGCTGAACAGACCTCACGTTGCGCCTTCAGATCTTCCGACATTTGGTCAGCCTTGTAACGACCCTGAGACTTTTTCAAGCTGTTGCCACGTTCGTAGTGCCTGAATGAAGTATCGAAATCTGCTTTATCTTCATGGGCTTTGCCCAGCGCGAAATTCAGATACACACGGTCAATATGGGAGAGGTTGCTGTCATTTGCCTGCGCATGCATATTCTTGATTTCGTCGTCACTGAACGAATAAACCTTAAGATTGGCCAGCGAGTAATACGCTTCCCCATACTTTGGCTGGCTGCGCAGGGCGTCGCGATATGCTGTGACTGCAGATTCGTATTGACCAAGCGTCTTGTAAACATGGCCTTTGGAAGTGAGTGTGATCGGATCACCCGGGAGTTGTTGCAATACATCATCAAATGCCTGGAGCGCAGTATCATAGTCACCTGTTTGCATGCACTCAACCGCGAACAAGGACTGGAATTGCGGGTTTTGCGGTGCGGTGCTCAGCAGGTGGCTGGCCTGTTCCCGTGCCAGTTGAAATCTCTGCCGTTTGCGCAGCGCCTTGATATAGTCGATACGGACCTGAACGTTGCCAGGTTCGAACTTAGTGGCGCTCTCCAACAAAAATTCTGCATCGTCGAGGACACCGAGGCGCATTCCAATGTCGGCCAGTAACCGCATACCTTCGACATTGTGGGGGATTTTTAGCAAAAATTGACGACAGTAATCCTCAGCTTTCAGCAGCCGCCCTTGAGCTATCAGGTCGGTGACACCAATCAGCGCAGACGGCAATTTCTGCAGTCGCTCCAGTTGCGCCTTTACCTGTGCGGCCTGCAGTTTGAGGCCCTTTTTTACCAGTAGTTTGTGTTGCTCACGCCAGCTTGCTTCAAGGGCAGGGTTAAAGTAGCACGCTCTGCTGTAGGCCAGAACGGCTGCGTCAGTACTGCCCATATCGCGAAAAACATGACCCTCTTCCTGGTGTGCCCGCCCGTGCTCAGGTGATAAATTTTTTAGCTTTGTAAGTAGTTTGAGCGCTGCCGGAAACTCTGCCTTGTAACGGCGACATACAGCGCTCATGTACAGAGCTTCCGGGTTTTCTGGATCTGCAACCAACAGCTCAGAAAGATCGCTCAGGGCATCGTCATATTGCCTGGCAACGATCTTGTTCTGAATTGATTTCAGACTAGGACTGGCTCGATCTTTCCGCACAGAATTAAAAACGGTATCCGAAGCGCATTCCGACGGTTAAAGGCTGAGCATACGTAATGGCTGTTCTGTCGAATACGAAATTACCCGAGACCTCGGCCCGTTCATCTGTCAGGTTATTGACATACAGCTCAGCGGACCACTTATCAGTGGACAGACCTGCGGTGAAGCCAACCATCGTCCAGCTATCCAACTCAATTCGATTAATCGTGATGATGTCAGTGTACGACGAAGACGACCACGTGAGACTGGGCATAACGTGGGCGATCCAGCCCGTTTGACCAAAGTCCCACTCGTACCGTGCCCTCAGGTTACCCTGAAATTCTGGAGCAAAGGCCAGAGGTTCGCCCTTGACGACATCATTGGTTGGGGTCAGCACTTTAGTAATTTCAGTATCGAGAACTGAGACTGCACCGGAGACGGTAAGCCCGTCTGAGAACGATGGAAGCCAGACGAAATCCCCTTCGAAACCGAGCACCTGCGCATCAGCGGCGTTGTCAGAGAAGAACAAGTTAGAGATGCTGGGATCAAAAATCGTTGTCTGCAGATCTTGAATATCAATAAAGAACGCGGCACCGTTAAACCTCAAAGTATTATCCAGGAAGCTGGACTTCATGCCTACTTCGAAATTGGTGACATCGTCGGTGTCCAGTGCATATGGCACGGTAAAGGTGCCAGCCGGATTTTGACTGCCGCCAGGTCTATTTAGCAATCCCGGGCGGAAGCCTTGCGAAAAGGTAAGGTAATACATCTGGTCGTCAGTTGGTCGCCAGTTGCCCGTCGCTTTGAAAATATAGCCATTTGTGGATGCGGTATCTGGCGCACCAACCGTATTATCAGGTGCAAATTGCGCCGATATATTGGTACCAGCTCTCTGCGCATCGCTACCATCAGGCCCTGAGAAGTTAAAGAAGGACGAGTTTGCGCTGCCCTTTAAATCCACTACGACATCGTAATAGCGTGCGCCCAGTGTGAGCGCGAATTCGTCATTGAAATCGAAGGTTGTCTCGCCAAAAATACCATACTGTTCATCAGTACGAAGAATGTCGTTACGGAAAATAACGCCCGCAGGAAACGGACCTGCCTCACTGTAGTAGCCTGGCGATGCGATACCGATCTCACCCGTCACATCAGTATTGGTGAGCGGATAGTTCGGTGCGAAGCCGGGCGTGGATCCACCCCACCCAACCGCATTCAACGATCCAAAATAAGTAAAATCATTGATTTCCTTGAGCTCTAGATCCTGGTAAAAGCCACCGGCCGTGAAACTAATTGAATCAGACAGATTGCTGGAGAAGCGAATTTCGTGGCTCTGAACCTTGACGTCTGTCTGGCTATCGACCAACAGGTTGGGGGCCTGGCAGGTGCCGGCGGGATTCGCTGCACCTGGGTAGGTAACGGTATAGTCGCAAATATAGTAAGGCAGGTATTGTCCGACGAACAGGTAGTCGGTGTAATCGACTATCTGTTCAGTAGTCCGGTCGGTGTAGGCCCCGGTGTAGACAACCTCAAGTTCGCCGATGAGACCGGTTAAGGTCCACGCGGCATTATCAAATTCATCTTCGATGGAATCCTGGCTAAAGCGCTCTACTTCCAGATCTCCAAGGTCAGGGTCGGCGAAGAATACTCCGTCAGATTCTATCTTCTGGTGTTGGTAGGCCAACAGTAAATTCCAATTGTCAGTGATGTCCCAAAGCGCACTAATACGACCGCCTGTGTAGGTTGTATCATTGAAATCTTTCTCGACCAGATCGCTGTTGTCGGCCGAAAGGAATGTAACGCCACTCAGGTCAGCTGTTGACTGAAAACCAGCCCGGTCTGCGGTGACGGGTACGCCGTTGGCACGAACGGTACCCTCCGGTCTGAATCGTGCACTTTGGTTGGCATCACGTGTACCCGCAACGTTATCAATCCAGCCGCCTTGATTATCGACATAGAAAACACCACGCAACGCAAATGACTCACTGACCGGGGCATTAAGCATTAGCTCGAAGTTTGAATCGGTGCCGCCATGGCTAATAGCCCCGGCTCCCAATTTGACGTTACCGTAGAATGCCTGAGTATCGGGTTTGTTAGTTATTAAACGTACGGTGCCCGCCTGCGAACTGGCTCCGAATAGTGTCCCCTGGGGCCCTGACAGAACCTCAATGCGCTGTAAATCAGCCGCGTAGACATCCAGGTTACGACCGGGCTGCGCAAGTGGTTGCTCGTCTAGGTAGAACGCGACATTTGGCGCCAGACCCGCAACACCGGCGGTGGCCAGGTTGGGGGTGGTCGATGCTACACCACGGATGTAAATCGTGTTCTGTCCAGGCCCGCTACCACCGGCAGTTACACCCGGCAGCTGCATAACGTAGTCTGAAAAATTGGAGATGCCCAGTTCCTCAAGAGTTTCACCGGTCAACGCCGTGACAGCAATCGGTACATCCTGCAGGGATTCTTCATGTTTGGTGGCAGTAACAATGAGTTCTTCGATCTTACGAACTTTCTTTTCCTGCGCTTGTGCTGCACCTGCGGCGACTCCTGCAGACAGTGCTATCAGTATGGCTTGATGAATCTTGTTTTTACTTAATATCATTCAGGTTCCCTGTTTAGCGTAGTAGCCATGCACAGATAAACTCGTAGTTACCCGATTCAAACTAAAGGATTTGGTCAATTTTCGAAATAACGAAATGCGGATGCGGTTGCGGAATGCGGAACGCGACACTTTTGCCTCCGAAAGAGACGTGGTGACGATAGGACTAGACTTAGCCCTTATTGAACCGACTGTACTTATTAATATTCAGATGCAAGTCCTGCGCGTTTTTGGGTTCTCATCATTATTTTCATTAGCAACCCCACGAAATTTTGATCGTTAGATCGAAATTAAGTCGCTTTTGTTCAATTCAATGTCGCGTAGGAAATAGCACGTACCCTCATACTAGCACAAAATGCAGCGAGGCGTGTCAGTGAACTGGCATAAGAAACGATGGCTATTGAGACGATGGCTGTATTCATACTGGCGTATGGGCAAAATCAATGAGTGGCAAGCGACGAAGCAAAGCAGGTGGTCGAAGCGCAAAGCGTGCAGCACGACAACAATCCGTGGCGGCGACCAGAGCCTTCATCGATCGTAAAATCCCGTATTACGAATTGTTGGATGAGGCCTCTTTGGCCCTCATTGAGCACAACGCGGATACCGTACTCGAAGAAATTGGCATTGAGTTTAAAGAGTTTCCATTGGCGCTCAGCTTGTTCAAGAATGCGGGTGCCGACATCGATGGAGAACGGGTGCGCTTCCCGCGTGGCATGTGCCGTTCAATTATTCAGCAATCCGCCCCGGCAGAATTCACCCAACACGCCCGCAATCCGGAACGTAGTGTCATTGTCGGTGGTAAGCGAACCATTATGGTGCCTGCCTACGGTTCACCTTTCGTATTCGACCTGGACAAAGGCCGGCGCTATGCAACCATCGAGGATTTCCGGAATTTTGTAAAATTGGCTTACATGAGCCCCGGCTTGCATCACTCCGGGGGCACGGTTTGTGAGCCTGTCGACCTGCCGGTAAATAAACGTCATTTCGACATGATTTACAGCCATATCAAGTACAGCGACAAAGCTTTTATGGGTTCAGTGACCCAGGCGGAACGGGCCGAAGATACCGTTGCGATGGCCAAAATTGTTTTTGGTGATGAGTTTGTTGAACAAAATTGTGTGGTTACCAGCCTGATTAACGCAAATTCACCAATGACATTTGATGCCACCATGTTGGGTGCTGCGACTGTCTATGCGCGTCACAACCAGGCCACAATAATATCGCCATTTATATTGGCGGGTGCGATGTCGCCCGTTACGGTCGCTGGTACGGTGACGCAAATTCTGGCCGAAGCGCTTGCCGGTATGGCCTATGTACAACTGGTGAAACCCGGTGCCCCGGTGATTTTTGGCACCTTTGCTGCCGCTATTTCCATGCAATCAGGTGCGCCGACCTTTGGCACGCCGGAACCCAGTTTTGTGTTGTATGCGGCAGCCGCCCTGGCCCGCCGCCTTGGGGTTCCTTTCCGTAGCGGCGGTGGTTTATGCGCGTCAAAAATTCCGGATGCACAAGCGGCCTATGAATCGGCTAATACGCTACAAACAGCGGCACTGGCTGGCGTTAATTTCATGTTGCATGCGGCCGGTTGGCTGGAAGGCGGACTGGCGATGGGCTATGAAAAGTTCATTATCGATGCCGACCAGGTCAATATGTTGGCCGTGCTACTTGAAGGTATAGATATGTCCAGCAACGGTCAAGCGATGGACGCACTGCGTGAAGTCGGGCCCGGTGCCCATTTCCTTGGCGCAAAGCACACCCTGGAAAACTTTGAAACGGCATTTTGCCGGTCATCAATTGCTGATAACAACAGTTACGAGCAATGGCAGTTGGATGGTTCCCTGGATGCAGCACAACGCGCCAACGCGATTTGGAAATCAATGCTCGAGACTTATGTTCCACCGCCACTGGATCCCGCCATTGATGAAGCGCTGGTGGAATTCATCACCCGGCGTAAAGCTGAGTTTCCGGACAAGGACTATTAAGATGAACGATATAGCTGAAGAAGTCGCTGAAAATGATGACGATGAACTCATCCTCTCAGAGTTGGATGACAACGAACTTGTCGAACAGATGCATGATGACCTCTACGATGGCATGAAAGAAGAAATCCAGCAAGGCACGAACATATTACTCGCGCGTGGCTGGTCCGCAGAAGCCGTATTGAACAAGGCGCTGGTGGGTGGCATGCAGATTGTCGGCGTTGATTTTAGAGACGGTATCCTGTTTGTTCCTGAGGTGCTGTTGGCAGCCAACGCAATGAAGGGCGGTATGGCGATATTGAAGCCCCTGTTGGCCGAGACTGGTGTTGAGCCAATCGGCAAAATGGTCATAGGCACCGTCAAGGGCGATATTCACGATATCGGCAAGAACCTCGTCGCCATGATGATGGAGGGCGCCGGCTTTGAGGTTTTCGACATCGGGATTAACAATACTGTAGAAGATTACTTCGCTGCTCTTGAGGAACATAAACCGGATATTCTTGGCATGTCGGCCTTGTTAACCACCACCATGCCATACATGAAAGTCGTCATTGATGAAATGGTCGCGCGTGGCATCCGTAATGATTTCATTGTGCTGGTCGGCGGCGCACCCCTCAACGAGGAGTTTGGTACAGCAGTCGGTGCTGATGGTTATTGCCGCGACGCGGCACAGGCGGCAGAAATGGCGCCCTCGCTTATACAACAAAGACGCCAGCAAAAACATCAGCAGGCACAAGCGGCCGCTTGTGCCTAGGGAGCCTCTGAACACTAGCCCCGTCCTGGTTATTGCTTGCGGTGCACTGGCCCGTGAAATCGACCAGCTGAAGCACTTGAATGGCTGGAAGCATTTACACATGCAGTGTATTGACGCCCGACTGCATCTGCGGCCAGCTCTTATCCCGGATCGTTTACGCAAAAAAATCCAGGAAAACAAGGCTAAGTATGA
>Ga0105055_10002940_pt1 | contig 26196 bp, 24 predicted proteins | sample BON03_FD_78090 | JGI IMG/M metagenome (GOLD analysis project Ga0105055, IMG submission 78090) | Freshwater microbial communities from Lake Bonney liftoff mats and glacier meltwater in Antarctica - BON-03 | ecosystem: Environmental > Aquatic > Freshwater > Ice > Glacier meltwater | place: Lake...
ATCATCGGTAGAGAACTGTCTTCACGAAGGAAGCACTCGAACTTCTCACCAGCCAAAGCTTTGTGATAAATATCCACGGCATAATCTGTAGTGCCTCCGCCAGGAAGTGACTTGTATCCGATTAATCCAGGATAGCGAAGACTACGGACGTCTACATTGAACTTCTGAAAATAATACTCGCACCATCTTTCTCCCGCTTGTTTCGAAATGCCATATACTGTGTTTGGCTCTTTCACACAATACTGCGGGGTGTTGATTTTTGGCGTATTTGGCCCAAAAACGGCAATGGACGATGGCCAGTAAACTTTATTTAGTTTAAACTCTTTTGCGAGTTCGAGGACATGGAGCAAACTTTCCATATTGAGTTCCCAAGCGAAAAGTGGCTTTTTCTCACCTACAGCAGAAAGAACTGCCGCCAAGTGATAAATCTGGGTGATTTGTTCTCGTTTCACCAGACTTCTCAATTCATCCTTATCCATTACATCGAGGACTTGGAAGCGGCAAAAGTCAAATTTTGATTGAGCTGATTCGTTGAGATCTGTAGCTATTACTTGCTCTGCGCCAAACTGATCTGCCAGTGACATAGTAAGTTCTGAACCCAATTGCCCTGCAGCGCCTGTTACTAGGATTTTTTCCATAGAGATTTCTTTCAAAAGCTACCTAAAGAAGACCTCTAGGTTTTTGTTTATATTTGGGTTTGCAGTCGCAAAAGTAAGAAAAAACTGCTTTCTAAGCGGTATTTTTGACTAAAGGAATCAGACGTTTTTGAATAACATAAAATCAATAAGCTATCATGTACGATCAATTCAGACCCAAATTACAAGAGGAACTAAAAGGAATCGAAGAAGCCGGGCTTTTCAAAAAAGAACGTGTCATTACTTCTCCGCAATCTGCAGAAATCACAATCTCGGGTGGGCAAAAGGTTTTGAATTTCTGTGGTAATAATTATCTAGGTCTTTCTTCCCATCCAAAAGTAATCGAAGCAGCGAAAGCGGCAATAGATTCTCATGGCTTTGGAATGTCATCTGTGCGCTTTATTTGCGGAACGCAGGATATTCACAAGGAGTTAGAAAAGAAGATTTCTGAGTTTCTAGGTACAGAAGACACCATTCTTTATGCAGCAGCTTTCGATGCAAATGGGGGAGTGTTCGAGCCGATTTTAGGCGCTGAAGATGCGATTCTCTCAGATGCTTTGAATCATGCGTCTATCATAGATGGCGTGCGTCTGTGTAAAGCCATGCGTTTCCGTTACGAGCATAATAATATGGCTGATTTGGAAACTCAGCTGAAGGATGCAGTTTCAAAAGGAGCGAAACAAAAGATTATTGTAACTGATGGTGTCTTTTCAATGGATGGTACAATCGCCCAGTTGGATAAAATTGTAGAATTGGCAGAAAAATATGAAGCATTGGTGATGTCTGATGAGTGTCACTCTACTGGCTTCATGGGGAAAACTGGTCGTGGAGTTCATGAACATTGTGGAGTTATGGGCAAAATTGACATCATCACCGGTACGCTTGGAAAAGCGTTGGGTGGAGCTTCTGGAGGATTTACTTCAGGAAGAAAAGAGATTGTTGAATTGCTTCGTCAGCGTTCTAGACCGTATTTATTTTCAAATACATTAGCTCCATGTATCACTGGAGCTTCAATTGCAGTTTTTGACTTGCTTTCTGAAACGACCGAATTGAGAGATAAGCTGGAAGAAAACACCAAATATTTCCGTGAGAAAATGACTGCTGCTGGATTTGATATCAAACCAGGCCAGCATGCCATCGTACCGATTATGCTTTATGATGCTGTTCTTTCTCAGAAAATGGCAGAAAAAGTTCTTGAAAAAGGTATTTACGTGATTGGTTTCTACTTCCCCGTCGTGCCAAAAGGTCAAGCTAGGATTCGCGTTCAGATCTCAGCTGGTCATGATCGTGCGCATTTGGATCAGGCAATTGCCGCTTTCACTGAAGTTGGAAAAGAGTTGGGAGTGATTGATTAAGCTTCTATTGAACTTATTCAGCAAGGAAGTATCAAGCTTTATCTCATAAATACCAAAGCCGGGTTTCTATACCAGAATCTCGGCTTTTTTATCTGCTAAGCGTACTAAAAAGGAAAAAAGTTTTAGGCTGTTTTATCCTTGAAAATTAAATTTTAATCTTATTCATTGGAACGTCTCACGCTTCTCTCTTCTCAAAAATAATTACCTGACTGTGACGTGGTAACAACTCTGCTTTCTTTCTTTGATGAAGAATATTTTGTTGGATTCTTGAAATTCATTTAGAATCATTTCTAGCTTTTTCCGTGCATCTCTGTTGCCACCTTTCTTACCATTAAATCTAATGTAGGAGATATCAAAAGAGACCCCATACGAGTGAGAGCTGATACCAGAAGTTGCATTTCTATTTCTTTTTTTAAGGCTATTTTGCTGTTCCGGTGTTCGCGTAACTGATGTAATTGTAAAAAAGCTATTACTATCTGTTAGCGTTTGAAATGACTGCCCAATACCTTCAAGGACTATTTTTGAATATGGAGTAATATAAGGATGGCTATGTGTTAGTGCCATTACTTCGTACCCAGCTCCCTGATTTAATAACTCTAACTTTTCCTCCTCAATTAGTTTTTTAAATTGACTTTCATTCTCAATTAAACCGAATCCATTATTTTCTCCTGCAAAGAGGTGTTTGTCATATTCTTTGGTGATTAGCCCTTCAGGAATAGGTAGAATAATTCTGGGGGTCGGTAGTTCAAGCTTTTTAGGTTGGGGTTTCTCAAGCGGTATTGCTGGTTCTGGATTGCTTTTTAAGGTAGTGTAAGTGTCTTTTAATTGCTTTTTCAAATCGGGCATGTAAGCTTGAGTTGCCAGTGCACCTGCCGAAAAAAGTATGAAAAAGAAGGCAAGTTGTATGAAGGGAGGTTTTTTCATTGGTAAAGAGATACTGAATTTTTTCAAATTTTGCTGATGTAAGCGGACTGCGTTGAAGCAAAGACCAATCCATTTTTAATTCTCAGAGTAAACTAATACTCTTTAATTTTAATGCTTCCAGCCTAACCATCATTTGATAGAAAGGGTAACTTGCCTTTTTTATTAACCAAATCCCAGATGAAATTTTCCTTAGGGCTGCTAGTCTTATAAACGGTATTTTAGGGAGAATAGTACAGGATGACATCAATGACGTATGCTAGTCGAAAAGATTTTAATGTTTCAAATCTATTTTTGAATTCTACAAAATGAATAAGAAAATGGATCGCAAGGCTTTTGGTTTGAAGTTGAAAAAACTTCGGTTAAAGAATGGGTTTTCTCAGGACGAATTAGCAGAATCTGCAGGGGTAAGCTTAAGGACGGTTCAACGAATGGAAAATGCAGAAGCGATTCTACGGATGGATACCGTTAAGCGTTTATTTCAGATTTTTGGAATGAGCCCGAATGAAGTGCTGGACAGGTCTCAATCGGAAGATAAAGGGTATTTGTTAGTCATGAATTTGTCAGGTCTGGCTTTTTTGCTAGTTCCCCGGTTTGGAGTTGTCTTGCCAATTGTGCTTTGGATGAGTCGAAAAGATAAGATAGCTGTGGTAAGTGAATTGGGGAGGGATCTTGTCAATTTTCAGCTAACCTGGACTGCATTTTATTACTTCACCACTACGCTAATTATTTGGTTCTACAGCTTAAAAGTTATTTCAGGATCTGGAGATATACAGCCTAGCTATTTGGTTACTGGGTCATTTATCCGCCTTGGGGTAGTGGCTGTTTTGCATTCTTTTATAATTGTTATGATCTCGTGGAACACCCATAGGATCAATAAGGGATTACCAGTTACCTATTTTGCTAAAATAAATTTCTTAAGATAAAAAAAGACTAGTGAGAACTTAAAATTTTTAAGAGGATGACTTACTTGTCATTCCTAGTTTTCTGCGCTTTTTCAATTCGTATTCTTCAAGATCTTCGAAGCGAGTATCTACATCAAGGTTATTTAGATAATCATTGATTAACTCTCGTATTTCTTGAAAAGACATATTGTGAATGATCTTTCCGTTTTTTGACATTGATAATTGACCTGTTTCCTCTGAAATTATCAAGACAATCGCATCAGTTGTCTCTGACATACCTATAGCGGCGCGGTGACGAAGGCCAAATTGCGCTGGAACTTCTCGCTCCGTAACTGGTAAAATACAGCGAGCGGCTTTGATTTTTCCGTTATGGATGATTACAGCGCCATCATGAAGCGGACTGTATTTATTGAAGATTGAAATTAGCAGTCTTTTGGATAATTCTGCATCGAGAATATCACCGCTTTCAGCATAAAATTTTAACTCTGTACTTTTCGAGATTACCATCAAAGCTCCCGTGTTGCTGCCCGCAAGTGTCTTGGAGGCATCTATGATAGGACTGATGTTGAAAATAGCATTGTCTTTTTTTCTCCAAAAGAAAAGCATGTATGTCCAGATATTGTCATCTGAGAGCAGGGAAGATCGACCTATTAACAGAAGAAATTTTCTGATTTCAGGAGCAAAAATGATGATTGCCGCGATCACACCAACTCCCATGAACTGTCCTAATATGGCAGTAAGTAGCTCCATTCTAAGTGCCCGAACCAGGAGATAGATTAAATAGATGGAAAGGAAACCTAGAAATATTTTAATTGCAACACTGCCTTTTAGCAGTTTATAAACTTGGTACAATAGGGCGGCGACCAGCGCTATATCGATGATATTAACGATGGAGATATCTAAAAATCCTATTTTGAAAAGTAAAGTCAAGGGTATAAAGTGTTGTATAGTTTTAAAGTTTCGTTAGCTTCTTTAACGTCATGAACTCGCAGCATGTTTGCGCCATGACATAAAGCAAACATATTTAACGCAGTAGTACCATTCAGTGCTTCATCGGCATTCACGTCCAAGGCTTTGGAAATCATCGATTTCCGAGAAATACCTACCAGCACTGGTGATGAAAGCGCTTGAAACTGATGAAGGTTCCGCAATAGGTAGTAATTTTGCTCAAGGGTTTTTGCAAATCCAAATCCAGGATCAATTATTACATCTTTGATGCCAAACTTTCTGAATTGTTCCAGTTTTTCAGTGAAATAATACAATATTTCTCCCAAAATATCTGAATAATTCGTTTTTTTCTGCATGTTTTGAGGATTTCCTCGCATATGCATGGCTATGTAAGGGACTTGTAGCCTTGCCACTGTCTGAATCATCTCTTCATCCAGATCACCTGCCGAAATATCATTTACAATATGTGCTCCAGTTAATATTGCCTCTTCAGCCACTTTTGCCCGAAACGTATCTATAGAGATTAATATATTGGGATAATTGATAGTGATCCACTTCACAGCAGGTATTACTCGGTCGAGTTCTTCGTGTAAACTTACTTCTACTGCTCCAGGTCTGGAGCTATATCCTCCAAGATCCAGAATACTAGCGCCGTTAGAGATATGTGAGTTGACTAATGCAGCCATTTTGTCTAGTGACTTCTCAGCCCTACTTCCTTTGAAAAATGAATCTGGGGTCAAATTTACGATTCCCATCAGCTGAGGTTTGTTCCAGCTGATTAGCCGTCCATCGATTTGAAGGGTGTTTTTTTGGGGAAATGATTTATCTTCGATTTTAGAAGACTTGCCCGGAAGAGGAAACATTAAATTAAGAGACTTTGGAGACGCAAACGAGTAACGAATATAAGGAAGTTATCAGCCGTTGTAAAGAACTATTTCGTAAGAAGACAATAGATTATGGTACAGCATGGAGGATTTTTCGCTTACCATCGATAACAGACCAGATTTTCATCAAAGCTCAACGAATTCGCTCGATTCAGGAGAAAGGAAGTCAAAAAGTAAATGACCCGATTGAGGATGATTTCGTAGGAATAATTAATTATTGCCTGATCGCCTTGCTTCAAATAAGCTATTCAAACGACGAGCGGATGGAAATTCCATTTGAAGAGCTTGAGGCAGCCTATGATCACTGGGTAAATAAAACACGTGCGCTTTTGGAAAACAAAAATCACGATTATGGAGAAGCTTGGCGTGAAATGCGCGTAAGCTCTATGACAGATATCATTTTGATGAAATTACTTCGTACAAAGCAAATAGAAGATAATCAAGGTCAAACTTTGGTATCCGAAGGTATTGAGGCTAACTATCAGGATATGATCAATTATGCTGTATTTTGTTTAATTAAATTAGAATATCATGTTTAAACAGGGCTTTTTATGGGTGATCCGATTTATTGTCGGAGGCCTTTTTATTTTTTCGGGATTGATTAAGGTCAATGATCCGGTGGGAACAGCGATTAAGTTAGAGGAATATTTTGATGTGTTTTCAAATGACATCGCAGGATTTTTTTATTACCTGAAGCCATTTGCATTGGAGCTCGGGATATTTCTAGTCGTTGTGGAAGTGGTTCTAGGCCTCATGCTGATTTTGGGTGTGAAAAGTAGATTTACTGTTTGGGCACTTACCTTGATGATTTTGTTCTTTACATTTCTTACTTTTTACTCAGCATATTTTAATAAAGTGACGGATTGTGGTTGCTTTGGTGATGCGATCAAATTGACGCCTTGGGAATCCTTCTATAAGGATTTGATCCTTTTGGTCTTGATATCAATACTATTTTTGTTTCAAATGGAGTTGCCAAAAACATCTCCGAAGTGGGCACAGGCAGTGACATTAGTTGCCTTAGTATTATCGTTTATCTTGGCGATAGTAGCAGTTCGAAATCTTCCATTTATTGATTTTAGAGCATATAAGGTGGGCGTAAATATTCCTCAGAATATGCAGCCATCCGCTCAATTGCAGTATACCTATGTGATGAAAAAGGATGGCAAACTGGTGACTTTTGATCAATTTCCTTCCGATGAAAGCTTGGAGTTTGTAGAAATGAATTTAAAGAACCCTGATGCCCTACCAAAGATTTCCGATTTCGCAGTTTGGAATGACGATGGAGATTATTCTGAAGAGGTGTTTACAGGTAATAAGGTACTAATCTTAGTAAGCAGTATGGCTAAAATGAGTGACTCAAACCTTGATCAAATTGATCAATTGGTTGCCTCACTTACAGGGTCGCCAATTCAACCGATATTTGTAGCTGCTGCATCTACAGAAGAAATTCAGAAGTTCACAAAATCAAGAGGATGGGATGTGCTTTCACTACAGGCAGATGCGACTGTCGTCAAAACTATGATCCGTGCTAACCCGGGAATATTGATACTGAAGGATGGTGTAGTGCTAGCTAAATACCACCATAATAATACCCCCGAAGCAGGTGAGGTTTTGGATCTATATATAAAATAGGAAATGGTCAAGGATTTGAAAATCGTGTTGGTGGGATTACCAGGTTCTGGTAAAAGCACATTTGGAAAACAATTAGCGACCGCTCTAGGATTTTCTTATTTTGACTTAGATCATCTAATTGAAGATCGTTTTCAAAAGAAGATTCCCGATATTTTCTCTCAATATGGAGAAATGAAATTTCGTGACTTGGAAACAGAAATGCTTCAAGATTTTTTGAATCGGGAAAAATCCTATGTCCTGGCATCTGGCGGTGGCTGCCCGTGTTTCAATGATAATATGGATTTGATCAATGAAAAAGCCTTTTCGGTGTATTTGGATGTGCCGATAGAAGATATTTCTACAAGGCTGAGCTTGTCAAAAGCTGATAATAGACCTATGTTTTCTGGACTTGATCAGGGAGGAATCACCTCAAAACTGAAAAGTTTGCTCGTAGAAAGAGATTACTTCTATAGCCAATCAAAAATAAAGCTCAGCGGGGAAGACTTCTCCGCTGAGCTTTTGGTGATGGAATTAATTCGGCTGCTTAAAAGCTAAGACCAAGAGTTAATACACCATTTATTATATTGTTTTTAACTTCTGTGACTGGCCCGATATTATTATTCTGACTATCCAATACTTGATAACTGCTATATAGGGTGTTGAACTTTTGATTCACCAAAGCAAAGTCTACTGAGAATTTGTTGATTTTCATTCCCAGTCCACCGCTGATTTGCTGGGTACTTCTATCATAGTCCGAATTTGCAATTGGGTCACCGTAGTAGCCATAGCCACCTCTAAGTCTAAAATTACTAATTTTGTATTCTGCTCCGAATCTAAAGTTGATAGTGCTGGCATAGAGATTTTGAATCTCTAAATTGTCAGGTCCTTCATCAAAATCTTTGGAGTTGATTCTAGCAGCACTGTAATCAACCCAATCGACGTCTGCTGAGATAAATCCGTTTTTTCCTAAGAATACAGTCGCACCACCACCAATTTTAAGTGGAGTATTTAAATTGTAGGAACTAACAAATACATCAGTGAATTCCTGATATTCTCCTAAAACTTCTTCGATATCTTTTGTTGGTTTATAAACATATCCGCTATAGTTAGTATAAATGTCTCCTGAGTATTCATCATTTAGGGCATACCAAGTAGGTGTTTGGAATGTGAAGCCTAAGTTCAAGTAGTCAATAGGTTTGTAAATCAGGCCTAAATTCAAGTTTACGCCACCACCATTAATTACTAAGCGCTCATTCAGAGAAGAATTTATTAAAGGAGCATCTGTTCCGAAAGATTCATTATAAACCTTAGTTGACGAAAAATTTAATGATCTTATCCCTACCGATCCGCCAATAAATAATTTATAATTAAAATTTGCTCCGTAAGCAAAATTTATTTGACTGGAGCTACCTTCCTGTTTAATATTCTCATTTTGCTTAGCGGCGAAATCAAAACTGTTTATTGGTAAATATTCACCTGAAACGGGTTGACCATTTGAGTTATAAGCAGGATTAATCTGGTATGTATAATAAGCCAAATTTGTTAAACCTGAAAGCTGTTCAGTTGGCAAACCTGTTGCATCTTGGACGTAAAAATCAATAATGGATGTTTCTCCCGGCTGATCAGAGAAATATCCATATTCCGTGTTGAAATTGGCAATTCTCTGAATACTAATTCCAAATGAACCTCCTTTAAAAGATCCTCTGTCGAAAGCACCTTTTGGATTTGCAATCACAAAACTCAGGTTTGGAATTGAGAAGTTGGTTGTATTATAGTTTTTATTTTGCCCCAAATTAGTGGTCTCTACTCCCCAGTCAGTATAGCCAAGGGTCGCACTTGCCTCAGATGATCTGAAAAAACCTAGTCCTGCAGGGTTTCCTGCAATATTAGTCACATCACCGCCTAATGACCATTGAGTGCCGCCTACTCCCATAATTCTGGCTGAACCAGTAGGTTTGACTTGACTGAATCGGTAGGAGTCTTCATAGTATCCACTCTGAGCAAAAAGCGAGGAAGTGGAAATAAAACATAGTGATAAAACCAGAATGGATATTCTCATTTAGATTTGATTTGGGTGTAATAAATAAACGTAGTGAGATGAATAAAATGTTACTTTATCTCATTTTTTTTGCTTAAAATACTCAATCTCTCAAGAAATTGGGCTGAATTACAGAATAGAATCAACAAATAAGGCAGTGAACCCACTGCCTTATTTTTACTTATTCTGTAATCGATAATTAATTTCCTCTTACTCCTCTAGTTGGAGTTGATGTGCTTCTGGAAGAGCCTCCACCAGTAGACCCACTGTTGCCAGAGCTTCTGCTAGGCGTACTATATGAAGGGATATTGCTTCTGGTAGGTGCAGTAGTTCTTGTTGGAGTGACTGTTCTTGTATTAGTCCCACCTCTATTATAGGAAGGTGAAGTTGTTCTTGTTGGAACATTACTTCTATTATAAGAAGGACTTGCTGATCTACTATTAGTAGGTGAAGAAGTTCTGACTGTTCCGCCTCTACCTGAATTGAATGTTCTTGAATTTGAAGTTCCTACGCTTGGTCTAGCAGAAGGCATTGCACTTCTAGTTCTTGAGACAGGCCTATCGATTGCAGCTGAACTTACATTTCTCGTGCTTCCGGTTCTGGCGCTAGAGCTATAGTAGTCGTTCTGAGAAGAACTGAAATCTCTTGCAGAAACTCTAGAGTTATTAGAGTTGGATAAAACTCTTCTAGAAGTAGAATTACCATTATTTAAAACCCCTCTTCTTGCTTGAACTCTAGCAGTACTTGGTTGAAGTGCAGCATTAGAAACATTTCCACCTCTAGAAGAAGCTGCTAATGATGAACCTCTTGTAGGTCTGGCGCCTCTTACTACTCTACGATCTCCATATTCTCCACCAGGAAGAACATAGACTGGATTGCTTGAGAACAATGGAGAATAGCCATATCCAGAATATCCGTATCCACCCATGCCATAAATTGAGCCAAATGGGTCGTAAAATCCTCCCATGCAATACATAGGACTATTGAACATAGATCTATAGAATGGATTACCGAATCCATTACCGAATCCATTACCGAACCCATTGCCGAATCCATTGCCGAATCCAAAATTCATATTAAACCCAGGTCTGAAGCCAAATCCTCCGCCCCACATTGGGTTATATAATCCACCCATTCCAAATGAATTCATTCCATACATCATTCCCATGTTAAAAGCCATGGAAGAATTGAAGTTGGAATTACTTCCTGAATTGCCTACTCTATAATTGTCGTAAGCATTGATGTCTGGATTATTTTCTTCCTCACTAGCTTCATCAAAGTACACAACATCATCCTGCGCAGTGTTTTCTTCAGCCTGATATCTTGCGATATAGTCTGGATTCACATTTCTAGCGCTAAAACTTTCTTGTGGAATAACTGCTGTTGGTGTGGATGAAAGTGTCTGAAATTGCTCCGGGTTATTGTTTTGCACAGCAAATTCAGTTGCTACTTTAGCGTCTGAAGCCATGAAATACAAATTGTCACTAGTACCCGTTGTGGCTAACTTGTTCGTGCTACACGATACCAATATCAGCGATCCAAGGATAAATGATGATGTTTTGATTGAGAAATTCTTCATAGTTGAAGTTTAAATGTTACTTTCTTATACGAGAGCAGAGGTGAAGGGTTATACTTTTTGGTTTATATTTGCCACGCTTAAGGTAAGAAAAATAACCGTAAACTATATCCCAACCAACCACAATGAGTAAAGGACTACCTAAGAGAAGCGAGGATTATTCGCTTTGGTACAACGAATTAGTAAAAAAAGCCGATTTGGCAGAAAATTCAGCCGTCAGGGGTTGTATGGTTATCAAACCATACGGCTATTCTATATGGGAGAAAATGCAAGCAGAACTTGATCGGATGTTTAAAGAGACCGGTCATTCTAACGCATATTTCCCACTTTTTATTCCAAAATCATACCTAAGTAAAGAAGCTAACCATGTTGCGGGTTTTGCTAAGGAATGTGCAGTAGTCACTCACTATAGACTCAAAAATGCTGAAGATGGTAGTGGTTTGATTGTAGATCCTGATGCTAAATTAGATGAAGAATTAATCGTACGTCCTACCTCAGAAACTGTTATTTGGAGCACTTACAAAAACTGGGTTCAATCGTATAGAGATCTTCCACTTTTGGTCAATCAGTGGGCGAATGTGGTTCGTTGGGAAATGAGGACTAGATTATTTCTTCGTACTACGGAATTTCTGTGGCAAGAAGGACATACAGCGCATGCGACGAAAAAAGAAGCTGAAGTGGAGACACTACAAATGATGAATGTCTATGCACAATTTGCTGAAGACTTTATGGCATTGCCAGTAGTTAGGGGTAGAAAAACTGAAAGCGAACGTTTTGCTGGAGCCGACGATACCTTGTGTATTGAGGCGATGATGCAGGATGGAAAAGCGCTTCAGGCTGGAACTTCTCACTTTTTGGGGCAGAATTTTGCCAAAGCTTTTGATGTTAAATTTGCTACCAAAGAAGGTGGACTTGAATATGTTTGGGGTACTTCTTGGGGTGTCAGCACACGTTTGATGGGAGCATTGATCATGGCTCACTCAGATGATAACGGTTTGGTATTACCTCCTAAATTGGCACCAATCCAAGTGGTGATCATTCCAATTTATAGAAAAGAAGAGGAGCTTGATGCTATTACTGAGAAGGTAAATCAAATCATGATTGATCTTCGGAAAATTGGAATTTCAGTGAAATTTGACAATCGTGACACATACAAGCCCGGATGGAAATTTGCAGAGTATGAGTTGAAAGGTGTGCCTTTAAGAATTGCCATTGGTCCAAGAGATTTAGAAAATGGCACAATTGAAATTGCCAGAAGAGACACTTTGACCAAAGAGCAATTTGAATTGGCTTCTCAGCCGATTTCAGAGAAAATTTCAGAAATGCTAGAAGAAATTCAGGCTAGTATTTACACTAAGGCATTAAACTTCAAAGGTGAAATGACTACAGAAGTAAATTCATGGGATGAATTTAAACAATTGCTGGAAGAGAAGGGAGGATTTCTGTCAGCTCACTGGGATGGTACTGCAGAGACCGAAGAGAAGATCAAAGATCTGACCAAAGCAACAATCAGATGTATTCCTTTAGATAGAATAGAAGAAGCCGGAGTTTGTGTCTATTCAGGCAAACCCTCCTCTGGCAGAGTCCTTTTTGCAAAAGCCTACTAATCATCAAGCCCGGAAATATCCGGGCTTTTTTTATTTTTATTAACGGGGGTAACTAGGAAACGTGTATTTTAGACACCTATTCTTTTTCTGAAAATTTAATGACAATCCTAGTACTATCCAGTCTTCTACTTATAGGTCTTATCCTTTTGTTAGCCGAGGTGCTGTTTGTGCCCGGAACTACGGTGGTTGGGATCTTTGGTCTTGCTGTAAGTTTGGCAGGGATCACGTATGCTTTTCTGAGTTTTGATGCCGAGGTTGCTTGGTGGATCACTTCTGTTGCGGTGATCCTGAATCTCGCCGCTATAGTTTATGGATTCAAATCAGGTCTTTGGAATCGTTTTTCTCTTAAAACTTCCATGCAGGGCGGTGCCTTTGATGGTCGAACCGATTCCTTGCAAATAGGAATGACAGGCAAAACTATGTCAGACCTTAAACCAATTGGAAAAGCTAGCTTTGAGGATGTATTGTATGAGGTGAAATCAGAAAATGGTTTTATTCCTGTGGAAACTGATGTCACCATTATTAAAATTGAAAACAATAAAATTATAGTTAAATAATATGGAGAATTTAGATCCGAACAGTTCAATGTTCATCCTAGTGGCTGCGGTCGCAGGAATTGTCCTACTTTTCATCTTCTTGTACTTTGTTCCGGTTAACCTCTGGATCACTGCTCAATTTTCCAACGTGAAAGTTGGTATTGGCGAGCTCATTGGAATGAGAATTAGAAAAGTGCCACCAAGTATTATAGTGAATTCTCTAATCACAGCTACTAAAGCTGGGCTAGAGATGACGACTAATGACTTGGAAACTCACTACATGGCTGGTGGGAATATTCCGAATGTGATTCGGGCTTTGATTTCGGCTGATAAAGCAAATATTAACTTGACATTCAAACAAGCTACAGCTATTGATTTGGCTGGTAGAGATGTGTTTGAAGCAGTTCAGATTTCAGTAAATCCAAAAGTGATCAACACACCTAATGTGGCAGCCGTAGCTGCAGATGGTATACAGTTGATCGCAAAGGCCAGAGTAACTGTTCGTGCGAATATTGCGCAGCTAGTCGGTGGTGCAGGAGAAGAAACTATCCTTGCGAGAGTAGGTGAGGGGATTGTAACTTCAATTGGTTCTGCAGCTACGCATAAGAGCGTACTGGAAAATCCTGATAAGATTTCCAAGCTTGTACTTCAAAGAGGTTTGGATGCCGGAACTGCTTTTGAGATTCTTTCGATTGATATCGCAGACATTGATGTGGGAACAAATATCGGAGCGAAATTACAAATCGATCAAGCCTCAGCAGATTTAAAAGTTGCGGAAGCAAGGGCAGAAGAGAGACGTGCGATGGCTGTAGCTCTTGAACAAGAGATGAAAGCTAGGAATGTAGAAATGAGAGCGAAAGTAATTGAAGCGGAAGCGGAGATTCCAAAGGCTATAGCAGAAGCATTCAGAAGCGGTAAGCTTGGAATTATGGATTACTATAGAATGGAGAATATCCAATCAGATACTTCGATGCGGGAATCGATTGCTAACTCAGATGAATCGAAGGATTCAGGGAAAGGCAAAAACGAGAAAAAATAGTAAAAAGGGGCTCAGGCCCCTTTTTTGTTTTTCTTACCTGATTCTTCCACTGTTTGGATCACTGTAGGAACATAGTTGTTTTTTGTAAAAATTTGCTCATTTGCCCAATCGACGAAGATTTTTTCGTAGGCCAAAGGAAGAATGATTTGGCCAGCCTCATCGATAACCCCAGTTAGACCATCTTTTTGGACTATAACAAAGTTCTTTCGCTCTCTACGAAGTTTTTCAAACTCAACTGGGATAACTTCATTTGCCTCACTATCAAGCAAACCAGATTTTCCTGACTTTTCTACCATGAAATATCCATCAGTTGTTCGATAAACATTATCAAAGCCTTCAGTATTAAGAGCTGCGCCAAAGGTGTTCAAAAGGAAATATTTACTATTTGATTTTGCAATAGCAACCCCTTTGTGGAAAGGCTTTATTTCTTCCCAAATTTCATCCGAAATGAGTTCTCCTGCAGCGCTTAATAAACCCCAATTCTGGGTAGTTCGGTACCCGGCAATTTTCTCCGAAAACGAGGTTGTCTCTGCAAATTGAGGTTTAATAACCCAAGTTCCAGCTGAATTCACAAAGCCAAACACACCTTTTGATTTAGCAGGAAAAAGTCCCTCATTGCCAAACTTGATCCCATCTACCTCAAGTATCGGCTGTACTAACCAACCTTTTTTTCCTAAAAGACCAATCTTTGCATCTCGATAATGAACATTGTATAAGTCCTTTCCGATTTTATTGACGGCAGTTATTCCTACATCATCAAGTAAAATACCATCGTCCTCCATTACACGACGAAGTTTGCCATGGATGTATTCCAGCATGATATCATTCTCAAAAGTGATCTTATGAAATGAATTGTAGCGGATATTTGATTTGATATCATTTCCCTCGATCAACAAATACTGATCTTGGTTAAAACCATAATAGAAATTGCCGTGAGTATGCTGCAGCGTCTCTATGATGGGGTCTAGCACATAGTCCCCTTCTCTATTGATCAATCCAAAACCACTCGCTTCCTTGGCCAAGATAAACTCTCCCTCATTGTCTGAAAGGAGCTCGAACGTTTTGTCAGGATTAGGAGATAATGGCAAAGAGTACTCATTTCCTTTCCGGACGATTATTAAACCTGTATTTGTGATCTTAGCTTCATCCAGTTCACCCAAGTAGGTTGTTTTGTTAGACCCCCTTTGGAACAACCAATATTCATTACCCTTACTAGCCAAAAGTATGTTGAAGTAAGTCTGGATTTTATCGTATTCTAATGGTAAAACCTGTTGTCCATATTCATGAAACGCACCTATTCCATTTGGTCCTTTTACAAGGATCCATGGCTCCAGGTATTGATAGATTTCTGTTCCTACGAGAGATACCACAGGTCTCAAATCGCTCGACAATAAAGAGAGTTCATTTCCAACCTTTCCTATTCTCACAGTCTCACTGAGAAGTTCGATTTCATCGTATATCAATCGTGATTGAAGCTGGATTTTGGTGTCAAAAACTTCCCATGATTGTGAGTAGGCTGCCTCAGAAATTAAAAAAGTGAAAACGAGACTTACGAGTAGCGTAAAATTTTTATTCATTTAGATTTTGGTTATTCGGGAAGATGCTAAAGGTAAAATGACCAAAGGTTTGATTCAATCCTTTGGTCATTTTTATTAGATTTTGTAGTGCTAACTACTCTGATTTTACTTTTTCCAGATCAAATAAGTCCGAAATGATTTGGATCATCTCCTCTGCTTGATCACGTTGACAGGCAGCTCGAAGTTGAACTACTGGAACTTTTAGGATTTTCTGCATCATACTCTTCGTGATTTTATCGATCACAGCATATTCCTTGGTATCCGTATTTTTCATAAATCTCGCCATTTCTTCTTGACGGATTTGTTCTAAGGATTGCTTGAGCTTGTTAATAGTAGGAGAAGCAATCATTTCTTTTTTCCAATCGAAAAACTCCTTGATGCTTTCCTCAATTATTTCTTCAACTTTCGGAACGGACGCTAGCCTTTTTTCCAGTGTTTCAGAAGCTTTGCTACGAATGTTGTCTACGTTATAAAGCACCACCCCTGGAACATCTTCCACGGAAGTATCTATGCTTCTTGGCACTGAAAGATCCACAAGCAATTTGTAACTGTTGATCTGAAATTTTTTAACCAACTGCTTCGTGATGAATGGATCAGAGCGCTGAATGGAGCAAACAATCACGTCAGCTTCTTCCATTGCTTCGAAGCAATTTTCAAAAGGAATCACTTCAAACCCCATTTCTAAGGCAATAGGTTCTGCCTTGGACTGAGTTCTATTCGTGATTTTGACTTTCGCAGTAGGAAGGTGAACCATGTTTTTGGCAACATCTTCACCTATTTCACCCACTCCAATTAGTAATATTCTCGGTTCAAACGTATTCGAAGTCAAGCTTTCTATCAATTCAATCGCAGCATATGACAGAGAGGCTGCTCCATCTCTGAAAGCAGTTTCTTGGACGATGCGCTTATTGGTGAAAAAGACCGTGTGCATCAATCGATGAAGGAAAGGCCCAGTCATATTCAGATCAGCGGAAGCCTGATAAGCTCTTTTTACCTGATTGGAAATCTGGATATCGCCCACTACCTGAGCTTCTAGCCCCATAGATACTCTGAACAAATGCCTAATAGCAGCTCTGTCATCATTGATAATCTCGAAATACTCCAGGTAGTTGACGATGTCAGTCAGTCCTTTTTCAAGACCGATCAACTTAATTATCTCAGTGCTAATATCTTGACTGTGGCTATAATATACTTCTGTTCTGTTACAGGTAGAAAGTATTAATGCGTCATTTAAGCTAAAAAAGTCTTTGATTTTCAGTAAGATACCATGTACCGCTTTCTCGTCCAGAGAAATGATTTCTCGGATTTCAACGGGTGCATTTTTATGTGATAAACTGAGTGCTCTAAATTTGACTTGCATCATGCTTAAGCTTGGACTGCAAATTTAACAGACAAAGACACGGGAAGTGCCTATTTCGGATAGGGATCTGATAATTTGTAATCTATCTAAATAACTACTTGTATTAATACTGCAATAATACAGAGTATTGATTTCTGAATCTAATACTATTAACTTATGACTAATTGACAGATTCTATCACCTTTTTTTATATACCATGAGCGCTAGACTTTTTTATTGGCTGAAAATATATCTGGGATTCTCCAGAAAAGAATCACGCGGCTTCGTTTTGCTCATCCCCGTTTTACTCCTGCTCGTTGTTTCCAAAGGCATTTTGAGGGAAATCAGAATGACAAAAGCAGAAGATTTCCACCTTCAGTATCTAGCAACTATTGACAGTCTTCAAGCATCAGGAATTTTGCTTGTGAGTTCGCCTTTTCCTGTCTTCAATCTACAAGACACGGTAGTGAAGAAATCAAATTCTAAGCAGCTGGAAAATCTTAATCGTATCCCATTTTCAGAGACAGATTCTGTCACGCTACAAATAGTGCCTGGAATAGGTCAAAGTACCGCAAGTAGAATCGTGAAGTTTAGGGAAAATCTTGGAGGATTTCACAGCAAAAGTCAGCTCAGTGAAGTTTATGGATTGAAACCAGAGACAATCGATGCAATCTGGGAATATTTCGACTTTTCTTCTTCGATCTTTGAAAAAGTGAAAATCAATCAGATTGAAGTAGAAGCGTTAGCAAAGCATCCCTACTTTAGCTACGCTGAGGCAAAAGTTTTGATCGCTTATCGCAAGCAACATGGATACTTCCATACCTCAGATGATCTTTTGAAGATCAGGATATTTAAGCAAGAGTGGGTTGATAAAATATCGCCCTATCTGGATTTTCAATAGTTGGGTGAATTCATTTTTCCCAACCGAGCTATTTTCCGCATCTTTGACCCATGGATTCAAAGCTGGATCAAATTCAATTGCCTCAATTAAATCTACCTAATTTCGAACCTCAACTTCTGGAAAGGGAGGGTAAATTTTGGATTTTCGATTCGCTTCGTAAAAAGCAACTCGTTTTGACACCCGAAGAATGGGTTCGCCAGCATTGGATCAATTTCCTTATCACCCAGCTAAAATTCCCGAAAGGACTTCTAGCATTAGAAAAAGGCCTGATGTACAATAACCTACTCAAGCGAACTGATCTGGTGGTATGGGATAAAAGTGGGAATCCTTACTTACTGATAGAGTGTAAGGCTCCTAAAGTGAAGCTGACGCAGAGAACCATAGAGCAGGCCTGCATGTATCATAAGGAGTTGAAAACACCATTTCTGCTCATTAGCAATGGATTGCAACACATTTGTCTTAGTTTTGACTCTTACACTGAGAAGTTTACTCAAGAGAAAAGTTTCCCCGAACCTCCTTTCTAAATCCTCTGTTGTGAATTTATACATGAGGGTACTCCTTACAGTTACCTGAAATTACTTCAAATAAGTATGTCTAAAACTTCTTCCATACACCCATGTGATCTTTGTGCCAGTCGGAAATATTCAATGTTTTCTGATCTCACAGAAGAGCAGACCTGCAACATCTCAGATAACAAAAACATGATTTCACACCCTAAAGGCCAGATCCTTTATTACGAAGGTGCAAAACCACTTGGAGTTTATTGTTTGAATTCTGGTGTGGTGAAGGTGTACAAGACTGCATCCAACGGCAAAGATCAGATAATTCTATTGGAGAAAGAGGGTGGTCTTTTAGGATATACAGCATTACTTGGTGAGGAAAATTACAGTAATTCTGCCATGGTAATAGAGGATGCCAAAATCTGTTTTATTCCGAAGGAGTCATTTCTCAAAACCTTGATCAGCAGTGGGCCATTTTTCAAAAGATTGACCAAAGCATTGAGTCACGAGATCGGAGTGATGGAAGAAAAATTGGTGGATGCTTCTCAAAAGAGTATCCGTGAGCGATTAGCTTATCTACTTTTACAGCTTGCCAATTCTTACGGACTCGATGGCGGAGGTCATCAGCAGATTGATTTGGTGCTCAGTCGGGAAGAAATAGCAAGTTTGATAGGGACAGCTACCGAATCAGTAATTCGTCTTTTGTCAGAATTCAAAAAGGACAAGCTCATTGACCTAAGGGGTAAGAAAATCGTTATCCTAGACAGAGACGGCTTAGTGAAACTATCGGATTTTTACGCCTAAACTGAACATGCTAGTCAATAATCGGGTTGAAAACATATGAAGTCATCACTCATTAAAAATAGTGCGTCACTGGTCATTTTGCTCGCGTCTCTCCATTTTTCCACTAATCTAGCAGCCCAGTCTCTTGCTTATAAAGCCTTACTTTCCACGCTTTATGATTCTAAATTCCCTGTTCTAAAACCAGCTCAATTGAGTGATTTGAGTAATTATCAGGTTCTGGATACTCGTGAAAAGGAGGAATTTGATGTCAGTCATCTCAAAGATGCAGAGTGGGTTGGATACGATACGTTTACCTTAATGAAGGTAGCAACTCTGGATAAAAACAAGCCTGTCCTGGTGTATTGTACCGTTGGTGCGAGATCGCAGGATATTGGCAAAAAGCTAAAGGATGCGGGATTCACACAAGTTTATAATTTGTACGGCGGACTGATCGAATGGGTGAATGAAGAAAAACCGATTTTTCAGGGAAATACACAAACCAATAAAGTGCATACGTATTCAAAGACTTGGGGTATTTGGCTGACTAAGGGAGAAAAAGTCTATTAATAACATCTTTTGGTCTTCTATCCGACCAATTCTTACTTCCATACATCCTTATTTTGATTCGGATCGTACATCATCCTAAACACATTGCTATGAAAATCCTAAAAATACATGTCGCCCTTTTTCTCAGCATTATTCTTTTAAGCTGTCAAAGCTCAGTGCCTGGAATGGCAGGTACTAATCCGCCCAGTAATAAGTCGTGGAATGAATTGCTAAAAGCTAATGTGAGTCCAGATGGGAAAGTTAATTACAAAGGCTTCATCAAAGAAAAGGCAAAGCTTGAAGTGTATGTAAAAAGCATCAGCGAAAATGCCCCTGATCGTAAAACTTGGTCAAAAGAGGAGCAATTAGCTTATTGGATCAATGCGTATAACGCCTTTACCATTAAATTGATCGTGGATAATTATCCTGTAGAAAGTATCAAAGATCTCGGCCCTAAATTGAAAATCCCGTTGATCAAAGATGTGTGGCACTACAAATTTTTCAAAATAGGAGGCCAAGAATCCAGTTTAGACGAGATCGAGCATTCGATCTTGAGAAAAGAATTTGAAGAACCTAGAATACACTTTGCTATTAATTGTGCTTCTGTTTCCTGTCCCCCTTTGCTCAATGAAGCGTTCGAAGCAGCTACAATCAATGCTCAATTGCATAAAGTTGCCAAGGGCTTCATCAATTCTTCAAGAAATAAAATCACTCCTGACGCAATTCAGATTTCCCCTATCTTCTCCTGGTTTAAGGGTGATTTCACCAAAAATGGGAGCTTAATTGACTTTTTGAATAAATACAGCAAACTCAAAATTAAGTCAGATGCAAAGGTTTCGAATCTAGATTATGATTGGAATTTGAACGATTAGAACTGAGTTTTGGGTAAATTTCAACATGAGTCTTATTTCAACCCCCATCCAATGAGTTCAAATCGCCATGTGGTCATTATCGGCAATGGAATAGCAGGAATTACCTGTGCTCGGCAGCTTCGAAAGCTGGACGGGTCTGTGAGGATTACTGTGATTTCTGGTGAATCGAAATATTTTTTCGCTAGAACAGCCCTTATGTACATATTTATGGGGCACATGAAATTTGAGCATACTCAGCCTTATGAGAATTGGTTCTGGGAGAAAAACAGAATCGAGCTGAAGGAAGGTTGGGTTGAATCCATAGACTTTACAGCCAAAAACGTCCTATTCCAATCTGGCCAAAATATACAGTACGACGATCTTGTGATCGCCACAGGTTCTAAGCCTAATAAATTTGGGTGGCCAGGTGAGGATCTTCAAGGAGTCCAAGGCTTGTATTCTAAACAGGATCTCGAGCTAATGGAGGAAAACACCACAAACGCAGTAAATCGAGCTGTGATCGTGGGAGGTGGTTTGATCGGAATTGAAATGGCAGAAATGCTCGCTTACAAAAAGATTCCGGTCACTTTCCTAGTGCGAGAGTCAGGTTTTTGGAGTAATGTGCTTCCTAAGGAAGAATCCGAATTGGTGAGCAGACATATGCGCGAGCATCACATTGATCTGCGACTAAATGAGGAATTGGATGAGATAATTTCCGATCAAAATGCTCATGTAAAAGCTATTCGTACGAAATCAGGTGAGGAAATTAAATGTCAATTTGTTGGATTGACTGCGGGCGTAACGCCAAGTATTGATTTCCTTCGAAATACGGAATTGGATGTAAATCGTGGAGTGAAAGTTAATTTTGGCTTCCAGACAAACATTCCAAATGTGTATTCCATTGGAGATTGTGCAGAATTTCACGAGGTTCCTGCTCCAGACCGCAAACCAGTGGAACAAGTTTGGTATACGGGCAGAATGCACGGAGAGACGTTGGGATATATTTTGGCTGGCAAAAAGGTAGCTTACAAACCTGGGATTTGGTTTAATTCTGCCAAATTTCTCGATATAGAATACCAAACCTATGGAACAGTTCCTGCTCGATGGGATGCGGAAAAAGTCAAATCCTTCTATTGGGAGCATGCTAGCGGAAAAGTTTTCTTTCGAATGCTGATGGATATGCAGGGTCGGATTCTGGGCGTGAATAATTTTGGGTTTCGCCTGCGACATGAGTTTTTCGATCAGGTTATTCGTGAGCAATGGGATGGAGGCAAAGTAATTTCCAAATTAGACAAGGCCAATTTCGATCCCGAATTCTTTGCTCCTTATTACATAGAAATTCAAAAAGCTTACAAAGGTAAATACGGTGGCGACATTACCGTTTCCAAGAAAACATTTATTCAAAAACTATTCGGAGCAAACGTATGAAATCGAGCATGACGAAGAACTCACACACTGGAATAATTATCAACCATGGGAAATTCTATGCGGCCTATAAAAATCAAATTATAAACACATGAAACTGATTCAAAAATTAGGCATCCTATTGTTTTTGGTAGGCATGGCAGTCTTTACTGTGATGCCATTTTTAGGTACTTATACGCTGACCGAAGAACTGGTTTTATCTAGGACTAAGGATATTCATCAGGAGAAAATGACAGAGATTCTTTCTCCAATGTATGGTGAAACCTACTCTTCCAATTTCTCATTTATTTCAGCATTTAAGGAAAATTTCAATTCTTATAATGATGTGTTAGAGGAAGAATCCAAGTGGGATGATGTCATCTGGGATGATTACAGTTTTCCCTTGGCTCAAGCATCTGTGAACAGTCCTGTACGTGCTAATCCATGGCTTTTCATGGGTTTATCTATCGGATTAGCGGTATTGGGAGGTTTGATGTACAATCTTCCAAAATACAGAGAGGAACCTGTAGGTATCAAAAACAATGGCATATTCCATTCTGCTATGAAGAATAGAGGCTGGATGGGAATGATTACGGGTGCGTATTTGATTCTTTTTTACATCATTTTGTACTGGTTTCCTGCCTTTATCGTGAATCAAGTTTGGATGGTATCTCCGATGAGTATGATTCTAAGTGGTAATCCCGCCAGTCAATGGTTTCTCTACGGCACGATCTATACGCTCGCGATCAGTGTGATGGGCGTACGGATGTTTCGAAAATATCGAGGCAATAAATACCAGCAGCTACGCACCGCTTCTGTGATGTTTTTCCAGACAGCATTTGCTTTCCTAATTCCTGAAATACTCGTTTTATTCAATCAACCCTATTTCGATTTCAAAAACATCTGGCCGCTTGATTACGATTTCTTCTACGATTATCAGATCGATACATTCTTGAGTTCGGGGGGAGTCGGGATGTTTATGTTGATCTGGGGGATCTTACTCATTGTTATTGGCGTACCGGTTTTCACCTATTTCTTTGGGAAAAGGTGGTATTGCTCCTGGGTTTGCGGCTGTGGAGGTTTAGCAGAAACTCTTGGTGATCCTTATCGCCAGCTTTCTGATAAGTCTGTGAAAGCATGGAAATATGAGCGTGTGATCATTCATACCGTATTAGTTGTGGCTGTGGTGATGACGGCCTTGACCATTGTGAATTATTTTTCTGGATTTGCGCTTTTGGGTAACGTCACGAACCAATTACATTCGTTTTATGGTTTTGCGATTGGTTCGGTATTCGCGGGCGTGATCGGAACAGGGTTTTATCCTTTCATGGGTAACCGCGTTTGGTGTAGATTTGGCTGTCCTTTGGCGGCATATTTGGGTTTGGTTCAGCGTTTCAAATCCAGATTTAGAATCACTACCAACGGCGGTCAATGCATCTCCTGTGGTAATTGCTCCACGCACTGCGAAATGGGAATAGACGTTCGCTGGTATGCGCAACGAGGACAGGAAATCGTGAGATCCAGTTGTGTAGGATGTGGCGTATGTTCTTCAGTTTGCCCTCGGGGTGTGTTGAATTTAGAAAATGGATCAGAAGGAAACCGAATCAATGAAATGCCAATAATTATTGGAAACGATTCCATCAAGATAAATGCGTAAATGATCTTCTTATATATTTTGATTGGGATTTATGCCCTGGGGATGCTGTTTATTTTCCTTTACAGCCTCGCTCAAGGGCATTTGCTTTTGAGCTTTCTTCGCTCAAAAAAGTACATGGAAAAAGTAGCACATCATCTACCTGAAACTTGGCCAAAAGTCACGATCCAACTTCCTGTCTTTAATGAGTTGTATGTAGTTGATCGCTTAATAGCGGCTGTTGCTAAAATGAATTATCCTTCGGATATACTGGAAATTCAAGTTTTGGACGATAGTACAGATCAGACGGCTGATTTAATTCAAAAGAAAATTAAGGAGTTTCCGGATCTCAATTTCAAATACATTCATCGTACTGACAGATCAGGGTTCAAAGCTGGCGCCCTGAAAGGAGGTCTAGGCAAAGCAAGTGGTGAATTTATTGCAATTTTCGATGCGGATTTTGTTCCGGATCCTGATTTTCTGCTGAAAACAATTCCTTATTTCACTTCAGACAAAGTGGGAATGGTGCAAACTCGCTGGACACATTTAAACAAAAACTATTCGCTTTTAACGCGCTTGCAGGCATTTGCCTTGGATGCACATTTTTTAATCGAGCAAATCGGTAGAAACAGCCAGCATGCGTTTATCAATTTCAATGGGACTGGCGGAATTTGGCGTAAGTCCTGCATTATCGATGCGGGAGACTGGCAAGACGATACCTTAACGGAAGATTTGGATTTGAGTTATCGCGCACAGCGCAAAGGCTGGGAGTTTGTCTATAGACCAGAAATCGAATCTCCAGCTGAGTTGCCTCCGATTATGTCTGCCGTAAAATCCCAGCAATTCCGCTGGACAAAGGGCGGTGCTGAGTGTGCTGGCAAGCACGCAAAAGCAGTTTTGGGAGAAAATTTGCCTTTCGGAGTCAAGATTCATGCGATGGCTCATTTGTTTAACAGCAGCCTTTTCATCGCTATTCTAATGGTGAGTTTAAGTAGTATTGGCGTGTGGTGGGCAGGAATGCAGGGAATGATTTCTTCCAATCTATTCAAAGTTGCAGGTCTGTTTATGATTGGTTTTGTGATTATCGCTGGCGTGTATCTGGTTGCGTATTTCTATGAAAAGAGAAGTTTCTGGAGAAGTTTGTTTCAAGCTATTTATATGTTACCTCTATTTCTATCGGTATCCATGGGTTTAGCTTTACATAATGCCCAAGCAGTATGGGAAGGACTTTCAGGAAAAAAATCTCCCTTCATACGTACTCCGAAATTCAATCTGGAAAGTGGTTCTGACCTAGAAAATAATCACTACATCAAGTTCAAAATCCCAGCGACTACTTGGATGGAAGGAATCTTGATGCTAGTTTTTGCAGGTATGGTTGGGCTTCATATTTATTGGAAAACTTTCGAGATGTTACCTTTTCATCTCATGCTCGCAGTAGGATATGGGTTGGTCTTCTTTTCTTCTTTCAAAGCCTACAGTTTGGTTAAATAATATCTGATGCATAATCCACCCATCATTGACGTCATCATTCCCGCTTACAATGAGGAAAAGTCCATTCCGAAAGTAATCGGCGACATTCCAGCGCTAGTTAGAACTATTGTAATTGCAAATAACAACTCCACAGACAGCACGGGAAAAGTGGCAGAAGCAGCTGGAGCAAAAGTCGTTTTTGAACCGCAGAAAGGCTACGGGAAAGCTTGCTTGACAGCTATGGACTGGATCAAAAAGCAAGAAGTTCAGCCTGATATTGTGGTCTTTTTAGACGGAGATTATAGCGATTACCCTGAAGATTTGCTGGATTTGATTCAACCTATTTTGGATGACAGAGCCGAAATGGTCATAGGTTCTAGAGCATTGGGAGAAAGAGAAGCCGGTTCGATGACATTTCCTCAAGTGTTTGGTAATTGGTTGGCGACCACGATGATGAAGTATATTCAAGGTGCCAAATTCTCGGATCTAGGGCCATTTCGAGCGATTGCTTGGTCTAAGCTGTTGGACTTGAATATGGTCGATGAGAACTTTGGCTGGACGATAGAGATGCAAATCAAAGCGCATAAGGCTGGTCTTCGATACACGGAAGTTCCTGTGAATTACCGCAAGCGAATTGGCGTCTCAAAAGTGAGCGGAACGGTGAAGGGCGTATTTGGAGCAGGGTATAAGATTATCTATACGATTTTTAAGTATTGGTGATTTTTTAGAATTTAGTAGTAAGACATAAGTATGAAGATTGGAGCCATTTAGATCTAAATTGGTTGAAAATCGTAAATTGATCTCTAAATAGCTTTACATAAATGTGGATATCCGACTAGTTTGAAATCAGAGTTTTTTAGTATTTCTGATTAAGACAGTTGTCAAGCAAAAAAAATACACATATATTAGTTTCATACTAAACTTTTAATAAATTACATTATGTATATCCGTAATTGCACCAGTAGCCAAATAAGATGTAAGTGATAGTTTGTGACACTTCCTTTATCAGGTGAGTAAGTTGCTTTAAATTAGATCAAAATAAACGGTTTTGATCATGAACCTCATCAATTTCATTAATCGATTTCCAGATGAAGCTTCCTGTGTGGAATTCATCAAGCACGCAAGGCTTCAACAAGG
>Ga0105055_10002946_pt1 | contig 26158 bp, 23 predicted proteins | sample BON03_FD_78090 | JGI IMG/M metagenome (GOLD analysis project Ga0105055, IMG submission 78090) | Freshwater microbial communities from Lake Bonney liftoff mats and glacier meltwater in Antarctica - BON-03 | ecosystem: Environmental > Aquatic > Freshwater > Ice > Glacier meltwater | place: Lake...
AACTTCCCGGAAGTTTTAAACTTCCGGGAAGTTGGCGCGACAGATTTTTGGCGATTATTTGCGGAGTAAGTATCCTGACAACGAAGGTTTGGCGAAGGAGTTGGTGCTTCGGGCCAATCGTTACTTCGCGGCTTAACTTCCCGAAAGTTTTAAACTTCCGGGAAGTTGGCGCGACAGATTTTTGGCGATTATTTGCGGAGTAAGTATCCTGACAACGAAGGTTTGGCGAAGGAGTTGGTGCTTCGCGCTAATCGTTACTTCGCGGCTTAACTTCCCGGAAGTTTTAAACTTCCGGGAAGTTGGCGCGAAGAACGAACGTTGCTTTTTTCGGAACTTTTGGCTAAGCGCTATTGCAACTTTCAAGAATCCCCCGTAATTTCGATAGACAACTATTCGAATTACTAACTTGAAAACAATTTTGCCAGTTAAAAACCATGAAAAACAACCGAATCCCATTGCTCCCAGGAGTATGCTACCACATTTACAACCATGCCAACGGGTTTGAAAACTTGTTCCGAAATGCAGGGAACTACGATTTTTTCCTAAAAAAGTACATCAAGTACATTCCCGCAATAGCCGAGACCTACGTTTATTGCCTGATGCCCAACCACATTCACATCGTCGTGCGCATCAAGTCGGAAGACGAACTTCCTGCATACTGTAAAGTGAATGGTAAAGCCAATTCCAACAAGATATGCCAGCAGTTCGGCAATGTGTTCAGTGCCTATACTCAAGCATTTAACAAGCAACAATCTCGAATGGGCGGTTTGTTTATCCCCAATTTCAAGCGAAAACCTGTTGAAAATGCAGCCTATTTCAGAAATTTGATCCCATATGTCCACCTGAACGCCGTGGTGGCCAACTTTGTGTCACATCCTGCTGACTGGCCGCATTCATCTTTTGCTTCCTACTTTTCAGACTGTCCCAGCCGTCTGGATCGTGAAACGGTGCTCAACTTTTTTGGCGGCCGCGAAGGGTTTTTACTAGCGCATAAATTGCCGGTGGAGGATTGGTTTTTGAAATTTATGGCTGAATGGTGAAGTGTCCTTCTAATTCAGGTGGTGGAAATGTTTTTTCATTAATGCACGTTTATTTCTCCTATTTTTGTCTTAAACTCGCGCTGATCTTGTCTTAAAAATGAAAAAAGAATTTGCTGATTTAATTGAAGTCAATCCAAAGGTGATGCTTGGGAAACCAGTTATCAAGGGAACTCGAATTACAGTAGAGCTCATTTTGGATAAAATGTCGAATGGGGAGGGGATTGAAGCAATATTGCTGGAACATCCCCGGCTTGTGCGCGAACATGTGTTAGCTGCTTTGGCATTTGCTGCTGAGGAGCTGAACTCAGTTTCTCGTTCCCGCTTGGTCGCTGAATTCATTGATTTAAACCAAGATATACTATCGGATCACTTTATTGTTATTCCGCCGGGCGCTACCCGAATAAGGAAAATGCAGCTTTAGACGCATTAATGCTGCCCAAAGTTCCCGTTATTTGCCCCCAACATGATCCTCACCTCGCTACTCCTCTCCAACTACAAACAATACCGCCACCTCGAACTTGAGTTCCGGGAAGGCCTGGTCGGCGTGATCGGCAAAAACGGCGCGGGAAAATCCACCATTTTTGAGGCGATATTGTACTGCCTGTTTGGCCGCGACGAAAGCAACAAGGCGCTGGTGCGCTCTTCTTTTGCCGAAGACCCCAAAGCGAATGTGGCCTTAGAGCTGTCTTTCTCCATCGGAGAAATCCAATACCGGGTGAAACGCGAATTTCGGGGAAAGGCGATGGCCGTGGGCGCCGAATTTTACAAAAACGACGTGTTGGTGGCCAAGGGCGTTTCTCCCGTGAACGAAGAGCTGGTGAAGGTGCTGCACATGGAGCGCGATGCCTTCAAGCGCTCTGTTTTCAGCGGACAAAAAGAACTGTCCGAGCTGTCGGACACCAGCGGCGAGGCCCGCAAAAAAATGATCCGCAAAATGCTGGGCCTGGACACCCTGGACGAGGTGCAGTCCAAGGTCGGCTCTGACATCCGCGACCTGAACAGCCAGATCGTGGGGCAACGGCACAACCTGCTGTCAGACGAAGCGACTCAATTGCTGGAAAACGCGATCAAAGACAACTCCAAAACATTGAAGGATAAGGGCTTGGTGCTGAAGTCAGAAGCGGAAAAACTTGGAAAAACGGAAGCGGAGTACAAGGTAAAGAAACAAGCTTTTGAAGCAGAAGAAAAGCGGCTCAACCAGCACCATACCCTCGAGCGCGCCATGGCGCAGGCCCTCGAGCGGGTGAAAGGCTTGACGGAGCAACAAGAAACGCTGGACAAAAAAATCGCGGCCCTTCAGCAACAAAAGGAAAAGCTGGACACCGAACGCAGCGCCTTTTCCAATTTTCCGGCAGAAAAAAAACAACTGGAACAACTGGAGCAGGAGCGGCAAAAGCAGGTGAACAAAGACGCCATATCGGCCAGGATCACAGAACACAAACAGCAAATCAAGGCTTCCCAGGAACACTTGGAGGGCTTGAAAAAACAATTGGCCGAAAAAGAAAAAACGGATACATCTCTGGCCGAAAAACAAATAGCTATCCAGGCTGCCGAAGCGGAAATAGAAGCGAAGCGCAACGAGCTCCGCGACATCGAAAAACAAATCGGCGGACTCAACAGCAGCATCCGCGAGCGGGTAGAAAAACTGGCCAGCCTGCGCGAAATCGGCTCAGAAGGCACTTGTCCTACCTGCCTGCAACCCTTGCTGGATGGCTACGAACGGGTATTGGCAGAATTAGACGCGCAAATCAATGCCTTGCAAACCAATGAATTGCAGGCACTCGAACAACAGAAAAAAAGCGTGACCGCGCTTGGCTTGACCCTCAAAAACCAGCTGAGTGCCCTGCGCCCCGAAGCCGATACATTATTGTCCGCGCAATCACGGCTCTCGGAACTGGCGCGCCAACAGACGGCAGAATCCGCCAACTTCCAGCGTTTCAGCGCCACCCTCACCCGCGACGAGCTCATTCTCCGTGAAATCGGGGAAGTGCATTTTGACGCATCCATTTACCAGCAACTAAAAACAAAACTAGCAGCCCAGGAAGCACAGTACCTGGAATTCCAAAAAGCGGAAAATTACCTCGCGCGGGAACTGCCCACAACGCAAGAGGCCAGGAAAAACACCGAAAGCAACATCGCTGAAACGAACAAACAAGTACAACAAAACACCACAGAACTCGCCAACCTGGGATTTCAAGAGGCAACCTATATTGCTGCCAAGGAGGCATTCACAGGTTTTGACGAAGCACTCGCCACTCAATCTGCCATCGTCCGCAAACTGGAAAAAGAATTGCTGGAACTGCAAAATGACATCACCCGCAAGCAGGAAAAGCTCCAAACCAACGAAGGCATCAAATCCCAGATCAGCGACAAACTCAACGAGATTGAGCTGCTGCGGAAGCTCGCCGAGCACCTCACAAATTTCAAAACAGAGATACTGGAAAAGGTAAGCCCTGGTATTTCCAGGGAGGCTAGCAGCCTGTTCACGCGCATCACCAAGGGCAAGTACGAAAGCATTTTGGTGAATGAAAATTTCGATTTCTCCATAGCCGACGGCGGACAGTTTTACCCCATCGAACGCTTCAGCGGCGGCGAAGTGGATCTCGCCAATTTCTGCCTGCGCATCGCCGTCACCAAAGCCATCATGGACCTCAGCGGCTCCGGCCACCGCCTCGAATTTTTGGCCTTCGATGAAATATTCGGCAGTCAGGACGAGGAGCGCCGAATGGAAATGATGATGGCGCTCAATTACTTACAGGAGCAATTCCGGCAAATCTACATTGTATCCCACATTGAAAGCCTGCGCGATTATTTCCCGCATTTGTTGGAGATACAGTTTGAGGCGGATGGGAGCCGAGCTACATGGCGCTAAGGCAGTTTCAGGTTTCAAGGTTTCAGGTTGTCAAGGTTTCAGGTTGTCAAGGTTTCAGGTTTCAAGGTTTCAGGTTTCCGGTTGGCGCTGCTCATAGCATACCGATTAATTTGGTCGACTGGTGTTGAGTAGATATAAAATTACCCGCAGGACTTCATCCTTTATCAACTAAAACAAACAGCAGCGCCAACCGGAAACCGGAAACCTTGAAACCTGAAACCTTGACAACCTGAAACCTTGACAACCTGAAACCGCTTTTAAGCGATTGCGAGTAGCTCCACCTCAAATATTAGTGTGCTGTTTGGCCCGATTTCGGCGCTTACCTCGCGATCTCCGTAGGCAAGGTTGGGTGGCAGAAACAAACGCCATTTGCTACCGATGGGCATCAGCTGAAGGGCTTCCGTCCAACCTGCGATGACGCGGTTGAGGGGGAATGAGGCGGGTTGTCCGCGCTTGACGGAGCTGTCGAACACGCGGCCGTCGATCACAGTGCCGTGGTAATGACAAGTTACCGTTTGAGTAGGCCCGGGTTTTGCGCCCTCGCCAGTTTTCATGATTTCGTACTGGAGCCCGCTGTCCAGGGTTACAACGCCTTCGCGCTGACCGTTTTCTGCTAGGAAATCCATACCTGCCTGCAAGTTTACGGCTGCTTTTGATTCGAACATGGCTTTGAGTTTATCGGTTACTGACATATAGAGTTGGTAGATTGTGAGGGGCAAAGGTATGAAAAAGGGTTTCAGGTTTCAGGTTTCAAGGTTTCAGGTTTACGCGATCTTTTGTTAAATTTGAAATACCTTTTCAAAGCAACCACAGATCGCGTAAACCTGAAACCTTGAAACCTGAAACCGGAAACCCTTTTTCCCTGAAACCCTTTTTCCCTGAAACCCTTTTTCCCTGAAACCCTTTTTATAGTACGATCCTCGGGTCTAGCCAGGCGTAGAGTAGGTCGGCCAGTAGGTTTAGGAGGATGAATACAACGGAGGTGAAGAGTACACAGCCAAGGACTACCGGGATGTCAAAATTGAGCAGGGCATTGACGGTTACGTCGCCCAGGCCTTTGAAATTGAAGACGTTTTCGACGAAGAAGGCGCCTGTGAGCAGGGCGGCAAACCAACCTGATATGGCAGAAACAATGGGGTTTAGGGCGTTGCGCAGGCCGTGTTTTAGGACCACGATGTTGCGTGACAAGCCTTTGGCCGTTGCGGTGCGCATGTAATCTTGTGACAGTACATCCAGCATGGCACTGCGGGTGAGTTGGGTGATAAGCGCCACCGGTCGCAAGCCAAGCGCTAGGGCGGGCAGTATGAGGTTGCGCCATTGCACCTGCCATTCGCCAAAATCATCCAAAACTAACAGACTGCCCTGAATATTGAGGCCCGTGAAGCTCCCCAAGGCAAAGCCGAATACCAGCGCCAGCAGCATCGCCGCTACATACGAGGGCAGGGAATAGCCAAATACCGATACCACCGAAATAACATAATCCCAGGCCGTATTTGACTTTAGGGCAGCAATTACCCCAAAAAGCAAACCGAGTATGGTGGCCAGTAGCATTGATACGCCCGCCAGTAAGGCCGTTGCTGGAATCGCTTCGGCGAGTATTTCCCTTACTGGTCGGCCCGATTGGTAGGAGCTGCGCAAATAGGGCAATTTCAAAGCCAATACCCTTTCGTTCCCGACAGAAAACAGTGATTGGAAATGGTACTTCTGCTGGTTTTCAACGGTATTGCCGAGTACTGATATGGGCGAAATATCGCCCAAATAGCACCATAACTGCACGCTCAGGGATTGATCCAGGCCCAGCTCTGCAGTTTTTGCTTTGACGGTGCTTACATCGGCCCTTTGTCCAAAGGTGAGTTGTGCGGGGTCTACAGGTGCTAAAAAGATGATGCTGGTGATGGTGGTAATTACCAATACTAGCACCAAAAGGCCATAGGCTATCCGTCGGATTATGTAATTTGTCATCTGCAAGAGCGCATTAAAACGGGTTCTGATATTTGTTTTCTTTAATTTTGGCTCAAAGGTGTTTTTATTAATAAAGCTGCTTGAGCCTTCCTGTCACCCATAGCAATACTTCATCAAGGCCCATAATCTGCTGGTTTTCAGCAGAATTTTTTTGGCCTTCCAGCGCATTTTTGAACTCAAGAAACAAAGCTTTTTCGTTGGTAACTTGTTCGTTTGAACCTTGTGCCTCGTCTTGCTTGTTCCGAACCAATTTTGCCAGCCAAAGCAGGAATATACCATTGAGTGCGTCCATTTGGCCATGGTCGCGCAAATTTTGATTGGTGTTTTTGATCTCGGTGTCCAGGTAGTGAAGCTCGTTGAGCTCAAAGCGGATAATGATCTGAAACACCTTGTTGATAAACTGGATGTCCCGTCGTTGTTCTGTTTTGCCGATTTGGTATATTTTTTCTGACCACTCCTGAGCCGCAGCATAATCTTTCAAACTGAAACAGGCCACGAGGGTGTTGTAATAAAGGGAAATCAGTCTGGCAGTATTAATTTTGGCGTCGTAACGGCCTTCAATATCCTTCAGCTTTCCAGAAACCAATTTTACGGCTTCCAAAGGCCTGTTGGTATTGAGCAGTAGCAACTGTCTTGAAAAAAGCACGTTCTGAAACTGTTCGGCTTCGTCATCAAAATTATTGCAGGTAACATCGGCCATGATATCCAGGTATTTCTCGCAGGTATCGAATTTTCCCAGGTTGATGGCGTATAATACAAGGTTGTGCAAGTGAATGATATACAAGCGCGGGTGCTCTTCTTGAAAGTGCTTGTAGTCTTCATGTTGCCACAGTTCAATGATATTCATAGATGCGGCCATGGCCTCATCCATTGGGCCAAGCATATTGGCCAAAGTAGCTTTGGCTTGCCAAAAATACACTTTTGAAAAAAAAGTGTTGGCCTTTGTAAAATCATCCAATAAAGGATCGCCCATTATTTCAGCAAGTTCTGATTTTACTTCATCGTGGTGAAGGGGGAGCCGACTTCGTGTGAGTAGAAAACCGCGGTAGTGGAGTCGATAATAATATGATTCCAATGTTTGTAATTCGGCAAGCTCCGAAATATTTATCAAGCGTGCCCTTATTTTAGCGGCATAAGATTTAGAGTCTCTTTGGCCCTCCATGTACACCAAAGCCCGAAGCGCTTGTATCGCCATTGCTTGATATTCGTATAAAATGGAGGTCGAATAGGCGTTTTCAAGGGAACTGATGGCGGCCTCAAACAATCCACGGCGCGCCAATATTTTAGCGTTGTTTATATCCTGAAAAATCTCCTCTTCTTTCCTGATTAAATTCTGCACGTTGCGCAACGACCGCAGTATACAACCGAACAAATAATTACAATGCGCCGTCAAATTCCCACTGCCTCCCTTAACCTCCAAGCGGATGCGTGTTGCAAAAACTTCTTCGCTGGGCAATTCCCCGCCTGGTTTAACACCTGAAATCAAACGCTCAACAACATGGTACACGCGCATGTACAGTTTGGAACCACCCTGCCGTGAAGCATACTGCTCAAAATCAGCTTTTTCCTTCTTGCTTAAACCAGAAATGAGTGTTATAAGATCGCGCAGTGTGCTCATAATCAATGGGATAGGTCGATTTTTTGGCGTTTTTTTTTAAAACCGCACCGTTTTTCTGCTTGTTGCCTTTTTAGTAAGTTCGCACTTTTGTATCATCAGAGGCAAACATACCATTCTGAAAAATGATTCAACAGTTTAATTTTTCTTCTGTCCGCGGAAAAATCAAGTTTCTTCTGATGGCTTTCAATTCTACAAAAGTTGAAAAGCCAATGGGGCGTATGCTGGCCATGTTGCGATTGATGCCATCGGTGAAATTCTTGCTGTGGTGTAGTCGGCCAGATGTTTGCGAAGCGGTGTGCCAATTTTTGGCACAAAACAAGGTGACCTATACTGCTGGAAAATATGATGTAAACCACTTGCCCGATCACCTGGAATGTATAGTCGTGTATGAAAATTTTTCAAATGTAGATACTTGGATTCGAGACGCTTTTTTCCCTGCAACGTTGGCGAATGGTCACTGCATGTTATTGGATACCATTGATGAAAGTGGAAAAGGTCAAGGCTGGGCAAAGCGCATGGAGCAAATGAATCTTGCTTCGGGAACTAAATTTAAGGTCATTGGTGTTTCTGACGTGCAAGTAGAAAGCAGCGCTATTGCTGGAGGAGATATGCTCGTTGATGGGGGCTGGGTTTTTCTGGGTAAAAAGCGCCCACTGTTAGAACGCTTGATGGGCGAACAATTTGGCCCAAATGTGGAGATTGTGGTGCTGCATGAAAAGGAACCCTATCCATTGTTGTACCATATAGATCTCTTTTTGACATTAACTGGAATTGTTGAAAATGAACAATATGTTGTTTTGTTAGGCCAATGTGTAGCGCTGACAACAGCGATGGAAGAAGTGGCCAGACAGCAAAACGTATGTCTGGACAAAATTGCAAGCAGGTTGCAAAAGGATTACGGTATCAAGGTTGTCCGCAACCCGCTTCCGCTGGGGCAGCACCTCTATGTGTACAACAACTGTCTCATAGAAGTAACAAGTGAATCAAAAACGGTATGGCTGCCTGCGTATTCGACGGATCACCCGGAGCACGATGCGCTAAAGGCTTTAGAAAAAGAAAATGAAACCATTTGGCGAGAACTGGGCTTTAACCCCTGCCTGGTCTCTGCGCCTTTCGGCGATTTGTTGGGTGTAAAAGCCGGGCTGCATTGTATTACGAATGAGGTGCGCAGCTACTCCCTGGAGGATTTTTTTGACAATAAACGCTCTAAAATATGGTACACACACTCTTAACCCTTACCCCTCTTTCAGATCCACGGGAAGATGTTGCATCCCGCGACGCGCTGCCTTGCGTTCCCCTGAGTCAAACGCTAGGCAACCTGCCATTAGCCTCAGTGGATAGCAATGGGTGGCTCGTCTGGGAAAACAAAGTGATCTTGCTGGAAGGACACCTCATTCAAATTGCACCCGTGGTCAACGGGGTGGTTATGCCACCAACACATTGTTTTGATGTTCAAGGACGCCAACAAGCCGTAAAGTTCAGCATCGTTCCAGACCAACAAAACCCTTCAATTTTTTATTTCCGGCTCGACCCAGCCGGCAGCAGCCCTGTATCTCCCCTAAACAACACGGCAAGACTAAGCAATAGTGCAGCACAAAACCAACCTGTTCCATCACTTCAGATTGTCAGTGTTCGTGATAAATATATGACAACAGCACAAACTACTTCACTAGAATTTATAGGCACCATCGACACCCGGCCCGGCCGCAGCGCCAAATTGGTTTTCGGTAATACCGTAACCGTTTGGGGAGAACCGGATGCCTTGCTTTTCGAGTGGTCGGCACTTTGATGAAATTATAAAGTAACACGACTAGTTCTCCCCAAGATGAAAACTCAAATTAACATTTGGCAGCATGGAAACGGAGCATTTATTGAACACTCTGGCCAAACAATCTTACTCCGCCGCACAGGCAATGCGCTACGCGTTGTCGGTGCGGCAGGTAGTACGAACTGGCTGCATTATCCAATGCCCTTGCATCAATACACAATTCAAGACTCTCTCCGTCTGGTCCGTATCCATTTGCGGTACCGCTGCGATAGCGCTACAGCCGTAATCACCAATGTTGCCCTTTTTGACGCAGAAAAAAGTGTCTTTGAAGCTTCTGGATTAAATTTATGCGCCTACGACTGGGAAGAAATCGAGCTGAATGTTAAGGATGAACTCATACTGAAGCGGGGTCTGAACCTCAGTGTTGGCCTGCGTTTCGACGGCGCAGATGATGATACCCATGCCCTGGAAATCAGTAGCGTAGGCGTCGAAATTGAAGATGAAAAAACCTGAGTGGCTGGAGATGTTTTGAATATTTACCTTGTATAACCCGCAATCAGCCCTTGTTAAGGTGGCCAATCTCAACACCCCCATTGTGAGACGGTCACCATAACCCCAAAAAATTAAATTTTTGCCTTAATATATTGGACAAATGGACACATATTGAAGAACTCTAACTAAATCACTATGCCAACAGGACGCTCCCTCCACATCGGCCTCAACCTCGTAGACCAAAATCATTACGGCGGGTTATCAGAATTAAAATCGGCAATTAAGGATGCTGAAACCATGCAGGCATTCGCCACCATGTTTGGCTGAGAGCCAGGTGTATCGCTTTACAATGAGCAAGCAACAACAGCTGCCATACTTGAAAACTTAGCCAAATGTGCCCAAGAACTTCAATCAGGCGACATATTGTTCCTAAGTTATTCCGGCCACGGAGGCCAGATTGATGATCCCATTTACTACACTGCTGAAGATCGCGGCCCCGATGAAACCGGATGCTTATACGATCGGCAATTGCTCGACGATGAATTGTTCGAAGCATTTCAACAATTCAGAGAAGGCGTGAGGATCCTGGTGGTGTCGGATAGCTGCCACAGTGGCACCGTCACAAAAGATAAAGTTTCCGATCCAGTGGAGCTAGCCATTGCCTCGGCACTTAATGCTTTGAAGCATGATGCCACTTTGCGGGCAAAATCAATGGAGGCTGGCCTGCGGCAGAATGCAGCTAATTTTGATACCGTATACAAGCCCATCCTTCACAAACTAAAGGAAAAGTCTATTCAAAAGAACCGCAGGGTATTGGCTTCTGTCAAACTTTTCGCGGCCTGCCAGGACAATCAAGTGGCCTACGATGGCGACAACAACGGACGCTTTACCGCAATGTTGAAAGCGCTGCTGGACAAGCAGCTTGTGAACGAAAGGACGGGTTCTGAAAAGTTATTGGCCTTGATAAAAAACCAATCCCAGTATCCGACACCCAATTTACTGGATTATGGCTCTGTTGTTCCGTCATTCGACAACTACTTCCCTTTTCTGGTCAATATTCCTGATTCTGGGGAAATAGCAGGATATAGGCATCCGCCCACGGCTGAATCTACGCCCATTACCTGGAGAAATATATTGGCAAATGACGCACCGCCAACACCCCAACCAAATACCCGAGGCGGTAACACAGCCATACAGTGGGGGAGAAGGGTAGGCATTGATGCCGACGATGAGGGCGTGAAGGGTTTTTGCCATTTTGGAGAAGGTTGATGGAGGAGTGAATTAATTTGGTCAAATAATGTTGCTGCAAATATAAGGGATGTGTATATCCCTTAAAGCATATATATGGTAATATGGTAGCTTATTCAAATATGCTTGGTTTTGTATCGTGTTCAGCATCAAATTATTAGCGGAAGTAAAGTCAAATTTTTTTTTAAAAGGGATGGGTTTTTCTGTTGAAATAATGAATATGCTTTCGAAAGAGCTGCTTAGCAGTTGAATCCCGGAAGAACTATACCCTTGTTTTATGCCATTTTCCTACTTTAACCCCCCTTTTTCCACCACTGACCATAGATTTTTCCCTACTTTTGCAACTTCCAATTCTTTCCACTAAAATACCCCCTTTTGGGGAATAAAGCCTTAATAAATGAGCAAAATTACCGTAGTCGGCGCCGGAAACGTGGGCGCTACCTGTGCCAACGTATTGGCACATTCAGATGCCGTGAATGAAGTAGTACTGATTGATATTCAGGGAAATATGGCCAAGGGGAAAGCCCTTGACACCTGGCAGCAGGCACCCATTGATGGGTATTCCACCCGCATTACGGGAGGCGATGACTATGCCCTTACCGCAGGCTCTGACATCGTTATCATCACGGCTGGTATTCCGCGCAAGCCAGGCATGAGCCGCGACGATTTGATCGCCACCAACGCCAAAATCGTAGTCTCGGTCACGCAAAATATCCTCAAACACACCCCAAACCCGATTATTATCGTCGTGTCCAATCCACTCGACGTGATGACTTACGCATGCTGGAAAGCTTCGGGCTTGCCAGACCAGCGTGTGCTTGGCATGGCTGGTGTGCTCGACACCGCCCGCTACCGCGCCTTCCTGGCCGAAGCACTGGACGTATCACCAAAAGACATCCAAGCCATGCTCATGGGTGGCCATGGCGACACAATGGTACCACTGCCACGCTACACCACCGTAAGCGGTATCCCCGTAACAGAACTCATCGGTAAAGACGAGCTCGATGCGATCATCGAACGCACCAAAGTAGGCGGCGGCGAACTCGTCAACCTCATGGGCACTTCTGCCTGGTACGCACCGGGTGCCGCTGCGGCACAAATGGCCATCTCCATGATCCGCGATGAAAAGCGCATCTACCCTTGCTGCGTTCGCCTCAACGGAGAGTATGATTTGAATGATATCTTTGTGGGCGCTCCCGTGAAGCTGGGTAAAAATGGCATACAACAAATCATCAAACTCAGCCTGGAAAAGGATGAAATGGAATCTCTCCACAAATCAGCCACCGCTGTAAAAGAGGTAGCAGATGCACTAGATGCGATGAAACTAATTTAAGGTTTCATGGTTTAAAGGTCTAAAGGTTTCAGGGTTTACTCGATAGGTTCGTATTCTTGAAATGGTATTTCAAAATTAACAGCAGATCGAGTAAACCCTGAATCCTTTAAACCCTGAGACCCTGAAACCGCCTTTTTATTTATGTCTGAGTTAGCGAATAATACTGCCCTTTGGGCAAAAATGCGCACTGTGAATGATGGTGGCAGTTTGTTGGATTTGTCTGACGACAAGCCAGTGCTGTTGGTCTTCCTGCGGTTTTTTGGATGCTCCTTTTGCCGAGAGGCGATAAGTGATATTGCCAAGCGCCGGCAAAAACTAGAGGGCCAAGGTTTTAGAATTGTTTTTGTCCACATGGCCAGTGATCCTAAAATCGCGGAAAAGTTCTTTAAGCGCTACAAGCTTTTTCCAATTGACCATATTGCTGACCCTGATGTGCAGTATTACAAGTCCTTTGGCCTGGGCAGAACAAGCCCAACGCAATTGATGGGATTGATGCACTGGATTCGTGGTTTCCAGGCTACGGTGTTGGAAGGGCATGGCGGCGACACCAATTTGGACAATATTGAACTGGGTGATGGCCTTCAGATGCCAGGTGTTTTTGTGTTGCACAAAGGTGTACTGCTCCGCTCATTTATTCACCGCAATTCTTACGACCGGCCCGACTATGAAGAGATTTGTCAAATATAGCGCCGTTAGTGTTGCATTTTCATGCCCCCAAAACGGTCTCCTTCTTTGCTGTATTTGCTTTTCACTCACCCTTTCCGCGCAATCAGATTCTATTTATTCGGAAATAAATATTCCAGAAACTGTTATTCTGGAACAACGTTTTAGTCGTACAGGCTTCGATATCTGGGAAGCAGATTCTCTGCCAACTACGGCAGTTACATCCCTTACAAACAGACTTTTTTGGGAAAACGGCCTCAATCTCCGGCAAAATGCCCCCGGAACGTTGGCGACCATTTCTGCCCGCGGCGTCGGGCCTAATCGCACGGCAGTGTTTTGGAACGGCCTCAGCCTCCAAAGCCCTATGAACGGCGTTGTGGATGCCTCCCTGCTGCCGCTTTGGCAGAGCGATAGGGTAGCGGTGCAGCAAGGTGGAAACAGCGCTGCGCAAAGCAGCGGGGCTATGGGTGGCAGTGTGCTGATTGAAACCCCATTGCTACAAAACAAACCAGGGTTCTTGGGCCAACTGGGCCTAGGCGGCGGTAGTTTCGCACAAAAATCAGTGCAAGGTTCTGCAGATTATGCTACCGATAAAATATCGAGCCGGATACGGGCCAATTGGCAAAGCGCTGAAAATAATTTCCCTTTCCTGGCCAAAAGCCTGAATGGACAGCTTTATAAAACGCGGCAACAAAACAACTTTGCCGAAAAAGTTGATATTCAGCAGTTTAACCAAGTGCTGCTCAACAAAAAAAACATCCTGAAGACTGCCGCTTGGTACCAGCGCTCCTTCCGCCAAATTCCGCCAGCCATTACAGAAGCCGCTAGTTATACCTGGCAGCGCGACTGGTCGAGTAGGGCGGTCGCTACCTGGGAATTTAACCCAAATCAGTATTCAAAACTGCAAAGCAGGCTTGGCTGGCAGGATGAATTTATTGGTTTTCATTTTGCCGGAAAGACGGAAGAAAGCCGTGCCCAAACGGCTTTGTTCAGCACTGAATGGCGGCAGAAAAAAAACCGAAACTTTGAGTGGAAACTCGGTGGGTTAGCACAACAAACCCGGGCTATTTCGGATGGCTATAAGAACAAAGGCAAATGGTATGCGCAAACCCGACTGGCAGGTTATGCCCAGGGAGAGCGTTTAATTGGCGCTTTTGGAAAGGTTTCAGCGCTGGTTCGGCAAGAATGGGTAGAAAAACAAGCAGCGCCTTTTACGTGGACGCTTGGCTGGGAATTTCCCACAGGCAAACCAGGACTGATTCGCGGCCATATTTCCAGAAACTTCAACTTGCCCACTTTCAATGACCGGTTTTGGGAAACGTTGGATAACAGCACCCTTAAACCTGAAAAAGGCTACAGCGCCGACCTGGGTTGGGTATTTAAAAGGCATCGCTTTGCTGCCGAGATTACCGCCTTTCAATTGATTCTGGACGATTGGATCCTTTGGCAACCAAGCCCTCAAGATGGCATTTTCCGACCTGGAAATTTACGGAAAGTCAACAGTCGCGGATTGGAGGCAGTCACAAGCTATACTGTTGAATGCTGGGGCATTCAATGGAAAACCAAGGGCCGTTTCCAATGGTCTGCAACTGAAAATGTAGCGGTGTATGGCGGCTCAGAAGCAGTTTTGGGTAAACAATTGCCGTACACGCCCACCATCTCAGCGGGCGGCGGCTTATGGGCGGCTCATGGCGGGTTTTCAGGCGCTTACCTGCATCAATTTACCGGAAAACGATTCATCAGCAGCGACAACCAAACCGAGCTGCCTGGCTTTCAAACGGGAACGCTGCTGCTGCAATATGCCTTCCAACAAAAGCTATGGCCCTGGACACGCGGCCTGTCCATTGATTTTACCTTGGAAAACATCTGGAACCAGCGTTATGAATCACTGGCAAACAGGCCAATGCCAGGGCGAAATTGGCGACTTGGCTTGCTCAATTTGTTTTGAGGCATTATTTTTTGCTTGAAATATCCAATGACCATACATTGCTCAGATAGGTAAGCCACCTTGCTATCTTTGCTTCAAATTTAATAGTTTACATCTACATGAAAAACATCCTGCTTTTACTGTGCCTTACCCTGTTTTCCCTCAAGCTTTTTTCCCAAACCCCAGAACGTTATGCGAACGTCAAAATTTCCCTGGTCGGAAAATCCATGGCTGATCTTGTACATACGGGCATTGAAACCGAACACGGTACCTATTTCCCTGGACGCTCCATTACGACAGTTCTTTCTGAAACGGAAATTCTAAAGGTGCAACAAGCTGGTTTCCAGACGGATATATTGATTCCCGATTTATACCAACACTACCTCGAACAGTGCGCCAAAGCTCCGAGCGTTGCGGATCGTGGCCTTGACTGCAACGCAAGTCAAGCGCCATTTCCAAATTATGTCACACCGGCCAATTATTCTTACGGCACCATGGGCGGCTACCTTACCTACGACCAGATGATGGCGGAATTGGACAAGATGCGCAACCTGTATCCCAACCTGATTGCTGTCAGGAATGTCACCAGCGATACCATTTTATCTTGGGATGGCAACCCGATTTACAATGTGAAAATTTCCGACAACCCGGATGTGGACGAAGCCGAGCGCAAGGTGCTGTACACCGCGCTGCACCACGCACGCGAGCCCAACAGCGCCTCCCAATTGATTTTTTATATGTGGTATCTACTGGAGAATTATGACACACGCCCTGATATTCAGGCAATTGTGAATAATCTGGAGCTGTACTTCGTGCCTTGTATCAATGTGGATGGCTATAAATACAATGAATCAACCAATCCTAACGGAGGTGGGTTTTGGCGAAAGAACCGCCGCGTCAATGGTAGCGGTGTTTTTGGTGTCGATTTAAACCGCAACTACGGTCACTTTTGGGGCGATTTTGGAGGCTCTTCTCCGGATTCTACCTCGGCGATTTACCGCGGCCCCTCGGCATTTTCAGAACCGGAATCCCGCACCATGCGCGATTTCTGTCGGAAACACGATTTTCTTTTTGTCTATAATTACCATACACATGGTAACCTGCTGATCTATCCCTGGGCCTACAGCGATAGTCCGGCCGATTCGGCATTTATCAAGTATGGAGCGCATTTTACCCAGGAAAACCATTACCGCTATGGCACCACGACGGAAACGGTGGGCTACAATGTAAACGGCAGCTCCGACGATTGGATGTACGCGGAAACTGGGGCCTATTCCTTTACCCCGGAAGTAGGTAAAACGGGATTTTGGCCGACGCCAGGTGAAATAGACATGTTGAACAAAGAAAATCTTTGGCAGAACCTTACAATGGCCTATTCGGCGCTTCGCTATGGCACTTCCAAAGACATCGGTGCTGAAAAACTATATGGCAAAAATGGCAATATCGAGATTGAATTTATGCGCTATGGCCTGTTGGATGGCCCTGTAAATGTTTCATTGAGCCCTTTTTCAAGTAATATCAGCTCGGTAGCGCAATCGACAGCCTTTAACTTGGCAAACCTAGAGAAATCAGTTCAAGCCTTCTCATACCAACTTGATGCGAATACGCAAACGGGTGAATCTGTGGTGTTTTTATTGAAGACAGACAATGGATTGTGGGTAAAAACAGATACCCTGCGCAAAACATTCGGCGGCAATTTTGTGCTAACACCCGGCATTGCTTTTCAAGACGAACTGAACAACTTTGCCAATTGGAGCGGTGAATGGGCGATCACGGGCGAAACCTTTCATTCCCCTTCAACCTGCATGACCGACTCACCTGATACAGATTACCTGCCGAATACCTATACCAGCTGTCTCTTAACATCTGGTGCCATTATTCCGGCCAACGCCATCAACGCCAACTTGCGCTTTTTTGCCAAATGGGATATCGAACCAAACTGGGATTATGTTCAAGTAATCGGCACGGGTCAAAACAATTTTTCAGCGCCGCTCTGCGGCCTGTATACCAATACGGGCATTAACGTACAAGCGGATGGCCCCATTTTCGACGGGGTTCAAGGTGACTGGGTGGAGGAATGCATGGATATTTCAGCGTTTATTGGGCAAACGCCCATCATCAGTTTTCATTTAGGCGCTGATGGCGAGGTTCAAGGCGATGGTTTTTACTTCGATGATATTCGGATAGAATATACCTCGGCAACTTCCGGTACACACACAATTGGTTTGTCAAATTTTCAGCTTTTGCAAAATGAGCCAAACCCCAGCTCAAGTCATACGCTCATTCAGTGGGAAAGCCAAAATGAATCAATGGGATCCAATGCTAATTTGTTGGTATTCAATTCCTTGGGCGAGTTGGTTGTAGAGCATTCCGTGAACCTTCGTACCCAAAAGAGCATTAATATAGATACCAAAAAACTGATGCCAGGTGTTTACAGCTACCTTTTACGTGCGGAGCATGGCCAATCAAAAACCATGAAAATGTCGGTGCTGCGATAATTTGACAGGTGTATCTTCGCGCCATGAATCAGAAAATTGAAAAATGGGTGTTGGGCGGCATCGCTGTCGCTTTTGGCCTTTATGTCGTGCTGCGTGCCTGGATATTGCCCGTCACCGTAGATGAGGCAGCCACTGCCATCAACCACGTGCCCAGGGTGGTGTTTGATACGCTTTTTTATCAGAAGGAGGCGAATCCAAACAACCACATCCTGAATACCCTCTTGATAAAGATATGCACGGGTATTTTTGGTTGGCACCATTTTGTATTGCGGCTGCCCGTGATGATTGGGGCCTTTTTCTACGCCTGGGCTTCCGTGCATTTGGTGCGGAAAATTGCTGAAAATACTTACGTCCGGGTTTTTGCACTGCTCCTGCTTTTTGGCAATCCCTACTTGTTGGAGTTCTTTTCATTGGCTAGGGGATATGGTTTGGCTGCCGGATTGATGACGGCAGCCTTGTGGCATGCCTGGTGTTTTTTGGAATCGAATGAATCAAAAAGCTTGCGCCTGGCCATGATTTTTGGCGGGTTGGCCGTGTACGCAAATTTTACCTTGCTGATATTTTTTGCCCCATTTGCCTTCCTGCTACTACTTGCTTCCTGGCAATTAAATCCCACTTTGCTTGCGTTTTGGAAACAATCGAAACCCGGCTTGATCACCTTTGGCGTTTTTACGCTGCTGTGGATAGCACCCCTGAAAAACCTTAGCAAGGATTCTGAAATTGTGAACTGGAATGATTTGGGAAGCTATTTTGACTCAATCCAACGGACAATCAGGTCGGCAATCCATGCCAATGCCTATTTGGGAACATCTTCGGATATTTTCTTAACCTGGCTGGCAATATTGGGAACTTTCGCTGTTGGTGGCATTGCCATTTTAAAATGCTGGAAAAACAAGTTTCAGCTTGGTACCGACCCGCGTATTTTCCTGGTATTGTTGATATTAGGCGCAGCGGTGACCAACGTTGCGCAAGTTTACCTTACAAAAACGCCTTATTTGCAGTCAAGGCTAGCCCTGTTCTACTGGCCTTTGTTTGCCCTGTCGCTTGCTGTGGGCACCGCATGGGTATATGAGCGCTTTGGGTTGAAAAAATCCTGGTTTGTGATGGCGCCGCTCTTGCTTATTTTGCTGATTAACAACGTCCGAACCGTCAATTTGTACAATTCTTTTGAATGGTATCATGACAGTGATACTTTTACCGTGCTGGAATTTCTGAAAAAAACAAACGTAGCAGAAGGCCGTTCGGAGCCATTCTCCTTCGAAACAGAATGGTTTATGCAGAATTCATTCATTTACCACCTGGAAAAAGGCAACTACGGCTACGATAAATATGTGAAACAAGTACCTTTTCACGGTCCACGCCCACCACAAAAAGATACAGATTTTTACTATGCCGTCAACTATGATGTGGTAAAAGATGTTTTAGATGTGTATGATATCGTACTGCGGGTTCCAAACAGCAGTATGATTCTTTTGCGCAAAAAATAACATCATGCCAATTGTTCAGTTTCAGGATCTGGGTCAAATGCGGTACCGTGACGCGTGGGATTATCAAACCGGCTTGCACCGGAGCCTGGTGGCGCAGAAATTGGCCAACAAACACCTGGAAACCGGGCAGTTTCCACAGGATCAGCATCTATTGTTTGTTGAACATCCACCCGTATACACCCTCGGCAAAAGCGGTTCTATGGACAACCTGCTGCTTTCTGAAGCCGAACTCCTCGAAAAAGGCATTGACTTCTTCCCCATAAACCGCGGCGGCGACATCACCTTTCACGGCCCTGGACAAATAGTTGGCTATCCAATTTTAGACTTGGATTGGTTTTTCAATGATGTACACCGTTACGTGCGGAACATTGAAGCGGTGGTTATTCGAACGGTAGGGGAGTATGGCATTGAAGCATTTCGGATACCAGACTATACAGGTGTTTGGGTAAATAAAAAATCGCCAGAAAAGGGGCTTGGAAAACTTTGCGCCATTGGCGTGCACATGAGCCGCTGGGTCACCTTACACGGATGGGCTTTTAATGTGAACACCCCTTTGGAATATTTCCGCCATATTGTACCTTGTGGAATTGTGGATGAGGATAAGTCAGTAACCTCACTTGCTGTGGAGCTGGGCAAAACGCTGGATATGGAGGACGTAAAAGAAAAGTTGAGGCGCCATTTTGCCGACGTATTTGAGTGCAATATCGTTTCTACACCGATCAAAACAGACATTTTATGAAGGAGAATATTGATATCCGAAAAGTGGAAGACCTTTGTTCAGCATTGCCAATGAATACTGGGTAAGTTTTTCCTTTGATGATAACCTCTACGACAAAAAATATGTATTCGTCCAGGGCGCCCTGGAAGAAACCAATTTTACCGATATTCCATTTCTCGATTGCCGAGGCGTGATGATCCGATAACGGGCCAGCTTAGAGCTTTTGAGACTGGATTTCAGCGGGCTAAATTTTGAAACAACCATACACGATGAACATTTCTATAGAAAAAAGATTGAACAGCCCGCTCGTACAGGCGCTTGCTGTATTACTGATCGCTTACACCATTATGGTGATCGGATGGCTGTTCAACCGCTTCCAGCCCGAAAATTCCGATCCTTTATTTTGCTGGTCAATTGGCGCAGCCTTCATGCTCTTTTTTGCCATGATGAACAGCGTTTTAAGTCTGCGTGCCGACAGTTTTATGAAATACTGGCAGGCTTCCATGTACAGTTATATATTGCTGGCGTTAGGTACTGCATTGGTAGCCTGGGGTTTATCGGGTATTACAATCAACGATGCTGGCTCGTACCGCTGGATTTATATGGTCATCTCTATCGGTTTTATTGTTTTCCTGACGATGGTGAATTTTATGAAAACCATCGTGAAGTTTGCGGAGAAGGAGGAGTGGAATGAACCGCGCCGTAAATAGGTTGTTCGTTGTTTGTTGATAGTTGTTCGTTCTCATTCACTCGGATACTGTTTGGTATTTTTGTAGCAATAAATCCGGCGATGCACTCACCGCGTAAGTACAAATATCGGCATCCAACGAAACGCCATTTTGGCTAAATTCCAGTACATAAACCAAGCGCTCGGAAACGAGCAACTAACAACGAGCAACGAACAATTATACCATGAAATATCTAAGCATCATTCTCGCCATTGCAGCGTGCAACAGCACTGACATTAAAAACAATGGCGCATCATCTTCCGCTGCCGCAGCACAAACCATGGAAATCAAGTCAGATTCCATCGTGCCAGCAGCTTACGCTGACGGCAAAATAATCCTCGTCACAAAAACGGAGGAAGCCTGGAAAAAGCAGTTGACGGAGAAGGAATACTATGTGCTGCGCCAGGAAGGCACCGAACGAGCTTTTACAGGAGACTTGTTGGACAACCATGAAAATGGCATTTTTGTATGTGCGGGCTGTGGTTTGCCGTTGTTTTCATCTACCACCAAGTTTGAGTCCGGTACGGGTTGGCCGTCATTTTGGAAGCCCATTTCGGGGGATTGTATTGCCGATAAAACAGACAGCAGCATGGGCATGGACCGTCAGGAAGTGGAATGCGCGCGCTGTGGCGGTCACCAAGGCCACGTTTTTACAGACGGGCCTCCGCCAACGGGGTTGCGGTATTGTATCAATTCAGTGTCTTTGAATTTTGTGAAGCAATAGCGGAAGGAGGCACTGTAACTTTTTTACACATGACAGCCTAGCGGGCATTCCAGCCCGCTAGGCTGTCGTGTGTAAAAAGGGTAGTATTGGAAGGTGTGTTACCGGAACCAATCCGATCAAAGTTCGTCAACAACAAGAAGCAATATTTTTTAACTTTGCAACCTGCTCTTAGACGAAAACTACTCAAAAAAATGAAAAAGAATCAAATTTCAAAAAAAGTATACAGCCTTATTTCCGAAGGTGAAATTAAAAAAGCGCTTTTGTTGCTAGCAATATATGTTGAAGGGATAGATAAAAAAATTGAAAATGATATAAGCATTCTGATTGTTTTCTTTAATAAAAATTCAAGAGACATATCCAATGGCCTAATTTCACAGGAAGAATGTGATATGGCCAATGCCAAATTGATTGATCAGATTAATCGAATACTGGAAAGCGTTCCTGAAGACGGAAATGCTGTTGTTAGCAGTGGCGAATCAGATTCTAATGTCGAAAAAGGTCTTTTTATAGATGAAACAGAAAACGAAGGTGGACTGGAATCGACCTCAACAAAACAAGTGAAAGCAGTTGGGGCCAAATTTGTACATTACAAGGTGTTTTACGGCACAAACAGACTCCCATCAACGACGGAGAACAGCACCCTCAAATATAAAATGGGTAGAGACAAAAAACTCAACCTTGGGCTGTGTGCGGTAAGTATTCCGCTATCCCATACACTCGGCAAGATTGAGCGGCCGAACTGGTTTGGTAAGTTATTTTTTAGGGAAAGCCCTGAAAAACATTTTACCATCCTCCGTAATGAAAAGTTGGAGGAATCATTATTTATCGAGCTGATGAAGCAAAAGCTTGAAAGCGCTGATGACAAGGATGTTTTATTGTTCATTCATGGTTTCAACGTCAAATTTGATGAAGCCATGATGCGGGCGGCACAATTAGGCTATGATTTAAATTTTAAAGGCGCAGTTACAGCGTTTTCATGGCCTTCATTTGGAACAATTGGTGGGTATATTGCAGATATTGAAAGCGCCAATCTATCTTCCAAGTATTTAAGTGCTTTCATTAAAACACTGATCGCTGAGGTAAATCCAAATAAATTGTTCATCATTGCCCACAGTATGGGGAATGTCGTATTAACAGCTTCATTGAAGGAATTACGCAATGAAGGGGTTTATCCCAACGCCCTGTTCAATCAGATAATTTTAGCGGCCCCGGATCTTGACAAAGATATTTTCCTAGATCAAATTATGCCAGCGATAAGAAGCAATTCAAGTTTAACACTGTATGCCTCAGATAAAGACAATGCGTTAATAGCGGCCCAAAAAATTAGAAAAGGGTATAGCAGACTAGGTGAAGGAGGAAATAATTTGGTCATTGTAGATGGCCTTGATTCCGTAGACGCATCCAGCATTGATACAAGTTTGTTAGGCCATGGTTACTTTTCTGACACGAAATCACTAATAAATGATATTCACAGTGTCTTGGTGGGTTTGCGACCTGATAAGAGAATACTTGAAGCGAAAAGTAAAGTAATTGATGGTGTTTCAAAATCGTATTGGTTGCTGAGAAATGAATGAAAGCGGAATCTCTCTTGCGCTGTTTTGATATCTATCCCTACCAATTAAAAAACGGTAACACCCGCCTCCCAGAACGATTTATCAGCCCAATTTGAAACCCGTCCAACTCTTTAGCCGAGTTGAATAGCCCAATTTGAACACCCTTTACTTTTCGGGCAATGTTCACGGCACCTGCGATTTGAAAGCCATTTACCTCCTTGGCGCGATTCACGGCGCCAGCCATTTGGATACCATTTACTTTTTGGCTGTTATTCACTGCACCGGCTACCTGAACCCCTTCAATTTGTTTGGCATTGTTAACAGCGCCCGCAATTTGGCACACGGACACACCATTGCGCGCGTGGTTCACCGCACCCGCAATCTGGATATTGGTGCCCATCAGCACGCGGGCATAATTCGTGCCGCCGGCTAATTGTATGCCACTCAGGGTGTCAGAAACTCGGTTGTAAAGTCCTGCAACTTGTGCCCCATCGGCATTCCCCCGCATCTCATTGAACATGCCTGCCATCTGCACGCCGCTCATTTCCTGGCGGGTGAAATTTCCAATGCCCGCGACTTCCAGTATTCGGGTGCCGCGGGAGCTGCCAGCCAGCAAATTAATGGACCAATCATTGACAACTTTTCCGCTCAGGTTGTGGTTGCTGCCAATTTTCGGCAATACCGAGAATTGAAAAACGCGGTGTAGGGAATCCGGCACATTCACGGCATTCCATTTTTCCAAAGAAGCTTTAAAGAATTCTGATGCTTTTGAAGTGGCGATATCCACCGTTTTCTCCAGGTTAAAGGGTGTTCGAACTGGTGTCGAATCGTACTGCAACGCTATCTGTTGCAAACGCGGGCTTTCAGCTGTTATCGAAAAAACGGTGTCTTGGTAGTTCAGTCGCGTCACCGCAATTTCTGTGGCACTTTTTACTTTTAGCGCATAATAACCACTTTCGTCAGTGGTGGTGGCGCGCAAGGTCTTGCGATCATACACCGTGGCGTTGGCAATGCGCTCGCCCGTTTTCGGGTCTTTGATGTAGCCGTAGATTTCATTGGGCTGGCTTTTGCGCTTTTTCAGGATCAGGTAATTGCCATTGGACTTGAAGTCGTAGCCTTCGCCCAGGATCTCGTACAAGGTTTCACGAACGGTCCATTTGTTGGTTACCAGCGATATCTTTTTGCCGCCATCGATGATATTGGCATTGTAAGACCATTCGAAACCACCTTTTTGGGCCACTTCGGCCAGCGCTTCCTTCAGGGACGTTTGCTGGAATCGCACCGTGATGTAGCGTTCTAGAACATCATTTGCCCGCACCTGCGGACTGATGAATAACAGCAGGAAAAATAGTTTTATCGAAGTTCGGAGCATCGTTTTTTAATTTTCACGGCAACCTTGCCCATCCAGAATGATCGCGTCTGGCTTGCGTTCGATACTCAGCGAGAATGATTCTGCAATTATTTCTAGTATTTGATCGAGCGCCAGGTTGTCAAATCGGGTATTGAGCGGACAATTAGATAAGTTGTTGTTTTTTAAAATGATGTTAACCCCATAAGCGCTGTTGAGCTGTTTGACAACTGTTTCCAAGGGTGTAGCATCAAAGGTAAATATGCGGGTCTTATAGGAAAGTACATTTGGGTTAGGTTGCAGCAGGCGGGTTATTTTTTTGCTTGAAATATCGTACACGGCTTGCTGCCCAGCTGTTAGCAATTCGCTTTGGGTCGCTGTGCGGAGCCTTACTTTTCCGCTTGTTACGCTGACCGTTACCGAGTTTGAATTTGCTTGGTTCTGCACATTGAATTCGGTGCCGACAACACTAATTTCCAACTGTTCGGCTTCTACGACGAATGGCCGGACAGTATCGTGGGCTACGTGGAAATACGCTTCTCCCGTCAGGCGCATCCGGCGTTCTTTTCGGTTGAAATTATCGGCAATGCGCAGGCCAGAATTGCGGTTGAGCACCACGACTGAGCCGTCTGTTAAGGTATCTGTCAGGGTTGCATTATTGCTGGCGATGTTGGACTGGGGTAGGGTAGTGGGCTTTTGTATAAACCAGAAGGCAACGGATACCAGCACTAAAACTGCTGCGATGCGCATCAAGTTAGGAAAGCTGCGAGCGCTAAAACGCGTAGCAGGTTGCTGCTGTGTCTGTGTCTTTACTTTTTGAAGGGCAGCTTCGGTATCGACTTCCCAAGCCTTACCAACACGCGCTTGCGGTGCTTGTTCCCAAAGGCGCTCCAAGTCCTCAAAATAAGTCCTGTTTCCTGCCGAATCGGAAAGCCAGCCTTCAATGGCGTGTTGCTCTTCCGCGTTGGCTTCGCCCGCCAATTTTTTGGCCAGTAATATATCAATATCGGAGTATTCTTCTTTCATAAGTTGTTGGTTCAAAAGAATTTAAACAACAAAGCGGCCACGATGGTCACCAAGTAATCGGCCAGTTCAGTGCGCATAATCCGCAGGGCTTTGCCCATTTGGGTTTCCACGGTTTTGATGGAAATGCCGAGTTGGTCGGCAATCTCGCGGTATTTCATGGCTTCAAAGCGGCTCAGCTCGAAAATGCGCCTGCACTCTGTTGGTAGGGTGGCCAATGCGTTTTGAATGCGTTCGCTCAATTCGCTTGCGGCACCAGGTTGATGATCGTGTTGCTGTTCCAATTGTGCAGCATGGTGGGTTTTGTAGCGCGCTTCCGTTTTGGCATCGCGGATGCGATTGAGGCCGCGGTTGTGCACCATTTTATACAAATAAGCTTTTACAGACCACTGCACGTTGAAGCTGCTGCGTTGCTCCCATAGTTTCACAAATACTTGCTGCACCAGGTCTTCCGCAGCGTCCATGTCTCCTTCGGTCAGTGAGCGGGCATAGCGACACAGGGGGGCATAATAGTTTCGAAACAAGGTGTCGAAAGCAGGTGCATCGCCCGATTGTGTGGCTAGTAATAAGGTTTGATCGTCGAGTTGTTCCAATGGCAAGTGGTTCCAGTTGTGTTGTTATTAATAAGACACCGAAGGTAGCATTCACCCTGATTTACCACAAAATATATTTTACCGCATAGCGCACATAGTTCACATAGGCGTTGCGCTTCTAGTGCCGCAACCACCAAATAAGCTATGAACCCGACTAAAATATGGCGTAATAAATAGGTGTACGTAAAATCGGCTATGTGGGCTATGTGCGCTATGTGGTAAGATATTTTTTTGTAGAGCATCAGGGTAAAAGTTTTGACCTGTGTCTCAGGGGAAACAATTCACTCATTCAACTATTAAAATTAGCTATGAAAAAAATTCTTTTTGTTCCTGCACTGCTCACTGCTTTGTTTTTTACCGCTTGTGAACCCGCGCTGCGTGGCAAAGGCGACCTCACGACCGAGACCCGCGACTTAAGCAATTTCCACGCCCTTGATATAAGTACACAAGGGAGGGTAGATGTCCGCACCGATTCCGTGTTTAGTGTGGAAATTACCTGCGAAGAAAACATCTTGCCCTATCTGGAAACGTATGTAGACAACGGGGTGTTAAAAATTTATTTC
>Ga0105055_10002949_pt1 | contig 26142 bp, 10 predicted proteins | sample BON03_FD_78090 | JGI IMG/M metagenome (GOLD analysis project Ga0105055, IMG submission 78090) | Freshwater microbial communities from Lake Bonney liftoff mats and glacier meltwater in Antarctica - BON-03 | ecosystem: Environmental > Aquatic > Freshwater > Ice > Glacier meltwater | place: Lake...
CCACACGCCCTTTTCCTCCCCCCCCTTTTTGTCCTCTTTTTTTTTTCCCCCCGTTGCGACTTTGTCGCCGCCGCCTTTTTTTTCCGCGGCGCGGCGTCATCACCCACCCCCTCCCCCCCGCCGTTTTTTTTCGCCACAAACACACACGCGCGCGCGCGTCTCTCCGCGTGGGTTTTTCTTCTTTTGCTGCGGCGACTGCTCCCCGCCGTGCTTTTCCCCCCGAGGCCCTTTCGCCCCGCCCCTCCCCCCTCCTCAAAGAAAAGAAAAAGACGCGCGCGCGACCTCTTCCCCCTCTTCCGCCCCCCCTCAAGCCCTGTTTGGACACTTCCCCTCTCTCTCTCTCCCTACACCAACCTGCTCCTCGACACGCGCCCAATTTTTGTATTCTCTCCCCCTCGCGCGCCCAAAAGCATCCCATCCCCCTCGCGCGGCGCGCCGAGCGGTCCGCGGACGAGCGCGCGCCGCGTTTGCCGCCTTTTTTGCGGGCGGCGTCGCGGCGACTGTGTCTTTCAGACACTGTGTGTTCCTTGTTCTCCCGGTCCTCTGCCGCTGTTCCTCCATATGTAACACGACCAACCCAGAGCCGCTCGCGTGCGTTTAGTCCGTTACCAATTGGTCAGCCTTGCAGTTGCGATCGCCGGTCGAACACCACAAAAACAAGAAAAGGGCAACCCCCAAATTCCAATCGTTCGACCGACTGCGCGACAACACCCGCGAATGATGCACTCGCGCGCGCAGCATGCGCCCGTAGGCACCAGCACCAGCCGCGGCGCGGCGGCCGTGCTCCTGCGCCGCGGCAGCAGCAGGGCAGTCCGGTGCACCCCTGGTGTTTCCTCGGCGAAGCGGTCGATCGCCGCCGCTGCCGCCGCCGCCGCCGCCAACGCTGAAAACGCCAACGCCAACGCCAACGGCGCCGCAACCAGCATCCCCCCGAGGCGCGCTATCGTCATCCTGCCCGGCCTGGGCAACGACGCGGGCGACTACGCCGAGCTCGCCGACATCCTGCGGCAGGCCGGCGCCGCGCACGTCTCCGTCGCCTCCGTCGCCCGGTGGAATTGGGCGCTCAACGCCCTCGCGCTGAAGGAGGGCGCCTGGTGGCGCGGCGAGCTGGCGCCGCGCCCGGCGGTCGACTGGTACCTGCGGCGGACGCAAGAGGCGGTCGAGCAGGCGGCGGCGGCGCTCGCCGTCGGCGGCGGCGGCGGCGGTTCGGGCGGCGGCGGCGGCGGCGGCGGCGGCAGGATCACCCTGCTGGCGCACTCGGCGGGCGGGTGGATCGGGCGCGTGTACCTGCGCGATTACCGGCCGGCGCCGGGCGGGGGCGGCGGCGGCCAGGAGGCGGCGGCGTCGAGCGGGGGCGGCGGCGCCGGCGGCCAGGGCCGGGCGGCGGCGGCGCTGATCGATCGCTTCGTGTCGCTTGGGTCGCCGCACCGGGCGCCGCCCTTGGGGGTGGAGGGCGTGGTGGACCAAACGCGCGGCATCCTCACGTGGGTGGAGCGCAACTGCCCGGGCGCGACGCACCACGACGAGGGCGTGCGGTACGTGACGATCGGGGGGCGGCTGGTGCGCGGGCGCGCGCTCTCGTCGCTTTCGTCTCTGTCGGACGGCGACGACGACGACAAGGGAGGGCCGGGCGCCGCCGCCGCCGGCGCGGGCGCGGGCCCGGCGCCGCCGCTCCCCGCGCTCGCCGCCGGCCTCGTCGCGGGCGTCGGCTACCAGCAGGTCTGCGGCCGCGCCGACAGCCACGGCGACTTCATCGTGCCAACGGACGCCGCCCACCTGGGCGACCCGCGCGGGATCGAGGCCGACGTCGACGGCGTCTTCCACTCGCCGCTAGGCTCGTCGCTCCGGTGGCCGCTCGGCGGCGGACCTGTTCTCCCGCCCTGGTACGGGCACGCGAGCGTCGCGCCCGGGTGGGTGCGTTGGGCGGTCGGGGAGGAGGCGGAGCTGCCCGCCGCGGGGCAGAGGCACAGGCTTGGCGTCGTGGCGCCGGCGCAGCAGCAGCAGGAGCAAAAATAGATTTGCATCAACATAAAAATCCTCCAGATTGTTGTCCTCGTTGTTTCGAGAACGATCTCAACGACGACCGCGATCGAGCGTCGCTCTTTCATTCATTCATCCACAACGTGTGTGAACAGAACAACAAGGACAAAACGAGGCAGAACGCCCTCGTCAGTGCAGCCCGTGCGCCCCGCCCAGCTCGAACACGTCCGCCAGCCGCGCCAGCAGGGCGGCGTGCCGCGCGCGGCACTCGTCCGGCGAAAAGCCGTCGCGCGAGAAGGACGGGGCGCGCGGGGCGTCGCCCGCTGCCGCCGCCGCCGCCGCCGCCGGCCCCTCCTCCTCGCCGTCGGGCTCGCCGCTGACCCCGCCCGTGAAGTCCGGGAACAGCAGCGCGTCCCCCCCGCCGCACGCGCGGTAGTGCGCGCCCTTGGCCGCAAAGTCCGAAGAGGATCCGGAGGCGCCCGCGCCGCCGCCGCCCGCCGGGCCCGCCGCCGCCGCCGCCAGCGCGGCCGCGGCCGCCGCCGGCGTCGGCTGCAGCAGCACCAGGTTGCCCAGCCGCGCCTGCCAGTTGGCGCGCAGGACCTCGTAGCCCCAGTACTTGACCTCGCGCAGGGGCGGCGGCGGCGGGAGGGCGGCGGAGGAGGCGCCGGAGGAGCCGTTTCGGGGACCAATCAAAAAAGGCGGAATGCCGCCCGCGCCCCCTCCCGCCGCGAGCAGCAGCCGCACCCGCCGCCAGCTCGACCCCTCTGGCGGGTGCTGCGGCAGCACGCGCTCGACGCGCAGCCGCCGCCAGTCGACCCGCCTGCGCCGCCTCTGCGCGCGCGCGTCCGCCTCGGCCGCGGCCGCGGCCGCGGCCTCCCCCCCTCCGGGCGCCCCGCCGCCGGCGGCGAAGCGGCAGCCCCACTCGGCGCGCAGCAGCAGGTGCGCGAGCGTGCGGCCGTCGGCCTCGGACGCCAGGTCGCGCGACGCGAGCCGCGCGAGAAAGTCGTCGCGCTCGTCGCTCGTGAGCGCCAGCGTGCCCAAGACGCGGTCCGAGTAGAAGGGGCGCGCCAGTAAAGCGGCGCCGACGGCGGCCCAGCGCGCGCGACGGTAACCAGGGCCCCCCTCGCCGCCCTCGCGAAGGTCGCAATAGAGCTGAAGCCGCTCGGCGCCGCGCAGAAAGGCGGCCCGCTTGCGGTCGTCGTCCACCTGGCGCCAGAACTCGAGGCACCACGGCGCCCACGCGTCGTCGCGCAGGGCGCCCGCGAAGAAGCACGCGTCGCGCAGCTCGGCCGCCACCTGCGGGCCGCTGCCGCCCTCGGCCTCGACGCCCGACCAGTCGTTCCGCCGGATCAGCAAGGCGCGCTGACTGTACTCCAACAGAACGTCGAGCAGCTGCGCGGCGGCGGCGCCGTCGGCGGTCCGTGGCGCGTAATGGTCTAGCATGCCCGCCGCGCCGACCGGGCCGGGAGAGGGGTACAAGGGGGCGGCGCCGAGGGAGGCGCCGCCGCTCGGGAGCGAGGCCCGGGGGGAGGAGGCGAGCCCGAGCGGGAGGAAGGAGGACGAGGGGGCGGTGGCGGCGGCGGGCGAGGGCGAGCCGTTGCTGCCGCCGCTCTTGCCGCCGCCCTTTTTGCCGTTGCCGCCGCTCTTGCCACCGCCGCCCTTGGCGCGTTTGCCCGCGTCGTCGCCGCCCCCGCCGGCCGCCTTGCGGAAGAGGGCCCCGAGGTCAAACGACGGCACAAAGAGGCTGCCGCCGCCGCCTTTTGCCCCGCCCGCAGCGGCTGCGGCCTTCTCCTCCTCCTCCTCCTGCTTCTCCTGCCCGCCGGCCAGCGATCCCCCATATGCCATCGCGGCCTCCTCCACCGTGCGGATGTGGTCAAACAGCCGATGGAAAGCCCCCCTGCCCAGCGCCGACTCGGCCGCCTGCCACCGCTCGGCGTACGCCGCCCGCCGCGCCGCGCCCCCCGGCCCCCCCCCCTCCTCCTCCCTTCCCCCCCTGCCCTCCGCGCCCCCGACGGCCCGGAGCAGGGCCGCCTTGAGCTTGTCCACGGGGCTCAGGTCCACGCCGCGACCGTTGAGCGTCGAGAAGATGCGGAACGACGCCGCCTCGTCCCGCGCAGTCATCACCACCACGAAGCAGCCGCGCATCACGTGCGCCACGAACCGCGGCACGTCCAGTCCTCGGGCGGCCGCGCTGTCGAGCTGCGCGGCCAGGTAGCGCGCGGCGCTGTAGAGGGCCCACGAGGCCTCGCTGGCGAGCGGTCGGGAGTCGGGCGGGCCCTCGGCCGCGAGCAGGGCGGCGGCGGCGGCGGCGGCGGCGGCCGAGGCCGAGGCGTCGTCGCCGGCGGCCTGCCTGCTGGTCCCTCGGCGCTTCCTTGTCGGCGCGCCTCCTGAGGACGACGAGGCGGTGGCGGCGTTGGCGCGCCCTCCCCGCGCCGAGGCCACGGCCCCCGCCGCCGCGCCCCCGCCCGCCGCCGCCGACGCCACCACCGCGTCGGCCGCCGCGTCCGCCGCCGCGAGCTCGGCTGCCGAGCCGTCGGCGTCGGCGTCGGCGGCCGAGAGCGTCGGCGCCAGATGATACCTGTGCGGCAAAAAGGACTCGAGGACGTTCTCGCGGAAAAAGCGCTGGTCCGCGGGGCGGAGCTGCAGGCGGTAGCGCGGGCGCGACCGCGGGTCGAGCGGGTCGGCGTCGATGTGCAGCATGCGGCGCAGGCGCGCCGCGAGCGCGGCGGCCGCCGCCGGGTCCTCGCCGCCGCCGCCGCCGCCGCCGCCGCCGCCCTCGGCCGCGGCGGCGGTGCTGCGGCGGTGCGCCCAGTCGCGCAGGTAGGCCAGCAGGATAACCAGGGTGGTGAGGCGCTGCTGGCCGTCGATGACGTGGAAGGAGGCGTCCGAGGCCGCTGCCGCCGACGACGTGGCGCCGCCGCGACCGCCGTCGACGCTGTCGCCCTCGCCCCCCTCGTCCTCGCCCTCGCCCTCGCCCGCGCCCGTCCCCCTCGTCGTCACGATCGCCCCCAGGAAGTACTCCCGCCCGCCGTTGTACGCCGCCTCCAGGTCGTGCAGGAGCTCGAACACCTGCTTGTGCTTCCACGAGTAGGGCCGCTGGTACACGGGCACGGTGAACGTGAACGCCTCGCCGTCGAAGAGCTCGAAAAGCGACGCTTGTCGGACCTCGAGGAAATCGCGCGACCGGCGTTGGTGGTGCTGCTGCTGCGGCGGGGGCGGGGGCGCTTGCGCGGCCCACTGGCGCGGCGCCTGGTGCGCGGGGCCCGGGGACGGCGGGGCCATGCGCGGCGGGGCGATGGGCGGGCGGGCGAGGGCGGGGGCGGCGTCGGCGGAAGCGGGCGGGGGCGGCGCGGCGGTCGTCGCCGCGCGGCGCCACCACTCGCCGCCGCCGCCCTCGGGCGCGGCGCTTGCGGCTGGGGGGCGCGCGAGGGGGCGCGGGCGGGCGGGGGCTGTTGAGCGCGCGGTCTCTGGCTGCCGCATCACCGCGGCCGCTGCGCGTGGCTGCTGCATCATGGCCGCGCGCGACAACGTTTCTCGGCGATTGAAAGAGAGTGCTTCAGCAGCTGTCGCGCTTTTGAAGAGAAGCTCTCTCCCGACAAGTGCCTTGGTGTGTGCGTGTGTTTCTCAGGCGCGCGCGCGCGTGTGGTGTGTATGTGTGTCTGTAGGTGTGATTGAGCTGCGACCCTCGCTCGATCGCGTTGATTGCGCTGTTTGGCCTGGCGCGTCCATCCAAAAGGCAGATGGCCGTCGGCGCCGAAGCCGACGCCGCGCCCGTTCCCGCTCGAGAAAATCCCGTCGTTACAAACGTGGGAGACTTTTCAATTTCGCTATGGGTGTTTTTAATACGCCGATAGGAAACAGGGGGGGAGGGGAGGCTTCCAAGAAGATGTGGGTGTACGCACGCGCACGAAAAAAAACGGGTTTCTCGCGAGATAGAGTCGTTTCGTATGATTCGTTTGGCGTCGTCGTCGCTCGAGAAACAAGACGTGAAGGAAAAAAAAAAAAAGAGGCGGCCCGGCGCGCAACGTTTTTTCAAGCCTGCGGCTGCGGCTGCGGCTGCCGCAGCGCGTTGCTGATCACCCCGACCGCCCACGCCGCTCCCGCGTCGCCTTGAACGCACTGCACCAGCCGCTCGTACCCGCGCGCGCTCGGCTGCCGCAGCGCCTCGCCCGCACCCGGCACCACCGAGCAAAGGTCGCCGAGCAGGTTCACCGCCTTCCCGGCGACGTCGGCGTCGGGCCGCGCGTCGCCGCCGACGGAGGCGACAAACTCCACTACCGCCGGCACCTCAGCGCGCATGGGCGCGTCCGCCGCGGGCCCCAGGCCCTGGAAGATGCCGGAGTAGGCCTCGATGATGCCCGTGCGCAGGTCGTCCTGGTACTGGAGCACCTCCTCGTCGGCGTGGGCGGCGGGCGCGGCCGCAGAGGCGCCGGCGTCGCCGCCGGCGCCGGCGCCCGCCGCCGCTGCCGCCGCCTGCGCCGCGCGCGCCTGCTGCACGCTCAGGCCCATGGCCGCGCGCAGCACCGGCTTGACCGCGCCCAGGTACTTGTCGAACGCGCCCCCCATCACCAGCGCCAGGTCACCGAAGGCCGACAGGATCTGCGGCTTGACCGCGCGGTGCACGTCGTCGCTGCCGAGGCTCTGCACCAGGCACCGCATGATCTCGTCGCTAAAAGGCGCTAAACCGGCGCCCTCGACGTTTCTCGCCACGTCTCCCAGGACGCCGACGGACGAGAGGCAGACCTGCCACTCGCTGTGGTTGGACAGTCCCACGAGCAAAAATGGCGCAAAGGCGGAGAGGTACTTGGCGAACTGGCGGCCGCAGGCGTAGGTGAAGGAGCCCACGGCGAGGATGGCCTCCTCGTGCACGGCGGCGGCGCTAGGGCCGGCGGGCGCGCCGCCGTCGGCGCCGTTGGCGTCGGCGGCGGCCGGGCCGGCGGCGGCGGCGGCGGCGGCGGCGGCGGCCTCTGCGCCCGCGCGCGAGTGCAGCACGCGCAGCAGGGTGTCCATGATGCTGTCGGCGTAGGCCATGACGGCGGGCTTGGTGGCGTCCTCCTCCGACAGCTTCTGGAACAGCACCTGCAGCGCGCCGCACAGCTGCCCCTGGTGCTCCGCGCGGCGCGTGCGCGCCTCGGCGGCGGCGTGCGCGCCGCCGCCGCCGCCGCCGCCTCCGCCCGCGCCGCCCTCGCCCCCTTGCTCCGGCCCGAGCGTCTTTGCCAGCTCCTGCAGGTAGACGGGGATCAGCTGCGCGATGGTCTCGAGCGAGTCGGCGCTCCCCGCGCGCACCATGTCGTTGATCGCCTCGTAAGCCGCCAGCCGCAAGCGCGACTCGTTGCTGCCGCCGCCGCCGCCGCCGCCTCCCCCGCCGCCGCCGCCGCCCGCCGCCTCTGCGCGCTGCGCCGCGCCCAGCAGCGCCGCCACGCTGTCTTTCAGCACGGGCGACAGCGCCGACGTGGCCTCGGGCGCCGCCATGGCCGCGTACCCCTCGGCCAGCCGCCCGAAGGCGTCGCACACGCGCACGGCCACCGACGGCTCGGCGTCCGAGGCGAGGGACTCGGCGAGCGCGCGCGCCACGGCGGGGAGCTGCGCCGCCGACAGCACTTGGAGCTCGGGCGGGTCCGAGGCGTCGTGCAGGCACTCGAAGACGCGCCCGAGCGTCCAGGCGGTCGAGTCGCGCACGTGCGCGACGGGGTCCTTCAGGCCGTGCAGCAAGAAGGGCAGGGCCTCGCGCACGAGGGGCGCGACGGCGCGCTTGTGCGGGCCCTCGACGATCGAGCCGAGCGCAAAGGCGGCCGCCTCGCGCAGCCGCCAGCTGCCGTCGCCTCCGCCGGCCGCGCCGGCCGCGCCGCTGCCCGGGCCGCCCGCCGCGCCCCCCTCGGCCGCCGCGCCCCGCCCGCCCGCGGTCAGGTTGGCCGTCACGAACGGCACCACCAGCGGCACGACGCGGTCACCGGCCACCCGGGCGACCAGGCCCAGGCACGTGCCCGCCGCCATAGACAGGTTCCAGGCGCCCTCGTCCTGCAGCTGCAGCGCGCCGTCCGCCCCCCCGCCCGCGCCCTCCTCCTGCTTTGTCAGCTGCTCGAGCAGCACGGGCACCAGGTGGTCGCACGCCGCCTCGATGAAGTGGTGGTTGACCTCCCCCGCCGGCGGGGCGGCGCCGACAGCACCCGCCCCGTTGGCGCCGCTGGCGTTGTTGGCGTCGCCCTCGCCGCCGCCGCCGCCCGACGCCGACGCCTCGGCGCGCTCGCGCGCCTCCTCCTCCAGGTCGAGCTCGTAGTCGCACAGCGTGGACCAGAACTCGACCGCCTGGAGGGCCACCTCCTCCTCGTCGCCCCCCCTAATGGCTTTCACCGTGATGTTGAAAACGTCGCCCATGTAAGGGGGGAGATGGGCGTAGTAATTCGCCGCAATCTCGTGCAGGCAGCTGAATGCGGCGTGGCGCACGCGCGCGTCGGGCGCGACCGTGGCCTGGCACACGACCTGCATGATGTAGCCGCGCTCGGCGTCGTTGCCGAAGTTGTGCTCGGCGAACTCGATCGCGTTGCTCAGCGCGACGGCGGCGGCGAGGCGAGTGTCCATCGACGGCTCCTCCGGCCTCAAGCCGGCGACCACGGCCGTCAGAATCATGTTGACCTGCTCCGCCGTCAGCACGTCGTCGCGCACGAGCGCCATCTCCTCGCACACATACCCGAGTGCCTGCAGCGTGGCCTGCCGCGACCCGTGGTCGGGAGGGCAGGCCGACATGTTTGCGAGCAGCGCCGCCACCAGGCCAGGCCACTCGCCGCGCGGTAGGTCGATGGCCGCCACCTTGGCGACGGCCATGGCGGCGGTGTGGCGCACGTCCGGCAGGCTGGCGCGCAAGGTCGCGAGCAGGGCGTCCCGGATGCGCGCCTTGACGGGCGGGTCGAGGGCGCCCGCCCAGCGCGCGTGCAGCTCGGCGCGCCGCAGGTCGTCCTTTGCGTCGAGCGCGTTTTTCAGGACCAGGCCGGCCAGGCGGCGCGCGTCGGCGGGCTTGGCCTCGTCGGCGAGCTCGCGCGCCAGGGCGGACAGGAAGCCCGGGTAGTCCTGGTCCTGGAAGTCGGCGAGCCGGCGCTCGGCGGCCGTGCGGAGCGCGGGGTCGGCGTCCGAGGCGTGCAGCAGCAGCTGCGTGACGCCGCCCGCGGCCGCGGCGCCGCCCGCGCCCGCCATCTTTGCTCTCGCTCTTGTTTGTTTTGGGGGGGAGGGGGGGGTGGGTTGTGGCTCGCCGGTTGGACGGGGGGTGGGGAGGCCGCTGCTTGCAGTTGCTGTTCCTCTTCTCGCGCGCGCGGCGGCGAGGGGAGAGGGAGGAGAGAGCGAGGAGGACGCCCGCACGCGCACGTCGTCGGGGTCAGGGCGCCGCGGGGGGGCACGCCTTGTCGTCGCCGCTCGAAGGAGGGGCTTGCAAAAGGTTGGGGGCCGAGGCTCGCAGCTGGTGGGACGCTGTCGCGCGCGTGCAGATGGCCGACTGTCGGACGTTTGGTGTGTCGAGGGGGAGGGGGGGGGGGGGGGGCGGGACGTCGGTTTTTTTTCCGCTCCTCGCCTCGATTGAAAGTGGGGGCAGTTCCTCTTGTCGTCCGGCCCCCTCCTCTGTCTGTCTTCCACGCGGGCACACGCGATCGGGACCTCAGCACGGCGAGTGCGCGACACAGCGGCAGGCGCGTGCTGCTGCTTGCCCCGCGCGCGCGCGCGCAAACCCGCGTCCTGCCCGGTAGGAGAAGAGGGCGCCGCAGAGAGGGGAGGCTCAAAAAAAACGCACTGTGATGGCGGGCGGGCGGCTGCACGCACGCACGCAGACGGCGAGGCGCGCGCGCGTGCGTGACCCTGAGGAGGATCGTGCGCGCTCGGGAGTCGTCGCGCAGTCGCGCGGCCTGGTGCGGGAGAGAGCGGGACAGGGCCTCTCGCGTTTGAGCGACGAGAGAACGCAAAAGAGGTCGCACCAGTTGATTGATGACCAGAGGGTCGCGCCGGACCTCTTCTTCCGCGTTGGCGAGAGGTTACGTGTGTTCGGTGGGTGTGGATGGAACGGTGGCGAGAAGGGGTGCAGGCGCGAAGAAGAAAGTCGAGTGTGTGTCAGGGGCAAAAAGGCAAGAAAAAGAACGCCCCCTTCAAGCGAACCCGATCACGCACGAAACTCAATCCTTGCCCGCTGAACGAACAATCCGCGCGAGCGCGCACATGTCTCGGAAGGGCGCCCGGATGCTTGCTTGTGGGCTTGGAAGAAAAAACCTGAATTTTTCCCGAAATCGCCTTCTTCCCGTCAAACTCCCGCGACCGGGCCTCTCTCCCCTCACGGCTCGATCCCGCAGCAGCAGCAGGACAAAGCATGTTCGCGGGCGTCGTCGACGTCGCCGCTCGCGCGATCGCGTCGGCGGCGCGCCCCTCCGCCGACGCCGACGCCGACGCCCCCACCAGAAGCAGCCGCTGCGTCAAGGACGCTGCCGACGAGGCGGCGGGCGCGCTGGCCGTGGCCATCCTCGAGGGGCTGGAGCGCGCGGCCGGGCGCGGGCCGCGCGCCGAGGCAGAGGCCGTCGCGTCGGTACCCCGCGCCTTCTTTGGCGAGGCGGCAGAGGGGGGGGCGGCAGAGGGGCCGGCGCCCCCGCCGCCGCCGTCGCCGCCGACCCCCGCGACGCCACCGCTGACCCCCGCGACGCCGCCGCCGCCGGCCCCCGCGCAGGCCCTCCTCGACGCCCTGCTGCTCGACCTGCTGTGGCCTCTGGCGTCTCACGCGGCGGCGGCGGCGGCGGGATTAGCGGGGCAAGACCTAGGGCAAGACGGTAAGGAGCCGAGCGCACCCGCCGCCGCCGCCGCCGCCGTTGCCGCCGCCGCCGCTACCGCTGCCGCCCTCGGCGCCGTCGTCGACGTCGCCCGCCGCTGCGCGCTGCGCGGCGGGCGCCCGCGCGAGGCCTTTGTCGCGATCGCCGAGGCCGTCAGCCGCCTGTGCTGCGCGGCAGGGGAATGGCCCGCGGCGGCAGAGGCAAAGGCGAAGGCGAGCCGCGCCGACCTGGCCGGGCGGCTCGCCTGCCTGCTGCCTCCGCTGCTGAGCGCGCGCTTTCCCACAGGGGGCGGCGACGACGACGGTGCCTCCGCGGCCGCCGCTGCCGCCCGGCGGCGCGCCGCCTTCATGGGCGACGCATGCGCGGCGCTGGCCGAGGCCGCGGCGGCGCACGCGCGACTTTTGGCATCCTCGGCGCATGCGGTGCAGGCGGCGGCGCCGTCAAAAAACGACGACGGGGGAACAGAGCCCCGCGCCGCCGCCGCCGCCGCCGCCGCCGCCTGTTGCGCACCGTCGGCCCTGGAAGCCGAAGCAGCAGCGGCAGCGGCGGCGCCGTGGGCCGCCTCCGCAGAGGCCGCGAGGCAGCTGGTCGCGCTGCTGCCCCCCCCGCCGCCCGCCGCCGCCGCCGCGCCGACGGGAGAGGAGCCCGAGCACGTCGGCCAGGCGCGCCGGCGGTCGGCGCTGCTCTGCCTGCAGCTGCTGGGCCTCCTGCCGCCGCCGCCGCCGCAGCAACAGCAGCTGAACAGGGGCGCTGGTGCCGCGGGGGGCGCGGGCGCGGGCGCCGCGGCCGCCGTGCTGCTGTCGGCTCTGGCCGCGGCGCTGCGGCCGCTCCCGGCGGCGGCGGGGCCCTGGCAGGCGCTGGCTGGCCTCGTGGCTCCGGGCGAGGCCGAAGAGGCAGAGGACGCGTCCGCCAGCAGCGACGACAGCGACGGCGACGGCGACGGCGAGGAGGACGAGGCCGCCCCGCCGCCCGTGCCGCCGGGCGCGCTGCGCGGCGCGGCGCGGGCCATGATCATCTTGGCCTCGGGCGCCGCCGCCGCCGCCGCCGCCGCCGCCGCAACTGCCGACGACGACGACGACGCGGGGGAGCCGCTGCCGCCTCCCCCCACGCCCCTCGCCGCGCTGGACCCGGGTTGCCGCGTGGCCGCGGCGCTGTTCCGCGCCGCCCTCGCCGCGGCCGGGGCTGCCGCCGCCGAAAACGCCGGAGCAGAGGGCGACGGCGACGTCGACGGCGACGAGGACGACAACGGAAACGGCCTCGGCGGCGGCGGCGGCGGCAGGAAGGCTCCGCCCCCCCCCCGCGCGGCCGAAGAGATGCTCGCCGAGTCGCTCGACCTGATGTGCGCCGCCGCCAAGATGTCCGAGCGCCTCTGGAGGAGGGGGGGCGGCGGCGGCGCGGGCGAAACACCCCTCTCCCGCGCGCCTCCGCCGCCGGACAGCCTGCTGGACGCCGCGTCGCTGGCCGCGATGGCCGCGGCGCAGGCGCCGTCGGCGGCCACGCGCCGGCGGGCGGCGGCGGCGCTGCGCGCGCTGCTGTCCGAGGGTCTGCCGCCGGGCGCGCCGCGCGCCGCGGCCCTGCGCGCCATGCTCGAGGCCCAGACGCCCGAGGTGTGCGCGCTGATGCTGCAGGCGGCGCGCCTCGAGATGCTCGCGGACCTAGACCAACACGAACAACAACAAGGGGGCGGCGACGGCGGCGGCAGCGTCGACGGCGACGGCAGCGGCGGCGGCCACGGCCACGGCGGCGGCCCCCCGGCCTTTCTCGGCCTTGCGCCGCTCTGGGCGCTCGAGTGGCTGGTGCCCTCGGGACCCCGCGGGTGGGCGCCGCCGTCGGTCGCGCGCCTCGTCGCGCACGCCAACGCGTGCTGCGCGGCGCTTAACCTGCTTCGCCTGCTGCTGCTGCGGCCGGGGGCGTGGGCGCGGGCGGCGGAGGCGGCGGCGGCGGCGGGGGCGGCGGCAGGGGCGGGCGCCCCGCCAGACCCCAACCTCCTCCAGTCGCGAGAGCTGCTGCGCGACCGCGACCGCCTCGCCGCGGCGGCCCTTCGGCCGCTGGCCGCGGCCGTGCGCGCGGCCCTCGCCGAGCTCGAGGAGGAGCGGCGGGCGGAGGACGGACGGCGGGGGGGGGCCGGGGGCCGGGATGGGGCGGGTGCGGCAGGGGAGGGCGCGGAGGCGACGCTGGCGGTGGCCGCGGGACAGGGCGGTGCGACGGACGCGACCCTGGCGCTCGACCGCGTGCAGGTCGTGCTGGACCACGTCCTGGAACTGCTCGGGGCGGCATCGTGTTGATTGGTTGGGCGGGTCGGGGGAGCCTATGTCGCGTTTCGCTCTTCTGCGCCGCGGCGCGGCTCCGCCCGCGCGCCGCTCGGTACGAAGAAAAGCCCCCGACTCGGCAACGACGTGAAAGCATCGATACCACACACACTCCCTCTGCATCATCGGAAGCATCGCGTTTGATTCGCTGAATGCGGCTGGCGCGCCTGGCCGAACTTGGCAGCGGGCGCGCGCGGATCCCCGCTTCCTCGGACGTCCTCCCCTTTGGCCAGCCCGTGCTCGTGACTTGCACCGTTGACGGTTCGGGCCAATGTGAGTACTACTGGTGTGTATGTCTCTCTCTGTCTGCGTTGCGCTGCTGCTGGTTGTCGCGCAGAGAGATATCTCGCGCCCCACCGCCCCGACACGGCTAAAACTCACCCGCGCCTCCCTCCTGCCTCGCCCACCAATCCCCGTCTCTCATCCCAATCATCGACAGCGTGCCGCTTCCTCTGCACCGCCACCTGGCAGGCAAACGGCGGCCCCCTGTCGATCGACCCGTCAATCCAACTCGCGCAGACGGCGGCGGCGACGACGACGGCAGCCTCGGGCCGCCTCGACGCCCCCTCGTCGTCGACCCCACTCGACCTCGCGCGCGCGCTCGAGGGCGGCCGCGCCGTGTCCGCGACCGTGTGTCCGCTGCAGCAGAGGATCGTCGCCGCCACCAGCGCGACCGCGTGGCTATTACACCCGCCGCATCCGACGGACGCCGCCGACGCCGCCGACGACGCCGCCGACGCCGACGCCGACGCCCCCCCGCCCACTACTGCCCGCTGCCTGCTGCCCACCGCCGCCCGCGCGCTCTGGGTCGCCCCGGCCCTCGAGCAGCGCCTCGTGCAGGAGGGCGCCGTCCTGCGCCCCAGCCCGCTGTGCCCCTGGGCCCCGGCCTGCCGCATCGCGGACCTCCGGCCGCGCGGGCCGCCCGGGCAGCTGTACCGCGTCGTCGCGTCGACGGCGCTCTCGGCCGCGGTCGCCCCGGCGGCGGCGGCGGCGGTGGGATCGGCAGTAGCAGCAGCGGGATCGGCGGGATCGGCGGCGGCACCAGCGAGGGTTGCGTCAAACGACGCCGATTCTGGCAAACCGAGCGGCGGCGAGGCGACCACCCTGTTTTTGGTGACCACTAGCGCGGGAGGCTTGCGCCTCGACCGGGGAGGCAGCGGGCAGGGGCAAGAGGCGCGGCCGCCGTTGCCGCCGCCGCCGCCGCCGCCGCCGCCGGCCGCCGGCCGCCGCTCCCCCGGCCCGGGCGCCGCGCCGCAGAGGCGGGCTAGCCCCGGCATCGGCAGAGTTCCGGCATCGGCATCGGCAGGAAGGACCGCCACTCCGGCCGTCGCCGCCGCCGCAGGTCCAGGGCGCAGCAGCACCCCAACGCCCGGGGCTCGTGCGGCCGCCGCCGCCGCCCCAAAGCCGCGCCCTCCCCGGTCGCCGTCTCCGCCCGTCTCTTCGCCCGTGGGGACAGCGCCCTCGGCGTTTGGTTTGCTCGACGGTCTGGGGTCGGACGAGTAAGTCAGTCCCCATAGGGAGGAAGAAGAGCATGACGATGGCGGGCGAGCGAGCGACGACACAACAAGCAGCGGCGGCGGCAGCAGCGGCGTCTTTGCCGTCGGCGGCGGCGGCGGCGGCGGCGGCGCACCTCGCGGCGCTGTCCCTCTCGGCGGCGGCGGCCGCAAGCGAGGCCGCGCCGCCCGAGGACCGCCGCGCGCCCGACCTTCCGTCCGCAGTGGTCGAGGTGGCCGGCGTCGACGCCGCCGCGCGCGCCCTGCGCGAGCTCGTGCTGTGGCCGCGGCTCTACGCGCGCGAGGGCGCTGCGCTCGGCGTCCGCTGGCCGTGCGGCCTGCTGCTTTACGGCCCGCCGGGCTGCGGCAAGACGTCCCTCGTGCGCGCGGTCGCCGCCGAGGCCGGCGCCGCCCTCCACGTCGTGACCGCCGGCGGCGTCTTCGGCGCCTACCTGGGCGAGTCGGAGCGCCGCCTGCGCGACGCGTTTGCGGCGGCCACACGCGACGCGGCCGCCGGCCGGCCGGCGCTCGTTTTTCTTGACGAGGTGGACGCCCTCTGCCCGCGGCGGGCGGCGAGCGGCGGCGGCGGGGGCGGCAAGCACGAGGCGCGCGTGGTGGCGCAGCTGCTGACGCTGATGGATGGGGCCGCGGGCCCCAAGGAGGCGGGGACGGGGCAGGCCGGGGGGAGAGGCGGCGCCCGCGCCGCCGCCCGTGTCGCCGTGGTCGCCGCCACCAACCGTCCAAACGCGGTCGACCCGGCGCTGCGCCGACCCGGGCGCCTCGACCGTGAGGTCCTCGTGCCCGTGCCGGACGCCGCGGCCCGTGCCGCCATCCTGCGCGTGCACGCGCGCGGCCTGCGCCTGGTCGAAGAGGGGGTGGGCGGCGAGGAGGGCGGCGCGAAAGGGGCGGCGGCGGCGGCGGCGGCGGCGTGGGGGGCGGGCGCGGGCGGCGGCGGCGGCGGCGGCGGCGGAAGGGGGGACTTGCTTGGCGTTGTCGCCGCCGCCTGCCACGGCTACTCGGGCGCCGACCTGGCTGCGCTCGCGCGCGAGGCGGCGCTCTGCGCTCTGTCGGACGCCGCCGCGGCCCTTCCCGGCGTTCTGCCAGGGGAGGACGGGTGGGGGCCCGACGAGGAGGAAGAGGAGGAGGAGGAGGAGGAAGAGGAGGACAGCGGTCGGCCAAACGGCCGACAGAACGGCGGCGCCGCCGCGCCCCCGGTCGGCGTGACGGCCGCCCACTTTGCGCGCGCCGCCCGCCGCGTTGGCCCGTCCGTGGTGCGCGGCGCCGCCATGGACCCGGGCCCCGTGCGATGGTCCGACGTCGGCGGGCTCGAGGACGCCAAGCGCGCGCTCAGGCGCGCGATCGAGTGGCCGCTCACGCGCGGCGCCGACTTTGCGCGCCTGGGCATCGAGCCGCCGCGCGGCGTGCTGCTTCACGGCCCTCCCGGCTGCAGCAAGACCACCCTCGCGCGCGCGGCCGCCGCCGAGAGCGGCGCCACCTTCGTGCCCCTGTCGTGCGCCTCGCTGTACTCGCCGTACGTGGGCGAGGGCGAGGCCGCCCTGCGCGACGCGTTCGCGAGGGCGCGCGCGGCGGCGCCGGCCGTGCTGCTGCTTGACGAGGCCGACGCGCTGGCGCCCGGCCGCGGCGGCGGTTCAGGCGCCGGCGGCGCGGGCGGCGGCGGCGGCGGCGGCGGCGAGGAGGACGGCGGCGCCGCCCTGCGCCTGCTCTCGACCCTGCTGACCGAGATGGACGGCCTCGGCGCCGCCAGCGCCTACGCGGCGACGGACGAGGATCCGTCGGTCGGGTCGGGCCGCCGCCCCCGCGCGCCGCCGCCGCCCGGCGTCGTCGTCGTCGCCGCCACCAACCGGCCGTCCGCGCTGGACGCGGCGCTGCTGCGGCCGGGGCGCCTCGACGCCCACATCTACGTGGGCCCGCCCGCCGACGCGGGCGAGCGCCTCGAGGCCCTGCGCGTGCACGCGCGGGGCTTGCCGCTCGCCGCGGACGTGGATTTGGGGGCCGTGGCGCGGGACACAGGGCGGTTCACGGGCGCCGAGCTGGCGGCGCTGTGCCGCGAGGCCGCGATGGCGGCGCTGCGGGAGCGCTTTGCCGAGCGGCGGGGCGGCGGCGAACGGGCGGCGGCGGCGGCGGCGGCGGCGGGCGGCGGTTCGGCGGACGACGATGAGGAGGAGGACGGCGGGGCGGCGGCCGCGCGCGGCGTGCAGGTGGCGATGCGGCACTTTCGAGGGGCGCGGCGCGCGATGCGCCCCGCGCTGTCCGAGGAGGAGCTCGGGCGGTACGAGGCGTGGGGGGGGCGGGGCGGGTGAGAGAGAGGGTCGGGGGCGGTTGAGGCGATCTGCGGCGCGGCGAAGGGGCGGCTCGAGGGAAAAAGAGAGAGAGGCGCTGCCGCCGAACCGCCCCTCGCACCGCCGCCGCGATCACACCGGCTTGTAAAAACACGCTCCTTTCATGGGCCGCCCCCACTGTCGCTCGTCGCGCCTCATCAACTCGAATCCTTGCCTAAAGTCCGATCCTCCGCTCCGCCCCCCGAACCGCTTGGATCGCAAACAACGCTTCCCCTCCCCCTCCCCCCGTGAAAGCACAGCTCGGGCCCTTCCTGCGCCCCGCGCGCGTCCCCGGTCTCATCATCCCACTCCGAAAACAGGGGCCGCCATGATCTCACGCACTAACAAATCCGCCACGGCGCCGCGCGCGGTCGCCGGTCGTCGCCACGCGCGTCTGCCACTCACCGTGGCGCGCTCCGCCGGCAGCGCCCCCTCTGCGCCCCCCGCCCCCTCCGCGCCCGCGCCCGCCACAAAGCCCGTTTTGTTCGAGCTCCAGCGCCGCGTCGAGTTCGGCAGCGCCATCGCCCTCTGCGGCGCCGCCGAGCCCCTCGGCGCCTGGCAGGCCGACGCCGCGCCCCGCATGCGCTGGAGCGAGGGCGACGTGTGGCGGGCCGTGGTGCGGCTGCCGACGGGGGCGCCGGTGCCCTTCAAACCCGCGGTGGTGTCGGACTTTCGCTCGGGCGGCGAGGAGGGGGTGGTCTCGTGGCTGGACGACCTAACGGGCGCGGGTTCCAACCTCGAGGTCGTGCTGGAGCCGGAGGACGACGGCGGCGACGGCGGCGGCGGCGGCGCCTCCCCGGTCGTCGCGGTGCTCACTTATTCCTCGTCGGGCGCGGGCGCCGGCGCCGCCGCCGCCCCGTCGTCGTCTTCCTCGCCGCCGCCGCTGCCGCCGCCGCCGCCCGCCTTCGAGTCCCCCCTGCTGCGCGTGCGCGTGCTCGAGGCGTGGGAGGCGGACGAGTGGGACCAGGAGGCGCGGGCCGAGCTGCAGGCGCGCGCCGACGCGGCCGCGCTCGCCGCGTCGCCGGTCGTCCTCATGAGCGAGGACGACGAGGCGTTCCTGGGCGGCGGGATGGCCGCCCCGCCGGTGCGCGGCGCGCGCCCGGGCGAGGGCGGCGCGGACGGGGCGGCGGCGGAGGAGGGCGACGGCGGCGCGCGGAGCGGCGGCGACGCCGCCGACGGCGGCCTCGAGGCGGCGCTGTCGGCGGCCGAGGCGGCCCTCAAGGAGGCGGCGGCGGGGGCTGCGCCGGCGGCGGCGCCGACGGCGGAGGCGGCGGAGGCTGCCCCGTCTTCGGTGCCGACGGCGGCGGCAACGGCTGCCGACCCGCCCGGCGCGGCTGCCGTGGCGGCGGCGGCGGCGGACGAGGTCAAAGAGGCGGTGGCGGCGCGCGCGGCCGGCGCGGCCAGCACCGCCGCCGCCGCTGCCTCGACCGCCGCCGCCGCCGTCGTCGGGCAGCAGCAACGGCAGCGGGAGCAGGGGCAGCCGCCGCAGCCGCAGGAGCAGTTTGTGCGCAAGGCGGGCGAGGCCGTGGCTGCGCTTGCGGCGGCTGCGGCGGCTGCCTTTCGCCCCCCCAAAAAATAAGAAGGGACGAGCGGGCGCCGCCGCCGCCCCCCTCTCGACTGAAGGGGCGGCAGCGTTTAGCGATCGATTCTTGCACTTTGCTTTTTTCAACCAGTTTTTTTCGAGAATGGCGGCGGCAGTGGCGAAGTGGCGAAGTGGCAGCCAAACAGGAGACGGGGGGCGGCGGGTGGGGCGAAATCGCAGGAGCAATCAGGGGGGGGGGCAACGCACCAGGCGCCGTCGACGTCGAAAGAGAGGAGGGAGGAGAGGAAAAGGGAAAAGGGCTCCACCAACAGTGCGGATGCTTTCTCCCCCCCCCCCCCCCGAAAAACACGGTTAACTGTACGCGAGCCTTGTACTGCTCACCCAACCTTCCATCACCGAGCCTCACCGAGCGCAGCCCTCTCTGCTGTCCTTTTGGCGGAGAGAAAGACATCAGGGAGGGGGATCCGGCACCTCGGCCGCCCCGCGGCGTGATGCCCTCGATTCCGGGCGCCGCGCGCGGCGCGGCCAGCACGAGGGGCACGAGCGGTTCCGCGCAAACTATCCACCGCCCCGCAGGCAGGCGGCGAGCGGGCCGGCTGCCGCTGCTGCCGCCGCCGACGTCGCTCGATCGGCGGCGCGCGGCGGCTCATGGCGCGACGGCGTCGGCGGCGCCCCGTCGGCGGCCCGCGGCAGGGGCGCCCGCAGCAGCAGCAGCAGCGGCGGCCGCCTCGGGGCCCTGGCCCGAGGAGGGAGCCGGCGAGCCTCTGGAGCGGCAGCAACCACAGCAACAACCCGACCCTGCTTTGCCCGCGGCCTCCGCCCCCGACCCCGCCTCCGCCCCCGGCCGCAGCACCAGCAGCAGCGGCGCCCGCGGCGCCCCGCCGGCCCTCCCCCCGCCAACGCCCGTCCCCCGCACGCCCGCCGCCGAGGCCGTCGCGGCCCTGCGCGCGCGCCTGCGCCTTCCCCCGGGCGCCGCGGGCGCAGGAGCCTGGGCATTCCTGGCGGCCTACCTGGCCTTCATGCTCGCGCTGCCGATCTGCGCGCTGCTCGCAAAGGCCAGCGAGATCCCCGCGGCCGTCTTTTTAGCGCGCGCCACCGAGCCCGTGGCCCTGTCGGCCTACTACGTCACCTTTTCCGTCGCGCTGGCCGCCTGCCTGGTCAACGCCGTCTTCGGATTCGCCCTGGCGTGGGTGCTGACCAAGTACGAGTTCCCGGGCCGAAAGTGGGTCGACGCCGCCGTCGACCTGCCGTTCGCGCTGCCGACAAGCGTCGCGGGACTGACGCTCGCCACTGTATACGGTGACGAGGGGTTCCTCGGGCGCGCGCTCGCGGCCGCCGGCATCCGCGTGCCCTACACTCGCCTCGGCGTCATGGTGGCCATGGTGTTCGTGTCTTTCCCTTTCGTGGTGCGCACGATGCAGCCCGTGCTGCTCGAGATGGAGAAGGAGGTTGAGGAGGCGGCGTGGTCGCTCGGCGCGGGCCCCTGGAAGACCTTCACGAGCGTGCTCCTGCCACCCCTGCTCCCGCCCCTTTTGACGGGCACGGCCCTGGCCTTTTCGCGCGCCCTTGGAGAGTTTGGGTCGATCGTCATCGTGTCGTCCAACTTTCCGTTTAAGGACCTGGTCGCGCCGGTGCTCATTTTTCAAGCGCTCGAGCAGTACGATTTCGTCGGCGCCACGGTCACAGGGACGGTGCTGCTGCTGGCGTCGCTGGCCATCATGGTGTGCGTCAACTTTTTGCAGTCGTACGGGCAGCGGTACAGGCGGGCGTAGGGTGGGCGTGGATGGGGCGTAGATGGACGACGAGGGGGGGGGGGGGGATTTCCAGCTGTCGCATAGGCCTTGTTATGTATTCAATCTGGTTTGGTTTTGTCGGTCGTCGTTCTCGCGCTCACTCGTTTTGCTTTTTTTCGGAGCCGGCAAAAAAGCAAAAAACCTCCGACCACACAATGTTTACACGTCAGTCCGCGTCAGTCGAACGCGCCCAGGTCCTTGACGGACGCCATAAAGTCGGCGAGCGGGTCGGCCGGCTTGGGGGCAGCAGCAGGCGCGTCGCGCGCGGCGACGACGAGGCCGAATCCGCCGCCGCCCGACGCCCCCGCGCCCTGCGGCGGCGGCCGCGGCCGCCGGGGCGCCGCCACCTCATCTCTCCGGACGCGCACCGCCGCGGGGACAAAGGCCGTCACGGCCGCCGCGCGCTCCGACGGCTCCGGCGCCGTGGGCCTGGCCGCGATGGTGGGCTTTGGCAGGGGCGGCGCGCCGGGCGGCGCGCCGGGCGGCGGCCCGGGCGGCCGCGGCATCGGCGCCGGCGGCGGCGCGGTCGGCGGGGGGAGGCGGCCGAGGGGGTGTTGTTGTTGTTGGTGTTGTTGGTGCGGGTGCATCGAGTAAGCCGCGGCGTCGGTCGGCGGGTAAGGGTGATGATGATGCTGCGGGTGCTGCAGCTGAGGGTGAAGTGGCATCCCCGGATAGTGGTGGGGTTGGTGGAAATGCGGCGGCGGCGGCGGCGCAAAGGAGGCTCCCCAGGCGGGGGGGACGGCTCCGCCGCCCGCAACGCCCATTGGCGGCGGCGGCGGCGGCGGCGGCGGCAGGGGCGGCAGCGCGCCGCCGCGCCAGCCGGGCGGCGGCTCCGGCGGCGGCGGCACGGCGCCCATGCCCGGGGGGGCGTGCACCGGCGGCGGCAGGGGCGCGGAGGGGGGCGGCCCGCGCTCCTCGTCGGTCGGCTCGGGCTCGGCGCCGCCCTCTCCCTGCGCTCCTCCTCCTCCTCCTGCGGCGGCCGACAAAGAAGGGCCGCCCGCGTCGCCGCCGCCGCCGCCGCCCGCCCCCCCTCCCCCCGCCGCCCGCCGCGCCGCCAGCTCCTCCGCGCGCTCCTTCTGCACCGCCGCCTCGAACGACTCCTGCAGCGCCTTCTTCCGCAGCCGCTCGAGCTTGCCGAGCGGCTCCACTCCCGCCTGCTCCCGCTCCACGAGCGCGGCCAGCTCGCGCCGCAGCGAGTCGGCGCCGCCGCCCCTGCCGAGCTCAGCGCCCTCGCGCGCGAATCGGCGCTGCGCGCGGTTGCGGGCGACCTGCTTCTTGCGCTCGGCGTTGCGCTGGACGTCGACCGGGTTCTGGGACTTGCCCATCCTTGCGTCTCTCTCCTTTTCAAACGGGTTCCTCTGGTTTTCTCGGCGCGCGCGCGCGACGCCCGCCGACCCGCCGCCAGCGACGACAGCGGCGGCGCGGCGCTGCGTCGCCAGGCGTAGGCAAAGGCGCAGGCGCAGGCGGGCCGCCGCAAGAGCCGGCGCGGGCCTCCTCCTTCAAGGGCAATCAGCGCGCGCGCGCGCCCGTGGCTCTTGCGGAGCTTGGGCGACGGTCAAGGGACAGTGGCCAGTGGCTGACCCGGAGCAAACGTGTGCGCGCGCGGAGCAGCCGCAAAAGGGACCAGGTGGTCTCTCACGTATAAACAGGAGGAGGAGGAGGAGAAGGAGGAGCGGACGTAAGGTGAGAGTGCCAGAGGTCGAGACGTGGCGGCGCTCCCGCTTTCAGCTCGTCGCGAGCGCCGCCGGCAACCGTGCGCTAGTGGGCGGTCGATCGCGCCCTCCCTCGCTCGCCGCTTCCTGTGATGACCAGGTGATCGCACTCGCGTCAGCTGGTGGGACTACTTGAACGGCAGGGATTGCGTTTCACTCACACATTCGTCCAATCGAACTGTTCTTGGCCCACGATGGAGTGAGAGACAGAGAATCCGGGCCGGTCGCTTTCACACATGGGGCCCACCCGCGTCTTCGCGCCCGCGGCAGCAGAAGAGGAGGCCGCCCGACAACCGCACCATCAAGCGGCGGCATCCCTCCGCGCCCTCATCGAGAATCCCGCCTCCTCGTCGAAAAACGCCGCCCTCCGCCTCGCGGCGCTCGAGCTCGGCGCCGTCCCCTCGGCGTCTGCCGTTTACGCCGCCGCGCGCCGCAGTTTCTCGCGCCTGCGCCCGTTTTCCTTCCACGACACCGACCCGTCGCTGGCCGTGCGCCCCCTGAGCGCGCCCGAGGGGCGCGAGGTCGAGGCGGCCGTCGAGGCGGCCCGGAGGGCCGTCGCCGCCGCCGACGCCGGCGACGACGCCCCGGCGTCCGCGCAGGGCGGGCGAGCGGCCGCCGCCGCCGCCGCCGCCGCCGCCGCCGTTCCTGAGCGCCTGCCGGCCTTTTGGGCGAGCCGCCCGGCCGCCGTGGTCGAGCTCGCCGCGCTCGGCGGCGGCGTGCTGGTCGCCCTGCGCGTGGATGGGGCGTGCGTCGCCTTTGACGCGCCCGGGGTCGGCGTCGTGGGCGGCGCCGCGGCTGCCAGCTGCGGCCGCCGCGACGGCCCGGCCTCGTCCCCGACCTCGTCCTCGACTCTTTTCCGCGGCGGACGCGTCTTCCTCAACGCCGGCCCCCTTGACTGCGTGCGCTCTGTCTTCCACGCGCGCTCGGCGCGCTGCCTGGTGCTCGTGTCGATGCGCGCGCCTGCGGCCGGCGGCCCCAGCGACGGCCGCGGGGGCGCGGGCCTGACGTGCCGCGTCGTGGCGGTCGAGGACGTCGTCGCGGCGGTGCGCGAAGCCGCGGCCGGCTGGGCGTCGCCGCCTCCGTCTTCGTCGACGGGCGGCGCGGCGGCGGGTTCGGCGGCGGCGCAGCCTGTCGGTTCGGCGCCGCCGCCGCTCGAGTTCACGCCCGCGGCGATGGACCTGTCCACGTGGCCGGGCATGGGCGGGAGTCAGGCAGGGAGCGACAGCAGCAGCAGCGGCGGCGGCGGCAGCGATACCGGGCGCGGAGGGACCGACGAGGACGACGGGGACGAGGACGACGACGGCAACGACGACAACGAGGACGACACTGACGACAAAAAATACGAGCAGCAGCGGAAGCGCCGGCGAAGCAACAGTGCGAGCGCGCGTCGCGCGTCGCTCCCTTCACCGTACGCGCCGCACCGCCCGCCGCGCGCCTACGTGTCGCGCGTCGTCGTCGCCTCCTCTCCGGCGAGCGACGGCGCCGACTCACCGCCGACGGCCGCGCGCCGGCCCCGCGTCTTTTGCTTCCTCGCCGGCGGCGACGCCTCGCGCCTCTGGTCTTCCGCGACCGGCGACGAGCTGCGCAACCCGGGTTTCTTCGAGTTCCACGGCGACCACGAGCGCGCCCTGGTCTTCGAGCCGCCGCCGCCGCCGGCCGCGGACCCCCCGCCGGGCGCCGCCCGCCGCGCCGCCCGGCCGCGCGCCGCCCGCCGCCGCCGCTGCTGGGGGCCCGCGGGGCGGTATCGCGTTTATGACCTCGCCTCCTACCCCTTTCGCGCGCTCTTCGCCGCGCCGGCTTTCCCGGGAGAAATCTGTCAGCTGTCGGCCGAGCTCTTGCTCACGCTGCGCGTCGAGGGCCAGCGAGGCGGCGGCGGTGCTGGCGGCGGCGGGGGCGGCGGGGGCGGCGGCGGCGGCGGCGCCGTCGGCGGGAGCGCCGCGGGCGTCGCGTCGCACGGCGCGCTGACGACAGCGCCCGTCGCGCCGTGGGTCGACCCCTTCCGCGACGCCTCCGCCGACGGGGGCCGCAGGCTCTGGGGCCCGGGCGCGGCGGCCCGGCGCGCGGCCACGCTCAGTGGCGCGGGCTCGGGCGCGGGCGCGGCAGGAGGGAGGGAGGTCGTCGTCGTCGCGTCGCGCGCCGCCGCCACGGGCCGCCTGCTGTCGGAGCACCGGCTGCCCGCGCGCGCCCGGCCGCCGCACCACCTGCCCGCGGCCCCCTTGCAGATGCTCGAGCTCCTGGGCGGCGCGTGCCTGCTCGCCAAGGCGCCGCTGGGCCCGCTCTGCTTCCTCGACGCGGTGGAACTGACCGTCCGCGCCGCCTGCTTTGACGCCGCCGCCGCCCCGCCCGCGCTCGCGGCCGCCCGCCGCGCGTTGCCGCTCTTCGCCGAGGGCGTCCCCGGCCCGTGCCCGACGAGCGCGTTCGTGCAGCACCCCTCGCGCCCGCTGGTCGTGGCCCTCGCGCCCGGCTGGCCCTACGGCGGCGCGGCCTCAGCGCGCTCCTGGTCCACGCGGACGGGCGAGCCCCTCACGGGGCCGTTTCGGGAGCGCGCGGCGGCGGCGGCGGGCGGCGGCGCCGGGGCCGGGCGGACAGGCGGACAGGCGGGGGTCGCGCGCCGCCTGGGCGCCGCGGCCGCCGCCGCTCACGCCTCGCGCCTGAGCGAGCGCCGCCCGGGCGCCGCCGCCGCCGCCGCCGCCGCCGCCGCCGACACCTCGTACCTGAGCGGGCGGCTGGACGCGCTCGTGTCGCTCTGCCGCCCGTTCGACGCCGGCCCTGCCGCCGCCGCCGGCGCGGCGGCGCCGGCGTGGCGGTCGGGGTGGGCGGCCGTGCGCGCGTCGTGCGTCCTGACGGGCGCGCCCCTCGGGCGCGTGGACCCTTGGTCTATGGCCCTGCAGGAGGGGGAGGAGGAGGGCGGGTTGGAGCGGCGCGCGGACGCGCGGTCTCGTGCCCTGGAGGAGGGGGAGGACGGGGTGCAGCGGCGCAGGCGCGGCGACCTCGAGGCCGAGCGGCGCGTGATGGACTCAGTGACGGCGGTGCTCGCGCGGGGCGGCGACGTCGTGGTCGGCAACGCGCAGGGGCTGGTCGGCGTTTGGACGGCGGCGCCCTGTAGACGCGTCTGGGATCGGGAGCGACGAAGTGTGCCTGCGGGGGAAAAACAAGCCGCGGTCGAGCTCGCGCGGCGCGGCGTTGAGCGACGCCCGCCAAACGACTGACTTCTTCGCCGTCGGCCTGTGATGTCTGTAAGGCGCGGCAAAACGCGCTCGCTCTATCTCACTCGCACATCAGCTCATCATCTCGGCAGTGTCCTCCTCCTCACGCGCACGCGATCGAATCCATCACCAAGCGAACCTCGCGGGGTTGTTTGTCGGATGCGCACGGGGTGGTGGTGGTGGTGGTGGTGGTGGTGGTGGTGGTGGCGGCTCTGAGAACACAAAGACGCGTTACTGGCGCTGGCGGTGGGGGTTGGCCGCGGTGGTGGTGCTGCTGCTGGTGGTGGTGGTGGTGTGTGGTGGTGGTGGTGGTGGCCCCGGAAAACAAGAGTCAACGTCCGGCGGCCGCGGCGGCGGCGGCGGCGGCGTCGGGCGCGACAACGGCGGCGTTGCTATTTTCTCCCACCACCATTATAGCTTGTCATCTTCATTCGCGGCCCCATTTTCGTCATCCTTCTAGCCAGCGCTCTCGCCAACCTCACCACCACCAGCGCCGTCCCTGATTCTACCACGTCCCTCATCTCCCATTCCCCCATCGCCTTTCTGTTGGGCGCGCGGGCCCGAAACCCCCTTAGGCGCCCGCAGGGCGCGAGTCTAGTCTGAGTCGAGTCGCGAGTCTAGTCTCCGTCTAGGCGGAGAGCCTAGGCGGAAGTCTTTGTGCTCTCGGGGCCGCCACCACCACCACCACCACCACCACCACCACCACACACCACCACGAGCAGCACGCAGCACACAGCGCATGGCACACACACACGCGCACACACACACACGCGCACAACACAGCAGGCACACTCACCGATTGTGCGTTCTCGGGGCCACCACCACCACCACCACCACCCCCCCCCCCCCCCCCCCCCCCCCCCCCCCCCCCCCCCCCCCCAAACCCCCCCCCCCGCCGGGGGAGGGAAAAAAAAACAAAACAACCCCCCCCCCCCCCCCCCCGCCGCGCCCCCCCCCCCCCGCCACGCACACAAA
>Ga0105055_10002953_pt1 | contig 26115 bp, 25 predicted proteins | sample BON03_FD_78090 | JGI IMG/M metagenome (GOLD analysis project Ga0105055, IMG submission 78090) | Freshwater microbial communities from Lake Bonney liftoff mats and glacier meltwater in Antarctica - BON-03 | ecosystem: Environmental > Aquatic > Freshwater > Ice > Glacier meltwater | place: Lake...
CGGTGAAAGCGTCACCGAAGGAACGATCACTCGCTGGTTAAAAAACATTGGTGACCACGTCACCGCCGATGAACCCCTCGTTGAGATTTCAACCGACAAAGTCGACACCGAAATCCCCTCACCGGCAACCGGCATCCTGATCTCCCAATCGGCCCAAGAAGACGACGTGATTGAGGTCGGCGCCGAGTTAGCCGTGATCGGCGAGGAATCTGAAGTCAGTGCCACAACCGTCGCGGCTCCGCCCGTGACAACTCCATCTGTCGCGGCTCCACCCGCTGTCGAAGTTGCAACGCCTGCCCCCGTCATCGTGCCTGTCACCGAAGTGGTTGCCCCGCCGGTCCCAGCACCATTCGTCGCCGAAGTTGCAACGCCTGCCCCCGTTTCGGCTCCGGCCGGAGCCGAAACGATCATCACTCTTCCCGCCCTCGGTGAGAGTGTCACCGAAGGAACAGTCACCCGCTGGCTTAAAGCGGTCGGCGACACCGTCGCTGTCGACGAACCAATTGTCGAAATTTCCACCGACAAGGTTGATACGGAAATTCCCGCATCCGTTGCCGGTGTGCTCACCCAGATCACCGCTCCCGAAGACTCCGTCGTTGATGTTGGCGGTGAACTCGGACGAATCGGGTCACGTGTTGCTGGAGCACCTGCAACACCTGCGCCCGCACCTGCTACTGCACCAGCGCACGCGCAAGCACCTGCATCGGCGGCACCTACACACACACCTGCACCGACGACACCTGCACCATCGCCGGTCGCAACCGAATCAGCCCAGTCCGGTTACGTCACACCACTGGTTCGACGGATGGCGGCCGATGCTGGGATTGATCTGGCGACGGTTACCGGCACCGGTGCCGGTGGTCGAATCACCAAAACGGATGTCGCAGCAGCAGTCGGTTCGGCACCCGTGAGCTCCGCAGCACCCACTCCAGCTTCGGAGACAATACCCGCGGCGCCGGTAACTGCGCCGACTGCAGTCACCCCGCCCACACCAGCACCCGTCACGGCAACACAGAGTCTTACCTCAACCACATCAAGCGCACCCACTGCTGCCGCTAACGGACCACGTGCCGGAACGACCGAGCCGCTGAGTCGTTTGCGTAAGGTAATTGCCGAACGCATGGTTGAGTCGTTACGAGTGTCAGCCCAACTCACGACGGTTGTTGAAGTTGATGTCACCAAGATTGCTGCAGTTCGCAACCGCGTCAAGACATCTTTTGAGCAACGGGAAGGCGTCAAGCTTTCCTTCATGCCTTTCTTTGTTAAGGCATCCGTTGAAGCCCTCAAGCAATTCCCACAACTCAATGCATCAATTGATATGGTTGCCGGAACGGTCACCTACTACTCCGACGAAAACATTGGTATTGCGGTGGACACTGAGAGAGGACTCCTCGTTCCGGTGATCCGCCAGGCCGGTGACCTCAATATTGCTGGTATCGCCCGTCAGATTTCTGACCTGGCCGAACGCACCCGCACCGGCAAAGTGGCGCCCGACGACCTCTCTGGTGGCACTTTCACGGTGACAAATACCGGCAGCCGTGGAGCCCTTTTTGACACTCCAATTGTGAACCTGCCCCAGGTCGCAATTCTTGGAACGGGTGCGGTGATTAAACGTCCCGTTGCCGTGACCGACAACAGCGGAGCGGATGTCATTGCCATTCGCTCAATGGTCTACCTATCGTTGAGTTACGACCACCGATTGGTTGATGGCGCAGATGCAGCCCGGTTCCTGTCCACCATGAAGACACGTTTGGAAGACAGCTCATTTGATGCCGAGCTAGGCCTATAAGCATGCGCATTGCGGTTACCGGGGCTAGTGGCCTGATCGGATCTGAACTCGTCCCACAACTGCGTGGATCGGGCCACGACGTTATCCGGCTGGTTCGGCGAGCACCAACGTCAGCCGATGAAGTCCAGTGGGACCCGGACACAGGATTTGTTGGTGATCTCGGAGACGTTGACGCGGTGATTCATCTTGCTGGAGCCGGGGTCGGCGACCACCGCTGGAGTGACTCCTATAAAAAAGAAATATTAGACAGTCGAGTGAAGGGCACCGAGACGATTTCACGCGCCATTGCCCAGATGGAACGCAAACCACACACGTTCATCAGTGCTTCTGCCATCGGTTTCTACGGTGACACGGGCTCCAAGGCCGTGACCGAAACACATCTTGCGGGTCACGGCTTCCTCGCTGACGTAGTGGTTGCCTGGGAAAAGGCTGCGCACGCAGCGCGTGAGGCTGGCATCCGAGTGGTCTATCCACGAACCGGACTCGTTGTTTCCGCTAAAGGCGGTGCGTGGGGGCGCATGTTCCCGCTGTTTAAAGCTGGAGTGGGTGGCAAGCTGGGAAATGGTCAACAGTATTGGTCCTGGATTTCTATGCGCGATGAAATTAGTGCAATTGAGTACCTGCTTAACAATTCCGAGATCAGTGGCGCCGTAAACCTCACTGCACCAGAGCCTCAAACAAATGCCGAAATCACCTCGGTCATGGGCAAGGTACTGGGTCGCCCGACCTTGCTCCCTGCTCCCGCATTTGCCTTGAAAATTGTTTTGGGTGAATTTTCAACTGAAGTTCTCAGCAGTGCGCGAGTGTTGCCCGCAGTCTTAGAGCAACACGGATTTGATTTTCAAGACCGCACTATCGAGTCGGCAATTCGTGCAGCATTAGCCGCAACGGGTGTCTGATTCGCGGTGAAAACATGAGCTCAGGACCGGTTGTCATTATTGGAAGCGGACTCGCTGGACTCTCGGCCGCCCGACAACTCAGTATTCACGGAATCGACGTACTGGTCTTGGAGAGCCAGGATCGCGCTGGTGGTCGCGTTGGCACCGATATCGTTGACGGCGTTCACCTAGATCACGGATTTCAGCTCTACAACACGGCCTACCCCGAAGGCAAACGTGTGTTGGATTATCAAGAATTGGATCTGCATCCATTTAGTTCCGGAGTGATGTCGGCAACACCGGATGGACGAATCAAACTCGGGGATCCCCGGGAGCTCATCGGTTGGTTGCCGGCCTCAATCGCATCTGGCTCCATCGGCTCAAAAGTGGCGTTCCTGCGCTATGCCTTAGCCCAGTCACGTAAATCACCGGCTGAGATTACTCGTGGAGTTGATGGCAGCGCGTACACGGCACTGGAGCGCGCTGGGGTCACCGGCAAGTTTTATTCTGAGGTGATTCAACCCTTTTTATCCGGCGTGTTTTTAGAACCGGAACTTTCCACCTCCAGTCGTTTCATGAATTTGGTACTGCTCACCTTCGTGAAAGGCAAACCGTCCTTGCCGCGAAACGGGATGCAGGCGATTCCTGACCAATTATTCAGTGCCCTACCCGCGGCAACGGTTCGATTTAACTCGAAAGTCTCGGCTGTATCAGCGGACAGCGTTCGCGTCGGTGGTGAGGTGATTAATGCGAAGGCCGTGATTATGGCGACAGATGTAACAGCAGCCAATGAACTCGGTGGGGTGAAGGGTCCCCGTTGGAACTCGGTGACAACCTGGTATCACCTGGCTCCGTTGGGCACTCTCAACGAGGGGAAACCCGTCATTGTCGTCAACGGCGGTGCCGCTGGACCGATTACGAATAGCGTTGTCTTAACGAACGCGGTTCCCAGCTATGCACCTGGAGCACACCTGATCTCCACGTCAGCAATCGGTATTCACGAACGAAACCTGGACCTTTTAGGGCACTTGGGCACGATGCACGAGACGGATGCAACCCAATGGGAGCTTGTCGGCCATTACCCGATTTCACAGGCTCTCCCGGCCATGACGCCCCCGCACGATTTCACGGCACCCGAGGATCAGGATGGGATTTACCTCGCTGGTGATTACCGGACAAGTTCTAGCATCCAGGGCGCAATGGTCAGCGGGCGGCGGGCGGCTGATTCCGTGTTGAGGAACGTTTTCGGGCAAGGGGTTTCAGATGTTGGAAATTGAACAACTCGGCACGAATATTGATTACCAAGAGGCCTGGGATTTACAGAAGAAAGTTCACGCCGACGTTGTATCCGGTGAGCGAGGAGACACGATCTTGCTCCTGGAACACTCCCCCGTCTATACCGCGGGCAGACGCACTGAAATCCATGAGCGTCCCGCGTCAGGTATTCCGGTTGTTGACGTTGATCGTGGTGGAAAAATCACATGGCACGGCCCGGGTCAAATAGTTGGCTACCCGATCATTCGGCTCGGTGACCCGATCGACGTTGTGGCCCACGTCCGCCGCATCGAAGAAATGCTGATCCGTGTTTGCAGTGAATGTGGATTAAAAACCCAGCAGGTGAACGGCCGCAGCGGCGTCTGGGTAACCGACTCATTCCCGGCTCGAAAGATTGCGGCAATCGGAATTCGGGTTTCTCAAGGAGTAACGCTGCATGGATTTGCGTTAAATTGTAATAACTCACTTGATGCCTTCAATTCGATTGTTCCGTGCGGAATTATCGATGCAACCGTGACCACGCTCAGTCAGGAATTAGGCCGAGAAGTGACGCCTAGTACGGTAATCCCATTCTTACAAGCACATCTTGGCGAATTAGCACCAATTGGAGGGAATGCCCCATGACAATAGATTCCGCTTTTACCGGCATCACGAGTGATGGACGCAAGCTACTTCGGATTGAAGCACGCAACGCCGAGGTCCCCATCGAAAAAAAACCACCATGGATTCGCACCACTATGAAAACCGGACCGCAATACACCGAAATCCGCAACTTGGTCGCCAGTGAAGGCCTGCACACAGTGTGCCAAGAAGCTGGTTGCCCCAATATTTACGAATGCTGGGAAGACCGCGAAGCGACCTTCCTGATCGGCGGTGAACAGTGCACGAGAAGGTGTGACTTCTGCCAGATAAACACCGGAAAGCCTGATCCCCTCGACGTTGACGAGCCTCGACGAGTTGCGGAGTCGGTCCAAAAGATGGCCCTGCGATATGCAACCGTGACGGGGGTGGCGCGCGATGACCTCCCTGATGAGGGCTCATGGCTGTATGCGGAGACGGTCCGACAGATCAAACTTCTCAATCCGGGGACCGGAGTTGAAGTGCTGATTCCCGATTTCTCAGGCAACCCCGAACTGCTGGCTGTTGTATTTTCCACCCACCCGGAAGTTTTGGCGCACAATGTCGAAACGGTCCCGCGAATTTTCAAGCGGATCCGCCCGGCATTTCGCTACGATCGAAGCCTGAACGTGATTGCGCAAGCCCGTGATGCCGGCCTGGTTACCAAAAGTAATCTGATTCTTGGCATGGGTGAAGAGGAAGCCGAAATAGATCAGGCGCTGGTCGACTTGCACGAGGCCGGCTGCGATTTGATCACGATCACGCAATATTTGCGCCCCTCAAAACTGCACCATCCGGTCACTCGCTGGGCACCCCCCGAAGAATTTGAGCAATGGGAAAAACGCGCTTACGAGATCGGTTTCGCGGGGGTGATGAGCGGTCCGCTCGTGCGTTCGAGTTACCGAGCGGGTCGGCTTTACGCCCAAGCAATGGAAAAACGCGGAATAACCGTCACATGAGCGCGCGAATTGCTGCCTTGCACGTGTGGTCACTCGACTTAGAAATGCCAACACCGGTTAATTCGATCCACTTGGAGTTCGCCGGTATCCCCGGGGATCGACACTTTGGGAGCACCATGCTGGCTAATGCGCGCGAGCGGCATGCATTTGAGGGCGGTACTGAAATCAGTAACTACCGACAAATTTCGATAGTTGACCTGGCCCAACTGGCATTAATCGCAGACAATTTAGGTATCAAAAACCTAGCCCCGGGAACAATTGCGGACAATATCTGCACGGAAGGTTTTCCGGATCTCACGGCCTTACCGCTCATGTCACGTCTTATGTTTCCCAGCGGGGCCAGCATTATGACCGGCGGGGCTAACGCCCCCTGCGCCATCGCGGGAGCCATGGTCGAGTCGGTTTATGGAACCAAGCCGCACAGTTTTCCCAAAGCGGCCATGCACCTGCGCGGAATCACCGGTTGGGTTGAACGACCAGGGTTGATTAATGCAGGCGACCCCATCACGGTGGTCACCCTTAATTAAGCATTAAGAAGCATTGCCATAGGCTGATGCAGTGGCTAAAGGCAAATTTCGACAGGGAATTTCATCACTAGTTCAAAACTGGAAAACGACCCAAAAGTCCTATCCATTTTTGTGGGCAGAGGCCCTTGGATTGTTTGCGCTGGGAGCCGTCGTTGCCGGTGCACCGGTGTGGTTCCTCCTGAACCCCATCACCTCAATCCTGATCGGACTCCCCGTCGGCCTATTGGCCGCCACCTACTGGTTTAGCCGTCGGGCCATGTCCGCGGCGTACTCATCGATTGAAGGTCAACCGGGGGCCGCGGCAGCGGTTGTGCAGAGCATCCGGGGAAATAAATGGCCGATGACTCCTGCCGTCGCCGTCAATAAAAACCAAGACATGATTTCCCGGGTGGTGGGACGCCCCGGCGTCATCCTGATCTCTGAAGGTCCCGCGTCGCGCGTGGGGAGTTTGCTCGCCAATGAGCGAAAAAAGACCGCCAGATGGGTGCCAGATATTCCAATCTACGAAATTCAAGTAGGGGTTGAAGCCGACCAGGTCAAATTGCAAAAGCTGCAAAAAACGCTGGCAAAGTTACCCCGCAACCTGCGTGGAGGTGAAGTCACCGAAGTGCGTCGTCGACTTGATGCGCTGGGAAACGCAGCCAACTCGCTACCTATTCCTAAAGGTCCGATGCCCACAAGCGCCCGCTCAGTTCGCCGGCCACGCTAACACTTCTTTATTTAGCAACCCGAACAACGCGGGATCCTACGATTCGATCGTGCAACCCACGCCCATCTGAGTCCATGACCAGGGGCGGGATCACTACAAGAATCAGCAGGGTTCGAACCATGATTCTCCACAACGACAGACGCCCACCATTGATATTGACGACGCGCAGTGCCAGCAGTCTTTGACCAAAGGATGCACCCAGTAGATACGTGAAGATCACAATTTCTATGAAAAAAACTCCGGTCGTTGCAAGCATTGATTCCGGTGTGCCATAAGCAAACTCCCGGAATAGCAGTACTGCAATGCCAAGGCTGGCGAACCAATCAATGGCAAGTGCAGCGAGGCGGCGGCCAACGCTTGCATAGGAGTGCTCGCCAAAAATCTCGGGAAGTGCAGTGCTCACGTAATGTCACGCTTGTTGGTGATGAGAGCCGCCGCGATGGCGAAAATAACGGTGTAACCGACCAGCACAATAACGCCCACGGGGACACTCACTAAGTCAGACGCGTTCGATTCCGGACCGCCGCCACCGGACTGCAGGATTGCATTGAGTGCATTTCCTGGCAACCACTGACCAACGGACAAGAAGAAGACGGTGATCAGCGGCTCAACGACGAATGAGAAGACCAAGGCAATAATGATCGCTGCCACTTGACTGGTGATGAGAGAGCCAATTGCCACCCCAAGAATTGCATAAAGAGCCAGACCGATTAACGTTCCGCCCAAGATTTCAAATGCTGCACTCCACTCAAATGGTGCCGATTCTTGGGTGCCCAGCAGCAGTAACGTGGTGATTGCCGAGATAAACCAGAGGACCAGCGCGAGTGCTAGGGCAAGGATCGCAAACGTCGCCATTTTTGCGACTATCACCCGCCAGCGAACCGGGGTCGCTAAAAAAGTCGAGGTAATTGTTTGATTTCGGTATTCACCCGACATCGCAACGATTCCTAGAATCAAAAGAAAAACACTGGCGCTGCCCGCGGAAGCAATGACAATCTTGATGTAGGCGGGGTCCATGAGTCGGTTGATGCCCTCAAACCCTGGCGGTGTGACGAGTACGGATAAGAAAATCTGTAACAGCATGAATCCCAAGGCGGAAATAGAAAGAATAAGTAGCAACTTGGTGGAGAACACCTTACGGAATTCGGAGCGGATCAGCGCAATCATGCTGGGGCTCCTTCCGCTGAGGCCGAATCCGTCAAAGCCTGGGTGCTCCCGGTCGGCTCTTCGGCGGTGAGCCCTAAGAAAAGCGCTTCCAGGTCCGCGGCCTTGGAGGACAGTTCGTGAAGTTCCAGGGATTGTTCAAATGCCACTCGACCAACCGCGTCGATGGTGGCGCCGGTGATCACGGTTTCGCCGTTCACCTCGGATCGGCGAGACCACTGGCTGGGAAGAACCATTTGATCAATATGGGGACCGCGAACGACAACTTCAGCGGGTCCGCCTCCGGTGAGTGCATTCAGTGAGCCCTGATATGCCAGTGAACCGGATCGAATAATAATGACGTCGTCGACCGTTTGCTGGACTTCGGAGAGGACGTGTGATGAGACAAGGACGCTGACACCCTTACCCGCCTGGTCTCGAAGGAATGAGCGAAGCCAAGAGATTCCTTCGGGATCAAGGCCATTGGCCGGTTCATCAAGAATTAAAACCTTTGGGTCCCCGAGGAGCGCCACCGCCAGCGCCAATCGTTGCCGCATGCCCAGTGAGTAGCCACCCACTTTGCGATCAGCTGCCGCAGTGAGTCCAACGGTTTCTAAAACCTCAGCCACTCGGGAATCGGTAATTTTTGCGGCACTGGCAATCATGCGCAGATGGTTCCGGGCAGTGCGGGCAGGGTGAAAACCACTTGCCTCAAGGGATGCCCCAACCACCGTGATTGGGTTCTCAATCTCGCGGTAGGTAAGCCCGTCGATGGTGGCCTTACCCGCCGTCTGAGCAACCAAACCGAGCAGACACCGAAGGGTCGTGGTCTTACCAGCGCCATTGGGTCCAAGGAACCCGGTCACCTTGCCGGGAGCGGCCGAAAAGCTCAGGTCTGACACCGCGGTCACTCCAGAGCCAAAACTTTTGGTCAGATGTTCTACATCGATGCTCATGCGAGCAGTCTAGGCCCCGTGTCCTGCGCCAGACCGGCGGTAATTGCGCCTGTGGATTACCCGCTGCGTTAACACGTATGTAACAGTCGGGACACTTTGGCGACACCGGGCTTGCCTACAGTTAGACCTAATTCATTCACTAACAGCACGTCACAATGCAATGTAGGCCCTTATAGGAGGTAGGCATGTTCACAAATAGTTCGGAACTCCTGGAATTTATTAAAAAGGAAAATGTCCAGTTTGTTGACGTTCGTTTCATGGATCTTCCCGGTGTCATGCAGCACTTCAACATGCCGGCGGGTTCGTTCACCCAAGAAGTTTTCGATGAAGGCATGATGTTCGACGGTTCCTCAATTCGCGGCTTCCAGGCTATCCACGAGTCGGACATGAAACTGGTTCCTGACCCCAGCACCGCCTACCTTGACCCGTTCCGGCCCGCCAAGACCTTGATCATGAACTTCTCAATCTTGGACCCGTTCACCGACGAGCCTTACTCCCGTGACCCGCGCAACGTCGCGTCGCGTGCGGAGACCTATTTGAAGTCAACCGGGATCGCTGACACGGTCTATTTTGGCGCAGAAGCTGAATTTTATATTTTCGATGACGTCCGGTTTGAAACCAACCAGCATTCCGGCTATTACTACATCGACTCCGTTGAAGCCGCCTGGAACACGGGTCGCGTCGAGGAAGGTGGCAACCGTGGTTACAAGACCCGTTACAAGGGTGGCTACTTCCCCGTTCCCCCGGTTGATCACTTCGCTGACATCCGGGACGACATGGTGCTCAAGTTGCAACAGGTTGGGTTAACGGTTGAACGTTCCCATCATGAAGTGGGAACGGCCGGCCAGAGTGAGATCAACTACACCTTTGATTCTCTGCGTAAGTCTGCCGATGATCTGATGAAATTCAAATATGTGGTCAAAAACGTTGCTTGGGCCCACGGCAAGACCGCAACGTTTATGCCCAAGCCACTTTTCGGTGACAACGGGTCCGGCATGCATTGCCACCAGTCACTCTGGCTCGACGGCAAACCACTTTTCTATGATGAAAGCGGCTACGGCGGCCTGTCGGACGTGGCCCGTTGGTATATCGGTGGCCTCCTGCATCACGCGCCTTCACTGCTAGGTTTCACCAACCCAACGGTGAATAGTTATCACCGACTGGTTCCCGGCTATGAAGCACCCGTGAACCTGGTGTACTCGGCCCGTAACCGCTCGGCCTGTATTCGGATTCCCGTAACCGGTCCCTCACCTAAGGCGAAGCGAATCGAGTTCCGGGTTCCCGATCCGTCAAGTAACCCGTATCTGGCCTTCGCCGCTCAATTGATGGCCGGCCTAGACGGAATAAAGAACAAAATCGAGCCCCTCGCCCCGGTCGACAAGGATCTCTACGAGTTGCCCCCGGAAGAATTGGCGAATATTCCGCAGTTGCCTGCCTCGTTGGACCGCGCGCTTGAGGCGCTCGAAGCCGACAACGAGTACCTGCAGGCTGGCGGAGTGTTCCCAGCCGATCTGATTGAAACCTGGATCGACTACAAGCGCACGCACGAAATCGAACCCATCCGTTTGCGTCCGCATCCACATGAGTTCGAGCTTTACTACGACATTTAGACGCACATCGCACTGCGATAACGCCCTCTGACATATGGAGATTCGATGTCAGGGGGTGTTTTCGTTCTCAATCCTTGATCACGAAAAAATCCGGCTACCCTTGAGCAACCATGACCAAACAAACCGCACTTGGATCGTTACTTGTTGTTATGCAAGTACTTGTTTTCCTTGGCTTTGTGCTTCTTCCGTGGCGCGAACCTCATGCCCTATCGCTGATTCTCGGACTTGCCCTAGCGGCGGGTGGCGTTGCGGTTGTGACGATAACTTTCACAACATTAGGCAATGTGCTGACCGCCACTCTTGTTCCCAGGGCCGGGGCAGCCCTTCACACCGGAGGCATCTTCGCGGCTGTCCGTCACCCTTTCTACAGCGGAGTTTTGCTGGCGCTGTTTGGATTTGTCGTTGCCGTTGGGTCGTGGTGGAGCCTGACCTGGTGGATTATTTCCCTGCTCTTTATCTTGGGCAAATACCGCTGGGAGGATTCACTGCTGGCCGCACAGCACCCGGGCGAATGGCACATCTGGGCCCAGGGAACCCCAGCGCTTATTCCCTACCACAGCAGCTCACGGATGCATTAAAACGTTTCGATGAATTTTATTGACGCAATTGCAACACCGAGGTGGGCGATCAGCAAGGAAATGCGACAAAAATGATCGAGAAGTTCAACTCTGACGGCGCTGGATGCCGGCTTCGTCCTCGTCGTAAGCGTCTCGCATCCGTAGATCGCGGGAGGCCTCAACCGATGGGGAGCAGCAGGCAAGGCGCACGCGCCCTCTGATCGTTTGAATAGCAAGAGTTACGGGGAATGCCAGGACCACAGCAGCAATCGCGAAACGAATCATGATCGACCTCCCTGCATAGGTCTTCCTTTGGGTGAAGATTTAATTCTGCGCGGTAACCGGAAATTTTCCACGACATTTGATCGGGCCGACCTTTTTTAGTACTTTAATATTGCAACGATACGCGATCGGGTAGTAGTCGCCCATCACACTTTGAGTAAGTGCGGGGTCAACCGAACCCTCTTCTGGAGCTGGAACACGTGTGACGGATTGCGCAAATGACGTACTTGCCAACATATTCCGAATAGCAAACACTTGGTCGGCTCGCGAATTCGAGGCGGGCAACCAGATGAAGTTCGATCCGACTTCCTCGACCGTTGGGCGCTCCTTGGGCCGGGTAACAATCGCGATCGACGATGGATCTCCGTCCATGGCGGTGCGAATCTGGGTATCGGTGGCGCAGCCATCGTCAACACTTACGACCGGATAAGGAGGTTTGTCGAGGTAACTACAAAAGGACAGGTACCTCAGTTGAAAGGTGTTTGAATCACCATTTAATGGCCACTGCACGGGATTCGATCCCTGCCATGATGTACCTGGCGTGTTCCAGGGGGTTGTCGGTAATTCAGCGCGAACGATGACTGCTTCACCCGGACGCACTTTGTAAACCGCTGCCGCGTAGGCACTTTCTGCATTTGGATAGGGAGTCGTGCTACTTGCGGTTCTAAAAAACTTCAATCGAGGCGCGCTTGATGTCTCCCCCCGAAGTGCTGTTAAGCCTGTGAAAGGACTCCCCGTGGCTCCTGTGAGCGATGGATGCGTCAGCGCAGCGCCCTGAGTGGATGAACACGTTGGCAAGTCCGCGGCGCCATTTGGCGTTGAGACACTTATTAGCGGAAGGTGCCCGGCTATGAGGGAAAATGCGTCAGGGATGCTTGGCGCAGGGGCCTGAGATGTGTTAAAAATCGGTTGCGGGAATGGCAACGCGTCAGGAATATAGACCCGCAACATGACAAACCCAATGGTTCCCGTGTCAGGCATTGACAAAACATTTGAGCCAGCAGCGGAGTTCGATGAAACTGTAACTTGGAAAGCTTGGGGTGTGTCTGCGGGGTAAATCCCGGTTGACCACGGATTCGTTGATCCGGCTAGCGGCGCGATCTCGTAATCGGCCAAAGATGTAGATCCGTCGGATAATTGTCCCTGTTGGTTGTACACCTGAATTGAGAAATATCGTGCGTCAATGTAGTCACCGGTGATGGTGACATCGCCACCGGTCAACGAAAAAGGCGTGGTCCAGTACGCCGCGTTGGTATCGGGGAATGCGATATTGGTTGAGGTCGTTGACGTTTCAATCCACCACGAACAGAATGGAAAAACGGGAGACAGCGCACCCGAAGGCGCAGTTGTTTTTTGGGGAGTGAGACCGTCCGGCGCGTTGACCGCCTGAGCAATGACATTCAGGTTTCCGAGTGACAACAGGCCCGCGAGTGACATCGCAACCGTTGAGCCTCGCAACGTCGTTTTCATTTACTGCACGTTACCGTAAAAAATTCGCTCGGTCACACCGCGCGCCCTTCGCGTTGCCCGAAGATAATCCTCCTCGAGTTGTCCCACGCGCGAACGCTGATATCCCATGAGGTAACCAATTGCCGCGAGGTCGCGAATATCAACAGGAAGCACATCACTTGATTTGCCTTTGACCAGCACAATGGCATTTCTCACCTCGCTCGCCAACGTCCACGCCTCCGCCAGGATGACCGAATCCCGGCTGGTCATCAACCCAGCCTGCTCCGCGGCGACGAGCGCCTGCAAAGTTTGGGTTGTCTGCAAGGCAGGAAATTCATGACCGTGCCGCAGTTGCACAAGTTGAATTGTCCATTCCACGTCACTTAATCCACCCCGCCCCAGTTTGATATGCCGGTTGGGGTCAATCCCGCGCGGCAGTCGCTCCGTTTCCATACGGGCCTTGAGCTTTCGCATCTCGAGTAAGGCACCCGGACTGAGTCCTCCGATTGGATAGCGCACGGGGGCAATGAGTTGTTCAAATCGCCCACCAAGGTCCGCGTCCCCAGCCACAGTTCGAGCGCGAAGCAGGGCCTGCGCTTCCCAGGGAGACGACCATTTTTCATAATAGGCGGCAAATGACTCAAGTGAGCGAAGCAGGGGTCCGCTTTTCCCCTCTGGACGCAAATCGGCATCAATTTCCAATGGGGGCTCATCCGCTGGTGCACTCAGTAAATTGCGCATCTGATTGACACGGGCAAACGCGCTCTTCGCGGCTCCTTCCGGATCCGCGCCAGCAACCGATTCATAGACAAACATCAGATCCGCGTCACTACCAAAACCAAGTTCACAACCACCAAAACGACCCATGCCAATGACAGCGACGCGGACATCTGAATCATTGCGGGTGACGCTGGTGAGGGCTCCACCAATTGTTGCTTCAGCGACGTCGGTCAGGGATTGACCAACCGTACGAATATCGGTCAAGCGCAATGCGTTCGCTGAACTCGCTCTAAAAAGTTCACGTCGCCGAATTGCCCGAAGGGATGAGACGGCTCGCTCCGGGTCTTGATGGCGCTTTACGACCGAATCGATTTCTGGGGCGAGGAGAGGGGAAACTAAGTCTTCGTTGTGAGCGAGCATCGAAATGGATTCGGGCGCCTTCCGAACAAGGTCCGTCACGTATTTACTTGACGCCAACAAGTAAGCCAGGCGCTGCGCAACAAGTGATTCATCACGCAAAAGTCGCAGGTACCAGTGGCTTGACCCCACCTCGTCACTGACCGCCCGGAATGCACTTAAGCCCGTGTCAGGAAATGGGGCCTGCGCAAACCAAGACAACATGACCGGCAACAACGTGCGTTGAATATTGGCTCGCCTGCTGACACCGCTGCTCAATGCCTCAATATTTCGCAGTGCACCTGCCGCGTCCAGGAAGCCAAGTGCACGCAAGCGATCGGTTGCGGCCGCGCTGCCGAGACGGGCTTGAGTGGCGTCAAGACCTGCTACCGCATTAAGCAGTGGTCGGTAAAACAACTTCTCGTGGATTCGACGCACTTCGGTGCGATTGCGGGTCCACTGGTCAATGAGGGTCGTGGCCGGGTCGCTGGTGATCCCCATGCTGCGTGCAATCACGCGTAGTTCGTCGTGATCCGTTGGCATAGTGTGCGTTCGGCGCAGGTGGCGTAGTTGGATGCGGTGTTCGAGAGTACGCAGAAAGCGATACGACTGTTCGAGCTTGGCTGCTTCGTTGCGACCGACGTACCCCCACATGCCGAGTGTTCGAAGGGCGTCGATCGTGTTACTACTCCGAATGAGAACGTCACTGCGTCCATGTACGAGTTGCAGTAACTGGACCGAGAATTCAATGTCGCGCAGGCCACCAGGGCCCAATTTTATTTCACGATCAGCCACAGATGGATCCACATTTTCTTCAACCCGGCGGCGCATTGCTTGGACATCACTGACAAAACCGTCACGGTCAGCAGCGGCCCAAATAAATGGTTGAACTCCATGAATGTACTCCTCGCCGACTCTTGTGTCACCCGCAACAAATCTGGCTTTGAGGAGTGCCTGAAATTCCCACGTGCTAGCCCAACGTTCGTAATAGCCAACGTGGGACTCAACCGTGCGGACCAATGCACCCTGCTTGCCTTCTGGCCGAAGGGCAGCGTCAACTTCCCAGATGGAACCTTCAGCGGTAATGGCGCCGCAGGCCCGCATGAGGCCGCGGGCTATCTGGGTTGCATCGTTAATCGAATCACTCTCATCCGTTGCAAAAATGACGTCAACATCGGAGATGTAATTCAGTTCCCGACCACCTGTTTTTCCCATTGCAATTACGGCAACCGGGGTTCGCGGTTGAGCGACACCGAACCGTCCTATTGCCAGTCCAGCATTGAGTGTCGCGTCGGCCAGATCGGAGAGCCAACCTGCAATAACTTCCATGGGGTAAATCCCGGTGAGATCCCGTGCCGCAATTGCAATCAATTCTCGAAAATAAGCAATGCGCAGCGTGTCAAGAACACTTTCCTCGGCCGATTCCGCGATCGGAACTGGATCATCGCGATCAGCGCCGACACAAAATAGGAGCCGATCCTTCATCCCGTGCGGAGGCTCGGCCAAGGCTTGTGAGTCGGCGATCATCCCGATATCCGGGTGCCGAACCAAAAAGTCAGCTAAACGGGTAGACACACCGAGAATGGCTAACAATCTTCCCAGAACGACGGGATCGGCGGCCAGGGTGCTCGTCAATCTGGACACATTGGACTTTGGTGCGCAGGCAACCATCCGAGAAAGGGACGACAGCGCCAAGTCCGGGTCCGCAACTCCGGCTAAGGCGACAGATAGCTCAACGCCGGTAATCCCCTGTTGAGTAAGTGATTCGATCTCGGCGACAGCGATCAAGGCCGCCTCGGTATCGGTGATTCCGGCCTTGAGTAAGCCAACGCGCACCGAGGGCGCGCGCGACGAAGTGTGGGAGGGGTCTGCGGTCACACGTTGAACTTAGTGCCTAGCCTGTCAGCTCTACAGCGAAGGCAGGTATCGGTTGAGCTCCCACTGGGTCACCTGCTGACTGTATTCATTCCATTCTGCTTTTTTATTACGCAGGAAGAAATCAAAGACATGCTCGCCCAAAGTTTCGGCTACCAGCTCACTGTTCTCCATCGCAATAATGGCCTGATTCAAACTTCCCGGCAGTGGCTTCATGCCTAGGGCGTTGCGTTCCACCTCACTCAGCGCCCAGACGTTGTCTTCGGCTTCCGGCGGCAGTTCATAACCTTCTTCGATGCCTTTAAGGCCCGCAGCAAGTAACAGGGCAAATGCCAAATAAGGATTCGCGGCGCTGTCGAGGGCCCGGTATTCGATGCGCGCGCTATTTGCCTTATTGGGTTTGTAAATTGGGACCCGCAACAACGCCGAGCGATTGTGTCGACCCCAGCAGACCCACGCAGGTGCTTCGGCCCCACCGGCGATGCGCTTATAGGAGTTAACCCACTGATTTGTTACCGCGGTTATCTCGGGTGCATGTACGAGTAGTCCAGCAAGAAATGACCGAGCAACTTTGGAGAGTTGATGCGGTGCCCCCGGTTCATAGAAAGCATTAGTGTCGCCTTCAAACAGGGATAAGTGCGTGTGCATTCCGCTACCTGGATGTTGCATGAAGGGTTTCGGCATAAAGGAAGCAAAAATTCCTTGATCCAAAGCAACTTCTTTAATGGCCAACCGGAAAGTCATTAAATTGTCCGCGGTGGAGAGCGCATCCGCATAACGTAAGTCAATTTCCTGCTGACCCGGGCCGCCTTCATGGTGACTGAATTCAACCGAGATTCCCATGGCTTCCAGCATGGTGATTGCTTGGCGCCTGAAATCGTGCGCGAGTCCATTGGGTGCGTTGTCGAAATAGCCGTACCGATCAATGGGGACGGGTTCGCTGCCTAGCTCCGGTTCACCTTTAAAAAGGTAGAACTCAACTTCAGGGTGGGTATAAAAAGTGAAGCCCATGTCAGCCGCTTTCGTCAGTGCTCGCTTCAACACGTGACGCGGATCAGCAAATGAAGGTGAACCGTCCGGCATTTTGATGTCGCAGAACATGCGTGCAACACCGGGACCTTCTTCGCGCCACGGTAAAATACTGAATGTGCTCGCATCAGGTCGAGCCAACATATCTGATTCGTAGACCCGAGCGAAACCCTCAATCGCCGATCCATCAAAGCCAATGCCCTCGGTGAATGCCCCTTCCAGTTCAGCCGGGGCAATCGCGACGGATTTTAGCGCCCCGAGCACATCGGTAAACCACAACCGAATGAAGCGAATATCGCGCTCCTCAACCGTTCGCAATACGAATTCAGCTTGCTTCTCCACGACGCCCGCCTCACCTCAATGTAGAAAAAATTTGCTCCCGATGGGGAGAGCCTTTCACTTCGTGTCGCTATCGTCCTCTCCCTCGTGTTACGGGCAGGTTAATTACCTGCAGTAACCTCACCTCTATGACCCCCAAGACGATCCCAGCCTCGACGAAAAGTCAATTGAGCGTGGTCTTGGCTCAGGTAAACCCCACAGTTGGGGATATTCACTCCAACGCTCGCCTGATTCGCGACTCGGTAACCGCCGCGGTCGATGTCGCGCCCGTTGACCTGATTCTTTTTGGCGAAATGGTTCTGACCGGTTATCCCATTGAAGACTTGGCGCTTCGCAAGGATTTCCAAGAAGTATCGATGAAAGCGATGACCGATCTGGCTGCTGACTTGGCGTCTGAAGGAAACGGTGAAACGCACGTCATTGTCGGCTATCTCGCTGTCGGCGACTCGGGACCCACCAACAGCGCAGCTGTACTGCATCGTGGCAAAATCGTCGGGACTTACGCGAAACATTTTCTACCCAACTACGGCGTCTTTGACGAGGCGCGCTATTTCCATCAAGGAAATAAGCCTCTTGTTATTAGCGTCAAGGACCACACCATTGCGATCGCAATCTGTGAGGATCTTTGGCGAAGCGGCGGACCGGTCGAATGGGCACGCGAAGCCGGCGCCGATATCCTCGCGGTTCTCAATGCATCTCCCTACGAATCCGGGAAAGAAAATGTTCGGATTAATTTGTGTCGCAACAGGGCACAGGAGTCCGGGGCAACGATCCTTTACGCCAACATTGTTGGTGGACAAGACGAATTACTTTTTGATGGCGGCAGCATGGTGGTCTCACCCACCGGAGATGTCCAACTTCACGGCGCCCAAAACGTTGAACAACTACTTCACATCACCTTGCCATACGTTGGTGAACCAATCGAGTTCGCACCGTTTGTTGACCCGTTGGAAACGATTTATAACGCGTTGACGCTCTCCCTTCGTGACTACGTTGAAAAGAATGGTTTTGACACCGTAATTTTTGGCGCCAGCGGTGGGATCGATTCAGCGCTCGTCGGTGCAATCGCGGTGGATGCCTTAGGACCTGATCGGGTGTTCGCTTGCGCCATGCCCAGCGAGTACTCATCCGAGCATTCGATCGCAGACGCCTACTCCCTTGCTGAGCGAACCGGGCTCTCGATCCGTACGGTTCCTATTGCCCCGATGGTGAACGCATTCCTGGAACAACTTGGCGTAACCGGACTCGCGGAAGAAAACTTGCAGGCTCGTGTTCGCGGAACGACCCTCATGGCTCTATCCAATTCGGAAGGTCATCTTGTTTTAGCACCCGGAAATAAGAGTGAACTCGCAGTGGGCTACTCAACTATTTACGGTGATGCAGTTGGCGGGTTTGCTCCCATCAAAGATATTCCGAAAACATTGGTGTGGGCTCTCGCTAGATGGCGTAACGAGACGGCGATAACATCGGGAACAACGCCACCTATTCCGCCGAACAGTATTGAGAAGGAACCCAGCGCCGAATTACGGCCCGACCAACGCGACTCGGATTCACTACCAGAATACGAACTCCTTGACGCGATTCTTGAAATGTACGTTGATCAGGATGCATCAATTGCGGATCTGGAGGCGAAGGGTTTTGATTCTGACTTAATTCACCGGATAATTTCTCTCACCGATCGCGCCGAATACAAGCGCCGCCAGTACCCGCCCGGCACGAAGATCTCCAGTAAGTCCTTCGGACGGGATCGGCGCTTACCCATCACCAACCGCTGGAAGGGCTAGGCCAACCGTGGTAAGCCCATCACTGAGCGGAGGACATTTTCTGTTGTAGTTTCTGAGACCGGGTCGCACATTGACCACATGCCCAGGTACAGCATTGGTCCAATCAGGGTCGGCATTGCAACATCAATGTTGAGAGTGCGCGGAAATTCACCGTTCTCGATTCCTTGTTCAACAATCTCACGAATCCGCATTCGTCGAGGCAACAAAATTCGGTCGTAGACCAATTGCGCTAACTCAGGTTGTTCGTGACTGTGGGAAATTACGGCAAGCATGATTCGCCCGTGGCGTGAACCTTGAATCCCAGTTCTCGTGGCTTCCATGAGGTGGAGCAGGCGTTCGTAGGCGCTGCCCTGGTCAGGAATGACGGGACTCTCCTGTCGCATCTGCTCGACCGCGGCTCTGGTCATGTCAGCCTTGGTGGGAAAACGACGATACAAACTGGCTTTACTCACGCCAGCGCGTTGAGCAATACCTTCCATGGTGACCCGGCTCATTCCGTTCTCAGCGATCGTGTCAAGGACGGACTCCAAAATCACCAGGTCAACATCTTCACTGCGTGGTCGACCACGCGATTTAAGCACCGACATCCGTTAGCGTAAGGGGTCTGCCGGTTTGGAACCTGATTCAAGTTCTGCATTGGCCTCGGTTTCGTAGTTACTGAACTCGGCTTCAATGACGGCGTTAGTGTGCGCGTGAGCTGGATCAGGGACGTGGGTTGGCGGTTCACTCTTCATTTTTTGCGGCGGATCGATTTTGGGCAGACCAATAAGTACGATGAAGAAAGCGATCACGATCATGGCCGTTGAGATCATCGACGTGATGTGTGTTGCATTGAGGAATGCCTCAAATGCACCGGACTGCAACTGGGCAACCGTTGATGCCGGGATGCCGCTCTCTGCCGCTTGCTTCAGAACCGAAACCGTTCCAATAATCGACTCGGAGGCGATTACTTTGGCTTGCTCGGGAATTTCTGCTGGCAAATCACCCAGAAAGGGTTCAACATTGCTGGCATAACGAGTCGCAAGAATTGTCCCGATGACTGCGACGCCCAACGCGCCACCGACCTGCCGAACTGTGTTTTGCACTGCGGAACCGGCACCTGCTCGCGCCAGAGGGAGCACGTTTTGCATCACCGTCGAGGCGGGGGCAATCACATTACCCATGCCGAAACCAAAGATAAAGAATATGACGAGTACCAGCCACATTGGCGTGTCTATTTGAATAACGGACAGTGCACCAAGGGCAACAGCGACCGCCCCCAAGCCAACAGACATCACAACTTTGTATCCAAATTTTTCCACCATCGCTGCCGAGCGTGGAGCTGCAATTATTTGACCGACGGCGAAAGGCACGAAAGCTAAGCCTGCCGACAACGTGTCAAATCCCCGCAAGATCTGTAAGTAGAACGGCAATACAAAAGTAATTCCCGAAAGAGCAAAGAAGGCAAGTGAAACGGCGGTAAGACTGACCGCGTACCCACGGTTTTTAAACAGGGCCACGTCAAATGATGCATGGTCACTGCGCGACTCGATCCAGAGAAAAAGGGCGATGAGCGCGACCCCTGCGAATGCCGGAATTAACACCGATGGCGCCAACCAGTCACGAGTTTCAGATGCGTGAATAATGCCAAAGATGAGTAGGCCAAGCCCGGTAATCGAGAGCAGGAGCCCTGGAATGTCAAGCGCACGCGGGTCCGGGTTTTTCGTTTCTGGGACAACTTTGGCAATTGCGATGACTCCAACAATCACGATAGGAACGTTGATCAAAAAAATGGCACCCCAGACATTACCCACCAGAAATTGTGACCACGAGGGGTGCTGCAGCAGGATTCCGCCCAAAACGGGGCCTAGGGCCACGGCCGCACCCACGGCGCCAGCCCAGAAACCAATCGCCTTACCCCGCTCGTGTGGCGGGAAAACGACCGTGATGATTGCCAACGTCGTCGGTAACACAGCCGCGCCACCGACACCCATTAACGCCCGCATACCGATCAACATTGATGGACCGGTTGAGAAAGCGGCAGCCGCCGATGCCAGCGCAAACAGGCTCAGCCCGATAATGAGAACTTTTTTGCGACCGATCCGATCCCCGATGACGCCCCATGTAAAAAGCAATGCGGCGAAAACGAGGACATATGCGTCAACGGCCCACACCAGTTGGGACTGTGATGCTCCCAATTCACGTTGAATTGTTGGTAACGCAATATTAAGGATTGTGTTGTCCAGCACCACAACGAGCAGGCTGATGACCAGCACGGCCAAAATTGACCACCGTCTGGGATGCCCTTCGGGGCCGAATGCGCCATGAACGTCGCGGAACTCGCTGGCGTTAGTTTTAGTGGGACGACTCGTTGCCATAGTTTCTCCCGTACCTGGTGTGATGCCGCAAAGATGGAGAAGCCGAGGAATTTTCTTCCATTACGAAACGGTACCGTACCGTAATAGAAATTCGTCCTTGGAATAGGGCTGACATTTGTCCATCAACGTGGCATGATTTAAAGGTCAGAGAAAAATTCTCAACATGATCCGGGGACTCCTTGGGAGCCTCGAGATTGGAGAAGCAATATGTCAACCCATTCCACAGGTTCGCACCAGTCCGACCGGCGGATCACTCTCAACGACCTTGCTGCTTTAAGTGCTCGCGGCGAACGCTGGTCCATGATCACGGCCTACGACTACATGAGTGCGGGTATTTTTGAGGAAGCCGGTGCCCACGCTCTTCTCGTTGGAGACTCAGCCGCCATGGTCGTTTACGGCTACGACTCAACCATCCCGGTGACCGTTGACGAACTTATGCCGCTGGTACGAGCGGTTGTTCGTGGCTCCCGTAAACCGGTCGTCATCGCAGACCTCCCCTTCGGCAGCTACCAAGCCAGTATCGCCCAAGCCATGGAAACCTCAGCCGCATTTATGAAAGATGGCGGCGCCCAAGCCGTGAAACTCGAAGGCGGCGCTCCGATCCTGCCTCAAGTGGAAGCACTTTCCAGTGCCGGAATTCCGGTCATTGGACACCTGGGACTGACTCCCCAATCTGTTCACTCACTCGGTGGCTATCGAGTTCAAGGCAGAGGGGAGGCTGGCGAGATCCTGTTCCGCGATGCAAAAGCATTGGCATCCGCTGGCGCCAAAGCCATCGTTCTGGAAGCAATTCCAGCTGAATTGGCCGCTCGAGTTACCGACATGCTGGACATTCCAACCGTCGGCATCGGCGCAGGTAATGCAACAAATGCGCAAGTCATCGTCTGGCAGGATTTACTAGGAATCGGTGCCGGCGAACCACCTAAGTTTGTCCGCCAATACGCGCACCTACGCGCACCCATGCGAGCAGCGGTGGAACATTGGATCGCTGATGTTTCAAGTGGTGCATTTCCAGGGCCCGAAAACACGTACCAATAAAAACCTGGATACTAAATATCGGTTATTTGAACTCCAGCATGCCCCTTGTAGCGTCGGTTCATCGAAATTAAATTCGCGGTGAATGCTTCCACCTGCCCGGCATTTCGCAGCCGACCGGCGTAGACGCCCCGCATCTCGCCCAGAGTGTTTGCGAGTGCGCATACCAGATCGGTTGCTTCTCGGTCGTCACCTAAAACCAGAACATCGCCGTGGAGTTGCGGCCCATCGGTATCGAGCAATAACTTTGCTGAGATGTGATGAAAGGCAGCAACAACCTGCGCATCCGGTAAAATTAATTGGGCTTGCTGAGCCGCCGAACCGTCCTCTACGGCGAGTGAAAAGGCGCCCTGTTTGTCAAATCCCAACGGATTGACACAATCGATGACGACTTTGCCAGCGAGTTGATTTACTAATGATTCCAACAGTTCCTTGTGTCCATCCCAGGGTACGGCGACAATGATGACATCGCTAGCAAGTGCGGTGTCTGCATTTGTCATGCCCGTGACGCCGTGACCGATCTGCATAGCGATTTCAGTCGCCTTCTCGGACGTGCGAGAACCAATAATTACTGCAAGACCTGCTTGCGCGAACCGCGTTGCAAGCCCGCGTCCTTGTTCACCGGTACCACCAAGAACACCGATTACTTTCTGTGAAATGTCGATGGCAACTTCTTCTGCAATGGATGAATCATTTTGTGTCATGAAACTAATGTTGCCAGAGACTCGTTATGTGCGCGCATGCGCATCAAATCCATGTATTATTTTAACGACACGCCTGTGGCAAAGGACGCCGATATCTTTGTATTTTTGCGTTTGCTCTGTCACAGTTGAGTCTTACGTTCCCTGTAAATCGCAGGGATCACTCCACACGGGAGGCATCGTGGCGGTAGCAAAGAAAACTGTACGCAAGAAAGTTGTCAAAAAAGCAGCACCACGCAAGGCAGTAGCAAAGAAAGCAGCACCACGCAAGGCCGCTGCAAAGAAAGCAGCACCACGCAAGGCCGCTGCAAAGAAAGCAGCACCACGCAAGGCAGCACCACGCAAGGACGCTGCAAAGAAAGCAGCACCACGCAAGGCCGCACCACGCAAGGCCGCTGCAAAGAAAGCAGCACCACGCAAGGCAGCGGGTCGCAAGTAGTCTTCCTCAGAAGTTTTACTTCAAAAAGGGACCCGCATTTTGTGCGGGTCCCTTTTTTTACGACAAGTTGAAGACTTTTGAACGGATTTTAATCCTCATCTGCGTCAAATGCGGCATTGCGCTCTGCGGCAAGGTCAATCGCCGTATTTGCCTCGGCCTGGGTTGCATAGGGACCCAAACGTTCAGAGTTAGGGCAGCCGTCCTCTGGTTCTGACCTCATGTGCTCTAGGCAGTAATACCAACTCATGTCTCTCCCTGCTGAATTCTAATGGCTCATGCACTGACACAGATATGACGTTTCGAGGGGAAGCCTAACGCGCAATAGGCTACGGTCATGACTCTGCGCACGCGTGCACCACTCACACCAGGATTTTTAGGCCCACAGCGCACCGTTCCCGTCAATATCGTCCGCCCAGAGTATGTAGGTAAACGTGGACCAAGCCGATTTGATGGGCCGGAAGTACAAACCCAAGAGACGATTGAAGCAATGCGAATCGCGGGTAAAATTGCCGCGAATGCACTTGCCGAGGTTGGTAAAGGAGTCACCCCCGGAGTGACCACCGAGGAGCTTGACCGAATTGGCCACGAATATCTGTGCGACCATGGCGCCTACCCGTCAACCCTGGGGTATCGCGGATACCCCCGAAGTCTGTGCGCTTCACTCAACGAGGTGATCTGTCATGGAATTCCTGACTCAACCGTTCTCGAAGACGGTGATATTTGTAATATCGACATCACCGCGTTTATTGGTGGGGTCCATGGTGATACCAATGCCACTTTCCTGTGCGGGAATGTTGATGAAGATGCGCGGCTCTTGGTCGAACGGACCAAAGAGGCAACCATGCGGGCAATTGCTGCCGTGCAGCCAGGCCGACCGATCAATGTGATTGGTCGGGTCATTGAGAGTTACGCTAAAAGGTTTAATTACGGGGTGGTCCGGGATTTCACCGGACACGGGATTAGTACTTCATTTCACAGCGGACTCATTATTCCACACTTTGACAATCCCGACGCGGATCAGGAAATGCTGATCGGCATGACCTTCACCATTGAGCCGATGCTCACTTTGGGCACCATCGCTTTCGACATGTGGGAGGACGACTGGACCGCCACCACACAAGACAAAAGCTGGACGGCCCAATTTGAACATACTCTGGTTGTGCGCCAAGACGGTGCTGAAATACTCACCCTCGCCGACCCGATCCTCTAGACTTCTATGCAATGACTTTTACACTTTCTCTCGATGTCGGCGGCAGCGGGATCAAAGCTATGGTGCTTAACGAACACAGCGAGCCGGCCTCTGAGCGTTCCCGCGTTGAAACCCCCTACCCCTGCCCTCCGGAGCTGTTCGTAAAAACAATTCAGGAACTCATATCAGAACAGCCATCATTTGACCGGATCTCATTAGGGTTTCCGGCCATGGTTCGAGACGGGTGCACATTGCGAGTTGTTGCCTTCGCTCGGGCTGTAAAAGGTGGTCCTCGTGACCCTGCACTTTTTGCGCTGTGGGATGGATTTGCACTACAACAGAGGGTTGAAAAGTTATTCAACGTCCCAACCCTGCTGTTAAATGATGCAGATATGCAGGGGTGCGCTGTCGTCACTGGTGTTGGCATGGAGTTCGTCATGACTCTTGGTACCGGAGTAGGCACGGCCCTTTTTCACAACGGAATCATGCTCCCTCACATGGAACTGTCCCACGGTGAATTTGCCGGAACCAGCATTGATCGAGCAATCGGTGATGCCCGACGCAAAATACTCGGAAACAAGGATTGGCGGCCAATCGTCACACGTGCATTAGTTGATTTTGATGCCAAAATTTTTCCCGACAAAATATTTGTCGGCGGAGGTAATTCAAAATATTTGCGCGAAGAGGACCTCATTGCCAACTGCCAGATTGTCTCAAATTCCGCTGGACTTATCGGTGGGGTTCGCGCATGGGAGTTGGCGAAGTGACCCGGTGGCTCAGCGAAGATGAACAACTTTCGTGGCGGGCATGGCTTGACATGACCCGGTTACTACCAGAACAGTTCAACCGCGAACTCACCAAAAACCACGAACTCTCACTGCCTGATTTTGAAATTCTCATCCAACTATCCGAAGCACCAGACCGACGTTTACGGATGAGTGAACTCGCTGATTGTGCGCTTTCTTCCCGCAGTCGGCTCTCCCACGCGTGTGACCGACTTGAAAAAAATGGCTTTATCGCGCGGGAGCCCTGCGCAGATGATCGACGGGGCTATTGGGCGCTTCTGACCGACCAAGGCTGGGAGAAAATCGGTACCGCCGCAGCGGGTCACGTTGAAAGCGTTCGCTACCACCTGGTGGATCTTCTTTCTCCGACCGAATTCTCCGAACTTGGCCGGATCGCACGAAAGGTCTCCGAACACGTGCAAGCGGCCAGGCTCGACGCCAACAATTAGTCCGACGTGCAGATTGCTATGTCACGTCCACTGGTTTCCGGTGACCCATGCACGTTGATCCCCCTGCTAAATGTCTGCTGAGGCAGCACCGGCGTTAATACCCCTCTCGTTGGCCCTGCGGCGACAATTTTGTGATCCCGCATCAGAATCACGTGGGTGGCAAGTGGCGCGAAGTCGCAGTATTCTGGTCGGTCCCGATGAGGTCAAGATCTGAATCAGGTTCGTCAAAAAAATGAGAGGGCAGTCTTGAGCAATCACGTGGGAA
>Ga0105055_10002957_pt1 | contig 26091 bp, 28 predicted proteins | sample BON03_FD_78090 | JGI IMG/M metagenome (GOLD analysis project Ga0105055, IMG submission 78090) | Freshwater microbial communities from Lake Bonney liftoff mats and glacier meltwater in Antarctica - BON-03 | ecosystem: Environmental > Aquatic > Freshwater > Ice > Glacier meltwater | place: Lake...
AAAAGACAAGAAGAAAGACAAGTAGGCGTCTTGTCCACCTGCCTGCTCAAGCATGGCTTGCAAAAAATCCCGATGGCGTCCTTTTTTGGCTTGCATAGCGTCGGGTTGGTAGCCATCGCGACCGACGACAAGCGGCAAACGCCGGCGCGGCAGGGCAGCGTCTGGTTGCGTGTGAATCGCGCCCTCATAACAAACACCTCGGGGCAGCAACCGAGTGATCCAGTCAATGCTGGGCTGTGTGCTGGCCGCGCAAGAAAAGGCAGCTTGAATTTGAACAACGCCCAGCCCGCGAACCTGGCAGATCGAGTCCCGCAGCGATGCCCCGCCCGACTCGATCCATTCATCGCCATCCAGGATCAGATTCCAGTCGGCGTCTGCCAGCACAAGGGCTCTGTTTCTGGCGCTGCCAAGCTGCCAGGCCATGCCAGGCCATGGCATGTGGTGCACCTCGGCCCCGCAGGCCCGCGCCAAAGCCACCGTGCTGTCTTTGGAGCCGGTATCGAGCACATGGATGCGATCCACATAGAGCGCAGCACTGTGCAGACAGCCCTAAATGCCGCGGGCCTCGTCCCAGACGATCACGACCCAGGAAAATGCGACGCTTGCAACATGCGTTGCTGTGGCAGGGCTCACCGACTGCAGCACGCTTAAAAACCCAAACTCGCCAGCAGATCGTCCACCTGCGCCTGATCGGTCACCACATCCAGCTGGCCCTCAGACTTGACCACCGGGCCTTGCAGGCCTTGCGGTGTCGGCACCTGCTCCTGCGCCGGCTTTCCAGCCGGCGCGGACTCCAGCAGCAAGGCCAGCAGCTGCTCTTCGATGGTGGCGGCGACCTGCACCACGCGCGCCACGACCTGGCCGGTGAGGTCGTGAAAATCTTGTGCCAGCATGATCTCGGTCAGCCGTTCGTCGTTGCGTTTGCTGGCCTGTGCAATTGCCTGCGCTGCCTGGCGCAGCTCGGGCATGGCCACACTGAGCCCAGGCAGGCGGGCGATGGCGGCGTCGAGTTCATTCGCCCGGCGCGTCATGTCGGCCTGGTCGGCCTTGGCTTCGTCCACCAAATTGAGCACCTTCTCGGCTGCCTCGCCGGTGAGGCGTGCGATGTAGTGCAGGCGGCTGCGTGCGTCGGGCAGTTCTTGCACCGCGCCCTGCAGGTTGGGTGTGTAACCCAGCTCGTTGAGGGTGTCGTGCAGCTGGCGGGTGATGCCGCCGAGCTTTTGGAAGATGTCGCCGCTCGGCGGGAGGCTGGTGTCGTGTGGGTTCATGCGGCAAGCCCCGTCACAGGCCAAGTTTTTTGAAAATGTTGGCCAGCTTGTCTTCGAGCGTGGCCTTGGTGAACGGCTTGACGATGTAACCCGCTGCCCCCCCTTTTGCCGCCATCACAATATCTTCCTTGCGCGCCTCAGCCGTCACCATCAACACCGGCAGGTGCCTGAGGTCGTTGTCTTTCTTGATCTCGTTTAGCAGCTCAAAGCCGTTCATATTGGGCATGTTGATGTCGCTCACCACAAAGTTGAAGTTGCCGCTGCGCAGCTTGCTGAGCGCCACCGCACCGTCTTCGGCCTCGTCGGCGTCGGCGTGGCCGATTTCCTTGAGCAGGTTGCGCACGATGCGGCGCATGGTGGAGAAGTCGTCAACGATCAGAAATTTCATCGGTGTGGCCATGGCTGCCTCCAGCGGCGGGTGAATAACAGGAGAGGACGAAAAGCTCGGTCGCAGCGGGTTCACCGGTCGACCGTTGTCACAGGTTTCGGCAGATTGGGCGCAATCTGAAGCGCGCCAGGCGCAATTCGCTGCACCCCTGGCGTCAGGGCGCCGGGCACCAAAAGCGAAGGCGCCTGAGCGGCGGGTACGGGGGGCGCAACAGGCTTGGCCGTGGGTGCGGCCGCGGGCAAGGTGGCGGTCATGGCAGACGCTGTATCACCCGCATCGGGGGCGTTGGCTGCACCGACAACAGACCGGTTGGGCATGCGGCTGGGTTGGGTCGGTTGCAACAGAGCCTGGCTGGCTGTCGGCAGCAGCCTGTCCTCGGCCTCCTTGGTCAGCACCACGATGCTGATGCGCCGATTGGCCGGGTCGGTGGGCGCCTGGGGGTTGCGCAGCCGGCTCGACGCCAGGCCCTCCACCCGCAGCAGCTTGTCGTCTGGCAGGCCGCCGGCCACCAGATCGCGCCGCGAGGCGTTGGCGCGGTCGGCTGACAGCTCCCAGTTGCTGTAGCCACGGTAGCCGCTGCCGTAAGGCTTGGCGTCTGTGTGACCCGCCAGCGCGATGCGGTTTTCGACATCGCCCAGCGCCGCGCCGATGGCGCGCAGAATTTCGCGCATGTAGGGCTTCACCAGCGCACTGCCGGTGTCGAACATCGGGCGGTTTTGCTCGTCCACGATCTGGATGTGCAGCCCGTCGGTGGTCTTTTCGAGCTCAATCTGCGATGCGTATTCAGCGAGATTCGGGTTGTTCATGATCGCGCTGGCGATTTTTTGCTGCAACACATCGATGCGCACCTCGTCGCGCCGTGCCTCGGCGGACCGCGCCATCTGCGCGCCCATCATCTTGACCGCACGCTCGGCATCGCCTCCGTCCACCTGCCCAATCGAGGCGCTCAGATCACGCCCACCACCTGGCAGGATGCTGTTGCTGTTGCCGCTGCCGCTGCCCCCCATCAGCGACACCTTCACCGGCGTATTGAAGTAGCTCGCAATGCCTTTCAGCTCGCCCTCGGCGGTGGAACCCAGCAGCCACATCAACAGGAAAAACGCCATCATGGCGGTGACGAAGTCGGCGTAGGCGATCTTCCAAGCACCGCCGTGCGCCGAATGCCCACTCTTCTTGATGCGCTTGATGATGATCGGCTGAAGCTTTTTATCGGCCACAGGATGCCCCCCCCTGCGCCGCCTGCGGCGTCACCCCCCCAGCGGGGCGGCACTGGCGGCCTGGCAAAGCCAGTTCCGCGGTGCCCTGGGTTTTAGACACAGCGCTCCGGCCAAGCGCATGCAATGCAACGCAACGAAGCAACGCCACCCGGCGCGAGCGGTATTTTTTCAGGGCACCCGTGGAACTGGCTCTGCCAGGCCACTGGGTGCGCTCCCCCTCGCGAAGGAGAGGGGGGGCTGAGGGCTGCGGCTCCAAGCCTGCCTGCGCAGGCTTGGACAGCCCGAAGAGCCGTTGGCTCTGACAACGGCGCGGCCTGCAAGGCACGCGAAGCGGCTCGGGGGGGTGCTCCAGTCTCATCACCGCTTGCCTTTCACATGGCCTTCCAGCTCGACGAAGGTCGGTCGCTCGGTGGAGAACAGCACCTTGCGGCCAAACTCGATGGCGGTGGCAGGGGAATAGCCCTGCATGCTGGCCAGCAGCGTGGTCTTGATGCACAGCAGCTCCTTGCTGCCCTCTTCCATCTTCTGCTCCATCACACCGGCCAGCGGCTCGACCATGGCGTAGGCCAGAAAAATACCGAGAAAGGTGCCGACCAGGGCCGAGCCGATCATGGCGCCGAGCACCGCCGGTGGCTGTCCCACCGAGCCCATGGTTTTGATCACACCCAGCACCGCTGCCACGATGCCAAACGCGGGCAAGCCGCCGGCCAGTCGGGCGATGGCTGCCACCGGCGCATGGGCCTCCTGGTGGTGGGTCTCGATCTCGGCATCCATCAGCGACTCGATCTCGTGGGAGTTCAGGTTGCCCGAGACCATCATGCGCAGGTAGTCGGTGATGAACTCCACCACATGGTGATCAGAGGCGATGGCGGGGTACTTCTGGAACACAGCCGACTGCTCGGGGTTGTCCACGTCTTGCTCGATTGCCATCAGGCCTTCCTTGCGCGCCTTTTGGAAAATGTCGAACAGCAGCGCCAGCAGCTCCATGTAGCGCGCCTTGGTGAACCTGGAGCCCTTGAAGGCGGCCGGCACAGCGGCGATGGTGGCCTTGAGCACCTTGGGCTGGTTGTTCACCACGAAAGCACCCAGCGCACCGCCGCCGATGATCATCATCTCGATCGGCAAGGCCTTGAGAATGACCATCATGTTGCCGCCCGCAATCATGTAACCGCCAAAAATGCAGCCCAGCGCAACCACGTAACCGATGATGACAAACATGTTCCAGGCCTTGCCGATGTGGGAAGTGAGAGCAAGCGCGACAGGCGGTCGCTGCCCTGCTTTTTGTATCGGTCAACTGTAGGCAGGCTTCGGCCACCCCATCAACGCGAAAAGGGCCCACATCGGGGCTCTTTTCAAAGTTTGGATCAACGCGGGGCGTGTACAGGTGGTGGCTGGTATTTACAGAAAGCTGCGTGAGAGAACGCCAACCCAGGGCACAGCGGAACTGGCTTTGCCAGGCCGCCAGTGCCGCCCCCTTGAGGGGGTCGCGCGCAGCGCGGCGGGGGTGGGCAAATTCAGTGCAGGCGCAGGCCCCCCGCCGCGCTGCCCTTGCCAGCGCGCGCTGGCGGCTCGCACAGACCACAGACAAACTGGCGTGCGTTTTCATACGGCTCGGTTACAAAACTGCCACCACAGCAGGAGCACTTGGTCAGCGTGAGCATGCCGTTGTCGACAAACTTCACCAGCCGCCAGGCGCGCGTGACCGAGAGCAAAGGCTCGATCGCGCTGGCTGACATCTGCTCGATGTAAAGGCGAAACGCCTTGATCACCGTGTCGATTTCCTCCAGCTCGCTGGTCTTGGACAGGTACTCGTGGATGTTCAGAAACAGCGAGGCGTGGATGTTGGGCTGCCAGGTCAGAAACCAGTCGGTCGAAAAAGGCAACTGTCCCTTGGACGGGCTCTTGCCCGCCACCTCCTTGTACAACCGCAGCAGCCGCTCATAGGACAGGCTGGTCTCGTACTCCAGCACCTGCAGCCGTGCGCCCAGCTGGATCAGGGAAATGGCGCGCGCAATGTCTCGCGATTCGTTGAGGATACTTTTTTGGGTGGCCACGAAGAACTCCAGAAAAACGGTCTGCTGATTCGAAAAATTGGGTCACAGGCCCCGGCTCTGACCCCGACTTTTCCCCGTAGAAAAAGAGGCAGCTCCGGCGTGCAATGTCTGAATCCAGGGCGCTGTGGAACCGGTTTGCCGCGCCGCCAGCACCGCCCCCTGGGGTGACGCTGGCGGTTGGCGCGGCGGCCTTAATGACCCACTGTCAACGACTCTGCATACTTTCCAGCCATCAGAATGCTGGCGTGCAGCTGCGTGGTGGTGGCGTTTTCCACCTTCCTCACCTTGTGGCTGGTCAGCAGGTTCCACACCAGATCGTCGTCCACCCGAAAGCGGCACAGCAGCATGCTGCTCGACGCTATCTTCAGAAGCTGCGCGGTGGAAAGCATGCCCAGCAAATCGGCGGCCTCTTCGCTCACACCCAGCTGAAACAGCGCCGCAGCGCGGTCCTTGCGGATCAGGTTTTGCGCGAGCATCAGGTAGGTCAAATTGGCTTCGCGGATTTCGGCCAAAAGGTGTTCGCTGTCCATGGGGTGCTCCTTGAAAGGTGGGTCGACACGGTGAGCGAATTGCTTGCGTTTGCCGACCTGTTGTGAACAATTGTGTCGAGTCGAAACAAAACTTGAATCGGGAAATGGCTGTTCGGTCTGTCAGGTGCGCAGCCCAGCCGTGTCAGGTTTTTTCCTACAACCTTTTCATGCGTTTGGGCCCTGCCTGTGCCAAGGCCCACCCGGGCGGCCCGGCCGCAGTTTTTGGCCCTGCCCGCAGGGGAAAAATGCGGGTGTGCTGGCTTTTTGCAGGCGCAGATCGACAGGCTCGGCCCGAGCGGGATCGGCGCGTGCAGCTGGGTACACACCACTGCGCGCGCCTGGCGCAGAACAGCGCCTGACAAGCAGCGCTTTTTTCCCCCTCACGCAACACAGGGGGCTAAAGAATCGCTGTTGGGCACCGAAACAACTCTCAACGAACTTCTAAAAGGGTTCGTCGTTCGGCCAAGCGAAGCGGCAAGGGGTGAATCGGTTTCCAACGACCGAGCCCTCTGGTAGCAGTTGCTCGGGTCATGGCGGCCAGCCCCCTGGGCTGGCGTTGAGATTGGCGGCAATGCCGGATTACTTTTTGTCCATGTTTTAGGAGCTAGTTATGACGACGATCAACACCAACGTGCAGTCCCTGAACGCACAGCGCAACCTGGCGGCTTCGCAAAGTTCCCTGTCCACCTCCATGCAGCGCCTGTCTTCTGGCCTGCGGATCAACAGCGCAAAAGACGACGCTGCTGGCCTGGCCATCTCGGAGCGCATGAGCGCCCAGGTGAGGGGCCTTAACGTGGCGGCTCGCAACGCCAACGACGGCATTTCACTGGCACAGACCGCTGAGGGCTCGCTGGGCAAGGTGGGTGACATGGTCCAGCGCATCCGGGAACTCGCTGTGCAATCGGCCAACGCCACCAACACCGCCACCGACCGGGCTTCGCTGCAGTCGGAGGTTGCTGAATTGACGGCTGAGATCCAGCGCGTCGCCACACAGACCAGCTTTAACAACACCAAACTGCTCGACGGCTCGTTCACCAGCCAAAACTTCCAGGTCGGCGCCAATGTGGGCGAAGTCATCTCCCTCACCAGCTTAGCCAACGTGCAGCTGGCGTCGCTGGGTCAACTGCAAGCCAACGACACGTACACGCAGACTTTAAGCAATGCAACTGCCACTGTATTCGCCAATGCTATGTCGATGTCCATCAACGGTGTCACGGTCTCTAGCAGCGGTGCCGCAGACGCCCCATCAGCCGCTACTGCCTTCAAGGCAGCATTCGACGCAGCCAAACTGGTGAATACCAACAATGCCACCTTAAATACAGGCCTGGCCAACGTCACCATGACAGCCGCTGGTGCCATCACTTCGACCGACCAAAACCTGACGCTCTCCGCTTTCACCAATATCTCGGGCCCGACCGCTGGTACGACCGCAGGTACAGTCTCTACGGGCGCGACCACAGACGGGATTGTTGGACTGAACATCAGCACCACCGAAGGCGCCACCAAGGCCATCACAGCGATGGATACGGCCTTGTCAGCAATCAACACCGCCCGTGGCACCATGGGTACGATCCAAAGCCGGTTTGAGAACGCGATTTCAAACATCAACGTGACGTCCGAAAACCTCTCCGCTGCCCGCGGCCGCATTGTGGACGCCGACTTCGCCAAGGAAACTTCCAACCTGTCGCGCGCCCAGATCCTGCAGCAGGCTGGTACCGCGATGGTGGCACAGGCCAACCAGCTGCCGCAGGGCGTGCTGAGCCTGCTGCGTTAATCAGCAAGCGCGAAAGCAGAAGTCCGCAAGCGCTTCGCCCACTTGGGTGAGGCCGCCCCAGCCGGTGGCGGTGGCGATCAGCCACCCCGCCGCCCAGGGCTTTGCGGGATGCACAGACCGCATGCCTCCTGCGTGCGGTGCGTCCATTCCGGGAAGGAACACCACCCATGGCCACCATCTCATCGCCTGGCCTGGCCAGCGGCATCGACATCAAAGGCATCGTGTCGCAACTGGTCGCGCTGGACCGTGCGCCACTGCAGCCGCTGCAAAGAACCGCCAGCTCACTGAAAAGCGAGCTCTCGATTTATGGCAGTCTGAAATCCATGGTGTCCACCCTGGGCGATGCGGCGGCCAAGCTCTCCACCAGCAGCGGCTGGAGCGGGGTGAAGGCCAGTTCCTCAAACGCCACCGCAGTCGGTGCCGCGGCTGCCGCTGGGGCCAGCGCCACCAGCCTCTCAATCGAAGTTAAACAGCTGGCCAGGGCGCAGTCCGCCGCATCTGGCGTGATCCCCACCGGCAGTGGTGTGGGCGGCGGTACGCTGAGCATCCAGGTGGGTTCCGGCGCGCCAGTGGACCTGGTGATCGAAGCCGGCAGCGACACCCTGACCGATGTGGCGCGGCAAATCAACGAGGCCAAGGCAGGCGTTTCCGCTACCGTGCTGCGAGACGCCAGCGGCGAGCGCCTGCTCATGCGCTCCACCGAAACGGGCACCACCAACAGCTTCACCGTGGGCGTCAGCGGCGCCAGCCCGGGTGGCCTGGATCGCCTGGCTTTCGGGCCCAGCGTGACCGGCGGCGCGACGCAAACGCAAGCCGCTCAAGATGCGATGGCCACCATCAACAACGTGACCATCACATCCAGCAGCAACACATTGAGCGATACGGTGGAGGGGATCACCCTCACGCTGTCGCAGGTGACCACCGCAGCGGTGGAGATCGAGGTCAAGGCCGACCAAGATGCCATGCGTAAAAACGTGCAAAGTTTTGTAGACGAATACAACGCGCTCAACAACCTGCTCACCGAGTCCACCAAGTACAACGCCGAGAGCAAAACCGCCGGATCGTTGCAGGGCGACAGCACAGCGAGAGGCCTGCAAAACGCGCTGCGCGCGATGATGCGCTCTGTCACCGCGAGCAGCCCGTTTTCGCGTCTGCTCGATGTGGGCATTGAAGCGCAGCAAGGTGGCAAGCTGGAGATCAAGGCCGACAAGCTCGATGCCGCGCTCGGCAACATGGACGGCCTGCGATCCCTGTTCATCACCACCAGCACCGACCCTACCGCCCAGGGCTTTGGCCTGAAGATCAAGGCGTTTGCCGACGGCCTGCTCAGCGCCACCGGCTCACTGAGCGCCAAGACCGAGTCGCTACAAGGCGCAATCAAGCGCAACACCACCGAGCAAGAGAAAGTGATCGACCGGGCCTCGCGCGCCGAAACCCGCTATCTCGCGCAATACAACGCCATGGACGCGGCGGTGGGCCGCCTAAGCGGGCTCAACGCCTTCGTCACGCAGCAGATCACGCTGTGGAACCGAAACACCGGCTAACTGTTTTCTTAACGCCGTCTCTGGCGCCCAGTCGCGCGCAGAACAAGAGCTGCCCGACCGGGTTTTTTGTTTTGAGACCGTTCACCCGCAGCCCGTGAAACACCACGAGCTTGTGCCTTCAAATCCCCACCCCTATGACTACAGTCCAGCCGCCAGATGCCGATACAAAAAGGCATCAGACACAAGGAGCCGAAGCCATGTTTACCTCTGCCAATTCTCGCGCTGCCGCTGCCTACAAGCGGGTGGCCGCTGACACCAACATCCAGGGCGCCAGCCCCCACCAGCTGGTGAGCCTGCTGTTTGACGCGCTGCTGCAATCGCTGGCGCGCGCACGCAGTGCGCTGAGCGCGGGCGATGTGGCGGCCAAGGGCGTCGCCATTGGCAAGGCGGTGCGCATCCTGGAAGAGGGCCTGAAGGCTGGCTTGAACATGGGTCAGGGCGGCGAGTTGGCGCGCAACCTGCGCGGCATCTACGACTACAGCATCGTGCGCCTGACCCAAGCCAACCTGCGAAACGACGCCGCCGCGCTGAGCGAGGTGAGTGCGCTGATCGAGCCAGTGGCCGATTCCTGGAAGCAAATCCGAAACAGCGAGGCCCCCGCTGCCCAGTCAACCACCGCAGACCTGGCGAGGGCATAACCATGGAGCAATACAGCTTGCTGGACTTCTACAAAGCCATCGAAAGCGCAAGCCAGCAGATGCTGTGTGCCGCACAAAAAGAAAACTGGGACCAGGTGGTGCGCCTGGAAAGCACCTGCGCGGTGCTGATCGCGCAGCTGCGCGGCAAGGCCCGTACCAACAAGCTCAGTGCTGAGGAACGCCGCGAAAAGCTGAGCATCATGCAGCGCATCTTGCGAGCAGACGCCGAAATCCGCCTGCTGGCCGAACCCTGGCTGAGCGACATTGAGCTGCTGATGGGCAACCGCAGCTTGGTTCATTAGATCCCCCCGCGCCGGCTTCGCCGTCACCCCCCAGGGGGCAACGCTGGTCGTCCGGCAAAGCCGGTCCGACGGCGTTCTGAGATCGAGCGGCCTGCGGACCACTCGAAGCACGCCCTTGGCGCGCGCGACAGCCCACCTGCCTTCTTGGCTAGATTGATGGTCGGGGACTGACTGCCAACGTGGTGCGGCAGAAAATGTGCGCGCCTTTGGCGCGCTTCGAGCGGTCCGCAGGCCGCTCGATCCCAGGGCACCGCGGAACCGGCTTTGCCGGGCCGCCAGTGCCGCCCCCTGGGGGGTGACGCCGCCAGGCGGCGCGGGGTCAATCTCTACGGGGGGGTCAAACACTCATGTTCATGATGTCGGTGTAGGCCTGCACCATGCGGTTGCGCACATGCAGCGTGGCCTGAAAGCCAATCTGGGCTTTTTGCATGGCCAGCATGGTTTCTTCCAGGCTCACCTTGGGGTTGCCGAGCTGCACCTGGGTTTGCAGTTGCGAGGCTTCGTTTTGCGCCTGGCTGACCGCTTTCAAGGCGGTTTTGAAGTTGGTGGCAAAGCCCGCTTCCGCGCCACCCGCTGCGCTGGGACGTTTTGCTGCGACAGCGCCAAGGCCGCCCAGCGCCTGGCTGGTGAGGGGGGAAATGCGATGGTCCATGCTGGATTCCTGCCGTAAAGGAACTTGAAGCCCGATGCTAGGGGCCAAGGCGTCAATGGGCGGCGGGAATAAGCAGCCAAAGGCCGCCCTTTTCGGCCCTATGCGTGGGGCAATGGGCTCAAATAATTGGGTCGAAGCGGGCACACCAAACCCGCCAGAAAACCGACTTCAAGTACCCAACGCACGTCCACAGTCCCATGAGCACCACCAACCTCGCCGACCTGTCGCGTCAGCCAGTCGCCAGCCGCAGCGCGCTGGGCGCTGGCCTGGCCCGCATGGACGCCGGGCAAAAATTCAAGCTTGGCCTGGGTGCGCTGGCGCTGCTCACGGTGGCGCTGGCGCTGTTTTTCATGGGGCGCCAAGCTGACTGGCGCGTGCTCTACACCAACCTGGGCGATAAAGACGGTGGCGCGGTGGTGGCGCAGCTGTCGCAGATGAACATTCCGTACCAGTACAGCGAGGGCGGTGGCGCGATCATGGTGCCAGCCGACAAGGTACACGACACGCGCCTGCGCCTGGCCTCACAAGGCCTGCCCAAAGGCACTATCAACGGCTTTGAGTTGATGGAATCAAACCGCTTTGGCATGACCCAGTTTCAAGAGCGCCTGACCTTTCAGCGCGGCCTGGAGGGCGAGCTGACCCGCTCAATTCAGTCGCTCTCGTCGGTACACACAGCGCGGGTGCACATGGCGCTGCCCAACCAAAATGGTTTTTTTCGCGAGCAACAAAAACCCTCGGCATCGGTGCTGCTCACGCTGCATCCGGGGCGCATGCTGGACCGGGCGCAGGTGGCTGGCATCGTGCACCTGGTGGCGGCCAGCGTGCCCGAAATGAACCCCAAGGCGGTGAGCATCGTGGACGATGCAGGCAACCTGCTCTCCAACCCGTCCGGCGGCGCCTCCCAGGGCGCCGATGTGCAAAAGTTGCAATATGTTCAGCAGCTTGAGCAAAGCTACACCCGCCGCATCCTGGACATGCTGGAGCCACTGGTGGGCGTGGGCAATGTGAAGGCGCAGGTCAACGCCGATGTCGACTTCTCCCAGGTTGAATCCACCTCCGAGCAGCACCGCCCGAACCAGACGCCCGAGAGCGGCGCGGTGCGCAGCCAGCAGCTTGTTCAGGACGGCAGCGAGGGCCTCGCGCAGGCCGCCGGCGTGCCCGGCGCCACCACCAACCAGCCGCCAGACCCTGGCGCTGCGCCCGTCAACGGCGCCGCCGCACCGCTGGGCGTGGCCGGCAACGGCGCGGCTGGCGGCGGTGCGCGGCGCGAGTCGGTGATCAACTACGAGGTGGACAAAACGGTGAAGGTGGTGCGCGAGGCCAGTGGCACGGTGCGCCGCCTGAGCACCGCGGTGGTGATCAACCACCGCATCAGCATCGACCGCACCGGCAAAGAAACCTCGCTGCCCATTCCGCAGCCCCAGATCGACCAGATGACCGCGCTGGTGCGCGAGACCATCGGCTTCAACCAGGAACGCGGCGACTCGGTCAACGTGGTGAACGCAGCCTTCAACGTGACCGCGTTGCCCGAGATCGAAATCCTGGCCTGGTGGCAGCAGCCGGACAACCAGGCACTGGCCCGCAGCATGGCATGGCCACTGGCCATGGTGGGGCTGGGCGTGCTGGTGCTGCTGGGTCTGGTGCGCCCTGGCATGAAGCTGCTCCAGGCGCCACCGGGCACGCTGATGCCGATCAACAGCAGGCAGCCTCAGCTCAGCGCGCTGCTCAACGACACAACGGAGCGCCCAGGCCTGCCGATGGAAGAGAACAGCCCGCCACCGTCATGGGAGGCGCGACCAGAGGATTTGAAGCGCCTGGACGATGCCAGGCGCCTGGCCAAGGAGAACCCAATGGCGGTGGCCAACATCGTCAAGGGCTGGGTCAATGGCGAGGCCGGCGATATGAAGGCCTGAGCAACTTTTGCCCGCGCCGCGCTGACCACGGCCAGCACCGTGTGTGGGGTTCACCGGTTGCTTTTGCGCCGGTCGGTTTCAACAAACAACCCCGCCCTTAAGTTTGCAAAACAGGAAACACCATGGACGACTTGGGAGTCGAAGACGCCGCCATCTTTCTGATGTCGCTCGGCGAGGAGGAAGCGGCCGAGGTGTTCAAGCACTTTTCGCCCAAGGAGGTGGAGCGGCTGAGCGAGGCGATTGCAGGCGCTGGGTCCATGGAGCGCAATCGGGTCGACGGCGTGATCCAAAAGTTCACCAAGGTCGCGGCCTCGAAAAGCCTGCTGGTTTTTGACACCAATGACTACGTGCGCCGGGTGCTCAAGCGCGCACTGGGCGAGGACAAGGCGGCTTTGCTGCTTGACCGGATCTTGCAAGAAAACGAGATCAGCGGCATCGAAAGCCTGAAATGGATGGACCCACTCTCGCTGTCAGAGCTGCTGCAAAACGAACATCCTCAGATCACGGCGGCGATTTTGGTGCACCTCGATGCTGAGCAGGTGGCGAGGATTCTGAAAAATCTCACCCCACGCACACGCAACGAGGTCATCCTGCGCATCGCCACGCTGGAAGGCATTCAGCCCACCGCGCTGAGAGACCTCAACGACGTGCTGTTCAAGGTGCTCGCGGGCGGCGACAAGGTCCGCAAAACCTCGCTCGGCGGCATCAAGGCTGCCGCCGAGATCATCAACATGATGGGCACGCAGATTGAGACCACCATGATCGAAGCGATCCGCGAGCACGACATCGACCTGGCGCAGAAGATCGTGGACAAGATGTTTACTTTCGACGACCTGACCAAGCTCGACGGCAAGTCGATGCAGCAGGTGCTCAAGGAGGTCACCACCGATTCGCTGGTGATCGCGCTCAAGGGCGCCACCGCCGACCTGCGCGAGCTGGTGCTGTCCAACATGTCGACCCGCGCCGCAGAGGGCCTGCGTGACGACTTGGAATCGCGCGGCCCAGTGCGGCTGTTCGAGGTAGAAGTACAGCAAAAAGAAATTTTGAAGGTGGTGCGCCGCCTGTCGGAAGAGGGCACCATCGTGATCGGCGGCGGAGGCGACGATGACCGATTCGTATAAACAACCGTCCAAGCCCACGGCCAAAACCTCGGCCTATTCCCGCTTCATCCCGCGAGAGGAAATCGACGCAGTAGCGAGCTGGCGGTTTTCCTCGATGGACGGCAACCTCGGGCCGCACCCAGACAGCGATCGCGACGAGGCTGGCAGTGCCAAGGGTGGCAGTCGGCAGGCCGAGCGTGAGCAGGGCTGGGCCGATGGCTTTGCCCGGGGCCGCGAACAGGGCGAGCAGGAAGCCCGCGCGGCGCTGGCCGCCCCCATGCAGCAGGCGCAGGCAGAAAGCGCATCGCGCATGGGCGCGCTGCTGCACAGCGTGACCGACCAGCTGCTGGCAAGCGAACAAAGCATTTCGCGCCAGCTGCTGGAGCTGGCCTGCGACATCGCGCGCCAGGTGGTGCGCCAAGAGCTCACCGTCAACACCCGCCAGCTGCGCACCGTGATCGGTGAGGCGCTGGAAATGATCGTCGACGATGGCCTGCCCGCCACCGTGCGCATGCACCCCGACGACCTGCTGCTGATGAAAGCCCCGCTGCTCGCAACCCTGGGCGAGAACGCACCCGAGTTTGTGGCCGACCCCACCATCACCCCCGGCGGCTGCCTGATCCACACACCCAGCATGGCGGTGGACGCCACGGTGGAAAAACGCTGGGCCCGCGCGGTGGGCAACCTGGGCCTGAGCGTGGACTGGGAATCTCCCGGCTCCGCCGCAAGATCCGACACGGCGCAAGACAGCGATGCGTGACGCCCCGCCACGCTGGGACCGGTTCATGAGCGACACGCGCGCTTGCGCCGACGCCCCCAATCCGCTGGAGATGCGCGGCACGCTGACCCGCCTGACCGGCCTGGTGCTGGAGGCGGTGGGGCTGCGGGTGCCGGTTGGCTCACAGTGTTTGATTGCCAACGGCAGCAAGCCGCCGGTATTGGCCGAGGTGGTGGGCTTCGCCGACGACCGGGCTTTTTTGATGCCCGCTGGCGACACCCACGGCCTGGCCAGTGGCGCCCGCGTGACGCCGCTGCCACCCTACCGCACCATCCCGCGCGTGGGCCAGGTGAACAAGCCACCCTCACCACACGACCGCGGCATGCTGCGCCTGCCGCTGGGTGGCGGCCTGCTGGGCCGGGTGGTCGGTCCGCAAGGCCAGCCCCTGGACCACATGGGCCCCATCACGCAGGTGGAGGTGCAGGCGCTGGACCGCTCCCCGCTGAACGCGATGGACCGCGACCCGGTGCGCGAGACGCTGGACACCGGTGTGCGCGCGATCAACGCGCTGCTCACCGTGGGCCGAGGCCAGCGCATTGGCCTGTTTGCAGGCTCTGGCGTGGGCAAAAGTGTGCTGCTTGGCATGATGGCGCGCTACACCCAGGCCGACGTGATCGTGGTCGGCCTGATCGGCGAGCGCGGCCGCGAGGTGAAAGAGTTCATCGAGGACATCCTGGGCGTGGAGGGCCGCCGGCGCTCGGTTGTGGTGGCGGCACCGGCCGACGCGCCGCCGCTGCTGCGCATGCAGGGCGCCAGCTACGCCACCGCGATCGCCGAGCACTTCCGCGACAACGGCCAGCATGTGTTGCTGCTGATGGACTCGCTCTCGCGCTACGCGATGGCACAGCGCGAAATAGCACTGGCCATCGGCGAGCCGCCAGCCACCAAGGGCTACCCGCCAAGCTGCTTCGCCAAGCTGCCGCAGTTGGTGGAGCGCAGCGGCAACGGCCTGAACGGCGTCGGCTCGATCACCGCGATCTACACCGTGCTCACCGAAGGGGACGATCAGCAAGACCCGATTGCAGACGCAGCGCGCGCCATTCTGGACGGCCACATTGTGCTGTCGCGCGCGCTGGCCGAGTCGGGCCATTTTCCGGCCATTGATGTCGAGGCCTCGGCCTCGCGCGTGATGCACAACGTGGCCACCCCGGCTCACCTGGAGCTGGCGCGCACATTTCGCAGCCTCTACTCGCTCTACATGAGAAGCCGCGACCTGATTCAGCTCGGCGCCTACGTGACCGGAAGCGACCCGCAGACCGACCGCGCTGTTGTGCTGTACCCCGAGCTGCAGCGCTTCCTGGTTCAGGACATGTTTGATGCAGCCACCCTGCCCGATAGCCTGGCCCGACTGGCCAGCGCGCTGCACGAAAACAAGCCCCGATCTCTCCATGAAAGCCAGGCCCGATGAACACCGCGATCCAGACCCTGAACAAGGTGGTAGAGCTGGCACAAAAGCGCCGTGACGAGGCTCTGGGCCAGATGGCCCAGTTGCAGCGTGAGATGACGCAGGCACAAGACCAGATGCAGCAGCTGAGCAGCTACGCCGAGGAGGCACAGGCGCGCTGGAGCCAGCGCAGCAGCACCGGCGTTCACGCCCAGGTACTGCACCACCACCGCCAGTTCATGCACAAGATCGACCACGCGGCGGCCTTTCAGCGCGGCGTTCTCGGCCAGCGTCAGGCGCAAATCGACCAGGCGCAGCAGCGTGTGCATGTGACCGAGCGCGACCTGGCCGGGCTGCGCAGATACACCGAGCGCAAGGTGCAGGCGCTGCTGCACAGCGCGCAGCGCCAGGAACAAAAGCAAACCGACGAGATGGCCCTGTCCATTTACCTGCGCCAGCGGCTGGCGCGAACCGCGATCACCCCGAAAGGCGCATGACCATGAGCGAAATTTCCCGTGCCACCCCGCTCACCGTCAGGCCGGGGGCACCCCCGAACAGAGCAGGTCCTGGCAACGCGGGCGGGGAACGCGACGACGTGTTTGCGACGCGGCTGTCGCTGGTGGCCGAGACCCAAACCGCGCCAGCGGGTGGCTTCGGCGCGAGCGCCTTCATGGCCGAGCCTGCCCACGAATCCAGCGACTCCCAAGCCCACCACCCGGCTGAAGGCAGCGACAACAACCCGCTGGCCCTGCTCTTGGCCTGGGCCGATCCACGTTCTTCGGTTGGTCAAGGCAGCACCACAACCGCCACCACCGAAACCACAGACCCTCTGCCAGCCACGCCGCAAGCCGCAAGGGCAAGCACAGCAGCAACAAGAGCAGCAGCAGAAACCGCTGCGGCTGGCGCCGACAGCATCAAAACAGCGGCGGCCGGCGATACCACCGCAGGAGCCGCCAGCCAGCCACGAAACACCGCTGACGCTGCGAACAAGCCTGGCGCAATCGGCGTCGATGTGAGCAACATGCAGGCAGTGGCCAAGCCAGACCCGATCAACCCGGCAACCCTGCCATCCCGCGCCACCGCAACAGAAGGTCGCGCAGCGAGCGCAGTCCCAGCCACAGTTCCAGTTCCAGTTCCAGTCCCAGTCCCAGCCACAGTTCCAGTTCCAGTCCCAGTCCCAGTTCCAGTCCCAGCCACAGTTCCAGTTCCAGTTCCAGTCCCAGTCCCAGTCCCAGTTCCAGCCACAGTTCCAGTTCCAGTTCCAGTTCCAGTTCCAGTTCCAGTTCCAGTTCCAGTTACAACGCCAGTGGCAGCAGCAGCAGCCGCAACCGGCGATGCGCGCGGCGGGCAGGTAGCGCTGGGGCTGCGAGACGGGCGCGCCAGCAGCGCCAGGCGAGACGCCAACACAAGCGCCGCCACAGAGCCCCCAGCGGCACCGCGCACAAGCATTGCCCGCTGGCAGCCGCTGCCCAGCACTGGCGCTCGCAGTACCGCTGCGCCAGGCGGCAGCGAGGCGCTGCGCGCTCGCGGTGCGGCCTGGGCCAACAGCACTGTCTCGATGGACCTGGGCGCCTCGCGCGAGGCAGACAGCGCGGCGAGCAACGCGGTTTCGCTGACAGCGCGCCTGAGCGACTTGCTCACCGGCCGGGCCCCAGCCGACAGCGCGGTTCCCAGCCCACTGACAGGCGCCGCGCAAGACGCCGCCAGCACCAAAGCGCCCTCGCCTGCCGATCTGCTCACCAACCCAGACGCGCCACTCGACGCCGAGCCAGCGCCGCTCGGCCACGCAGGCACCCAGCAGCTGCGCCACGCCCATCTGCGTCTGGGCGACAGTGAGCAAGACCGCCTGGACATCCGCCTCTCGATGCAAGGGCAAGACCTGAGCGTGGATTTCCGCAGCGACAACGCCGACATCCGCCAGTCGCTCGCGCAGCAGGCCAACCAGTCACTCGCTTCGCTGCTGGAGCGCAGCGGCATCGCGCTGGCCGATGTCTCGGTGGGTGCGCAACAACAACAACAACATCGTCAGCAGCCAGGCCAGCGCGGCGGCGAGCCGCCGCGCGGTGGTGCGGCCGCTGCGTCGGGCCAGGGCGGGCTGCACCGGTCTGAGACCGACCGAGTTTCCAACACACGCCCCAACGAGCAACAACCGCTGCGGGCTGACGGCAGCCGCCCACTGGACCTGTTTGTTTGAACCCAAAGGACAGGGCGCAACAGGCCAGCACTGGCGCCAGCCATCGCCATAGGCATCGCCATCGCCATCGCCATCGCCATCGTGGCCCGCCGCTCCCACAAAACCAACAGCCGCAGAAGAGACCTGGACCGGCCAGCGGAATGGTGGGCTTTTGCCACCCTTTTCAGGCGACCGGGCAACGTGCGCGGCCCCAATAATCTGTTTCAAGCCCCCGCGCCACCGGCGTGAAAGCCTCGAACCAGCGGGGCAGTTCTGTAAGGAAATCCATGTCAGCCACCGCCGCTACCGCCGATGTCGCCGCCCCAGCCAAGCCCAAGGGGAAAAAACTCCTGTTCATCCTGATCGGCTTGGTGGTGCTGGCGCTGGCTGGCGCGGGGGGTGCGCTCTTCATTCTGAAAAAGAACACCGCGATCGAGGAAGGCGGCTCAGCAACCTCGCCAAGCGCGAAAGAGGACCGGGCATCCCGCTCGCCACCCATCTTCTTGCCGCTGGAGGAAATGGTGGTGAACCTCGCCGATGTGGGCGGCAACCGCTTTGCCCAGCTCGGCGTCACGCTGCAGCTGCAAGACACCAAGACCGCCGAGGCGATCAAGGGCTATATGCCCAACATTCGCAACGCCATCCTGATTTTGGTCTCGCAGCGCACCTCGGAAAATATGCTGCGACTGGAGGGCAAGGAAACGCTTGCAACCGACATCGTGCATGAGGTCTCGCGCTTCATGAACTACCCGCTGCCTGGGGGCAAAGGAGCCACTGCCCAGTCTGGCAACGCCGAAAAGTCTGGCGAGGCTGGCGAGAAGGCGGCGACGAAAAAGACCGCTGCTGCGCCCAGCCCGCTGCAAGCGGTGCTGTTCTCCAGCTTTATCGTCCAGTGAGCGCCACAGGCCACCGCCATGTCCGAATCCATGCTGTCCCAAGAAGAGGTCGATGCCCTGCTAGAGGGCGTGACCGGTGAAAGCCAGAAACTTGTCGAAGAAGTGCCCGAGGTGGGTGGCGTTCGCCCCTACAACCTCTCCAACCAAGAGCGCATTGTGCGCGGGCGAATGCCCACGATGGAGGTCGTCAACGGGCGCTTCTCCCGCAACCTGCGCCTGGGCTTGTTCAAGTACATCCGGCGCAGCTCCGAGGTGTCGGTGGGCGCGGTGAAGGTGCAGAAATACAGCGCCTTCCTGCGCGATCTGGTGGTACCCACCAACTTCAACATCATGGCGGTGCGCCCGCTGCGCGGCAACGGTCTGGTGGTGTGCGAACCCTCGCTGCTGTTTGGTGTGATCGACAGCCTCTACGGTGGCAACGGCAAGCTCAACACGCGGATCGAGGGGCGCGACTTCTCGCCGACCGAGCAGCGCGTGATCGCCCGGCTGGTGGATGTGGTGGCCGAGGAATACAAGAAAGCCTGGCTCGGCGTGTACCCGCTGGAGCTGTCTTACCAGCGCTCGGAGATGGAGCCGCAGTTTGCGACCATCGCCACGCCAAGCGAAGTTGTGGTCTCCACCAGCTTCACGCTGGACATCGGCGACATCAGCGGTGCGCTGCACATCTGCATTCCCTACGCCACGCTGGAGCCGATCCGCGATGTGCTGTATTCCACCTTGCAAGGCGATGCGGTGGAGGTTGACCGCCGCTGGATACGGGTGCTCAGCCAGGAGATCCAGTCGGCCGAACTGACGCTGGTGGCCGAGCTGGCCAAGACCCAGGCCACGGTGGAGCAGTTGCTGGCGATGCAGGTGGGCGACTTCCTCGAACTCGACCGCACACCCGATGTGCAGGTGAACGTGGAAGGCGTGCCGCTGTTCGAATGCCAGTACGGCACACACAACGGCAAATACGCCTTGCGCATCGGCAGCAAGCTGCGCGGCAACGACACAACCTGGCTGGGAGATTCCTTTGTCAACTGACAGCACCAACGCCGTGAACGACGCCGTCGCAGACGAGTGGGCGCAAGCGCTCGAAGAGCAGGCGACCAGCGCTGGCACCCAGCAGCCAGAGGGCGCGCCGGCATTCGACGCCGATGCAAAAACGGTGAAAACCGGTGGTCCGGCGATGAACAACGACATCCAGATGGTGCTGGACATTCCGGTGCAGCTCTCGGTGGAACTGGGCCGCACCAAGGTGCCCATCAAGTACATCCTGCAGCTCGCGCAGGGCTCGATCGTTGAACTTGACGCGCTGGCTGGCGAGCCGATGGACGTGCTGGTCAACGGCTATTTGATCGCCCAGGGCGAGGTGGTGGTGGTCAACGAGAAATTCGGCATCCGGCTGACCGACATCGTGACGCCGTCGGAGCGGATGCGGCGCGTGAGCAAGCAGTAGCGCCGCAGGCGATTGGCTTGCCCCGCACCGCTTCGCGTCACCCCCCTGGGGCGGCACTGGCGGCCTGAGGAACATGCTCCCCCCGCGCCGCCTTCGGCGTCACCCCCCGAGGGGCGGCGCGGGCGGCCTGAGGAACATGCTCCCCCCGCGCCGCCTTCGGCGTCACCCCCCGAGGGGCGGCGCGGGCGGCCTGGCAAAGCCAGTTCCGCGGTGCCCTGGGTTGAAGTCACTTCTCGCCGAATCGCTTTGTCTTTTTTATCGGTCTTTTTCTTCTCAACTTTATGTACCAAAACGCTTTGCCTGCTGTGGGGCTGCTGATCGTGATGATCGGTGTGGCCTGGCTGTTGCAGCGCTACCGGCGGCATTTGCCGGGGGTAGCGGCGCAGCGGGGCCCGCGCTTGCAGGTGATGAACAGCATGTCCCTGGGGCCACACCAGCGGGTGGTTACGGTGCAGGTGGGGGAAGGCGAAAGCGCCCGCTGCCTGGTGCTGGGGGTGGCCCAGGGCGGCATTACCGCTTTGCACAGCCTGCCGCTGGACGCCGCCGATGCGGCGGGCCCGCCACCTGGCGCCACCGCGTCCGGTGCCGCTGGCGGCTTCGCTGCGCGCCTGGCGCAGATCGTTCAGACCAGACCCCAGGGCCCCCATGCGCCGCGTTGATTGCCCATTCGTGTCGCGCGCCCTTGCCAGCCTGCTCGGCTTGCTGCTGACCTTGTGCGCCGGCGCGGCGCTGGCACAGACCGGCTCGGCCCTGCCACCAGCCACCGGTGGTGCCTCGCTGCCGCTGGTGATCGGCCAGGGGCCAGCAGGCAACAGCTACTCGGTGCCGATTCAGACCCTGCTGTTCTTTACCACCCTGTCTTTCCTGCCGGCGGTGCTGCTGCTGATGACTGGCTTCACCCGCATCGTCATCGTGCTCTCGCTGCTGCGCCAAGCGCTGGGCACCCAGTCGTCACCACCCAACCAGGTGATCGTGGGCCTGTCATTGTTTCTCACCCTGTTCGTGATGGGCCCGACCCTGGACAAGGTCTACCAAGAGGCCTACGCGCCTTATTCGACCAACCAGATCGGCTTTGAAGAGGCGCTGGCGCGCGGCGAAGCACCGATGCGCGCCTTCATGCTCAAGCAGATGCGCCAGAGCGACTTTGAGCTGTTCGCCACCCTGGCCAAACTGCCCCAGGACGTGACGGCACAAACCGCGCCGTTTCGGGTCATCGTGCCGGCCTTTGTGACCAGTGAGCTCAAGACCGCGTTCCAAATCGGCTTCATGATTTTCATCCCGTTCCTGGTCATCGACATGGTGGTGGCCAGCGTGCTGATGTCGCTGGGGATGATGATGCTCTCACCGGTGCTGGTAGCCCTGCCGTTCAAGCTGATGCTTTTCGTGCTGGCCGACGGCTGGAATATTTTGCTCGGTTCGCTGGCCGCCTCCTTTGCCCGCTAGGACATGGCCCCCTTGCGCTTGCCACCCCCCAGATGCTGTTCGCGGCTCCACCGCTGCGCGGGTTGCTGCCCCCGCCCAAGAAAGCTTGGCCTGCCTTGGGGCAGCCGGGCGACAGTCCAACGGGTCCCCAGGCTGCACTGCTTAAAGCTTCACCCCAACAAAAATCTTCGCCATGGACCCACAAGCCGCTCTCACCTTCGGGCAAAACGCCCTCTACATGCTGCTGATGGTGGCCGCGCCAATTTTGGCCACGGTGCTGGGCGTCGGCCTGGTGGTAAGTCTGTTCCAGGCCATCACCCAGATCAACGAGGCCACGCTGTCGTTTGTGCCCAAACTCATCGCGGCGATCGCGGTGTTTGCGATCGCAGGACCCTGGATGCTGAGCACCATGGTGGCGTTCATCCGGCGCACAATTTTGGAGATCCCCAACTATGCTGTTTAGCGGTGGCCCATCCCCGCTACGCTTGGCGCGACTCCCTCAGGCAGACAACGCTGGCAGCCCAGCAGAGCCGGTTCTGAGGCGTTCTCGGGTCGCGCGGCCTGCGGACCGTTCGACGGCTGCGGAAGTCTCCTATTTCCTGCTTGCCTGTCTCCACTGATCGCTGACCATGCCGACCTTCACCGAGGCGGACATCATGGCGCTGGTCTCGCCGGTGTTTTGGCCGTTTCTGCGCATCTTGGCGGTGTTCTCCAGCGCCCCAATTTTTTCGGCACGCTCGGTGCCGGTGCGAACCCGGGTGGCGCTGGCGTTTCTGATCGCGGTGTGTGCGCAGGCGGGCCTGGGCGAGCAGCCGGTGATTGCGCTCACCGATTCGCGCGCGTTTTCGGTGGTGCTGCAGCAGGTCGTGATCGGGCTGGCGATCGGGCTGGCGGTGCGCATCGTGTTCGCCGCGGTGGAGTTGGCCGGTGAGGTGATTGGCCTGCAGATGGGCCTGAACTTCGCCGGCTTCTTCGACCCGATCAGCAGCGCCCAAACCAGCGCAGTGGGCCGTTTTTTCGGCAATATGACGATGCTGTTGTTTGTCGTCTTGGGCGGGCACCTGATGCTGGTGCAAGCGGTGATAGCCAGCTTCACCACCTTCCCGCTGGACGGCAGCGCGTTCGACGCCATCAACCGCCTGCGCCTGCATGAGCTGGGCGCGGTGATGTTTCACTATGGTTTGTGGATTGCTCTGCCGATGATCGGCATCTTGCTGTTCATCAACATCGTGCTGGGCTTTGTCTCGCGCATCGCGCCGCAAATGAACGCGTTTGCCATCGGTTTCCCACTCACGCTGACCGCCGGCCTGATCGGCATCGCCGCCACCTTGCCGATGCTCGACAAACCTGTGGCCTCGCTGCTGCGGCTGGCCACCAGCCTGTTCACCGGCTGAAGTTGTGCGGGGAGATTGGGCTGGCGAGATGGCATGACGGCGCAGCCGCCGAAACAGCCCTCACACCAGGTTGTTGCGAATCGCGTAGACCGTGAGCTCGGCGTTGTTGCCCAGGCGCAGTTTTTCCAGCACGCGAGCGCGGTAGACGCTGACGGTTTTCGGGCTGAGCATCAGCTCCTCGGCGATCTCGGAGAGCTTTCTGCCAGAGGCGATTTTCTGCAGCGTTTGCATCTCGCGCTCGGACAAGCTGGCGTGCAGCTCTGCGTTTTCCGGCGCGCTCAGGTTGTCCACCAGCATCTGCGCCACCTCGGGTGAAACGTACTTTCGGCCTTGCTGCACGGTGCGAATGGCCACCACCATTTCGGCCGGATCGCCAGCCTTGTTGAGATAGCCCCGGGCACCGGCTCGCAGGCAGCGAATCGCGTACTGGTCTTCCGGGTACATCGAGATCACCAGCGCCTTCACAGGCGAGCCTTCCTCGCGCAGGGTCGAGAGCACCTCCAGGCCGCCGCGCCCAGACATGTTCAGGTCGAGCATCAACACGTCACACGGTGTCTTGCGCAGCTGTTCGCGCAACTCGGGGTAGTTGCCGGCTTCGCCGACCACCTGGATGTCCACCGCTTCGGTGATGGTGTCTCGGATACCACGGCGCACCACCGCATGGTCGTCACACAAAACCACCTTGATCATCGGATTCCTCCTGGGTCATGCCGTCGCGGGCTGGGTGTCTGAACGTTTTTATCGGCACCGACAAAATCACCGAGGTGCCGCGCGGCGAGCTGCTCACGTCGAGCCAGCCATCGACCTTGGCGGCGCGCTCCTTGAGACCAAGCAGGCCAAACGACTTGGCTTTTCGCAGCGCCTGCGCATTTAGGCCAAGGCCGTTGTCGCTGACCTCAAGCGTGAGGAACCCCTCGCGGTCGCTCAGATCGATCTGCACCGCGCTGGCCTGGGCGTGCTTGGCCACATTGGTCAGCGCCTCTTGTGCGGTGCGGTAAGCCACCAGCTGCAGTTCACGCGGCACCTCGATTTCCTCGGCCGAGCGGCGCACCAGCACCCGGGTGCCGGTGCGCCGCTCGAAGCTGGCGCCCAGCCACTGCACAGCCGCCACCAGCCCCTGATCGAGGATGGGCGGGCGCAGGTTGAGCATGATGCGCTGGCTTGCGCCCAGCGCGTGCTGCAGCGATTCCATCGCCGACTGGATGTGGCGCTGCGTCGCCTCGTCGGGGGTATGGCGCCCGACCCACGCCAGGTCGAGTTTGACAGCGGTCAGCGCGCCGCCAATGTCGTCGTGGATTTCGCGCGCGATGTCCGAGCGCTCCTGCTCAATGCTGGATTGCAGGTGCTCGGCGAGTTCGGCCAAGCGTTGTCGCGAGTCGGCAAGCTCGGCGTCGGCGAAGCTCTTGGCGCGGCGGCTTTCGCTGATTTCCAGCGCACGCTCAATCACGTGCGCGAGCCGGTGCATGTTGTCCTTGAGCAAATAGTCGCTCACGCCGTGGTGCATCGCCTCCACCGTCGCCGCCTCGCCGATGGCGCCCGAAAGCACCACAAACGGCAGCTCGGGCCGCAGCTCGCGCGCCAGGTCCCAGGCGTCCAGGCCATTGAAGCCTGGCAGGTAGTAGTCGGCCAGCAAGAGGTCAAACGGCGCGGTTTCCAGCTGCAGGCGCAAGTCTTCCAGGGTGTCGACCAGGGTCAACTCGCAGCTCATCATGCTGCGCTGCAGGGCGAATTTGACCAGCGCATGGTCCACCCGCGAGTCTTCCAGGTGCAGGATGCGCACCACCGGCTTGGTTGGAGAGGGATCGGTCATCGCGCTCATTTCAGGTCGATCGAATCGGTCGGGGGCGACGGGGACGGGGCTGGGGAGAGCGAACTGGCAGGAATTTCACCCTGTCATTGACCCATTGGGAGCCACTTGGCCCGGGAAAATTGTAATGCCCGTCCCGACTGGCCGAGCCGAGCCGAACCGACACAGACCCGGACTCCCATGACCGCACCCCAAGCACCTTCCACCATCCCGCTGCCCGTGGCCCTGGTGGCCGATCTGCAAGACGCCCTGCTGATGGCGATAACCGACCTCAAGCGCCTGGAGGGCCTGCTCGACCACGCCACCAGCAACCTGCTGGCGCACTTTGACGCCGCCAATCACGGCCTGGCGGGTCTGGTGGACAGCCAGGGCGACGCTCTCAACCAGGCGCGTCACAGCCTGCGCCAGGCGGTGACCGAGCTGCAGTTTCACGACATGGCCAGCCAGCTCATCGTGCACACCGGCAAGGTGCTGCAGGGCTGCACCTGGAAGCTGGCAGACGAAGCGATCGCACGCGAAGCTGGCGAGCTGGCACTGAAAACAGAACCGATACCCCAGCGCCCCAGCCCGGTGACCCAGAGCGAAATGGACGCGGGCGCAATCGAACTGTTTTGACAACCGCACCACCCATTTAAGCCCCAGCCTTTTCAGCCGATATTTGGAAGAACGACGGAGTTCCCCCCATGCGATCCATTCTTGCCGTAGACGATTCGGCTTCCATGCGAAAAATGGTGTCTTTCACCCTGACCGGGGCCGGCTTCCACGTGGTGGAAGCGGTGGACGGACAGGACGCGCTGGAGAAGGCGCAACACCATGCCATCGACCTGGTGCTGGCCGATCAGAACATGCCCCGGCTTGACGGCCTGGGCCTGACCAAGAAGCTGCGCGAGCACCCCAGGTTCAAGACCACGCCCATCCTGATTCTGACCACCGAATCGAGTGACCAGATGAAGATGGCCGGCCGCGCTGCCGGCGCCACCGGCTGGCTGGTCAAGCCGTTCGACCCGACGCGGCTGATTGAGGTCATTAACAAAGTAATCCGCTAAAAGCCCGGCGCCACACCAGAGAAACCCATGGCTGAAACGACCCCCGACGGCCACAGCGCCAGCGACCACTTCGACCTGACCCAGTTCTACCAAATCTTCTTCGAAGAAGCCGGTGAAAACCTGGATCAGATGGAGCAGATGCTGCTCGCTCTCGACCTGGCACAAGCCGACGACGAAGAGCTCAATGCCATCTTCCGCTGCGCGCACTCGATCAAGGGTGGCGCCGCCACCTTCGGCTTTGCCGATGTGGCCGAGCTCACGCACCAGATGGAGTCGCTGCTGGACAAGCTGCGCCGCCACGAGTTGCAGCCCAGCGCCCCGATGGTCGATGTGCTGCTGCTGTCTTCCGACGCGCTGCGCCTGCTGCTGGCCC
>Ga0105055_10002958_pt1 | contig 26082 bp, 21 predicted proteins | sample BON03_FD_78090 | JGI IMG/M metagenome (GOLD analysis project Ga0105055, IMG submission 78090) | Freshwater microbial communities from Lake Bonney liftoff mats and glacier meltwater in Antarctica - BON-03 | ecosystem: Environmental > Aquatic > Freshwater > Ice > Glacier meltwater | place: Lake...
GTAGCCATTGAGTTCACGCCCACCGAATCCGGAGCCGCCATTAAATTCGCCACGCCCCAACGCGCCATCGCGTCCGGTCAAATCATGGCCCTCTACCACGGCGAGCACCTCCTCGGTGGAAGCGTCTTCGAGTGACAGACCTCTCTTCCTATGCGTTCAGCCGCTGTGCCTTCCGACCTGAACGCCATTCGGCCTCAATCGTTCTCAGACTTACCCCACCGCGACTTCAACCCATAGTTGACATCCTATCGTAGGGGATTTGTGGGATAAAATCGGGGCAGAGTTAATCTGAGTCTTGCGGGGATCCCTGCGCCATGAGCCAAGACAGTAACTGCAAGGTGCGTTCCGCGTCTGGCATTCGAGTGCCGATCACAAATGCGTTGATTTGTTGGCGAGGTAGATTGAGCAGGCGACCAAGCTCGGCTTGAGAGCCACGCTTCTTGAGATGAGGCTTCAGTTGATCGCGCAGGGCATTCCACAAAGGCGTTCCCTCCCCAGGGCGGAGGGTGTGCCCCACTTCGGGTAAACCTCGTCCATGATATTTTTGGTGAGTATCACTCATGATTACAGCCGCCGCCTCACCGAATGAGACCAACAAATCAGCCGGAATCGAAAGTCCTACAGGCGCTGTATCTTCACGTATAGTCATGTCCTTAATCTCACGCCAAACTGCCCAATTGTCAACTAATGGTTAACGTATTATTTTCCCTAGACTTTCCCCAGTCCTACGGAAAGATTGTAGACGGTGGGGGCAAAAACGCTTCATATCATATGCCTCCGGTCGCTGCTGGATTCTAAATCAGGTCCTGCCAGAGGCGCGAGGTGATTGGCATCAGAAGATTCGACGAAGAGGTCGTCACACTCCCACCCAGACTCTTTTAGTCGTGCCCCTAGACTAGGCTCTTCGGGTAACTTGAGACAAGTCCTGTTCAATGGGAATCGGTGGCTCTACGATATCACGATACCAGCTCTGATGGCGTTGGTCAGACCTCACTTCCCGTGCCCATCGTGAGGAATATCCTAATTATTTTCGACCGCACGACTCATTTTTCGAGCGGAGCAATTGCTGCCGCGACAGATATCTTTCGGGGTAATCGTTTCGATTTTAATAATCTTCATGGCAGCTATCAAGGCTGCTAACCTATCCCATGATCCTTCGCAATCAATCCTGCGGGCCAGAGGCCGACCCAGCTCACGCGTAATGAAATTACAAATCGGGCGGCACGGTTGCGATCGCTTCCTCGAGAGTCGTCAGGCCGGATTTCACTTTTATCATACTGTCTTGATGGAGCGTTTTCATGCCCCCGCGCATCGCGATTTTCTTCATCGCGGATGTTTCAAGCCCCTTGTTGATACCGTCCACAAGCTCATCGTTGGTGATCATGAGTTCGTGGATGCCTACTCGGCCTTTGTAACCACTCACCCCACATTGGGGACATCCCTTGGGACTGTGTTTAAATATTTGCCCACTCCATCCGATCGCCTTCTCCAATATCTCTTGCTCACGTCCTTCCGGTTCGTAAGGCACCCGGCATGTTTTGCAGACGCGACGCATCAAACGCTGCGCGCAAACACACAACAGGGACGAGGAAATCATGAATGGCTCCACGCCCATGTCATTGAGGCGGGCGATCGTTCCCGGCGCATCATTCGTATGCAAAGTTGAGATCAGCAAGTGACCAGTAAGCGCCGCCTCGACGGCAATATTAGCGGTCTCTTTATCTCGAATTTCACCCACCAGAATGATGTCGGGATCCTGGCGGAGAAAAGCCCTTAGGGCAGTGGCAAAGGTCAACCCGATCTTCCGATGCATCTGCATCTGATTGATACCTTGCAAAGTGTATTCAATGGGATCCTCCGCAGTGCGCACCACGATATCGGGCGAATTGATCTCATTGAGCGCGGAATACAAGGTCATCGACTTACCCGAGCCCGTAGGACCGCAGTGCAAGATCATGCCGTATGGCTGGCGAATCGCTTCCCGATAGCGCGTGAGATTCTCCTCCGTGAAACCAAGATCCGGTAAAGGCAGCGTGGATTTCTGCTTATCGAGGATACGCATCACGACACCTTCTCCGTAGTTGAGAGGCGCTGTCGATACGCGCAAATCAAGGTCGATGCTTCGCTTCGTGTATTGCTTGAAGACAATCCGACCATCCTGCGGCAAACGACGCTCCGCAATATCAAGATTACACATGATCTTGAGACGCGCGACCAGTGCTGGCCCTACCTTGGTCGGCAGGCGCAGCTTCTCGTGACACACTCCGTCGATCCGATAGCGCACCACCACATCCTTCTCTTGTGGTTCAATGTGAATATCACTCGTGCCTGCAAAGTAAGCTTCTTCGATCACACGATTGGCCAGTTCAATGATCGGTCCGGATTCCTCGTCGGTTAGATCGTCATCATTGCCATCCACTACGCCCCCGAATTCCGCCCCGAGCTGATCAACAACATCACCGAAGCCCTCGGATTTTTCATCTCCTTTTTTACTCAGCTTCTCCCGGATGTCTTTCTCGGTGCCGAGTAAGCGGATCACATCCTTCCCGGTCACTTCGTGTATCTTTCCGAGCAGGGATTCATCGAACGGATTGGCAAACGCGACCAACAATCTATCCCCCACTTCCCCCACCGGCAAAACCAGATGTTCCTCGCAGAAATCCTGGGGCAAGCGTTCGAAAGACGCAGGTGTCACCCGGCAGCGCGCCACATTACAGGGAGCAAATCCCAGAGCTCGTGATTTCGCGACCAGCAGAGTAAAAGCCGTGATGCCGTGATTCTCGGCGAGCACTTTGTCGAGGGCATTGCCTGTCACCTCCTCAGGAGTGGCGGCAATCGCAGCGGATTGATCCTCAGTCAGTCGGCCCATTTCCACCAGCCGCTCCAATATACGAGTCTGAACTTTTCCGAGTGGCATGGTTAAGTAGCAGTGGCATCAGCGACAGCGGCCGATTCGTGTTTTTCGAGGTAATCTGCGATCCCTTCCAAGGTGGTTCCAAACCACAGAATCGAACCATCCAGTTGAGTTTCCCAATACTTCTGAACGGCCGGACTAAGCGAATAGGCCGAAGCCACGAAGTGAAAATCTTCTTCGCGATCAAACGGCACCGACCATGTCGCCCAACAGGCGCCTATATCGATCCCCTTTTGATATTCTTCCGGAACCTCATACTGTCTCAGGTCGATCGCGCCACCTCCTTGCTGATCGACATGATACTGCAACACATCCTCCTCGCGCACGGCCTTCATCTCGTAAGCTAAGATGCCTAGCACCGTATTTTGACGGGCTTGCCCTTGCTTAACAATTTCCAGGAGCCGCTCATTGGCACCGTCAAGATCTTCGATCTTCACAAGATTATGCTCCACCAATGCCGCTCCCATCAGGCGGTTGGCTCGCATCATCAATGAGCGGTGCTCTTTCAACATAGCCTATAAAATAACTCAGACTGACACGTTCTGCGACTCAATTTCGCTCACCCGGAATGAAGTTACCCGTTTTAACAATTCTTGCTTAAACTTCTCCACCCCATCGCCCGTCAGACACGAAAAGCTCGCTACATCCACTTTATGTTTCCGTTTAAACTTAGTGAGCTGCGCTTTTGCTTCCGGCAGGTCCATCTTATTGGCTGCGACTAATCGCGGTTTCTCCAACAGCGCGGGATCGTAAAGTTCGAGCTCTTTCAGGAGGTGCTCGTAGTCGCCTCTCGGGTCGCGGCCATCCATACCCGCCATATCGATGATGATCACCAGAAGCGCACACCGCTCGATGTGGCGCAAAAATCGGTGTCCAAGCCCACGATTCTCATTCGCGCCCTCGATTAAACCGGGGATATCGGCTAGCAAGAGTCGCTTAGAACCATGCAAATCATCGGGATACTCAACCACACCGATCTGCGGTTGTAGAGTCGTGAAAGGATATGACGCCGTCTTAGGTCGTGCCCGAGTGATCGTCTGTGTGAGGGTGGATTTACCCGCATTCGGAAAACCGACCAGCCCGACATCGGCGATACTTTTGAGAACCAGGCGATATCGGCCTGTATTGCCTTCTTGCCCCGGATTGGCCCGCTTGGGCGCACGGCTAACCGAACTCTTAAAATGCGTGTTTCCCCAGCCGCCATTACCACCCTTACAGAGGACGATGCGCTGACCATTTTCAACTACTTCTGCGACCACCTTACCCGTCTCTACGTCCGTCACGAGAGTCCCTAGCGGCATGTGCATGATGCAGGGTTTTCCGTCGCGCCCTACTTGATCGGAACCCAACCCGTGCTCACCACGCTCACCCTTGCGTTGAGGTGTGTAGCGATAGTCCACCAGATTGTTGGTGTTGTCATCACCAAGTAGCACGACATCACCACCGCGACCGCCATCGCCACCGTTAGGTCCACCCCACGGTTCGAATTTCTCTCGACGGAAGCTGATACAGCCCCGCCCGCCGTCGCCGGCTGCTACTTTAATGACACACTCATCTACGAACATAGGCGCTACGATGCAGAACCCTCAAGGTTTGCCAAGTGGCGTATTTGCAGATCGGTGTGACGCTTGCCTAAAGACTGATTTTAATCCCCTTACGCATGTAAGTCGGCACATCAAGATCGTGCCCTTGATAGAGATTACGTCCGGTTTTTTCGAAAGAACCTCTGGACTCATGTTCACCGAATCCGAATTCCTCCTGATCCGCCTTCCAAGCCAACTCCTCAGCCTCCTCAATCTCAGCCGCAGTTGAAGGCTTTGCGGAGATCGGGGAAGTGGTGCCATCGGCTTGAGGAGTCGCGATCACTTCGTTTTGTCGTGTGGACAACGTCGGAGTTGAGCGTTGTGTTGCGGGTTGACGACGTGATCCACTCATCTCGGTGGTGCCAATCACGCATATTTCGACTCGCTCATACATATCCTCATCGATGACTGCACCCATGATGATGTGCGAATTCCGGCCAAACTTCGCCGTAATATCGTGCATCAGTTCATTGACCCGCGGCAATGTAAGATCGGTGCCGCCAATGATGTTGACTAGTAATCGATCCGCGCGACGGGCGTTTTCCGAAGTATGCAAAAGGGGACATTGCGACAAACTCTCAATGGCCGCCGCTGCCGCATCTTCTCCCACCCCCGTCCCCAATCCAAACAGAGTCTTGCCTCCACGATATTGGAATGCCTGGCGCAAAGATGCAAAATCCAGATTGATCAAGCCCGTCTTAAACAGCATCGCCCAGATCGATTTCACTCCACGCCCCATCCATTCATCAGCGCAGGCAAATGCATCGAGCACGGTGGTATCATCTTCACCCTCCTGAAGCAGAATATCATTGGGCAAAGGAATCACGGCATCACAAACCGAGCGTAAATCCTGCAAGCCCTCCTCGGCCTGTTTGCAACGCCGTCCGCCTTCAAAGCTAAACGGCATCGTCACAAACGCCACCACCAGCGCCCCGGATTTAGAGGCTATTTCAGCTATGGTGGGCATCGCACCGCTCCCCGTGCCTCCACCCATACCGGCCATCAAAAAGACTAAGTCACAATCTTTGATCACAGCAGTGATTTTCTCGTGATCACTTTCCGCCGCCAGACGGCCCAATTCCGGATCACCACCCGCTCCGAGGCCACGCGTAACACTCGCTCCCAACAGCACCTTTTCCTGCACCGGCGAACTCGCCAAGGCCTGACGATCCGTATTGAGCACCGCGAGCTGCAACCTCTCAAGATTCTCCATCTTTAGACGATCCACCGCATTGCCACCAGCCCCGCCGACACCCACCACTTTAATGGCGATATTGCGGTCTTCCAACAATTCTTGCTCGAGAGAGAGTTCGTTAAGGTTCATCGGATCAATTCGAGAATAGATTCATAAGCCCATCGAGCAGGCTCCGCTTTTTTCGCCGCATCACACCACGATCCGCCCGTGAGTAAATCCCATAGTAGAGCGTGCCAATCGCAGTCGTGGTGCCGGGATCACGCAATTCGCCGACAATCGAAACAGGAGGATCGCCCAGGTGCACCGGCACTTGAAAAATCGACGCTGCCGATTCCGCGATATCCGGTAATTTCGACGCCCCCCCCGTCAATACCACCCCAGCACTACAGTCCTGAGCCGAGAAATTCGTGCCGAGTTTCTCTTTCACAATTTCAAATATTTCTCGAACTCGGGCCGAGGTTATTTTCTCAATCGAATGACGCAGGAACTGACGATCACCAATCGCGAAATTACCATCCAACCATACCTTGTCGGTCTTGTCGCGACAGCGCACCTCGGCGCGACCATATTGAAGTTTCAGCTTCTCTGCCTTCCCTTGAGTCAATCGCAGCCCAACGCTTAAGTCGTTGCTCAAATGCGAACCGCCAACCGCCAACACACCGGTGGTCACGGGCACGCCATTTGCATAGAGCACATAATCCGTCGTGCCTGCTCCAATATCGATCGCCAAGACTCCATGTTGCCGCTCCTCGGCAGTCGTAACAATGTATCCTGATGCCAAACTCGAGACCACGAGCTCACTGACCTCCATATTGAAGCCTTTGATCACATGAATAGTGTCGGCCAGACGTTGCTCCTCGCCATGCACTGTCCAGTAACCCACCGCTAATTTTCTGGCTGATAGGTTTTCCGGGGCTGTGGGCACCAACTGACCATCCACCGAGAAAGGCCTCCGAATGTGATGCACGATCATGCGCCCGGGAGGCAATTCTTTCGAGCGCGCCAGATTGCACACGGTGCGAATATCCTCTTCACCGATCACGTTGTCCGAGCCCATCACATTCACCGTAGCTTCATTATAAAACCCCTCCAGATGCGCGCCGGTCTGCGCCAGAAATACCGTGTCTACTTTTTCTCCTGCGTCGCGCTCCGCGATTTCCAGAGCACTATGCGTGCATTCACTGGCCGCCTTATAATCCCAGACCATCCCTTTGGTGACCCCACGCGACTGGCACTCACCATGACCGATGATCGCCAATTCACGCCCGGTATATTCGCCAATCACCGCAGTAACTTTGGACGTGCCAATTTCGACAGCGCCAATAATTTGAGGACTAGAGCTCACGGTTAGTTTTACGCGATGTGTTGAGGAATTGAGAATTGGGTAAAGACTCCTGAGTAACGACTGTTTCTATCGGAATCGCGTCACTGAATGTCACCGGCACCTGCATACGTCCATCGCTCATTCGACCAATGGCCAAATTAATTTCGCGCACCGGCTGATCCGTATGCGCGCGCACTGAGTCGAGCAGCACGTCTAACTGGGCTATCTGCTTTAAAAAAGCGTCCTGACAACGCGTCGTAAACACGATCCGCTCAACCTTCGTAGACCTCACTTCGATTTCCTGCTCGTCCTCAAATCGCGCCAGCGAAACTACCTTCCAGTGCTTGTAGAGATGCGGAGCTTCATTGCGTGCTGTCGCCAGTAGTAGGCTTGCAGTATGCATGCCCTTGATCGGACGGAGTCTGCCCTGATCGCGCACCAGTTTGATGCCGTCGAGAAAAGGAAGCGTGCGGCGAAACTCCTGTTCAAAACCTACGCCTGGAAAAACCACGCCATCCCGCGAAACCAAAAGTTCCTGCGCCTTACCTTGGTGGTCTCGCGACGAGATTCGCGCTACTGGGGCGCGTTCGGCGAGACTTACTTCCAAGGCTGAGGGGAACCGGCGTCGCACTGCTGCGCTCGATACCTGTTGATGCGTTTCGAGTTCAGATCGGAGCCCATCAATATTGAGCTCCATCAAAGTGATTCCTTCGCGCAACGCTAGAGTGCGAGATATCCAGCCCTCAGTCAGCACCCCGTCGGTCCGCAACACGATCTTATCAACAGGAGCCGCGTTTACTGCTGCGGACATTTTACCCTGTTTTTGATTAAACGCATCCGTGAAAACCACTATGGCTGCGATCAACAAAGCTACGGTGACCACCGCACCGGATACGCGAAAAGCAGTGCCCCACATCCGTCGGCGCCCACCCCGCGACATTGAGCGGGTATTCACCTGTTGCGGGATATCTCGCCAAGTGCGGTTTCGTGAATTGTTTAGGTTAGATTTACTCAACGGATTCCCCTTGGTTGCATTCAGAAAAACGACTTACAGCAGGCGCGACCATCTCCCGGACCAAAGCCGTGAAATCAAGCCCTGAGCAACGCGCGCTCATCGGTAATAAACTCGTCTCTTTCATGCCGGGCAGCGTGTTGATTTCCAGTAAATAAACATCCTCAGATTCCGACATCATAAAATCAACCCGCGCGTAATCTCGACAGCCGCAAACTTCGTAGCACAAAGCGGACAATTCCTGCAGGCGCGCCGTCAGCTTCTCATTCATTGGGGCCGGCGCAAAATACTCGGTCTTCCCCTTCGTGTATTTGCTTTCGTAATCATAAACCCCAGATTCCGGTCGAATCTCTACCACGCCCATCGATCTACCGTTAAGCACACCGACGGAAAATTCACGGCCCACAATTCTTTCCTCAATCAACCACTGCCCCTTGCGAATCTGATCGAGAGCCTTCTGTAAATCAGCCCCGTTATCGACCAAACTTAAGCCCACCGAGCTTCCCTCGGCATTGGGTTTCACCATCAGTCGATTGCCCAATTTTTCGAAAATAGCATCCACCGTTGGCAACTCACCTGCCGTGACCAGCCATTCACGCGGCCCCTCCAGACCATACTCTTTCATCACCTGCTTCGTCCGCGATTTATTCATGAGCAGCTCGCTGCAATCGACCGCACAACCTGTGTAGTTAACCCCTGCCGCTTCGAGTAGTCGAGACATGCCGCCATCCTCTCCAAATGTCCCGTGCAATGTGGAAAAGACCACATCGCGCTGACCATTCAAATCTGCCGGCATAGTATCAACCGAGACTTCACACAATCGCGTAGGATAGCTGCGACTTAACGCCATCGCACAGGCCTGCCCGGAACTGAGCGAGACCTCGCGTTCCGCCGAAACTCCTCCCGCCAATACCACAATCGTCGGGATATTCATAAAACATCCTCCCAGCGTTTGCCCCATAACTGCGCTTCCGGCTCCAACGCGATCCCTTTGCTCTGCAATATTTCAGACTGCACCTTGCGCACCAAATCCACGACATCGCTCCCCGAAGCATTGTCACGGTTCACGACAAAGTTACCATGAACAAGCGAGACCTCTGCCCCGCCCATTCGTTCTCCCTTGAGTCCGGCTTCATCGATCAGCTGTCCGGCGGAACCACCCGCGGGGTTCTTAAAGATACAACCCGCACTCGGTTCACGTGGCTGTGATTCCTGCCGTTTCTTTCGATAAACATCAATCTGTCGGCCCACCGATTCTGTGTCTGCGGAAGCCGAAGGCCGTAACACGGCTCCAATCGCAATCGCATCCCGGAGTTCTTCGCAGCAACGATACGCCACATGCATTTCTGCCTTGGGGATATTCAGAATAACTCCGTCGAGAGTCATCAATTCAACCTCCTCGACGACATCAAACATCCAGCCGCCCATCGCACCGGCATTCATCCGCAGCGCGCCACCCACACTACCCGGGATGCCTTCAAGAAATTCAAACCCCACCAGCCCAGCCCTCGCGGCCAGTCCACACAGATTCTTCAATCGCAGTCCTGCTCCCACCCTCACTCGGCCTTCGCCCGTCTCCGTAAAGCCCGCCCATAGCGACTTCCTCAATGAGATCACCAAGGCATCGACGCCCTCATCCGCGATGATCAAATTTGAGCCACGCCCAAGAAATTTCACTTTCACGCCCTCAGACATTGCCGCTTTTAACAAGACCTGTAAATCCTCGCGCGATGACGGTTCCGCATAGAGCCGAGCTCTCCCACCCACTCTCATTGTCGTTTTATTGGCCAGAGGCTCTTCACGCTTGATCAGCGTCTCTTCACTCAACTGAGACTTTACCGAATTACCAAAAGCATCCCACCGCTTCGTCAGGCAACGTCGCGCCCACTCGTGAGCGACCCCATCGATTGATCCGGCGCCAACGAATGCCACCGTATCGCCAGCACGCACGGTAGTTTCAAGTATCTCGAAAAGCTCGTCCGCCTTTCCCTGCACCAAACGCAACGGCAATTCCGGAGCTAAGCGCTCACATTCCACGAATAAATCAGAAGAAGTGCCACCCGTGACAGGCGATTCCCCCGCGCTGTATACCTCCAGCAAGAAAACCTCATCCGACGATCTCAAGGCCGTCACAAAATCCTTTTTAAACTGCGCCACGCGACTGTAGCGGTGAGGCTGAAATACCGTCACGAGGCGCCCCTGATCAGCGAGCTCTTCGCGTAGTGATACCAACAAAGAGCCCACCTCCTTCGGATGATGCGCATAATCTTCTATTACCCGCATGCCTCCCTCGTCACACAATACAGATTGGCGACGACGAACCCCGATAAAATTCGCGAGGGCATCTTCTTGCAAGGTCGCCCCCATCAGTTGCGCAGTCGCCAGCGCCCCCGCGGCATTACGCGCATTGAATTCACCGGTCGCCCTCACGCGAGCCGTAGTCAGCGCAAATCGACCGCCCAAGCCCAAGTTCTGAGTATCACCATTCTTGGCGGCTATTTCACCAGCAAAGTCGCCATCGCGCCCAAAGGTCAGAATCTTAGTTGAAGCACAGGTTTCGTGACTCAGCTGTGCACTCATTTTGCATTCCTTGCACATCAATACTGCTCCAGTTGTGCGCGCGATCAGACTATTGAAAGTCTCAGTCAAGGCCTCAGCTGATTTGTAGTAAGTGATGTGATCCCAATCCAGATTAACGATCACGCTAATCTCGGGATTGAATCTCCCAATCGTGCCATCGCTCTCATCGATCTCTGCGACCAACCACTCATTGTCCATGCAAGCGGCAGGCGACACGGAAGCATCAACAAATAGCCCACCTAAAATGTAATCCATCGGGAAATCCAACCGCCGCAACGCATCGATCAGAAGTGCCGTCGTCGTGGTTTTCCCATGTGAGCCACAAATTGCCACGAGTTTTTTTCCGCGAGCTACCTCCGCCAAAAGCTCTCCACGTTTTACCACACAGCAATTCTTCGCCCTTACCGATGCCATCTCGGGGTGATCCGGTTCGATGGCAGATGAAATCGCCACGAGATCACAATCCTCAGGAAGCGGCTCGATTCTAACGCCATTCCGCAACAACAGACCTCTAACCTCGGCACGCAAGGCATCATCTTGACCGCTGACTTCGTATCCAGCCTGAGCCAGGTAAATCGCCAACGGGGCCATGCCCATACCGCCCACCCCGAGACAGTGAATCCGCTTCACCGCCTTGCCAAATAGTGTCGCAGGTGATCCAGATTTCATGATGCGACTGCTGGTTTTGGCTCAGCTTTTTTGGGATCTAGGGGCGCACAAATAGTTTCCAAATCATCAAGCAATAGAACGAGCGGGTTGGCGCGATCCATTCGCTGCAAATTGCTATGGAATCGACTGAGCAGCCAATCATTAAAAATCGTATCCAGCACCTCGGCACGCATCTGATCGAGCTTCGATTGTTCGAGCATCAAGCCGCCCCCTTGTTTTTCGAAGAAGGTCGCATTGGCACGTTGATGGTCATCTGCGGCCGTCGGCAACGGAACCAAAATCGCCGGGGAGGCACATCGAATCAGCTCGGCAATCGTGCCCGCTCCCGCTCGGGCCAACACCAGATCAGCCGCGGAAAACAAATTGGCCATCTGATCACAGAACGGCACGAAAACAGATTTCAACTCTCCACCCAAAAAGACCGGCAAAGTAATAACCTCGGATTCCCCCTTACCCAAACCGGTCACGCAGTAGACTTGAATCCCTTCGCTCGCCAATGCTCTCAAGTGTTCGCGCACCCAATCGTTCAATGGTCCAGATCCCTGACTGCCGCCGAATACTACCAATACGGCGCGATTCGGATCCAACCCCAAGACTTCCCGCGCCACCGTTTGCGATACCGGTTGGATCTCTTGCCGCACGGGCATACCCACGTAACGAATATGTCGCGCGCGCACACTCGTGAGTTTTACTCCGGGAGAAAGATAGACCCGACTCGCCAATCCACCGAGGACTCGCACCGCGAGACCGGGCACTCGATTAGATTCATGCAAAGCAACCGGCACCCGCTTCAACCAGCCTGCGATGGCGATCCCCGCCGAAGTGAATCCACCGAAAGCGACGATCCCATCGGGGTGCTCATGCCGCACCAACCGGAGGCAAAACAGCAAGCCGCTTAACTGCGAAGTCAGGCATTGAAATAATCTTACCGGATGCCACGAAAAGCCCACCCCCGGCACGGCCTGAAAAGCAAACTGCGGGTATTTTTCAATCAGACGCGCATCCACGCGTTTCTTGCTGATCAGCAAAGTGACTGTATGCCCACGCTCGGTCAGCCCTTCGGCTAAAGCGATACCCGGCGACATATGGCCTCCAGTGCCACCACAGGAAATGATTAAACCACTCATGCCATCACCTCCTGCATACTGCGACTACGCTTAGACAATCCCGCCTTTGGCCATGATCGCTGAGTATTAATAAAGATCCCGATTAACATGGCCATCAGCATCAAGTTGGAGAGGCCTGCACTCAGAAAGGGTAGCGACATCCCCTTCGTGGGGAAAATCCCTGTCACTACGCCAAGATTGATAATCGCCTGCAGGCAAATCAGCAGCAGACTTCCCGCCACGAGCAGAAATTGAAATAAATTGGGGGCTCTACGCAGATGGACGATTCCTGCAATGAAGATAATCGTGAAGACGACCACAATCCCCATCGTGAACCAGAGGCCCATCTCCTCGGCCACAACTGCCAAAATAAAATCGGTATGCGCTTCCGGCAGGTAGTTGAGCTGTTGCCGTCCTTGGCCCAGGCCCACTCCATCCGTCCCACCCGCCGCAAAGGCCGCCATCGCTTGATACAACTGGTAAGTGCCTCCTTGCTTATTCGCCTCAACATCGAGAAACGCCGTCATGCGCCGCAAGCGATTCGGATTGTGAATCACCATCACGACTAACCCCAACACCACCGCAGCGATCGTCGGCAACAGGTAGCGCCATTTCGCTCCAGCCAAAAACAACATCAACATGCCCACCGCCACGACCAAGGCCGCCGTGCCGAAATCTGGCTCCATAATGATCAAACCGGCAGAACCCAGCACGATACCAATCGGTATGAGGTAGCCGCGCGTTAAATCTCCAAGGCGTCCCTGGGTAACTGCGAGATAATGAGCCAGACAGAAGACCATCGAGAGTTTCGCAAACTCCGAAACCTGCATTCGCACCGGCCCATAACCCAACCAACGTCGGCTCCCCTTCACGTCGATCCCGATTTGCGGAATCAACACCAAGATCAGTAAGATAAGCGTGACCACTGCGACTACCCAAACGTATCGACGCGCGACATCCAAGTTCACCCGGCTGACGATCCAGCATACTGCAATCGCCAGCCCCACCCCGATGAGTTGCTTCTTCAGATAAAAATACGGCCCCTGCTCAAACCCCGCGCTTGCACTGAAAAGAATCGTGAGCCCTAGAATCGTCAACCCGACCGCGCACACCACTATGATGGCTGCGGGATTCAACACCGAACCACCCCGGGTTGAACCTATGGATTTTGCACGAGCCATGGGAACGCTTCGTCGTGGTGGGAAATTAGTTAGCCTCTTCGATTTGTATCACCGGGGCTTCGCCTGCATCCGATTCAAAACCTTGATCCAACGGCTTATCGACCGGAGGTGGTGAGAACAGCACGGGCGAATCATTCGTTTCGATTACCACTGGTTTTGATTCAGTCACCACACCCGACGCCGGACGTTTTGGCACCGGTTTAATTGCCGCAGATTTTTTCTGCTCCGGTTGTTTCCACCCCGGAATGATGAGCTCCTGTCCCGGACGAATTTTCGCGGGATCAGAGATATTGTTAGCCGTCGCGATCGATCCGATGTTCACATCATATTTCCGCGCGATTCCTCCGAGGGTTTGACCCGAAGCCACGATATGAACCATCTTTTTAGCACTCGATGCCGGTGTCTGTTTGGGAGCAGGTTGACTGGTCGGTTTAGCAGGACCATAGGAAGGGGTATTCGTGAGTGCTTGTCCCGGAATAATCAATTTCTGGCCTACCTTGAGCATGGAACTTGCGCGCAAGTTATTTGATACCGCCAGCTCGGACACTGTCAGATTATTGCGCTTCGCAATCGACCAGAGACTATCTCCCCGTGCCACCGTGTAAGTGCTCACCGGCACTACATCTTGGACCGGTTCGGCTTGCAATGCGGTCGCCACAGTCGTGTAAGGACGGGTCGGCCGATAGCGCCCATCACCAGATACTGCTGCGGCATCAGGATTGAAAGCGATCGGAGAAGCCACCACTGGGGACTCTGTCCCAAAAGCATTGAGTTGCGTGGAGGCACGGTCATCTGCCGAAGGCAGATTCGTTCGCGCCGGGCCGAGCTGTGGCACGGACACGACAGCACTGGATTCAGTAACCGACAATTTATCGGAATCACGGGTTGCCTTGCTCGTGGAGCTGCAACCGGGATTGGCAAAAATGAGCACCAATGCGAAGCCGTGGATGCCTGCGACGATGCCGAATATTTTTAGGAGTTTCATGGGTCGGGTGGTTACTTGGTTCTGGCAGTTATAACTAAGCTTATTTACGCGGCGCTGCCGAGCTCGCGCACAAATTTTTCAAAATTGTTTCCTCGATCTTCATAGTTTGCGAATTGATCGAAACTTGCGAATCCTGGACTCAGCACAACATGGCTGCCTGGTTTGGCCTGTTTAGCCGCGGTCTCGAGGGCCTTTTCCAGTGTTTTGCAAAGGGTAGCGGGAAGTCCGACCGCGTCACAGCACACCACCAAAGCCTCGGCCACCTCGCCGATTAGAAATACTTCCACTACCTTGCTCTTCAGACGCGAGGTGAAGGCGGCGAGATCACCGCCCTTTGATTTACCACCAATAATCAACCACACCGATCCATCAAAATGCGCAACCGCGCTTTCTACGGCGTGAAAATTTGTCGCCTTGGAATCGTTCCAATAGGTCGCGCCTTCGTATTCGCGAACTTTCTGCAACCGATGGCGCCCAACCCTGAAGCATTCCGCCGCCGTGTAGGGCATCTCCATGTTCCGCTTCGTCTTTTTCCACCATGCCAGGGCCATCACAAAATTCTCACGGTGCGGATAGTCAGCAAATGGGGTGTCGGCCAATTTCTCGTCTGGTGCAGCGCCTTCCGACGTCACCCAATGCATCGCGGGAATCTCACGGTTTAGCTTCCGAGCATACGATTGCACCGAAGTGCCAACGAGCACCTCTTCGTTTTTTGTGCGAGTGACTAAATTCCACTTGGCACTAAAATAGCCTTCGATATGCGGATGTCGATCGAGGTGGTCTTCCGCGAAGTTGATCCAGATCGTCGAGTCCGGCTGCAAATACTGAAGCGTTTCCGCTTGAAAGGAACTGACTTCGCAGACCGCGATCTCGTCTTTACTCCCCCCCCCAGTCTCGGCCACCAATTTGGAAAATGGTCGGCCAATATTTCCCGCGGCGTGCGCGACCTCGTAGGCCATGCGCAAGGTATGGGTCAAAAATTCTGTGAGGGTAGTTTTGCCGTTGGTTCCTGTAATTGCGACTACCTGCCCGTGCCAAAACAGCGACGCGAAGTCCAACTCACACATACACTCTACATCGGCATCACAGGCCATCGCCAACCAAGGATGATCCGATTCGAAGCCCGGTGAAAATACGACCAATCCGTGATTTTTCGCCACCTGTTCATCAAATTGAAGCCCCTTCTCATCATAAAACACACCGGACAGCCCAAGCGCGCGCAGCACTGCGAGCACACCTTCGCCACTCAAACCTTCGCCAAATATCGCGACGGACTTGCTCAATTGAGCTTTGAGTTGTTCCGGTATAGTAAGAGACATTGTTAACGTATTTTCAGAGTCGCCAATCCGATTAAAGCGAAGCCCAGTGACAGCACCCAAAACCGCAGCACTATCTTAGTTTCCGGCCATCCCTTCTTTTGAAAATGATGGTGAATCGGAGCCATCAAGAAGACGCGCTGCCCCACTCCGGTGCGACGTCTCGTGAACTTAAAAGTGCCGACTTGAATGATAACGGAAAGTGCCTCCATCACAAAGACACCGCCTACAATCACCAACGTGAAGGGTTGATGAATCATGAACGCCATCACGCCGATTAGACCGCCCAATGCCAGCGAACCGGTGTCGCCCATGAAGACTTCCGCCGGATGCGAATTATACCAAAGAAATGCCATGCAAGCCCCGATCAGCGCGCCACACACCACGGACAATTCACCGGAACCCGGCACATAACTGATCAGCAGGTATTCCGCTATTTTAGTATTACCCGCCGCATACGCCATGATGCCAAAAACTAAAGCTACCGAAATCGTGCAACCGACGGCCAAACCATCGAGCCCGTCGGTCAGGTTGATCGCATTACTGAATCCCACGATCCACAGGTAGATTAATACCAGCAACAACCACCATGGCATGTAAGTGATCACGGCTGTCTTGAAGAACGGCACCCATAATTCCCGGATACTATCTCCACTCGTGGGATGCCACAACAGCACCCCCAAGGCGACCAAAGTCGCGAGGGATTGCCACGCAATTTTTTCCCACGATGAAATACCGTCACGATTACCATGCACCACTTTCAGGTAATCGTCCCGCCAACCCGCGATCGTTAGAATCGTATACACGAAAAGTCCGGTAAAAACCCAGACATTCGGCATGGCCCAAAGCACACTACTCAGGAAGACCGAAATATAGATGATAAGCCCACCCATCGTGGGCGTATTTTTCTTATCAAAGCGCTTCGCAAGATCACCCGTGCGATCGTCATCATAGTGTTGCCCTAATTTCATCGCACGGAATCGAGCAATCAGCCAAGGCCCCACAATGAAACCAATCACCAATGCGGTTCCCGATCCCAATACTGTCCGCACGGACAGGTAGCGCAAAAGACGCAATGGGCCGAAATACTGATCGTAATCTGCAAGGTAACTAAGCATGGGAAGCCTCAGGTTTAGTTTCAGTTAAGAGTGTTTCCAATCGGTAGCGACGACTTCCTTTCAAGAATACTGGCCCCCTGAACTCATCGAATAAAGACTGCAGCGCTCTGACATCATCGACTACGACCACGTGCTCTTCCGACAGCCCGGCTTCCAAGGCTCCGGTTCGCATCGCAGCCGCCTGTCCGCCAATCATATAAATTTTATCAGCCGGTCCCAGTTTCAGAGAAAGACCCAGTTCGTGATGATACCTCTCTGAATCGACTCCAAGCTCTTCCATCCCACCCAAAACAAACAAACGAGGGTGTTGATTCGAAGTGGTCGCGCTGAATACCTCCAACGCATCTTTCATCGAAGCAGGATTGGCATTATAACAATCCACGTAGACCTGCTTGTCATCGATCTCACGCAACTCCCCGCGCATATTTGCGGGTGACCAGAGCAAGATACGTTCACGAACCAATTCGAATTCAACGCCAAGACGCAGAGCCGCACAGATCGCCAACACTGCATTTTGAGCCATGCCATCTGAAATTCTGCGCAGAGTAAAAACCAGTGGAGGAGGCTGACCGTAAGCAATCGCGATCGCCGTTTCTTCTTCACGGTGGGTAATTGTGTAGAAAACACGATCCGCCGGAGCCTTTTCAGGTCGAATCACATCCGCACGCTCCACGACGATTCGAGAAACCTGCGCTTCGCGGAAGGCCTCAAAAGTTTCGCATTGTTGCGGATAAACCGCCACGCCGTCGCTGCGCACCGCTTTAGGAAGAATCGCTTTCTCGCTAGCTACTCCTTCGAGGGAACCCAGTTCTTCGATGTGAGCCGGGGCCACCAAGGTGATGATCGCCAGATCCGGCTCGATCATCGATGCCAGTGGAGCCATCTCGCCAGGACCACTGATACCCGCTTCGATCACCGCAAATTTGTGCAGATCCGCATCGAGCTTCGTCAATGTGAGCGGCACCCCGAGGTGATTGTTGAGATTCCCCAGAGTCGCCAATACTCCGGCCTCTTCACCACCTAATAAAGCGGCGAGTAGATCTTTAGTAGAAGTCTTGCCCACACTGCCGGAAATACCGATCACGGGGCCGTGAAAATTCTGACGATGTTTACGAGCGATCGTTTGAAACGCCGTCAGTGGATCCGGCACCACCAATTGCGGTAAATCAACATCCAGCTGTTGCGTCGAAACAATCGCCGCGCTCGCGCCCGCTTCTCGCGCGACCTGCAGAAAATCATGTCCATCGCGCTGCGCGGTTTTCAACGCAATGAAAACCTGTCCCTCACGTAATTGACGCGTATCGATGGTAAACCCCGTCAACGAAGACACCGGAACAGTCGTCCAACGACCTCCGGTCCATGCTTCAATTTGATGAGGGTTAAAACTGATCATGACATTCTTAATGCTTTGATACCGATGAGTTCCCTCACGATTTGGCGGTCATCAAACGGGATCACAGTATCCGCAAATTCCTGATAGTTCTCATGTCCCTTGCCCGCCACAAGCAGGCAATCGCCCTTCTTACAGGTATCCAGCGCGAGACTGATCGCACGACGACGATCATCGACCCACGCAATCCGATCCGGCGCGGTCGCTCCGGTTTTCATATCCGCAAAAATCTGCTCGAGCGGTTCGCCCCGAGGGTTGTCAGCTGTCGCAAAAGCAAAATCCGCATACTTTTGCACCGCACTCGTCATCAGAGCCCGCTTGGCTCGATCCCGTTTACCACCACACCCGAATACGACCATCAGCCGTCCTGGCGTGATTGCGCGCAGCATTTCCAAAGCATTACTAAGGGCATCATCCGTATGCGCGTAATCGACTAGCACATTGTAGGCTTGGCCCTCTTCGATTCGTTCCATGCGCCCTGGCACGCCCTTAAATTGAGACAGCCGCAACATAAACTTCTGGGGATCACGTCCCAGTCCCCATACTGTCGCAATCGCGGCCAACACATTGCTCACATTGTAGCGACCGATCATGGGGGATTCGATCTGCATCTCCCCATCCGGCCAGACCAACTTGAAAGTCGAACTCTTGAATTTGAGATCCACATCCTCCGCTCTTACCATGGCTTTTGAATCTTCACCAAAAGTCACCGTGCGCACTGTGCTTGGAATCATCGCAACGAGTTTACGTCCGTGGAGATCATCGATATTCACCACCGCTATTTTCGGAGCGCTGCCCATGCCGCCATTAAACAAACGGGATTTTACCTCGAAATATTTTTCCAGCGTTTGATGATAATCGAGATGGTCGCGCGTAAGGTTAGTAAATACCACCGCACCGAAATCTAGACCGAGCACCCGTTGCTGATCGATACCGTGTGAGCTGACCTCCATCACCGCATGTCGGCATTTCGCCTTATGCATCTGGGCCATCATTCCGTAAATATCCACCGACTCCGGTGTCGTGCGAAACGAAGGCACGAAACGCGAACCGAGATCATAGCTGATCGTGCCAATCATCCCCACGCGGCGATCCACATCGAGGAAGTGTTTGATCAAATGGGTGACCGTGGTTTTGCCATTGGTTCCGGTCACACCCACCACTTCCATCTCACGATCAGGAAATTTGTAATAACGTTGGGCCACCTTCGCGAGCATCGCCCGTGGGTCTGCCACCTGAATGAAAGTCACCTTCGTCGGCACCATCGCCGGCATCTTCGGTGTCACCACCGCGATGGCGCCACGTGCGACAGCTTCATCGATAAACATCGCGCCATCAGCTCTTAATCCCGGTAGCGCAAAGAACATCGTGCCGGGCACGACCCGACGGCTGTCCATCACCAGCCCGGATATCGAACGATCTAAGGAACCACGTAGAGAGACGATTTCATCGTCTTGAAAATAATCTAATAGTTTGGGTGCCATTTTGAAGGCTCGGTGGTCCGGGGAAGCTGCCCGTTTATTTCCGCGGGTGGATTGCGGTTTTAACGCGTGAATGAGTGGATGGTTCTGCGGCAGATAACCAATCACTGACGGCCTCCTTTCAGAGAGACCAAGTTGCTAACGGTTTCGTAAGGAGGTTTGATATCGAGATACTGAATGAGTTGTTCACCAAGACGCTTGAAGGACGGCACCCCAACGACATTACCGTAGGCCAATCCGCGCTTGGGTTTACCGTCATCAACGATCACTGAGATCACCACTTCGGGGCGACTTGCAGGAAAGAACCCAACAAACGATCCCACGTGGTGGCGTTTCGAATATCGACCATCGATCAGCTTTTGAGCCGTGCCTGTTTTGCCCGCTATTTCATAGCCGGGAATAGCCGCGTTGACGGCGGTGCCGCCGGGTTGTGTAACCCCCTGGAGCATTTTAGCCATCGAACGAGCGATCGGCGGGCTGATCACGCGACGACGTGCTTTCTTATCGAATTGAAAAACAATTTCACCTGAGGCGTCTTTGATTTCCTTGATCAGCTGCGGTTTGAGTAGCTCCCCTCCACTCGCGATTACTCCCATCGCGTAGTGAATTTGCAGCGATGTAGCCGCGACACTGTAGCCCGCTGAAATTCGCGTAATATCGAGACCACTCCACTCGCTAACAGGATTTAGCACACCGGAAATCTCTCCCCCGAAAGGAAACCCGGATTTCTCCCCAAAACCAAAACTTCGCGCATATTCATAGAGCCGCTTTTCACCCAGTTTTATGCCCAATTGCGCCGCACCGACATTGCTGGAATGACTGATGATTTCCGCAACGGAAAGAGGATGATCAAACTCGTGATCATCGGGCATAAACTTGCGCATGCTGCCCCGAAATTCCACTCCTTCCAGCGAACAATCAAAACGGGTATTTGGATAAACCAGCTTGTCATTCAAAGCCCCCGAAGCCGCCACGATCTTGAAGGTAGATCCGGGGTCGAATTGATCAGTGATCGCAAAATTACGCTGCGCAGATAACGGCGCTAGTTTGGGATCGTAATACTTATTCAGGTCAAAATTTGGGTAGTTGCCCATCGCGAGGATAAAACCCGTCTGTGCATCACTCACGATGATCGTCGCCTTCTGTGGCTTAAATTCTTCGACGATACGGTCCAGTTCTTCTTCGACCATGTGCTGTATAATGATGTCGGTCGAAAGCACGACATTGTATCCATTCACCGGCTCGACTTGACGGGTGCGAAATTGGGCTAGCTCACGTCTTTTCCCATCGCGCTCGCCTTCCCGCCAACCATCCTGACCACGCAGATAGAAATCAGCGTAATTTTCGACGCCCGCTGCCGCGATTCCGGCTTTGTTCACATAGCCGACCAGATGCGCCGCGAGCTCATTGTGCGGATACACGCGGCGAAAAACTCGGTTTCCGTAAACTCCTTTGATCTCCAGTTTTTTGATCTTCTCGTAAGTGACTTCGTCAACATCTCCGCGCAGTTTCACCCAACGGATGGGACGCCCAAGCGGTGCCTCATCGACCTCTTCCTTATCCGGGGTGATCGTGAGAATTGAGTCAGTGTTTAACCGAACTTTCCCGGCTACATTGAACTGCTCATTATCTGAAACGGCTCTGGCCGTAGTCACGCTCGGCGCTGTCGAGGACCCACGGTATTTCGTGTTGAAGAGCGGCTCAAGATCACGAAGTGTCATATCAAGCAGAGCAGCCAAATCCACCCAACTTTTTCTATCTTCATCCTGCAAAACCTGCGGATCCACGCCCACCGTGTATTTCGACTGGTTGGTGGCCAAAAGGTAGCCATGCCGATCATATATCGCCCCACGACGAGCGTGCTCAACGATCACTTGGTGGCGGACTTTCTCGACGTAGCCGAGTAGTTTCCCGCGATCGATGATGTGTAAAAAGACGAGTCGGGTGCCTATCCCGCCGAAGCAGATCAAGAGACCTGCGGCGATCAGGAAGATACGATAGTTGGAGGCAAACCCTTTGGACATTTATCGTCAGCGCCGAAGAACGACTTGAAAGGATACGGGTGTTTCAGGTGCCTCAGAAAAGAGACCTTCGTTAAATTTGGACGCCAGACGTATGACAGGGTCTTCGGAGATGTAGGCTGTCTGTCGTGGTTCGGGCGGCACCAAGCCGAGTTGCCACTGCTGATTGAGCAGTTTTAGAATCGCAGGATCCTGGGCGCGCTCAATGGCCGCATGAGATTCATTAATCTGTCGTTCGATTTCCCGCAGATCATTTTCGCACTGCTTGGTTTGGTTAGCAGTGGAGGCAATTTGATAGCGAAGCTGAACCGTGTAAAATCCCGCCGCACCTCCGAGACCGAAGATAGCCATGGTGGCCACTAACATGAGTTTAACAAAAGCCTGATTGTCGTTTTTCATGATGAATAGGGATCAGAGTTTGCGAAGCGCGCGGAGTTTCGCGGAGCGGCTGCGGGGATTGACGGCGAGTTCCGGCTCACCGGCAGTTACGGGTTTGCGGGTAAGCGGTTCCGCATGTTTCACGCGCAAATCCTGCGGCGTGGAATCATGCACGCTCACAGGTTGGCCACAGACTGAGCGGAAATATTTCTTAACGGGGCGATCCTCGAGAGAATGGAAACTAATCATCACCAGCACTCCTCCCGGGGCCAGTCGCTCAAAGGCAGCGGGCAATGCACGATCGATCGCACCAATTTCGTCATTCACCGCGATACGAATGCCCTGAAATGTGCGCGTGGCCGGATGAATTCTCATCGTGTGGCGAACACGCGCCGGGATCGCATTGGCAATCAGCTCAGCCAACGACGCCGTGCGGGCAAGAGCACCAGTGCCTCGCGCCCCCATGATCGCTTCGACGACTCGGCGCCATAGTTTTTCTTCCCCGAGGTTACGCACGGCCGTGATGAGCATTGGCTCGGTGGCCGTCTCCAACCATTGCGACGCGGGCACGCCGTGCCGCGGATCCATGCGCATATCTGCGGGCGCATCATTGCGAAAAGAGAAACCACGTTCCGTTTCGTCGAGTTGGAAAGATGAAACACCAAGATCGAAGAGGATGCCATCGAAGCCACTTTCATCGATATCCGCTAAGCGCCCAAAGTCGGTATCGATCAGGCTAAATTGCCCAGGAAAATCTGCGCTTAATATCGCCGCGCGATCTTGCGCCGCCGGATCGCGATCCAATGCCACAACTTGCACCTCACTCGCCGCTTCAAGTATAGCTCGCGTGTGTCCGCCTCCACCAAAGGTGCCATCGAGATAGCGCCCTCCAGCTCGCGGTGAGAGAAACTCGAGCACCTCATGGAGCAGCACTGGTTGATGACCGGGAGTCATGATCGTGCAGGGAGTTTCAACAAGTGCCGGGCACATGTGACTGACTCCAGTTTGGGGTTAGAGATATCGGCCGATGCGAAGGCGGCGCCTTACGTATCAGAGACAACGAAAGAAATTGAGGAAACGTGTCGTTCATCGTCGTTAGATCCCCAGGCGAGTCATCAGATCGCCAAAGTTTTCGCCGGACGTGCGTTCTGACGTCTTGTCCCAACGCGCCGGACTGTAGATGTGGAATTTCGTCAACGTGCCCACCAGCACCGCATCCTTAGTGATCTCGGAGTGAGCCAACAATTCAGGGGTCAGACTCATGCGCCCGGATTTGTCGAACCAGAGAGAGAGAGTCTGTGCGAAAAACCGCGCCACAAAGTCCTGCCCTGCTCCATCACTCAGAGCGATGGCCGCAATCTTCTCGCGCAGCTTTTCCACTTCGGCCGGAGGCAATACTGCGATGTATCCATCCGGGTGCGGCGTGGCCAAAAACACATCCTCTCTCCCGTGCGCAGATCTCCAAGCAGACGGAATCGTGATCCGATTCTTATCGTCCAACGCGTGCCGAAAATGGCCTGTGTATTGCGCTGTGTGTGGGTCTGACATACGGGGAAATGAGGCATTGTCGCCCCAATACGACCCATATCGCCCCATTCTTCCCCATTTAGCAAGCTAAGATGTGTCGATTTCGAGCTAACTTATTAACAAGTTATGCATAGCCTTGTTTTCGTCCCTTTTCCCTATGAGGCGTGACTTATCAATTCAGCAGTTCCCAAAGTTATCCACCGCCTCTGTGAATATCTCCGCGCTCATCTCAATCCTCCGATCGCCTATCCCACCTGATAGCACCATTTTTCATGGTTATGAGCGCTAAACCTAATAAACTGGCCGGCTTGACGAGCAAATACTCTACTTCGGCGGGATAGATTCACTTGTCCTCGTTCCCCACGCGTTAACCAATACCCACAAACTCTTTACAGCATAATGAAAGCTCCCAATTGGAAATGCATCAACCAGCAAGCTCGATGGCAGGGCCGCGACTCCCAAGGCTCTACCCTCTTTCAGGATCAGATGTGGATCCTTGGCGGATGGTTCACACCCAAGGAAAACAATCCGCGCGATGTCTGGTCTTCGCCCAATGGGATCGATTGGAAGTGCCACACCAATAAGGCTCCGTGGGAATTCAGTGATCTCCCCGTCACTCTCGCCTTTAAAGACCGACTATGGATCATGGGAGGCCGCAAACTTCCCGGTAAGTTAAACAGCAATGAGGTCTGGTCATCGTCCAATGGAGCAGACTGGACACTCGACTGCCCCTCGGCCGGCTGGTGCCCACGAGTTTCCGCCGCCCATGTCGTCTTCAAGGACCGCATGTGGGTGATCGGTGGCACGGAAAATTTCTACGAGGATAGCGACCGCACTTTGCACAACGATGTCTGGGCCACCACCAACGGCCGGGATTGGATCTGCGTCACCGAACACGCTCCCTGGGCCGCAAGAGCCCATCACCAGGCAATCGTGTTTGATGATAAGCTTTGGATCATCGGCGGCGGTGGAAGATTCCCCGAACCTCATACCAGAAACGACGTTTGGTGCTCGGAAGACGGCGAGCACTGGACACTAGTCACCCAATCTGCCGCCTGGGCTCCACGCATCTGGCATACGACCGCCGTATATCGTGATCACCTGTGGGTCATCGCTGGATTAAATCAGGAGATCGACAATCTGGGTGATGTCTGGTGTTCACCCGATGGTGTCACTTGGACTCAGCTGGACTCGGATAACATTTGGACCGCGAGACACGCTCCAGCCTTATTTACCCATCAGGACAAACTCATCCTCGTGGCTGGGCATGCGCGGCCGGTAAACAGCGAAGTATGGAGTTTAGAACTCCCTAAAGACTTCCGCACCGACGACTGATTACTCAGTCAAGTCCCGGATAGTCCAACGTCGCGAAATAATCAGTGTAGGTTTCAGCGCGGCGGATCACCTCATACTTCCCATCGCCCTTCCAGAGCAGTTCGGCCGAGCGCAATTTACCGTTATAGTTGAAGCCCATCGAGTGGCCGTGTGCACCGCTGTCGTGGATCACTAAGAGATCCCCTACCGCAGGATCGGCAATCTCCCGATCGATGGCAAACTTGTCATTATTTTCGCAGAGCGAACCAGTGACATCGTAAACCTTTCTCGGACCATCTTCCTTACCCGGCACCGTGATGTGATGGTAAGAATCATACATTCCCGGACGCATCAGATTGGCCATGGAAGCATCAACCCCCACGTAGTTCTTGTAGATCGCCTTCTTATGTAAAACGCGCGAGATCAGATAACCATAAGGCCCCGTGATCATGCGTCCACACTCCATCGTAAGACGGATCGGACCGAGACCATTTGCCTCAATCGTAGTGGTGTAGGCCTCTTTGATCTTCGCGCCGACATAAGCGAGATCGACCGCCGTTTCCTCGGGACGATAAGGGATTCCAATACCTCCGCCGAGATTGAGAAACTCGATTCGAATGCCCAACTCGTTCTTCAGTTCCACCACGAGATCGAACAACATCTGGGCCGTCTCCACGAAGTAGTCGGGATTCAGTTCGTTCGACGCGACCATCGTGTGCAGTCCAAAACGCGTCACTCCCTTGTCGCGCAAAATGCGATACCCTTCAAATAACTGTTCACGCGTGAAACCATATTTCGCCTCTTCTGGCTTACCGATGATTACGTTACCCTCCTTTAATGGACCGGGGTTGTAGCGGAAGCACAGCAACTCAGGCAACTTGCCGCCGAGGCTCTTTTCCAGAAACTCAATATGACTGATATCATCCAGATTGATAATCGCGCCCAATTCGAATGCCTTCTGATATTCGTTCGCCGGAGTATCATTCGA
>Ga0105055_10002960_pt1 | contig 26074 bp, 14 predicted proteins | sample BON03_FD_78090 | JGI IMG/M metagenome (GOLD analysis project Ga0105055, IMG submission 78090) | Freshwater microbial communities from Lake Bonney liftoff mats and glacier meltwater in Antarctica - BON-03 | ecosystem: Environmental > Aquatic > Freshwater > Ice > Glacier meltwater | place: Lake...
ATCTGAATTCACTTGGGTTGGAAGCGCTGTACAGCAAGAAGTTCAAAACCAGGAGCAATGCGGTGGGTGTTGGGCGTTTGCCACGTCGGAAGCCATATCCGGATTGAACTATATTCAAAACGGAGTGTCTTCGGTTTTGTCTGCTCAGCAGCTTATCAGTTGTGATACCAGAAACAGTGGGTGCGGTGGTGGCGTAGTATCGTACGTGTGGAACGCTGCCTCTCTTTTTTCTCCAGCAGGGTACGCAGCTCTCACTCCAATTGTGAATGAACAAACTATGCCATTCACTGATGGATCAGGAACAACTTCAGCTTGTCCTGCGTCATACGCTCAAGGTGCTTCTGGTCTTGAGGGCGTTAAAGCCATTACAAATGTTAATGTTGCAAATAATGCGAATGCTATTCAAGCTGCAATTGATAACAACCCTGTTGTGGTTTCTATTTATGCCTCAGGAGACTGTTTTCAGTACTATAAAAGTGGCACAATCAGCTCATCTTCATGCAGTTCCATATGTGGAAGAATCGACCATGCTGTTCTCGGAGTAGGTTGGGGAAGTTGGGGAACCACCGATGCATACTTTTTAATCAAGAACTCATGGGGTGACAGTTGGGGAGAGTCAGGCTATGTCAAGATTTCAACAGAGTCTGCTTGCAATGGCGATGGAGTGTTGCAGGTCATGGAAGCAATCAGTTATCCTCAAACTACCACCTGTAGTGGATGCCAAGGAAGTTCTACGAACGTTCCAAATTCTTCGACAAATGCACCCAACTCTCCCCCAACGGAAACATTGACTGTGTCTCCAACATCCAGCGGTGGTATTTTATCCATTACATGCTTTTTAATCGCTGCTGTCTTGTGCTTGAATTAAAATAAGCATAACTACTATATATATATAATTTAAGATGATTTATCGGATCGATTGTAACGAAACTACATAAACCCATATAGAAAATACCTTGTCCGTGTAAGGAGCCACTAACACGGCGAGAGCAAATGATACATTATCCCCGGATATATTATGTATGTCCGTGTTCTTGACCGACTTGAGGACGGCATCCACCTCAGTGAATGCGGAGTTGAGAGGAAACCCAAATACTTTATTAGAGACCGTGGTGTCTTTAAGTGCATTGAGATGAAATGAATCTGCATTTCGCGAACCTGCCAATTTGGATTCTTCCAACGACTCAAGAACGCTTCGCAGTTTTCGACCAACAATCTTGTTGAAACGCGTCGTCCCATTTTTGGCTCGCCATCTCCGCATGGATCTTTGTAACTGCTCTGTTACTTCACCCTCGAGATAGCTTATAAATTTAGTTGGTGCAGGAGTGTATGTAAGCCTCTCATGCTGGACACTTGGCATATCCACCGCTGGCATCCGTGGAGTCCAAAATGGATGCCAATCCGTCGACAACTCAAAATTCCAGCGAATCTTACACGGCTCACCTTGCTCTTGAACATTCGCCCAAACGTTTTTGTCATTCAATACCAGAGACACATCTCGCAATGGACAATTCTTATCTGTAACACGATAGGAAGTGCCAGTACATGCATTAAACAACAATCTGGTGGCATCTGTGGTGTCGACGACAAGAACATAAACAGTATCTCCTTCTGGTACGCCACGACCCAAAACGAGATACACCAACAAAGATGGTCGATCCTTGAATGCCCAGAGCATATAGTTGCAGAAGAGAATGGCATGCTCCTCCCAATCACCAGCGGATATCTCAAGGAAATCTTGAGAAGGACACCATACATCGTTGCCACCATTAGCAAAAGCTTGCCAATCGTCAAGAAATGGAACCAACGAAACAAATCTCAACAGCGCTGCTGGATGAGTCATCTCTTGTCCGTCATTTCTCAAAGGAGGAACTTGAGGTCGAATATATCTCGTAACAAAAACAGCATCGCCATTGAGGTTATTACCAAACAATTGCAAATTTGCGCTTTTGGTTCTTGTATTCGTGTTTTTAATCTTTTTCAACCATTGTTTGGCGTATTTAACTACCTTTTCATTTTCTCCTGCACCAACTCTTGAAGACTCATGTGGTTCATCAGACGTGGCTAATACCGGATCCAGTGTTGCCATAATATAAACATACGTGGCATTCGATCGATCGTCCTCGATTTCATTTACGATTTCTTTCAGAACCCCAGATGATTCTAAGACTTCCGACGATTGTTGAGGTTTACCAGCATATCCTAGATTCACAGGAGGTGTGTTAAGTCTAAACATACCTTCAACTCTACCGTTCATATAAATAGTGGAAAACGGGATGGAAAAGCAACCTAAATAACGTTTTTCCCGTTTTTGAAAAGTCGCATCTTCTGTTCTATAGTCGTCACTTGGAGCGTCTACAATGACCTCGTCAAATAAATTGAAAGATACCATTTCATTGATGGATTGTAAATTCGAGGGACTGAAATCCTTTCTTGGAGGCAAAAATGGGATGTAAACACTTTCATTCCATGTTGGCGTGGGACCTTCTTGTGCAGAACATCTTCGAGAGGTTCCTTGAAATCTTACTTGAACAAAAGACATGACTCTCTCTGGTCCGTTTGTTTCAGCGTCATCGTTCTCCTCCTTCAAATAAGCGGTGGTGGGAGATCCTATTGGGGATCGCATCGAGTCCGAGTTCTCAGTACGTCTTACCGGCACATTGATACCTCGAACAATCTGCACAAATATTGCAGCCTTCTCTACATTCAGCGAGGCTGCTTTTCGCTGCTTTGCCATCGGTTTGAGTTTTCTTCTTGGTTCGAATAAATTTGCGAGCATGTCAAAGTTCAAACTGAAGACAGGCAAGGAGCCTTCTTTTACCACACGCGACACTGGAATATCATTCTTACGTTGACTATTCGAATTGTTTTTTTGTAAGTCTCGAATTCTGTTGAGGAAGTCCGTAACTCGAGCTTTTTGCATTTGTTGGAGCTTCAGCACTTCAGAAGAGGATCGAGCACCTGTAAATAGTTCCCCATCTTCTTCCATATTGATCTCCTCAGGAAGGAGAAGCCCTTGGAACCTCTCATTGTCTTTAATTTCATTCTCTAATAAAGGAATTGGTTGATGAAATAGATGTGGTTTACTTATCCTTAGTTTCATCAACGTGACTCGCTTCGACTCCACGTACTTTGAATTATCTGCGTACATGAAAAGCCCTTCCTTCAATAAACTTTGTGAACGGAATAATGACCCTCGCTTGGATGACCATTCCATGAGTTTGAATAATCTCAAAACAGATCCGTGTCTAGGGTCATTGGGATCAATATCGTTTAACCTGTTCATGAGAGATTGAAAATCCATTTCATTGGCGAAATCAGGGACTGCATCATCTCCATCAAGTGCTTCAGCAGTCACTCCAGCTCCACCACCGTTCTTATCACCGCCAGCAAGATCACCTTCATAGCTTCCTAGTAATTGTCCATCGGTATCATTGAAGTTGGATTTGTAATTGGGCAATGAAACACGAGTCCCGGTTCCCGACCAAGTTACTATCGATTTGACTTGCCCTGCTAGCACATCAGATGCAGAAGCTTCAGTGTCTATGTCATCATTGGCGAGAGTGTCACTGTATATATCTTTCAAGGTTTTACGACCTTTCCTATGTTTGGTGGTACTACCTGAAGCAAATTGTCTCCATGAGTCATTCGCACCCACTGCATGAGCAAGAACATTTGTAAATTCCGATGCGGGTACTGGTATATTAACACTAGCTATTTTCTTAAGCGTTCCAAGCTCCTTGACAGCACATATATCAAATCGAATTGACTTTGGGCGCTGAATGGCTTTGATTCTGAATACACGTGACCAATTACAAGAGAAAGAAGGCCAAGATACGGATTGTTTCGATGTTGTAGCAATCAGCATGTCATTCACAAACAAACGTACTAAAAGCCGTTGATGACGAATTGATTTCCTCCGATTTTGTTCTTTAAAAGGGACTTCATCATCTTTGCTGTAAGAGCTTTCAGTATTTAGCCGTAATAAGTACTCGTCAGCACCCTTTTTAGATCTACTAGTATTGTATCTATCCAATGTTTCACGGGCCTTATTGAAAAGCAATTTCTTTGACATATCTGCGTCTTTGTTCAAGTTCTCAATTATGTCAGCTATTCGAGCCACTTGGGATTGGTACATTTTGCTACTGAAAGAATTTTCAAGAGGAATGGATACCAGATGGAGGTTGGTACTAGAAAACTCCTGTTCTATTCGAATACTTTTCAAGGTTTGCCATTGATGATAAATCTCGGACGCCAATTGGCGGATTTCCAAATCTTCCGCCAATCTCCTTGAGAATAAATCTACAATTTGAATTTGAACATTGAATAGATTGGCATCTTCCCTTTCAATTGTTTTTTCATATTGCAACATTGCGTTTAATTGAGCTGTTTGATGATCCCTCAAATTCCCTTTCATCTTTTCTTGGTACTTTGAGAAAAGTGATCTCAGTTTCGATGCCACAATATCCTCTTGGCAAAACAAAGGATGATTGTCAAAAACAATGGTTTGAATTGCAATATCCATGGCTGCGCATTCAGCACCATCGTACTGCAAAGTAGATGAAAGTAGTTCTGGCGATATGTAGGTCGACACCCTTTCCAGCATGCCCATATCGGCTAGTAGCGGATCCACATCAGCAGGTTGGGTGGTGCTGGTTTTGGAAGGGTCGGCAAGTACCACCATAGCACCTCCTGGAGAAAACCAATTTACCGCGCTCTTGCTATTACGGTAGGCTACATCTTGGTCAAGCTCCCGTAGCAATCTCTGCTCGACCCGATCAACGTTTCCATCAGTGGCGGGTATTTCCGGTACATAAAAGCCTTCATCTAGTAAAGAAAGATGGTCTCCTTCCTCTTGTGAGAGTATTTCATCATCCTCAATGCCGGTTCCGCCAGACAAAAGCGCTGCTTTTTGTTGCATTATTTTAATTCTCCGTCGAACACGTGCTTGATCGTTGTCTGGCTGTACAACATATGGATCTGTTTTAATAGAAACAGAGCCTACAAGAGGCACAATATTATTAATGGATCTTGCAATTGGGCCCTTTTTAAACTCAATATCTCGTCCATCATAGGCGCTCAAAGCTATTCGACTTTTCCCATCAAGTACACTTTTTCCATTCTCATCAACTTCTGATTCATCTGTTGACTCTCCTTCATCATCATCAGATACGGCATTCATATTCTGCGGACTTCCGAAACGGTTATTCCGGATCGCATTTTCATCCGTTGTTGAAACTTCCAACGATTTCTTCTTCTCTCGCAATGCAGCTAGACGCGCTGCTGCTGTCACACTGTTACTAGCATTCGAACCACCTGCATCACGGGCACTATTATTAGACTCACGGGAGGACCCTGCAGATCGAAGTCGAGCCAGGCGCTCTGCAATGCTTTCACTCATTCGATTTTGGGACAGTAACCGTTTTTTAGTTTGGGGACCTATCCTCGCACTTTTGAAAGAAAGGTAGGTTTGAAGGTCATTTAATAGTGGATGATTCGATGGGGCGTTTTGATGGTGTTTTGCATGGCCGCCTTTTTCAACGGGATGATAGGCTTTGCATTTGCTCCCATAGCAAAGAGCGCGAGTTTATATTACGGAGTATCATATAATGGTATCAACCAACTTGCAGTTGTTAGTTTACTGTGCCCGTTCATAACATATATACCAGCGATCTGGATTGCAGATAGAAATAGATTTGAAGTTCCATTTTACATTGCGATGATGATGTCAGTCAGCTTGCGTTGGATAAGATACTCCTTTGACTCTCCTGATGCAACAGGATATGCCGTGGTGCTTTCTACTACTGTAGCTTCCGCTATGGTCGCTCCTTGCTTAAGTTGCTTAGCTCCTGTTTTAAGCAGGAATTATTTCCCTAAACACCAGCAAGGTATCGCCACTAGTTTGGGAACACTTTTTGGGTTGATTGGCACCGGTTCTGGTATTGTTATTTCTCCGTTATATCAAGATGATATTCACAGTTTACTGTATTTCCATGCTGTGAGTCTTTCTATTCCGTTTATTCTGTCGATTTTCTGTTTGGATCTTTGTTATTGGTGTGTTGAGGAGGAGGAGGAATACCCTCGTACTACTTCATTCAGAAGGGTTGTACGAAGTTTGTCTCAAATTTCATCGCCTGGATCAGCATTGGAACCATCATTGGAACCATCACTAGAAGAACCGTTAATATCGCATCACTTTTATGACCTACCGCTGTCAGTTTGTTACAACTTTCCTGTGGAGAATTTAAACGATATTCCTGAGCAGCACGTACACTCTTTTCGGGATACATTTGTAAGGCTCTTTTCTGATGTTTTATTCCTACGATTGTTGCTTGGAATTTCTCTTACTTCCGGAGTGATCAATGCCATCATGACGCTGGTGAATGAAGCTGCTCCTCCTTCCTTAGATAATGCAACTGGAGCCCAATTAGTGGCCTCTTTGTTCTTTGGTTGCGGTGCAATTGGTGCAGTTGTTACTGGAATTACAATGGACAAAACTCGACATTATATAAGGATTTCAAGGATTTGTATTTCTCTTGCAACACCTTTCACCGGACTTGCCATGTATGGGTGGCGATACGACGTGGCGTCATATGTGCTAGTAGGCATAGGCGGAACTGGACTATTTGGACTTGGACTGTTTCCACTAGCGATTGAATTGGCCATTAAGTATTCTTACTCGGAGGATTTTTCGAACGCTGGTGCTACGATAGCTGGAGTCATTCAATGCGTTTCGAATATTGTTTCGATTGTAATCATTGCAGTGACGACTCCAGGCAATCTCCTCGAGTCACAAGATATACCGATAGTGTGGATGGTGATCAATATCGTTGGAGGCGCGTTACTATTCACGCTACCTTCGCCATTGTAATTTTATTTAACAGTTTAATAAATCAAGTTATTTCTGGAACTATTGCCCAATTGCAACTTGCGGCCTGTTGTAGGTTCATGGTAAACATGTTGCTGGTCTATAGGGCAGCATATGATGCAAGGGAAAAACAAACCGCATAAGAGGGACTTGACGCCGCAGTAGGAGTCTACAGAATAGTATCCTCCTGGTTGAAAGCCTTTTGACTCAAATCGCTTGTCCGTTGTAGGTGGTGCCTGCTTTGAACTATATGCTCGAAGAACGTCGGAGCCCCCCATTCTAACAAACTCCAACCACGTATGTCGATGTTTCAAAAGGTGTGCACTTGGGGGGTCGTACCTCAGAATGGAGTCTGGGCGATTTTTAAATTTGAAGGTTTTTAATTAAATCGGTTCTTTTTGAGAAACCATGTCTTTTATTTTAATTAAATAGTACATTTTTTCCCGCAGCATGTCCCTATGCAAGGCATCGGAGCACCTACCGCCGTGAAACTCTCAGCTTCTTCCAATTCTATCGCTCTTCTTTGTTTTTTTGATATTTGTCTTGCAATTTTTCTTTTTCTTCTTGCGATTTTTCTGTATTCTCTTCTTGCAATTCTTCTTCTTCTCCTTTCAATTCTTCGTTTTCTTCTTTCAATTCTTCGTTTTCTTCTTTCAATTCTTCTTTCGTATCTACGGGTCATTCTTCTCTCTCGACGAGAATGTCTGGTTTTCAAATTAAATTGACCCAATTGTCGCGCTGGACGTTTGGTATCTTCAATATGTACCCTGGAAAACACGGCATCAGACTCCAATAGTGACGAGAATGAAGCAACGACGAGTAGGAGAAAGCAGAGAACGATAATATGGATTGGAGTCATTTGAATTAAGTACTATTTTGCTTCTGCTTCATTTATTTGATCAGTTTTAATTATAATAGGATTGAAACAAGGCTGTCTTTTGATATCCATGTGGACACATGCGAATACATTTCTGGACACAGTTTTGTAAATTGATTTCGTCGACTAACGAATACTATACGATAATGTTCAGAGAAAAATTCAAAATTCCCATTTTCTTTTTATACCATTCGTACATTGTACTTCAAAAGGAATTTAAGGAAAATATCAGAGATGGGATAATAATCATAGTATACAGCGATGAATTTTGGTGTAGATTTTCCCCTCAAGCAACCATAGTAGCTTTAAAATGACGAATTTCCTTTTCTACAGCATACAATTTACTCTTCAATATTCAGTTTTATGAACAAGTATGCGTCGTCGATTAATGCACAATTACCATACCTGAGAGGCAACACGCGAAATCCAAAGTTCAAACAAATGAGTGGGACTGCAGCTTGTCCCAGAAATTTGCCTCTATCCGTCCCGTGCTTGTGAGATCTGACGGTGAAAGTGACGATGGCCAGTTCCTTGCTCCGAACATCGAATTGAAAGGTCTCGCGCCAGGAGGGATCAAACCTATTGTCTTCAACATAATGGGACACTTGCGCGTCATCATCTTGGGGTAAACCGCGCAGAGAAATCTCGACATAAGGATTTGTTTCTTCCAATCGATGGGGTAGATGATGTCCAGATATTAGGTTCACAATAAGTTTACAAGAGACTCTGTCGTATGACGCATCGCCTTGTTGAAGCGCCCAAGGAAGGTTCATTCCGCCTAGACACAATGGTCCCACCATGCGTTCTACTTTCGATTGTCTAATAGATGCATCAGCGGCACTTTCTAATTTGCCAACCGGGACAGCCTCACGCATCGCCAACGGTTTCAAGACATAGCCACAACCACCGTTGTCCGAAAACTTGGCCTGATTTAGCCATACAAAGGGACCGAAAGTCTGATAGTTTAGTGCAACTATTTGACATCCACAATTCCAAGCTGGCATCGGGTCGTAGTTGGACGACATAACTCTGGTACCATCAGGATATACCCTTACTAGATGCTCATTCGCATATGTACTCAAGGCCGCTGCTTTAACTCCAGGGGATGTCAGTTTTAACATCTTAGTTTCTGATATGGAGGAGGATGTTTTAAACTTCAAGGAATGGAACGAGATTGAGTCCAACTCCTTATTCTTGATCAACGGCAGCGACACGTTCTTTATATACATGACCTGCAACAGCTCCGGTACGACCCCATCGCTCTTCTCATCCAGAAAGTCGTAAGCAGTATCGTTGCTATTGTGAAAATCTTCAGCAGCTGGCACGAATACGGAAGAGACAGTTTCCATAATCGATTTAATTACAGTCAGAGGTTCCACTATTTGACCACCATCATGGTACAACTCGTCCTGGACACTCAGTTGAGAATCACTCCTTCCTATTTCCTCATTAATAACACATGCTTGCGTTCCATTTACCACCTTCATATCTTTCATTTCAGAATCACCGTGATTCAGTTCGATTGAATCGAATTCGTTAATAAGACTATCTCGATGCTTTCCTTTTGCAAACTTCATATCCTTAGCAGACATGGATTTTTTTGGCTTGTCTCTAATAACAAATTTCCTCTTGAGTTCCTCTGGACTAGCCCATTCGTTAGGCCCATCTTTTAGATGATTTTGCAGCGTAAAACGATATAGCTGGTCTCCAAGAATCTCTTCCAGAAGTTGGACTTGTACTAGTTGCTGTTTCATGGAGCAGTGATTCTCAATGGTTATAATAACAGGATATTCACTTGCTACAAACCCACTTTCTTTCAAAGCTTCCAAACATTCCCTAAATAAAATAGGACTGCACAGTGTTCCGCCGTGGGTGACAATCGGTTGATTGCGGGGACCGTTCCATGCATCCAGTTCAATAACCCTGACTCCCAATCTCAAAGCTCGGGTGATAGCATATGCAGTCGATTCCCCACTGAGTTGATTTCCCATCAAATAAGAATTATGGGAAGAGCTGATGTAATAGTCGCAAAGAGGCCTCGACATATCTTGGTACACAGTATTCACTTTCTCCTGATTCGCTGCGTTCCGGGACGATTTGGCAGTCAAGAAGAAAACAAAACCATCATAATCGAGAAAAGATCGAGTTTCTGTCTTTTTAGCTTGCTGTCCAGTTCGAAATTTACGCAGGTTTAAACTTTTCAAATTACGTCTCCCCCCAGTGTTTTCTTGGACGAGAGTAGGTGGTGATTCGAAACTCTTACTTTTGGTCATCTGATTAATCCGACTATTCACGGGACGGACATCAATGTTATTATTAATAGAGTAAATCCAATATTCACACTCTTCCTCTGACGGGGATTCTTTTCCACCAGATGCCCAAAACAGAAACCTCGAAAGGGCCTTTGAATCCAAATATTTGTTTCGGATTTCTGGATCACTTTCATCTATATCATTTCCCAATAAATATGCAATGAGAAATTCTTCTTCAAGGCTAGGTTTCGAATCTATCGCAAGAAACATGCGGTAAAATTCCTCAAAATCCAAATGCCCATTCTTGTCTACGTCGAAGGTATCAAAGTGAATTTGAAGCTCGGCAGTAGGAGCTGACACGCCTAGACTATTCATGAGATTGATTATTTCAGACATGTCAATATGTCCATCTCCATCTCCATCTGCTTCGTGCCAAGCATAACGCACTCGTTCAAGTTGTGTCTTAATCGTCCCTCCTAGCTTTTCATCATATCGCTTGCTGCGAGATTTCTCCTTTCTAAAGACATTCAAGTACTTGGCAACGTCTCCATAGCATCCAGGGCATTTAGCCGGCTTCTTCTTCTTGGCTTTCTTCCTCATTTGTCCCAACATCGACCTCCGAATGGGTTTCGGCAACGCGGTAGAATCGGTTATGTTATCTCCGCAGATCTTCTCCTTGGCAACACGAAGAGTATCTTTTGCACTGTGACCCTCAGTGCATCGGACACTCTTCTGAGAAACAAGCATGGGCGGACTCTTTGCAATCATCCAATCACGCAACTAGTGAATCACGACAAAAAACTACTAATACCATGGTACAGTTGTACTATCGGCTCAACGCTTGTTTTCATTCCGCAAATGCAATGTGAAATAAGTAAAATAACTCACTGATTAGTGAATATCTCAAATAAGTGATTCCACATAATGTTGTTGCTTCTGATTACCTCACAGATATCCATCAGTGTCTTTTCTTTAACAAGATACTCTTGTTTTTTTAAGAAATTAGCGATTGATATCCACTAGTTGTAGTATTTAAAATAATATGTCGTAATTATTTCCTCTCGGGCAACTATCAAACTCTTTTGTTTCCAAAAGATACTCTTTTTGAATCCAGGATATGAAATGGTTAATCTATAGCATACAGAGATTGATTGAATATTGCCAACGGTTGCAACAAGGAGAAAACCAATGTGCAACAAGCTATCAATGATGCTTTCGTACGACTAATATGTTAAATCCTTTCGAATTAGCTCGTAACAGAGAAAATACTTCATTTCCTAAAGCCTAGCAAGGTTCGAATATTCTTAATGTTTTTTTTGGACTTTAAACATTTCTAAAAAAGGGTCCGACGGGTTGTATTTGAATTTTTCGAAAGCTCTGAATATAGCGGAGAGCTCTTGCGATTTTATGGTCTTTTGAATTTTCATTATTCTCGGTTCGAACGCAAGTAGTAGGCTCTCGGGTGGACATTGGTTCAGAAGATGAAACGCACTCAAGCAGTGAGCAATATCTTGCGAATTGAAATGGTCAAGTTTTTCAACCAGCTGGCTCTCCAAGAATCTCAAATATTCATCAGATGGAGTGAGTCTTAATTTACCACATGCCCAAAAAATGTTTGAAATTGATTGAGGTTGAAGTAGTTTTTTCATGTCAATGGTCTGCACCTCGATGGCCTCGAAAAGTTCTATTCTTGGGGCATAATCCAAAATAGCAAATGCCCACAAAATATTTGAAATTTCCTGTGGTTTAAAATCTCGGATGCATGCTAGCATATCTTGTGCCAATATATTCAATACTTTAGACGAGGGATTGAGTTTCAATTTACCATGAGCCCAAAGGATATTGGAAATTTCTTGTGCCTTTAGAGGTCTGTTCGGATTCACTATTTGCGATTCTAGACAACTCAAGACTTCGTCAGATGGTCTTCTATTCAAACGAGCATATGCCCAGTAGGACTGTGCTACATTAATGCCTTCATACATCCTGTAGTTGTCAGCAATATGATGTTCAATACTGAGAAACAATTCCTCTTGAACCGGACTTTGGAGTTTTCCTAGGGCCCAAAATACGGTTGAACAAGTTCTTGGAGAAGAGGAATCTGCTACACGTGCGAATTGATTTTGAACACGTTGAAGTAAGAGAATGGGAGGTTTTTCAAGTGCAACGAAGTATTGAAGAGCGATAGAAATATCATAAGGTCGCAATTCTTCTACAAGCGGTGAGAGAGATTTATTCAGTTTATCCACTCCAGCTCGTGAAATGGATCTTCTGAATTTGAATGCAAATTGCTTATATTGAGTCATGAGAGACAGCATTTTTTCTTTGTCATCGATAAGGTCTGGAAGATCAGCAACAGTTTGATTCAAATCCAGAACACTTGCTGCGTTTTCAGATTTTAGTATACTGTTGAACCATCGTTTCAAAATTGGAAATCGCTGGTTGCGAACCACATGATACAAGGACATAACAATAAGTTTGGAATAGTACTTTGATACAGGGTATTAATAAAATACAACATGCTTTTTTTTTAAGGGGGGCGATTCTTTTTATCCGTTGTAAAACTGCAGGATGGATGAATTGCTGTCATTGAAGCTGTCCATAGTAGACGTACTGAACAGAGAGCGCGGCGATGTACATGCTAGTACCATGGAGTTTGATGAGCTTATGTCGGAGGTCGCTCAGTCTTATCTAGAGGAAGATTGCCTTGTGTTGAGCGATCCGAGAAGGTATTCCGAAAGAGGGTCTCACGCATGCGTCACTGAACAGCTATACGATCTATGCGTGGACGGTGCTTCTACCAAGGAGGAGCTATTGCGAGCATTTGAGGAAGCACTGATGAAATCTGACGAGTTTCATTTGAAGGTCTCCCACCACCAAGTTGGCGTGGGCATTGTAGCAACAGAAGGAGTTGCCTGTAGAGTCGTATGTGCATACTCCACTCAGTTTGTGATACTCAAGCACCCAGATGAAATAGATATCACTGGCACTATTAGTGGTCATGTGACTCCTAACTATGCTCCATACGCTTGCGTCGTTACACACAAGGAGAAAAGCGGCCCTGCTACATATGTCTACAATCATCCTGGAAGTCAAGAGGTTGAAGATCCTATTGCGGTTGTATGGCCATGGGATATCCATTTCAACAAGAGTGATCTGAGTTTTTCATTTGATCTCAAGATTGACCACGCGCTTCAACGTAAGGGTATATTCGCGATCCCGGATGGTGTTTTCCAAATTTGTATCTATGTAAGTCATGATGCCGATGCAGTACCATATCATACCCCAGGTTCCATCGCAGGTAATCTGGATTTGAAAGGTCTCTCTTGTGCTTCCAGCTCGACGCTTGCGTTCCCTACAGCAGGGTCACGAGCTGTGCAGGAGGCCAAGTACAAGCGACAGATATCAGTACCGGTAGAGAAACTTCTGTTGGTGACTCCGGGACAAGTAGTTCCTGAGTTATTTGAAGTGTATCCGCAACCAGCAAGCCGATTGCCACAGTTTTGTGTCTCAAAGGGAGACTCTGGTTCCTGTTTAGTCGAACTTGCAGTTGCATTTGGTTCCGAAGACGTACCACCCGGATTTGAGGCGGTATGCGATGCTGTAAAAGGGGAGCCGGTGAATTTACGAAGATATGCTAGATTAGACTATGATGAAGAGAACGACGAAGAGCCAATATTCCTATGTACTCGTTTCAGTGACGATGAAAGTGAAATATCCAGTAGAGGAATCTCCCAGGTGACTTTCTCATGTGAGGATAATGACTTCATGGAAAGATTGGATGTTCTACCTGGAACTTTACAGGTACTATACAGGTTGACAGGTATGGGTACGGCCTATAACTTTGGCACTGAAGGCGACGAAGAGGAAGAGGTAGATATCGCTCATGAGCACTCTGAATGGAACCATTCTAGTATTCTAGAAATGGATCAGTTGGGTGAATGTGTTCTTCCATCAGTTGAAAGTAAACAAGCCGAGTTAGAGGAAACTGAAAGAACTAATCGTCTCAATCAGTTGCAGAAATTGATTGATGAAGCTCAAGGTGAGCGACAGAGGCTAGTATCCATTAATCAAGGCAACCAGAAAGATCTAGTTCCAGTACTTATGTTTAAACAAATGCAGATTCAAGTACCAGAGGTTCGAGATGAAATGGGCATTGCAGAAAAAGAACGATGCTATGCAAACTCGTTAAACACCTGTGCGGATGCCAAGGAGACTCTGCAAAGAACGCAGGACGGTTTCGATACTATTGCGATGAGTTTACAGGCCAAGTTTCAAGAAAAAGATACCAGAGCAAAAGAGATCCGAGACTCGTTCGCACATTTTAAGAGAGAGATTTCTAAAGTTGCAGAGAATACACGGACAGGAAAACCTATTCCGGGAAAAATTGTCGCCCAGTTTCAAGAGGCGGAACTTGCAAAAGATGCAGAAATGGAAAAGATGCGTCTCAAGAATATTAATCTTAGATCTATGCTTCGCAAATTGGAAGGGGAATTGCACGAGAAGGAGAAGCTAGCAGAAGGATTGCACCTGATCGATTTCGAACAGTTGAAGATTGAGAATCAAACTTTGAACGAGAAGATTGAAGAGAGAAATGAAGAGCTTCACAAGTTGAGAAAGAAAACCACCACCACGGTGCAAGTCCTCACGCACATAAAGGAAAAATTGCAATACGTTCAACGGGATACCAGCCAATTAATAAGGGACTTGGATGTCTTAGATAAAGAGGTTACTACAAGCAGGGACCAGTTAACGAAGTGTAAACAATCAAGAGATTCATTGAAGTCAGTGAATGAAACCAGAAAGCGAGAATCGGGTTTTGTGAACTCAACATTACTTGTCGACGATTTTCAAGGGCAAAAATCGGATATTGAAGCTTTGAAAAGAAAGGTTCGAGATCTGAAACAAAAACATACCAATTTGACAGGATCGTTTCTTAAACCTAGTGATCATTTGGAAGAAAAGCGAATAGAATAATACTTGTTAATTGATAAAATATCGTTCAACCATGCTATTTCCATGTCGGTATCACGAATTATGTCTGTTGTGGTGATGATATGGCATATTTTAGGGTTTACGAGTTATGACTGCAAATTGGTATGCGCCAGATATTAATTCCTGGCCATTCATTTTAGTCGTTCTATTTTACGAAATATCACTAACAATTACTTAATCGATCACAGAGACATTTGACTTGTTCACGGAGGCTTACAATACTGTGGATAGGTAGAATTCCATTAACTCTATGGAAAATGAAAAAGTATCTGGGATTGAATTCATTTATAAAGCCACAACATCTATAGATACATCGGACTCCGCGGCACTCGAATTCAAATTACAGCGAATTTCATTCATTTTCAAAAGTGACGCAGTTCTTTCAGCCATACATTGGTACCATGAGGGTTGCGAGAGTAAAGGGTATGCGCGCAGCTGCTAGGGAGAACCGTCTTGGTGTGCCGGAGGACGTATTTCATGCTAAAGGCACAAAGGTATCTGGTGACGTTCCCAGTGCAATTCCAGTATTTATCAACCATATCAATGGAGTCTTGGTGTCATTGGATAAAACCAACGAGAAGGCAATAACTACTACGGTAATTTTTCATGGACAGTCTTACTCCTATGTTCAGATCGAGGTCTCTATTTTGGATGATGCTAGTGGGTTCGAAAGTGATGACGACACCGAAGAGTGCTCGGTTTCACATCAACCTTATTGCTTAGTACACCAGACCACAGGTGATGTATACGCTGTAGACCCTATTGATATGGGTCCTTCCGGCGATTCTGGCGTGCGCGGTAATGTTCTAGTATCCGATTCCTTCAATCAGTCCATCGATAAATCCACAGGCTACTTGAAACTATTCGGAGAAACCGTTGCAGAGTATTTGTTTTCTTTGGATCTTGACGTTAATGCTACCGACGCTTTTGGCGAGACCATACTCATGCAGGCAGCCGCCGCAGCCCACTCGCAGCTTGTTCGATGGCTGGTTTTGGAAGCTCACGCAGATGTCAATCTCCAAACGAATGCAGGGTCCACAGCTTTGTTAAAGGCAGTGTTCGCTGGATCGGTAGCCCATGAAGAAGTAGCGAGGATCCTAGTGAACGAGGGAAAGGCTAACGTGAATCTCGGGAATATATGGGGGACTTCTCCGCTTCATTTGGCTGCATTCAGAGGGAATTTGAGACTGTGCAGGATGCTGGTGGAGGAATTTGGAGCTGAAAGAGAATGTGTAGATAAAAAAGGGAAAACTCCTGGAGATTTTTCGCACGAGGATAGTTGTGAGCCGGGACGTTATGATGCAGAGCTCGAAGCCCTCTTGAGTCATGATTGATTATAATTAGAAATATTTATGAATAAGTAGTCATGAGCTAGATATATTTATGAATAAGCATTTGAATTTTGAAAGCGATTACTCTATTTCTTCTTTTTCTTGTCCCCTGATTTCTTGGCAACTTTTTCTTTTGGAACTGACGGGGTGTGTTCTATATATACACGAAATTAGTTTGTCACTTTCAAAACAATCCTTAACTTACTTTCCGGAAGCTCATCTCCTACATGCCAAAAGTTTTTACTTCTAAGAAACTCTTCGTAGTCTTTGCAAACATGCCTGTGGAACTTATCCTGGTGGTATTTTAACAAATTCGATTGACTTTTACTAGGCAGAATATCGTAGGAAGCTTTCCTGTAGAGTAACGTCATGGATTCTCTTGGAGGTGGGTACTCTATCACCGTGTTGCTAGCTACAGCAGCTCCTCCGCCTTTTCCTTTCTTAGCCTTCTTCCCCATATGTATTGTAAATAGATCCGTTAACGTTATTCCCCACTACCAAAGAATGGGGGGCTATCTCATTCAGTTGTTTTGAATGGAGGCGCAACGAGATTTTGAGGAGGACGAATTGCTTTTTGAAGAGGATTCTATTGCGACTGCGCTTTGCAATGACGCTCTGTTCGCAGGTTGTTGCTTCTGTGGTCATTTGCTTGGGAGTATAGAGAGTGTCGTGGCTTGTGTATCTAAGGAGTGCGCTACATGGGTGGACGGACATTCTGTTTCCGAATTAAATACATTTTGGAAAGACATTTCGAAAGATGGTGAAGGGATTTATTGCAAGGACTGTATCAAATTTAAAATGGAGCCTGATGCGCTTTCGAATTTGAATGAGGCTCGAAATATATTGAATCATGCTGAAGAAGGAGTTGGTGAAAACTACATTCTCGCAGCTAAAATCCTTCGCCGTTTAGTGATTGAAGGTACTCCCATGACTCCATCTAGTATTTTAGAAACCACCGGTATTTTTGTGAATATTTCACAAGTAGTGCTTGATGATAAAATTGATATGGAGGTCGTTCGTTCCTTTGTGGGCCAGGAAGTGGATGCGACTTTGATGGCGGGTTTAATGTCTGGAGTGGAGCATGTAGGATGGCTTCTGGACGACAGATCAGTAATGGCGCCTCTTGCTCATCTACTGGAGGAGGTGAATGAAGCATCTCTCGAGCTTGATCCTGTCGATGCTCATGCACTGATTGGGGCCGCATTGCTGTCGGTTGGTCCTGCAGTGAAATTCCTTGCATCAAGAGATTCCGACGACATTGACTTGTCTCTATTACGAGCCCAGAAATCCGTCCCGCTATGCTTCCCTGACTTTTTGTCGGTTGAAGAAATCGACCAATTGATGCAATTTGCAAAGTCTGAACGTCAATCGGATTCAAGTAAAGGAGGTAAAGGATGGGTAACTAAATACTTGCAAATAAACGACAGTTTCCGCGATAACTTTCCGATAATCACCGATCGAATATTCAAACTGGTGCGCCAACATGACCACCTGAAACTCCTTCCCGACATTTTGAATCTCAGATGCGTGGAGATGCACACAGTTACTAAAGGTGGTAGTTTACCAGATCCGACCCATTATGACAAAGGTAGCCTGTACACCATTGATGTTTTGCTATCAAGTGATTTTGATGGTGGTGATTTTGTGACGCTAGAGAAAGATGGTGGATTCAGCAAACCAAAATTTGATTCTCCAGGAACAGCAGTTTTATTTGTATCTCATAAGTACCACTGTGTCCGGCCTGTAATTGGTGGAGAACGCAATGTACTAGTGATTGAAATATGGTCGGGAGATAATCGAGTTTGTGGTCACAGGTGCGAAACCCGCCATGGAGTTTGTGATGCAATGAATAAAAAACTCAAAGTATATGAAGGATCTCCTTCTTCGGTGGTTCTGGGTGATTGCCTTGAGACGGCGCATGAGGTTTTAGCGAGCACAGCATTTCATGGTAGGGCACTTTTCAAACGTGTAGCGGCACTTCAGCAAATTGAAATGCCGGAGAATGTAGAAGTAAGGTTTGAAGGGAGTTCGCCAGTAGCTCGTGTTTATGCCATTCGAGCCATTGAAAAAGGTGAAAAGCTGAGTCTGTGAAGTGGATTCATATTCAAAGTACAAGGGGTTGATTCATCTCACTCGCTTTTACGATCTGAAAGTTAATTAAGATCTCAACGTAGTTAATAAGAGAATTACAAACTTGTTCCTACTTCAGATTACAAAACTAGTTATATTTCTTGCGGTTTGAATACACGGTTAATGCTAGATGGTTCATTGGAGGTGGAGCTAAGTCCCCACCTATTAATCCATTAAAAAATGTTTTATTCCCCAGTGACATTTAAGATTCGCAATTAAAATCCATGTCTACATGTTATCGACGTTCAATAAAGGACAGGAGCTATCTATATTTTTGAAAATGCTTGAATCAAAAGTTGGTAGGTTCAAAAACGACTGATGATGAAAGTGGAGTAGACCCCCACAGCTTGTTCACGATGTCGCCATATTCGGGAGATCCTGGACTGGGTAGCGAAACTGATGGTGGAGTGTTATTATTGTTGGCACTGGTATTGCTGTTAGGTATGGGAATGTATCACTACAAACTGGTGTATGGTGGTCAGAGGAATAAGTACTGGGAGTCCTTGTCCGCAGATGATATTCGTATTGTGTCATTCGGAAGCTCAAAGTGGGTTTTAGCATTGTTCAGAATATCTGCGTTAGGTTATTGCTCAGGTTAGTAATCCGTTTATATCGCTTATATTTAGAATCATCCAATTAACTTTTTTGCTTACAGCAATGTGGGCGTTGTATTTAATAGCCGGTAATTGCTGTGGAGAACTGCGTTATTATTCAGTCTGGAGCTTCATGATGATGTCTCTTTTTTTCCTTCTTGGGACCTTGGTATCTCTAACAGAAAGCAATCCCAACAAGAGACTCACTTCACTGGACAGAGTTTTTGTCGTTCTATATGAGATCATCTTCCCAACTATTTTCATCACATTCTTTATATTCTGGACATATATAAAAGAAAACAAAGAATACAGCTTTCCAAATGCCAAGAATGAAACTTGGAATATCGTATTCATCTTGACGAACCCGGCAATCATGCTGATGGAATTTTTTCTGAACCGGATGTTGCTAGTAAGCCGGCGGTGGTTCTATCTCACCTACTGGAGTCTCGGCTACGTTGTTTTCATCATTCTTACGGAATTTATTGTGGGTAATGATTACCATGTATATTCAAAACGAAAGTTTCTAGAATTGAAAGGAAGTTCCGTTCTCACCATACTCCAATTGCTGTTGTTGCACTTTGTGTTTCATTATGCCTGTTGTATTCTGGGAAGTATTAAACAATCATTTTGGCTGACTCCATTGCCTCGGGATATCGCGGATGGCGAAGAACACTTGCTGTCTTCATAAAATCAATTTTAATTTTGTTAGTTTGTCACGTGGCCATGAAACATTTTGCCGATTTTCGCGTGTGGGATAATAATCGTGAAAGTTGGAATCCAGCCTCCTTGAAAGAGCTGGATTTTCACTAGTATATGGCTATGTAAAACAATAAGAGGGGGTGTGTAGACACAATAAAATTGATCATTGAACTCTATTGAAGCAAACTGTGAATTGTTTCATACGATGACATGCGGATACAGTGTTGCCAAGTCAATGATGACTAGTACCCTCCGTCTTTTCTTTTCTAATGGGGTGGAGATCGTGAACCAAGAGAATCTTCCTCAGGACGGGCCTTTGATCATAGTTGGAAACCATTTCAACCAGTTCATCGACCCTATGGTTCTTCTTAAAGCAGCCAAGCGCCAAGTGTCGTTTATCATCGCAGAGAAGTCCATGCACAGACCAGTGATTGGTGATTTCGCGCGGATGCTTCAAGCAGTGCCTGTTGTTAGAGCGCAAGATAAGGCCACTCCTGGCAAAGGGCTCGTTGTGAGTGTCGATTTGGAGGCCCGAGTTATCATAGGTGAAGCATCAAACTTCAGGGAAGAATTTTCCCAACAAGGATCTATGCTTTCCCTAAAGGCTGTCGGTGAGTTCATGGTAGAAAAAGTGGTGTCGGACACCGAGTTGCTCTTTAAGAAGATTCCCGACGACAAAGACAAACAACCTTCCATGGAGAACTTCAAGCCCAACAGTCCGTTCAAAGTGGTTCCTAAGATATCACAAGATGAAGTTTTTAATGCGGTGTATGAGCGATTGGGTAATAACGGGTGTATCGGTATCTTTCCCGAAGGAGGTTCCCACGATAACACTGAGTTACTTCCTCTGAAAGCAGGTGTCACTCAGATGGCACTAGGAGCAGCAGCGAAAGGGACCAAAGTGCGTATTGTGGCTGTTGGAATCAACTACTTTGCAGGGCATACATTCAGAAGCAAAGCGTTTGTGGATATATCTCGACCGTTGGAAATCGATGAAGTGCTGATTGAGAAATTCAAGAATGGCGGAAAACGAGAAGCAATGGGAACTTTGCTGACTCAGGTGCAAGACCTCCTACAGGGAGTAACGATTCGAGCCCCCAACTACGACATTCTTAAAGCTACGAGAACAATGAGAAGGATGTTTCAGGGACCGGTGAAGCTGGATAAAACTCAGTACATCGCATTATGTAAGCGCTTTAGCATGGGTTACGATCAATGGAAGGAAAATTCTGATTTTATGGAACTCTTGACCGACACTCATGTGTATCTCAAGTTTGCGTTCGCGCAAGGATTGACGGACAAGCAAGTTCGCGACCTGCCTCCATTAGGAAAGTGCAGTACTTACATGAGAGCTTGGCTGGAGCTCCTGAAGCTAGTAATACTGGTGTTATTTGTGTTACCACTCATGCTGCCTGGACTGATTCTGAATCTCCCAATTTACCTGCGCACACAGTGCATCGTCCACGCAGAGATGAAAAAGGCTTTAGCTGGGTCCACTGTTAAATTAGCAGCCCGCGATGTAGTAGCGAGCCAGAAAGTAATCACAGTGGCAAAACTTGTTCCTACATTGTATATACTGTACACGACATTGCTACTGGTACTGTTGCTGGTATTTTGGCCTATTGAAGAGCAAAATACAGGTGAGTGGCACGATTTCCTAGCTAACAATGGATGGTGGCTGATCTCCTTGTTATTTTTGTTTGTGTTCCCAATATACACCTTTTATCTTTGTGTTGTGGTTGGTACCAGCGTTAATCAGCGTCTGAAAATGTTGCCGTCCTATTTGTTGATGATCACTTCGATCTGCAAACAGCGAAGTCGTAATCCGGCAGAGATGCTCAGAGACGACAGAAAGAGATTGGTCATCAGAGTTCAGCAGTTTGTAGAAGCTCATATTCACGAAATCCCAGACTGGGAGCAGCACAGAATTATAGAGCCGAGTGAAATTACTTCAAGGAGGTCTGCGAGGACATTGCAGTTGATGGAGAGTGGGGACCTAACGCCAAGATTGGCTTCCAATCAATCTTCAACTCTCTCGTTTTCCAAATCTTTCGACGATATAAATCCTCAAAAATAAATTTATCGTTAATTTAATTAATAGTCATTCCATACTACCTCATTCTAAAGTTCCAACGACCTCCTTTTCCAGTATTGTATTATCTTATGGTGAATTGTTCCAACAATCGATGACTTTTTAAATCGTCCGACACCATCGAATATACTGTAATAGATCCATTTTCTTCAAGCTTAAACCTACAGAATCCTTTGTTTCCTTCACATTGAACTACCGCAATTGCTTCGTTGTAATGCCAATGAAAGACTTCGACGGCAATCCTGAAATACAATGCCGAAATAAACGGACTGACGATGAGACCTAACGCATAGCAACAGCATACATCTATCACAGGAGACTGCGTGGCGACAAAGTGCTTGATCAAATAAACCATTCCTCCATGCATGATCGAATGTAGGACAGCAAGCCCAATAGCTACAGCCTTCTTCTCGGACGTACCGGTATATTGACTTGTAGTGCATAGCACCAGATTAAGAATCACTAACCATAAGCCACTGACTATCGCAGCATATTTACCTACGAACAAGCCAACATATACAGCAGCCAGAAAGCGCGCATAAACCACATTGGAACTCTGATGAAACATGAACATCCAACCATCATCCCACTGCTTCCGTGATAAGTCACTGGTAGGATACTCTGTAACAGTTGACAGATAATGGTTCTCCGCGATTTGTACTTTTTGAACTGACGGGAAGTGAGTGCAATGACTGAATGCGCCGCCATGACCAGCGATGAGATATGTTGTGCCTCTGTCATCCTCCATGCGTCGGTAATAATGCAGATCACCAGCAATGACTAATCTCACGCTGCTACCTAGGGTACTTCGCCATGCCCGTAGACGTTTCATGCCTGAAAACCCCATGACAGGTACTTTAATCCAATCTGGAGTATGATAGACCAGAATGATTCGATCATCATTACCACGGGGTATGGATTCAAAATACTTCAATTGTGATTCGTTTATATCTTCCGGTTCTGGTCCCAAATCTATGACAAATACCCACCATCCATGAGAGAGTTTCAAGGCATAGTAAGTAGTTTGTTGTGGTGTGACTATAGTGCCTATCTCACAAAGAGGGAGCAACTGTTCCTGAAACATGATAAGCCCATCGGTGTATTCATGATTTCCCAATGCAAAATACATGCGGGCCTTAGTGCTTTTAAACGCCTGTGTATACGGAGTCAAAAACCTGGTTGTTAGTTCAGATATAGTCGGAAACGGGTAGCAAATGTCACCACCGTGAATAATAAAGTCGCCTTTTTTTGGCATTTGGTTTTCACAACTCATTAGTTGGGCAACGAAACGGGTGGCTCTTATTCCATCTCCAGTGTCTGCTACAAAGTCAAAGCAAGTGGATTCTGTTTCATCGTACACTTGACCCCTCATACTTTCACGTGGATCTTGTTTCTTGATCAACGTATAGTACACACAGTCAAGAAATAGAGTAAAACCCATCCAAGCGACCATGTCGGATCCATCCCTTGGTACAAACTTGAAAAATAAGAAGTCAATGCAGAACAAGATGAAAAACGAGACGAAGAACTCAAAGAAGGTCAATCCGCTAATGAATCCAAGAAAACATGATATACCGGTGAACAAGAAATAGCGCAATATCAGAGCATGAGGATTCGTATCGTATGAATTCAATAGAAGAGAAGCCAACGATTCCATGCTCATGTCAAAATGTATGTACCATGATGTAGGTACTAAATAAAAAAAGGTCGTATTGATACCAAAACGGAAAATGCAGTTCAGTCGTAGACGCGGAAGAATGCTTCACCAAAAACCTTGATTCGCACTCTTGAGACTGGCCCATGTTTGCTGCTTTGCTTGCTTGTATTAGCTAATTAACTACCGAATAACATACATACATGTTATCTAACTCTAAGAACACATGTATCACTCTTAATGAGCAAGCCAAAACAAGGCAACATTTTCACTTATTTTCTATTGGATTTATTTTGAAGGCTTCTTTTCTAATTCAGTGTCAGACTTATGTAGCACTACTTAAATAGCTCAATGAAGCTCGTTTTTTCTGAATTCTGACATACATGTTCACCTGTTTATTGTACATATCTTTCCTGCCAATCAAGATGCTCATGCATCCCAACGTGTTCATTCTAATTCGGAAATAAAACACCAATTCAGGTACAGTATAATGATAAATCAGTTATTTCTCTTATTGTTCAGCAAGCTCTCCTTCTGATTGTAAATCACACAATCGCCATCCAGGCTCTTTTCGGGGACCTCCAGATAAAGGAATCGATTTTGTGAGGAAGCAAGGCAGTCTTATCGAAAAAATAGATAGAAGGCAAAATAGTTATAGTATGGCGGTGGCACATACAGCATGAGTAAGCTTTGAAGGCACGTAGTAGCAGCAGAAGAATGCTGATGAATATCGGCAACAAGAGTGTGCTGTATAGGAGGTGGTATAGCAACACCTTGCTGTGAGGAACCTATCAAATAACTACAGGAAGTTTCGTTATTGCTAGGTCGTCGGATATATTGTTGTCGTTGAATTTCCCATAAGTAAAGTCGACATCGCAGCACAATCAACTAAAGGTCCCTGAGTACACTTCAGCACCACTGAATGAACCAGTTAACTGCATCAAAAATAAACTCTATCTCGTTGATGTCGTGGTGGTTTAGGTAGACGCGGTAGCTCCAAAGCCCCACGACTAGTTCCAGTAACCGAACGGTTCGATTGATTTTGAAGAGTGCGTAACTCAACACCAATACCTGCTAGAAATGTTGGTATAGTTCGTTTGGTATCTGCCCGGTTAAACTCTGAGATATACACTGCAATACTTTGACTTTCTGAGTACGGTATCATAGATTGTAACGCTAGTAATACAACAGTTAGAAATTTACCCCACAATCTCGCTTTTTCGCCAACAATCTTGCTACAACTGTTAGAATCGAGGCTAACCCACCTTTTTGAACTGTTAGACCCAAACTTGTCTCATTCCTCTCCACAACACCACAACGCCAAAAATGACGATATTTAAATTTTCACTACATTTATTGGTGATCTTTTACGATACTACAGCTTCCTTCAAGGTGAATCGATCATCAGGGAGTACTGTTGAATTCAATAATTCCATACAGAGGTTGTTCCATGATAACGGTGATGATCGATCCCACGAAAGCGCTTTCACCCTCTGTGACAGTCCAAGGACGGAATTGAAATCCTTCGGAACAAAATAGTCGATGAGTACTGTGAGCACCTCCCGTGAGCGCACAGTATTGAAGCTCGCATCATAAATGTTTCCCAGAGAACTTACGTGACCTTGAAGTCCATGTTTAATCAACCTAGCAAGTAGCATCGTCTGTGCCCGAGTCCAATGAGTCTCAGGTATCGGTCCAGTCACTCCTATCTGAAAATTCATATTGAAGCTGAGTGTCTTATTCATAGCTATTTTCCAAGTCTGAAACGAATCTACATCCACCATAGCTAATACTGGCCCAGTTTTCTCTTTAATATTGGAATAGTTGATATCTTCTTTATTGAATATCTCTAAGTTGGATTCCATTGAGTGTTGACTACCTCGTGAGAATAGTTCTCTCTTCAAACGTTCAGCAGTTTCCTGTATTCCTTCCTGTGATGCTAATTTTTCTTGTTGGAAATCTAATTGTTGTTGTTGACATCGAATAATTCTCTGCATCTCGGCGACAGCTTTCACCATTTGTCAATAGATTCATCGGTCTCTGTTACCTCCGCCATTGGAGCCTATTTCCAAAAACGAATATAGCTCATGAACGTCTCCATTGTGATGCCCTTACTGTCTATCTATAACGTTAAAGCTCTCAGAGCAATTCCGACTCTTAATGGAACGATCGTATACGTGGTAGAAGTAAAGGCTTTTTAAACGCATCGACAGACCCGACAGATTAGTGTCTACTATTTCTGGTATCAGAAACTCCGCGTATTGTGTGATTTAGTTGTTAACTTGTCTTGAGCAGATTCACTCTCAAGATCTAAATGTATCTAATTCTAAATATGCTTTTTATAATGTTAATAAAAATAAAGACGACGTCTTTACTTTCCTTTAAATTACGCTATCCAGGAAAGTACAAATATACCAGACACGGTGTAGAAGGTATCTACCAGACTCGGTGTATTGAACCAACACATTCTATTTCGGCAGGAGTTGTCAGTGACGATGAAAAGAATGCATTCCCATCGATGAACCATTTGGCCATCTTGATAGGTTGCCTCTTGACAACACCTGGTCTGTCAAGGCATCTTGTTTC
>Ga0105055_10002963_pt1 | contig 26062 bp, 20 predicted proteins | sample BON03_FD_78090 | JGI IMG/M metagenome (GOLD analysis project Ga0105055, IMG submission 78090) | Freshwater microbial communities from Lake Bonney liftoff mats and glacier meltwater in Antarctica - BON-03 | ecosystem: Environmental > Aquatic > Freshwater > Ice > Glacier meltwater | place: Lake...
GGATTCGATATCCGGGGTAGCAGGAGATTGGGGCAGATCTTTCTTCCTTTCGTTTGTTGCTTTTACTGCTACTTTCTCCGCCTGCTTCTCGGCTTTTCTAATCTCCGCAAAATAAGGATGGCGTAATGCCTGCCTGGCAGACAATCGATCTTCTGGATCATAGGCCAATAGCTTTACAATGAGGTCTAAACATGTTTCGTCAACATGAGGAATCATCTTTCTTATACCCGTTCCAATTTTTTCGGTGAAATTGAACTCCATATGAGTAGCATATTTTTGAAATTTGTTCAAGATATCAGGTCCTGGGGTCCCTAGTATGTTATGTATTCGTTCAACTTGGTCAAGTTCGTTTGTACCAGGGAATAGAGGAAAGAGTGCAAGGACTTCAAACATTACACAACCAACACCCCACATATCCATCTTATATCCATAAAAACCATCGGTAAGAAGACATTCTGGAGCTCGATACCATCTTGTGGAAATATATTCCGTATATGGTTGTTTGGAATATATCCCTCGACAAGAACCGAAGTCTGCTACTTTCAGGGTGTTTCCAGATACTAGAATATTCTCCGGTTTAATGTCACGATGAAAAATACCGTTACGATGCATATGGTCCATAGATTTCATCAGTTGATACATATAGTTTTTAGTGGTGTCCATTGGTAAGTACGTTCTCTTACCGCGAATGAGTTCGTAGATATTCATTTCCATCAGCTCGAAAACAAGCGCCAATCTCCCAGTAGGCTGGTCGTATAGAACTTCGTAAAGTTTAATCACTCCCGGATGCGGCGATAAACGCTTCAATGCCTGTATCTCACGTAAGTTATTAACCTGATCGATGGATTTAAAATTATTCTTCATACACTTGATGGCCAGCATCTTGCTGCCTTTGATTGTTTGAGCCTTCAGCACCTCCGAAAACGTGCCCTCTCCCTTCTTCGAGAGGAGCTTATACTTGTGCATCTTGCCACTCGCTTTCTTCTGTGCTCTCTTCTGTAATGCCGCGGTTTGTAAACGGATAAAAAAAGGTAGACCCACAAATGAATTCTATTCCATTCGCCATGTGTCTAGCCTCATTGGCAGCACTTTCTTTGTATAGGTTTAATGTGAAGGATCAGCTATTCGAGTATGACTATTTAAAGTTGAAAGCTAGATGCTCTCCACCTAAAATACAGCATTCTTTACAGGATGAAGAAGGTGAAATTGTTTCGCTTTCAATTTCTCAATTAAGGGCATCTATAAAAACCAAATTTAGGCATGGTAAATTCATTGAGAAATCTGATTTAGTGAATCAGGTTTTAGAAATGAGAAAGAGAGAACATAATTGGATAGATTTTTTCAGCAAGTTGGATCTAGCATATGACCTGCTCAAGTATTTGGATATCAGGTCTGTCTTATACTTAAGTTTGGTCAATAAATCTTGTGCTTGTTTTGCGTCTGTAGATTCCTATTGGTATCCAGAAGCCTCGTGTTCTCTTGGGAGCAAGCATTTGTCCTTCTTCGATGTGAACTTGGCTGGGACGATCAGCAATTCAACTTACGAAGCATTTCAGAAGGGTTTCTTTAGCACTAGCGATTCAACGGTTTGCTGGAAATCGTTTTTAAGTTTTACCAATCGTGGTGCTGCTCAGAATGTCTCAGGAGAGGGACAGGCTGTGATAGTATCTACTAATGATTTGAGACCCCATCATATATTCAACCTATGCAAGAAGATATCACAGGAAAAGGTTTCACAGTGCACCTTGAAAATGATGTCCCGGTGTCTTGAAACTATTTCCGAATGTAGTGTTGAGACCCTTCAACGTATAAATAGGAACGCTGGATACTTGTTTGGATATAAAACAAAAACAGGCAAGAAATTAACCAGTATTTCACTTGTAGAATTTCGCTCCTACGTTGCAAGTAGCAATATTAGAGAATTGGATCTGATTGGTTTTTACGCATCGCAGAAAAGCTTGAAACTCTGAAAATCATCTCGGAATTCCCAATGCATCAAGTGGTTTGTCGAACAGAAAGTTCCTGCGGTCGACAAGAATTTCTGCATACATCTTCAATTGACTCGTGAAGATGCAGTTGAAGATGGCGAATGCTTTTGTCTGGTGAACTAGCGGATGAATTGGACGTCAATTTGTCAGGCGTGATAGAGTATTTTAAGTTGTGGCCAAGTTTGAGTGGTTTCGCTGCTTGAAAACGTAGCACTACATCAGTTTAACGCGAAACTCCCAAGGAGAAACTGAAGCTTCCCTGTAGGGATAAATTCCAGGTTTACTACCAAGGTGAAGCTACCATGCGACATGGTCTTCTCTCGCCATTGGTGATACTTGTTGAGGAATATTGCAATGAATTAAGAAAAGACATTTCTAGCCACATTGGTAAACTGGTGACTTTTCCAAAGCAATATACGAACTTTGGATTGAGGGTTGATTTTGCACTGGCATTACAAGGTAAAGGGGCGCTCAACTATATTGAAGCCAAAAGTTCCATGTGCTACCATAAGAAGCTGCATTCTGGTTATGTTCATGACCCTGTTAACATGGCCAAGTGGTACAGGGAGAACGAGGCTCCGGGCAAGAGGTTATCTGGTTATAGTCCGGTTTTACAAGTTTACCAGTATGGTTGCGAGAATCAAAGCAAATATTTGATATTTTATCAACTGAACTTTATACTTGGTTTCTTGTACGCTCAGTTGAAGATGGAAAATGTTTTCTGAAAAATTCCCAGACATTCGTGGCGGATCAGGAAGTACCGTGTTCGTTGGCACAAGCATTTGTATGTTTTATTTTGATGACTAGATGAAAACAAGACGGTGCCCATACCTAGGAGTGCAAGTAATGCCGCCAGAATCAGAACCAGCCAGCAAACGAAGAAGAAGCAAGATAAGAAAGATAAAAGATCCGATAGTGGCAAGAAACGAAAGATCTTGATGAGGAAGGAAAGAGGCGGAGTTGTTGAGGTTTTGCTGCCACTTGACGAGGTTGATTTTGAGTTTAAACTATAGAACCTAAGATGCACAGCATGGGGTTGCACACAGAATAGTTGTGAATGACCTGGACTGTGTCGTGAAAATGGTTGATTCAGACTAAGATTTTCAAGGTACAAGGTCACAGGAAATCAAATCGAATCATTAATGGATAAAGAGGTTGTGCATCTATGCGGCGATATTCTCCCCAGCGTTGTTTTTAGTGGCTGTCTGTCTCTTGGACGTGCTGGTTTGATTTTATCGTATGAAGGCAAGTCCCTCGACCGAGTCCCAACATACATAACTGCACAAACTTACATGAAGGCGAAACTAGTCCTCCAGAAGCTTCGCAGCAACGGTGTGATCCATGCCGACATCGCTTCTCGCAACATTGTTGTCGGCACCAATGGTGATGTAAAGTTGATTAATTTAGGAAATGCTTACAAAATGGACCAAGACGGATCTGAACTAGCTAAGCGAATGGAAATGGATCGATTCAAAGAAGTATTTGAAACCCCAATGGAATATGATTAAAACTGGGTTCAGTAAAACATGAAAATGCGAATTACTCTCATAACGAAGTCATAGGCCGCCCAGATTTAGCGTATTCATTTCCCTCTCAATTTTGTCAAGAAGCGGCGAAACATTAAGTGGCATTTTCAGTCTGCAATCAGAACGACGTTGAACGGTGTATAATTATAATAATACAGGATTGTCAACAGGCTTCGAACAACCGAATTAAATCAAATTATTCTGCACAAACATGCTGTGGGATCAAAATCGAGGAAGTAATAATTGCCTTCTTCTTCGATCCCACAATCAATCCAGAGGCAACATATCTCAACGGTCGAGTAATCTTTTGAAAAAATAAAAGTGATTATCTGATTCGGGATCAGCGCTAGACAAGATTATTTGAACCTGCAATTTTTTCTCAAATACTATCAGCTATTTCCTGTTGAGAACGATGCAAGAGGTCTAGAAAAAGAAAGTCTTCGAGTGAATTTTTGATTCTCAGGCGAAGACGCAATTTTTTAAGACAACAATTTTTGAAGTGGGGGATTCGTTAAGCCCCATTTAGCGTAAACACTAACATATTTGAAATAGTATAACGACAGATTGAAGACAGGAGTGGAGCGAGTGGTGTTGCGAGAATTCACTCTGTGCAATGAACCCGTAAGTATTCAGTGCCCCTTCGACTGCAAATATGCTTCTCTTTGTTAATTGTATTCCGATATCATTCTGACCATACGATTTTGTTAGTTACCAGTTGAATAGCCGCAGTGTGGTTTCTTGGGACAATTCCCCTATTCTTTCTAGGTATGTAAATTGCTTTGTATCGATATTCATTCAAACTTAATCGAGTAGGAAGCGAAAAGCTGAGAACGTCAATTTGGACAGTGAAATTCAAAATCTAGGGGAAGTCCTTGCCGATATGAGACAACAACCGTCTTCTAACCATTCGTTGCAAGCGAGAGCTGTGGCTGCTAAACCTGGTATCGAATCGGATCCCAATAGCAGCGGTATCCTTAAGTCATGGTTGAGCCACGATAGCCAGCAAATTGTTTCTAGTGATCCTCATACTTCATCCGAAAAGGGCGAGCATCGCATCTTCCAACTTCTTGATAGCTGGGAAAGCGATTTAATGAAAAAATCAACTGAAACAACTCAAGTTAAAATGCAGACGACAAAGAGAATTATGAGTGTTCAAGAAAAGAAAGAAATGGTTGAGCAAAAACGCCTTGCTGCAATAAAATCCAGAGAAGAGCTTTTGAAAAAAATTAGAGCAGGTCCAAGAAATAACACACTTTGCTCTTCTAACAAAACTGCGGTTCCTCCTTCAACGCAATCAGGGCGAAAACGCTTGAAAGCTATCCCCGTGAACTCGGAAAATTTTAATTTCCCCTTATCAACAACACCTCCAGCATTTAACGTAAAACATAATGTCGACCACCCATATACAAAACCAGCAATAAATGCAGAGGATTCAATACCAGCAATAAATGCAGAGGATTCAAAACCAGCAATAAATGCAAAGGATGCAAAACAGAATGTTGCCCAACCTAATATAAAACCAGCCATAGTCGCAGAAGACGATGATTCTGAATTCCTTGACGCAATGTGCAGTTTGGCTGCAAAATATGATCGTTTGCCAGAAGTCAAAATAGTCCACGAAGAAAATCCTGGAATTGCGCGTGGAACACTGCCCTGTATTTCCAGTTCTGCTCTTCTAGGAACTGCATTCGTTCGTTTCAAAGTGCAGTTTGTTGAAGTGGGAGTTGAGACTCGACTCGAGCTGCTATCTCGCCCTGGTGGGTTTCCTTGCAATGTGATACTTCGAGATTCATGGGCGAAAACTCAGCTGGAGCTGGGAGATTACGTGAATATTGTTTGGTATCCAACACCTGCACCTAATTGGAGGGAAGAGGAAGTGGTTATTGACGATAGCGGACATTTCATTGTAGTCTGCCCTGATAACCTCGTTTCGGCCACTAGGATTGGTGGAACGTTGGGTTGTGTTAGGCGTGCTGTTCTTGCAAACAACGTGGTAAGTATCTTCATGTAATTAAAGTCCATCATTAATGATACGTATTAGCAAACATTCCGTGCTAGTAAACCTACTGTTATGGGAAATATGAAACATTTGGTTGTGGAAAGTGGATTTTTGCCAAATGGAGAATATGGAAAGCCGCCCGATTTCTCACCGCAACATCTTGTAAGTGAACATTTGAATTTTCACCTTTGTAGCTCATTTTATCGTTGTAGACTTCGTTCATTGACCAGGCTGTGAGAAACCAGCAGAATATTAATCAGCTTTACGAAGTTGAGCTCTCAGAGCAGGTTGCAAAAACAGAAATGCAAACCTTAATTCCAGCATTGGGTACATTTTCCAACACATTTTTAATGTCACCGTCCAATGATTTTTCCAGCGATTTCTTGAATCCAAAGCATCAAGGAAACAGTGTTGATTTAGGGGAGATTAACTCTTCAAACCTGCTCATCGAAAAAATAGCGGCTTCGGAGGAGAAAATACTATCACCTATGTGGGGTCTTATTGGGCAGATAGATCTTATGATCAAGGCTAAAATCCAATCATGTAACAACAGTGTATCGTCTGACATATTGATACCTTTGGAGCTTAAGACAGGAAGACAGTTACAAGTGCAGCATTTGGCTCAAGTGCAGCTTTATTCACTTTTGATTGGAGATAGGTACCGAGATCTAAATATTGCAGGCGGTTATTGTGCCAAATCGGCAGCAGGGGTATTGATGCATGTAAGCAAGGTACGACAAAACGATAAAATGGAGCAAGCAGCGTCGTTGCGTGGAGTCAAGGTAGACCACGAGTCCCTTCGTCAACTTATTATCCAGCGCAACAAGTTCTCACGGGCCTGTTCACCCGAGTGGATGAAATCGCCTGAAGCGCGAGACGCCAGTAAAGTGTCTCTTCCCTTGCCAGCGGTGGTGAAGAACGCTAACGGTATTTGTGAGAACTGCTATGAAAAACAATCATGCATGATATTTCACAAAGCAACCGAAGGAGGGTCACTTGAATCGAGCGGTTTGTCTCCTGACACTTATAATACCCTGGTTGGAGATCTAGAAGGCTCGTATTTGGAATATTTTCAAAAATGGAATCTTATGATAGATCTAGAGTCTATGGAGTCTATCGGATTTCAACGAGAAATATGGACGATGGCGGCAATGGAGCGAGAAGCCACAGGTCGTTGCATTTCTAATCTTGAATTAAGTTGCGTGGAGATCCAAAATTCGAGTTCTCTCAGCGATCCTTACTTCATCAAATTCTCCAGAAAAGAATCGTCTTCGAATTACTATGTAGATATTAATGAGCTCATGTTTGAATCGGGATCGTATGTAGCGATTGGGATTGAAAGCGCTCATCATGCAATTGCGTTTGGTACAATAGATGAATTGGGGAGTCACCACGTAATTGTACGATGCTCCCATCCACTACCAACCCCTGCTGGGGATTTGATAACCTTTAATTGGAGAGTAGATTTAGATGAAAGGTATGCTGGAAAATCAATAATAAAGAACAACCTGCTACAAATATTCTACCCGGTTAATTCAAAGAGTAGAGAAGCAGTTGTTGGGTTGAAACCAGCTGCTTTCTTTGATGATTTTGACCCTAGAAAACCTGTCATACCCCATAGGTGGCTTCGAGATTGCATTTCATTACCTCAAGTTCTCTGGAGCGGTAAATTCAAACTTGGAGATATCCGAAACTATCAGCGAATCAATGCGTTGACACGACGCGAGCTGATGTTTTCGAAAGAAGCTAAGACGCAGATGTTTTCCAAGTGGAATGAAACCCATCGAATAACAAGTGCCATGTACGAGTCACTTAATGAAGACCAAAGGAGAGCAGTGGCCTGTGTGTTTGCCGCCAAGGATTTCGTTTGCATTCGAGGAATGCCCGGTACTGGCAAGACAACCACTATTGCATTTCTAATTCAGGCGCTTCAAGCAATAGGAGCGTCGGTATTGCTTTGCGCATATACTCATACCGCAGTGGATAACGTCCTCCTGAAGTTAGCGGAGAATAATGTGGATTTTACAAGAATAGGTTACGAAGCCTCCACTCATCCTAGTCTCCGTTCCTATTTGCTTGAATCGAAGGTCCATTGTGTAGCGGATTTGAAAGCAATGGAAGAAAACCCAAGATTGGTATTGGCAAGTACTTGTCTTGGTACGAAACATGCTCTCGTCCAGAAGAGACGATTTGACTTTTGTATTATCGACGAAGCTGGTCAACTCACTCAACCAGCGTGCTTCGGTCCGATCTTCAGATCTGATACATTTGTTTTAGTGGGAGATGATAACCAATTGCCTCCGTTAGTGAAAAGTGAGAGTGCTAAAAAATTGGGAATGGACGAGTCATTGTTGCAAAGACTCACAGTGAATGATAAAGAGTGTGTGGCGCAATTAACAATGCAATTTCGAATGAATAAAGATATCATGCACCTGGCAAACAAGATGGTCTACGAAGACCAGCTATCCTGTGGCAACGACACGGTGGCCAACAGCATCTTGGATATGCCGAATTATGACAATGCGAAACAATCGTCTCTCCTTCATACGAAAGGTGTATCTCAGCATGTGCAATGGTTAGCGGACGTTCTGGATCCCAGCAGGTCTGTTTTATTCTTGAACACAGATGATATCTTAGCAGGCGCAGCGCTGGAGCGGAGGGCCGTCTATAACACTGCTGCAACATCGATGTTTTTAGAAGAAGAGCGTCTTGGACTTTTATCCCAGATTGATGCTGCAAATAACGCAGTCAAGAAATCTGGTAGGCATCATGGGAAGCTGCAGAATGATATCGAGGCAAAACTCGCCCATATTATTGTTCAAGGCCTCGGAGAAAGTGGATGCAATTTCAAAGAGATTGGTATAATATCTCCATATCGGTCCCAGCTGAAAACATTGTTAAATCTGCTGAGCAGGTACACACCCGAACTTGAAATTCAAACTGTGGACAAGTATCAAGGCAGGGACAAAGAATGTATCATTGTATCGTTGGTTCGATCCAATACTACGAAAGATGTAGGAGGATTGTTGAAGGATTGGCGAAGAATTAATGTTGCATTTACTCGCGCCAAACGTAAATTGATTGTTATTGGATCGAAACAGACCCTGGAGAGTTCTCAAGTGTTTTCATCCTTCATCAAACTGGTAAATGAATCTGGATGGGAATACAAATTGCCTGCTGCTGCGCATTTGTTATACTCTCATCTGGACGATCAGGGTGAGAGCAAACCGATATCAGACCTTGAAGCTGTTCGACAAGTATTGCTTACGGTAAAGCAGCACCACCCATTAGAATGGTAACCATTTCAAATGATTTAAATATGTCATACAGAAACTAATTTTAATTGAAACTGGCTGTGCTTGATTGACCCTTCACTGGTTCTTGTTCTGACATTCCGGGATTAACTGGAAATCCTTCCTTACATGCGCACTGAGTATTTACATCTTTAATACAATCTGTCAGACCTTCCAACTTTTGTCGAATCATAAGCAAATGTTCCTCTTGCCTATCGAAATGACTTTGGAAACTCTCTGAGAATATATCGGCGTAGTTTTGTTCTTCAGTATCTCCTCCTGTGTCGTACGTAGGCAACCTTGATTCAACTTTAAATTGTTTCGCGAACACTTCCTTCTGCTGACTTCGAATTTTATTCATTGTTTCTAATATCTTGATTCTATCAGGACCTACACGCAGCTTGTGAGGGAGATTTTCCACGCAAAGAGATGCACTTACCGAAGGCTCTCATCGACTGATCGCCTGAAGCCAGCGCCACTTTCCTGAGACCATCAGCCATGGCATCTTTGTCCGTTCGAAGTGACCCAAAGTTGCTTTCGAAGGCGGCACTGGAAGTCCCCAGCAAATCCCCCATTTCAATAAAGCGGGGACCGTTACCGCATTCGGAGATGTCACAAAAGACGTTCAAAATTGGAACATGTCATCTGGATTTCAGGAGAGAAAACATTCGAGGAACGAGAAGATTCGAGTTTTGTATGAAGACTACATAATGATTCACGAGTTGAAGCAAACATGGGAGAGTCCATTAACTGAAAAGCCAAAACTTGAGCCTCTATTCGCAGCCGGAATGCAAGCGATTGAGATTTCATTTTTGCTGCTTGCTAGATTTCTGGACGATTCGAGAATCTACGTGGTGAAGAGACCGCGGATTGATCTTATTGAAAAGGACATTCGAGAGCAAATGGGTTTACTGGCCGAAATCATTGACGGAGAACTGGAGGACGAGAATGTGTCATGTGAAACCATCGGTTCGTTGACACAGAACTTCCCGTTTGAAGGAGCCCCACCAACCCAGCTGAACGCATCGTGTCAATCTCCTGCGTTGGAAAAACTTTTGAATTCGATGCGACATTGCATGGCGGATCTTTGTGAGCCTGAACGGCAGTCGTTGAAGAAAGTAGTGAAGAATATCACTGGGACATTTGATACTTGCTTCGGAGCATGGACTGTTGGTGTAGGAATTGAAGAGCAGCTTTCAAACCTTCGAATTATGGTAGGGCTTCCTCCCTTGAAAGCGGAATATGGCAAGCATTTTCTCGACTACGCATCATTAGTGAAACCACATGTTGTTTTGTTGACAGATATTGAGTACGCCCACAAGGAAGATTTCTTCTTTAGAAGCGTGCACCTTGGTACGGAATGCTGGGCGTTCATTGCGAATAAACGAATTGAATCGGCAATGGACCAAGTGAATAAATACAAGAACTGGGACAACGCCGCAGCTCATGTGAGAAGTGCCGCCCACATTTTCGACTACCTCGGAAACCATGTGATGTTACTAACTTCCATGGTGCTTCGAGATTACTTGCAGTTGAAAGTAGAAATAGAGGGTACTTCTGGTGAAGGATCCTCAGCAGTGAAAGAATTCCGATTGAAAATGCAAGGATTGTTCCTTCCTCTTGTGAAAATCCTACAAAACACTTCCTCAATGGAAAGCGAGCAGGAGTCTATTTTAAGACTCTATCGACACCCAGAGCAATATCCAAGTGTTTATAATTTCGCCAAAAGCCTCGAAATTGGGGAATCTGCACTACTCGGAGGTTTCTATTATAAGCATTTTCTGCTGGCAACAAATGTTATTGGAACTGCTTCCAGGGGCACCATGCAAAAGATGGTACCGGCATTGAAGAAGACTTACGAAACTCCACTGTTTCCGATTTTGGATGCAGTTCGAACGCAGTTGGGACAACTTGTTGATAAGGAGTTGGAGCACAAGAAAGGTGATATTATGAAAGCAATTGAAATTAAGCGATCATCTGATTGTCCCTTTGTATCTTCTTCATCTGCTTGTCCGTTTTCCTCCACCAATGCCGAAGATGCTTCTGCGTTCGAAAATTTGGAGCTAGAGAATTTTGAAATGAAGAGGCAAGACTTGTTCTCCATCCGAAAACTTTCGAAACGGCTGCAGAATTTAGTCACCTCGAATTTGCTAGTCCCGTTTCTTGATCATGCGTGGGGAAGGACTCCGCCTTTGGCACTGCATAATGCTCTTAGCACCCAATTTGAGTTGTATTCAAAAGGAAATTCCACCTGGAATACCTTATTCGCCGAGATACTCCCACAAGCATCATCGCATATCAAATCTATTCTGAAATGCAAATCTGACTCTGTGATTGAATTTGGGCACAATAGTCACGAACTGGTGACGAGACTTTTATCCATGAAATTTCCTGCTATTATGGATGGGCAAACTTTGAGAATTCTCACCACAGATACGGAATTTTATTCATTTACGCGACAAATGAATAAACTCCTCGAATTGAAATTTTTTAAAGTGGATGTTGTTCCGATAGCACCGATTGAAACATTCGAATCCAGACTTGTCTCGCAAGTTGCAACGAACAGTTACGATGTGATATATGTGTCGCAATGTGTATTTCTGACGCAGCAAACCATCATTTCAAACGTTGGTTCTTTCACAAAGGCAATCAATGCCAACTGCAATGGTTTGCAACATATGGTGATCATTGATGGCTATCACGGGTTTGGAGCCATTCCCACAGATCTAGGCGATTTAGAAACGAACGTGTTTTATGTGAGTGGAGTTTTGAAACATGTTGGCGGTGGAGCGAATTGTGCATTTGTAGTATGCTCACCGACTGTCTCGTTGACACCATTGTTCACAGGATGGTTGGCTGATCCATCAGTACTTTCACTGGAAAGTAACGGTATTCATATAGGTTCTCCAGTTGGGTACATGGATGGGGTGAGTCTGATGGGAGCTACTCCATCGTTCATCCCCAGTTTGCTGATATTTAATGAAGTTATGAGGAATTGGAACTCTAGGAATATACAAGTGGATGACGTACATTCACATGTAATGTCCTTGCATGAATTATTTCTTAACGGACTCGAGGATAAAACTGAATATTTGTCCAAGTCAAACATTGTTAACCTACTTCATGAAGATTTGCGCTCACATACCTTGGCATTTAAAGTTGAAAGTCCACATGCTGCAAATTTTATTGTTAATTCGATGCTGAGTCGAAATATTGAAATCGATTCGAGGCAAAATTTTGTTCGCATCGGATTCGGATTGAACCATGGCCCTGATGATGTGGCGAAACTTTTAGATTCTATCTCCAAGATACAAAATATTTAAAACATCTACGAAGTTTGTTTATTTATCCTGGTAGCTACTTGGGTTTTCTTTCTTCTGAAGCTGCGTTGGATTAACACCGCGGCCTTGGTACTTGCATCAGGGATAGAAACGTATTTTGCTTGGATCCATAGCTCGGTTGAGCCATCACTCTTCAGCTGGTACCATAATTGCCCTCCCATCTCTAACTCTCGAATGATATCAACATCTGTTTTAGCATGAAGTTTTCCAGCTCTTTTACTAGAGAGAGTTTTGGGTTCATTGTATATCTGAACTGTTGATTTGGCAGTCATAGAATCATACGCTACTATACCGTGTCGTAACCCTTTCCTGAAATTCTTTTTAGCTTGCGCTCGAGATAGAGAATGACCTGCATTGTAAAGTCTATGGTACAAGTCTAGCAAATCACCGCCTTCGGGCATGTACTGTTTTCGTCGTTTTGTGGCTCCTTTCCAATAGGAATGACCACCACATTTTACCCGCAATTTCGACTGAAGTGAAAATGCTTCAAATAGCAAAGATGGAAGTTTTTGAACATTGCGGTTGAACTCTTCGTATGTGATATGTTTGGTTTGATCATCGTCTAGCACTTCCATCAATTTTTCAGCTTTCGCATCTACATTTTGGTTTCCGTGAATGATCGCCAATAGCTGTTTAAATTCCATCATGTCGATTGTTCCACTGCCATCAAAATCAAACAGGTCAAATGCAAATTTTTTCAAATTTTCGTGGTCCAAAGTACAGTAATTCCATAAACCAACAAAGAACTCTGGAAACTCGATGGTACTATCCCCTGAAATATCCATCGCGTCAAAAATATGCCTTCCTAATCCGTCCCACGCCAGCTCAAACTTTTTCAAAAATTCACCAATGTTAATCTCACCCGAGTTATCTTGGTCCACCGATTCGAAGATTATGAAAAACTTTTGCAACTCGTTGTCGGCGATATTAAACTTGGATGTGAATTTCAAAATTCTCTCTGGATTCGACACCGCTTTGTGATATCGATCTTTTCGATCAGCCGAAGAACTGGCCCCACCACCCATGTAGTAGTGACGTCCTCGAGGAGCTTTTACTAGGCCAGGTATAGATCCGTTGGAGGATTCTTGTATATGTGCATCACTAACCAAATGGTAGTAGTCAAATCCTCATGATGGGGGGCGTTTCGCAGCCTAAAACATTTGCACAGATGGTCAAAGGTAGGTAGGTGGTGGTCGCTTTGATTTGAACGATATCTTAAAGTTGTAAGGCAATTGGGAAAGGAGAGCAGAACTTGCGAGCGTAAAACGAGAAGCGGCTCGTCAGCGCAAGGCTGATCGCAATGTACCGAAAGTGAATTCGGAAGCTGCAAGGAAGAAGCTGCTGGAGACATATCCTTCTGGAGTGAATTTAATCGGTTGGCTCTCCATGGAGTCATCAGGTAAGAAACTTTGTCTGGAATGGTTCTGGAGCGGGGAGTGTTCCAAGGGAAGACGTTGTCGATTTGCACATGAAGGCGATACATTCTGTGACTTTCGAAATATCGAAAGCAAGGGAACAAACGGCGAGTTTCGGCAAATGGAAACACTGAATTCCAAGCCGCTGACTGATATTGAGGCCAAAGATTTTAAAAAGATATGTTTCATAACCATGAATCACGAAGCAGTGTACGACGCGGCGAACCCTGAATTGTTCAACAAGTGGTACTCTTGTTTCTCGTTTGTAACGGATGAAAAAGAAACGGAACTTGGGACAGTTCCTGAAGAGGATTCTTTATTGGTAGTCAATACCATGACGTCGTTGGAGATTTCAGGCGAATCAGCTTCCATGGTGAAGGCATTCAAACTATCTAGCGTTGGTTTCGAAAGGGTGATGTCGTATCTGGACAATGCGAGTCTGGGTGCATTGTTAGCTACTAATAGCGAGATAAAGGCAGTTGCCTTGAGATGTCCTGGACCTGAACTTCGAGAGAGGAGAAAACGAGGGCTTGAAATTGTGAACAGAAAAAGCAAAGAGGAGAAGCGGAAAAAGCGCAGCTTTAGTAACAAATCTGTGAGCTCATCGAAAAAAGATGCCTTTGCCAGAGGAACTGCGTTAGGTCGTACGTGACAATTTGTAATTTAGTTGTTAAAGAATGGAGGTGCATTGTGAATTCAGTGGTTTCTCATATTGTTGCAGTTTCTGAATTCCTCGCGGAGAGCCGTTAGGCTCTTTCTTGCATCAAATTAATCTCTTGTTTTCTAGACTAACGATTGATGGCTTCCGTACACAACTTGCAATATAAATTTTGGCTATTATCCACTTGTTAAAGTACTAAAATACCAGGGTCATTGATTTTGGTTGCAATACAATTAAAAACAAACTCCAAGATGAATAAAAGCATCATTATTCTTCGGAGATGTAAATAGCGTTTGGAGGAGGCCATGGACATTTGGCATTCGGTTTTTGAAATATAATTTTAACATTTTTCCCGAGAATTTTCTTACCAGAGGCTGCGACTGCCACTCCAGCATCTTGAGGGGTCATCATCTCTGCAAAACAAAAACCTTTAAAGGAACCGGATTGGATATCAGTCATCCATTGGACGAACTTAATATTGGGAATTGCCTTGGAAAGTGACTCTACAGTCATCACGTCTGTCTTCAGACTACCTATCCACAACCTGGTGATTCCTTCGTAGTTGGGGGCAGGAGTGGTGATCCCGGCTGTTATATCTTCAATTGCAATATTCACTTCTGGAACTGCTTTTAAAGGTATTGGTGCGGAACCATATTCCTTCTGCAACTTTCGCTGCCTTCTCTGGTACTCCTCCATCTCCTTGCGATCCCGATCTCGAATTTGGGACTTGTGAGTTATACATTCCTGGACGCATAATTCGCATTTAACGTCTTTACCGAGTTTCTTTTCACCACTGGAGTCTTTATCAACACAATCCTTGCATATCAAGGAAGGAACGCCACAGGTGGGACATCGTCGTTTACCACGAAACTTATCCCATGGTTTTCGGCAGCCTTCACATTTGCCCATGATTTCTTCGGTCGCTTCATGTTCTTTGGAAACAGGAGCATGAGCAAATCTCTTGTCAAATGTGTAATTCTTCCCAGCCCAGAATCCTCCTTCTGGATAATTCTCGATGTATTTATGTATACCTCCTTGGAGTTGGTACACACCTTTAATTCCCAGATCTGCATCGACTGTTTGCATTTTCTGTCTTAGAAGCGCGCTGGCTCGCTCACAACGCACACCTCCAGTGCAATACATGAGAACTTGTCGTCTATATAAACAAGTCAGGTTTTTTTCTTCTTACAATTTCGAAACTTACCCTCGTAATTTCTCTTTAATTTCTGGTTTGTCGAGCCATACAGGGAACTCGGTCGATTTTCTCATTCTGGGGTCCAGCAACTCAGCCCCTTCAGGAGGAGGTTGGAAATGACCAATGCTGCTTTCATAATAGTTACGAATGTCAATAATGACAGTATCCTTCTCGCCAATCTTTTTATGGTAATCTGCAGGTTCCAAATGGGTTCCAGTCTCTGAAATAGGAGGTGCTTTTTCGCCAGCCAGCCCATAGTTCACCAGTTCCTCGACAGGAAAAGCATTTAGTTTAGGGAAATGTTGCCCCGTAGGCAAATGGTCTGTTAGCTTGAATTCGGTATCGGTAAACGCAGGGTCAAAACCACGCAAGTCATTGCACCATCCTCTGACCCCATCAAAAGGGCCAGTGATAGTGCAATTGAGACCTTCTCTGGAGCATCGCATTCTGCCTCCCAGTTCATGAAAAGCACCTCGAGCTTCAACGAATTTCATCACCTCTTTGTGACGAGCAATACTCCAAACAGGCTCTACATACTGGTAGAAGAGAAGTAAAGTAACTCCGCTTTTATCTTGCGAAGGTTCAATAATAAAAATGTCTCGAGAGTCGCAGTGAGAGATCGAAGACACCATTTGGATTTCATGAGATGGAGTTTTTGAATCTTTCTTCTTCTCAGATTTGAGTTTCTTATCTTTTTTTTTCTTCTTTTCAGGCTCGCTATCCTCCTCACTCGTGGCCTTTTCTGATTTCACTTTTTTATCTGATTTGAGTTTCTTGCTTTTCTTCTTCTTCTTTTCAGGCTCGCTTTCGTCCTCACTCGTGGCCTTTTCTGATTTCGCTTTTTTATCTGATTTGAGTTTCTTGTCTTTCTTTTTCCTCTTTTCTGGCTCGCTCTCTTCCTCACTCATCGCGGCCTCTGATTTCACTTTTTTCTCTGACTTGCCTTTTGAATCTGATTTAAGTTTCTTGTCTTTCTTTTTCTTCTTTTCAGATTTGCTTTCGTCCTCACTCATCGCCTTTTCTGATTTAGATTTTTCATCTAACTTGCGTTTTATATCAGACTTTAATTTCTTGTCTTTCATCTTCTTCTTGTTATCTTCCTCGCTAATTGGAAATACTTTATCTGCATCCACAGTGCCCATTTCAGAGGACTCTTTCAACTTTTTAGATTTCTTTGAGCTTTTCCTCTCCTTAACAATTTCATCGTCCTCCTCTCGATCTCGTTGTTCCTTCGACTTGCTCGTCATGGAATCAATGGTTCTAACTTGTGTGGGCGTCTATCCTCCCATGTTGAAAACTACATTCGAAATTAAAAATGAAAACTGGTATACAAATAAATAAATTTTGTCTTTTCAAAATTCTTATTATAAATTAGAACTGCTTTTTCTTTTCTTTTGGGGGTACGGCTGAGATCCCATAGAATTTGACATTCCGCCATCAGCAATTATGGCTTGACCTTTTATAGGCGACGAATCATCACTAGCAAGAAACAATGCCACGGCAGCAATTTGAGATGGATCTATTGGAGGGAAACGATGAATGTCATAACCCTTCAAAAACAACCCTTGGTCGTCAAGATTCTTAGAGACGGACATCATCAAGGGGGTCATTACTCCACCAGGCAGGATCGCATTCACTCTCACATTGTCTAGAAGTAACCTATCATTCGCTGACTTAACCATGCTCAATATCGCAGCTTTACTTGCTCCATATTGTAACGGAGTAAGATCAGAACGTATTCCAGCAATAGAAGCTGTGCAAATAATGGAACCTCCCCTACCAGATTTAACCATGGCTTCTCCTGCATACTTAATTGCCATAAAAGCACCCATCGTATTGACTGAAATTGCTTTCATAAATTGCTCCTCGGTTTCTTCAAATAGCGGAACTTGTTTGTTTAAGACACCAGCATTGGCGTAGAAAATGTCGATTTTGCCAAATTTTTCAATACATGCTGCCACTATCATCTTGTTGTCACCTATAACGCTGACATCCGCTCGCACGGGCTCGGCGCTACCCGGATATAGCTCGTTAATCTCCGCCGCGACTTCGAATGCGTCTTCCACATTGATATCGGCGATGATTATCTTGGCACCATGCTGTGCAAATGTCATAGCGGCTGCTGCACCAATACCACTACCACCACCTGTAATTACCGCGCATTTCCCTTCCAGTCTCTTTCCTTCCATGACTAGTGATGTTCACGTATTGCAAGGATGTTTGAATTTCAAGAGGTAGGACTTAAAATAAAAAAGGTTTGTTATAAAATCATGGAAATGGGTGCAATGGTATGCAAAACATACAAGTCGACTAAGTCGCCTTGTTATTATTGCAACAACAAACGATTCAACTAAAAAACCTATCTTGATTGAAGACGCAATGCTTTCTATTGCCTGGAAAGTCTACTGAATAATACTGAAAGATGCATTTCTCCCAGCACACCCCGTGCACATATGAATCTGCTTTTGAACACCGGTGGTTGCTCACAGGGGGTCTTCTCTCCCGTCTATATTCTTTGACATAACAATAACCATCATAACTAACTTGAGATGCTTCACATCCAGGTTCAAAATGCTCTCCTCTGTTGTAAGATGGTTTTTCGCATTTCCTGCCAACACTGGGAAACTCAGGAGGGCATTCTTTGTTCCGAGGTGGCCCACAATGCAGCCCATAGTCATAAAAATTTCGCGGGCAATCTTTCACGCATAAAGTTGTGTTGGAAGGGGCTCCTGTATACTGGAGAGAGCACTTTTTGTAACAGTGTCGCTTTTCTTCCACGTAGTCACCGTATTTGGCACACTTAGTGAATCGTATGAATTCCAGATTGGCCTGGACACAAACAAATGTCAAACAAACCAGGAGGATTCCCCTCCATACAAGAGGCGTCATTTGGATTGGGTTTGAGGTATGTTTCTATGAAATTTATTTGATCGGGTATCCTACTGATTCTTGAAATTTTCCGTTTTTCAAAACCCTATACAGTGGTTGAGTCGATTGCAAAACTCGACAGCCATATTTTTCTTAGGATTGAAACTGCTTTCAAATCATTGTCTGCTAGTATCGGCAATTCGTTCGAGAAATGACTGTACTACTCGCCGGCCTTGGAAAAGATTTTCAACACAAATTCTCTCATTGGCCAAATGGGCACGATTGGTTGCCTGTCCCATAGGTAAATGAATAGCAGGTGCATTCAATGTTCTTTCCAAGAACGCCGTAATTCCACCGTAACTTCCGCCTTCACGAACGTATAACGGATCTACGCCCCATACAGCTCTCATGGCATCCTCTGCGACTCGAAACACGGAACAATTTGTATCTGCAAGCCACCACTCACTCACCTGCGAGAAGGAGATGGACATGCTGTTGGATGATTTCAACCTAGCAAAAGATGATTGCAAGTAGTCCTCAATGGCAGTACACAAATCTTGTGAGTTTTGATCTGGGACGAAATGGCAACTCACTCTAGCAGCAGCCACACATGGAATTCTCCTGAATGCTTGCGCGGTATTGCTAGTCACGAGACTGCCGATAGAAAGCGCAGGTTCGCTCCAACGCGACTTCAGAACCTCCACCACATCGTTAAATCTTAATTCAGAAATTCCTACTTGAGCGGAGTACTCCTCAATACTCAGGTTTACTTTAAGATACTTTTCTCTCTCCTCCTGTGAAAGTGGTTTAACATTCGCTAATAACTCCGGAACTGCGATTCCCCCATTCACATCTGTTAGAGAAGCCAAGATGGATAATAAGTCCCTGGTCGATTCGTGTAAGGAACCTCCGTGAATGCCAGCATGCAGGTCACTTTCCTGCCCATTAATTTGAACTTGAAAGTCAATAACACCCCGCATGCCGTAGGTTAAGCAAGGTCGCGTATCGTCAATCCAATAATTGTTGGAAATGAATATGGCATATGCATCTTCAAACCAATTCATGTTGGCATGGATTACTTCTTCAAACCCGCGAAACTTGGTATTAATTCCGCTTTCCTCCTGTCCTTCAATAACAAAGGTGACATCTATATGTAGATTTCCAGCGGCGTATAGTGCTTGTGTGGCCAATACACATGCGAGTAATGGTCCTTTGGCGTCGGTGGAGCCTCTTCCATAGAGGTACCCATCAATCCCAGTCAAAATCCAAGGGTCAGTGCTCCAGTTTTCCTTAACGGCGTGAACTACGTCATAGTGACTGTATATAATCACGTTCTTCCTCTCTGGCGAAGAATTCGAGCCGTAGAATTTACCTAGCACAACTGGCAATGAATGGACGCTTTTTGAAGATCCATTCATGTCGTCATTATTGCTCAAACACATCTTCACAGTCGCACCACAGTTCTCCAAGAAATCACTAATGAATCTGGCAGCCAACCAACAGTCTTCGGATTTTTTAGGGTTTGCACTAACAGATTGTAATGCCACAAAGGACTCGAGAACGTCGATTAGGGTCTGATCTCTAACATTTTCATCGGTGATAAGATTCAGGTCCACGAATTCCCCGTTAACGAACACAGTTGAGGATGGTCTCCTTTGCATTGAACTGCTCCAGATCCAAGATAGAATAGAGCCTGCACTGGTTCCACAAACGATAGTGGATTTATTAATGTTATGAAAGACATCGACGCAGAACACCACTCCCAATGGGACACGAAAGACATTAACTCGCTCATAGGAATGCAGCTTCCACACACAAATGGTTTGATCAGAAAGCGCCGAAAACAAAAACGACGATCGAGGACCAGTTGATATTGCAAGCGAGTTCACGTCACTGCCACAACGAATTTCTCGCCGACAGCCCATGGAATCTAAGTCCCAGAGGCGGATAGCCCCATCGGCCGAGCCGGAGAACAACATATTGGAATCTACATGAGCGCAAAGAGACAGAACACTGTCGCGATGGCCAAATAAACTACATTTCAAAGACCGATCGATTTTATTCCACACTTTAACTATTCCATCACCTGCCCCAGTCACGACATATTTTTCTAAAACCAACACCTGGTATATAAAACTGCAATGCGTTGTCACCCCTCCGATATCGGAAATATCATTCAAGGTGTCGCCACTAGATACTTGCTCACAAACATATAATTCGAAATAACTCTCCGAACCTTGTACTTGAACATCCATTGCTGGTTTCCTGATACGGAACTCTGCACCCGAAATCGATGGTAAAACAATTTGGCGGAGGCATGCGTCTTGTGATCCTATATACAGATGATTTTCTTTCACACAAACTCCGATTGAAAGCACATGTCCCACGGAAGGCAATCGAATTTCAAAAAGCAAATTCAAACTCACTCCTTTTTCCATCACCTCAACGCGCCATGCGTAGACTACATTATTACTACATGATGTGTAAAGTACCTTCCTCTCAGAATCCATCGTCATTGCTAGAAGCCCCCCGACTTTATGGTTTCCCACGCATTTCCACACCAAGGTATCCCATATGCATATAGTTCCTGCATTTCCAGCCTCTGCACTAAACAGATACTTTCCAAACATTGTGATCGCCATGATAGCCGAAGAGTGACGCCCCATCAATGTGTGAGTAGGGAGCGCTGCTTCTCCGCATTGCATCTCGGGCATCACGGGCGACAGGGGCGCAGCTGCAGGGCTTGTGCAATTATCTCCGTGACCAGAAGAAATCTTGTCATATAAGAACGATGTGGATCTATGCTGTTGTAAGTTACTGTTGTTCAGTCCAAGTCTCTCCATCATTCTACCGGCGAGTTCACTCCTCATTTTCCTGCCAGCGCAACATTCGTTGTTGACCAGTACGATAGGTGTTAGCAAGACTCTCTTTTCAGGCGTGACGAGCACAAAGTGGTTCGATGGTATTGGAACCCAATCAGCACGAGCGCTGGTTAATGGCTCCGACGTGATGATCACCACCTGATCGTTTTTGTCGCGGCGAACCATTCGATAGCGCTGGACATCTTGAGGACTACAATCCTGCTCAGGCTCGAAACTGGATCCGGATGCATAATATAGGGAAGCCGCCTTTCCTTTGCCGTATACACATCTAGATGCACAAAGAGAATTCCCATCAGAAACCACAAAATTCAGCAACGAAGGTCCTTCAATCCCATGGGTCTCACAAGCAGCGCATAGCTTCTCAATCATTTGATTCAAAACATTTTGTAGCTGTGCTGGAGAAATCATGGTCATACTATCTCCAAGAAGATCAATAAAAACGGCAAATGCTACAGCTGTATCCGAACAACTATGGGCAATAGCGAAAGTATGGGCGACATCCGACAAGGACGAAAGCAAATAACGGCGAATTCGATCAAATCCTGCCACTTGACCATTGTGCATGAACAAATATCTCCCAAATTCAAACGGATGGCTGCTCTCCACAGATACTCCCATTCCAGGACCAGCAGCTCGCACGTGCGCGAAAATGATCGAGCTCTCAATTTTCCTTGCCAGTCGAATCAAGTTCGCGTTGTTCCAGGCTGGGCCCACATCCGTGAAAACACATGGTGTTAAATTTGAGTCGTCCTGGGCCTCGTCCACAGTATCAGGACAGGTTTTAACAGAAGGATACCAACCTAGGCCGAATCCATCCGCATTCAGCGCACCTATTTCATAAACGTTGATTCCAGAACCCCCCAGTCGTTCCCTCGCATCAAAGCTCTGGCGTATTACGCTTCTTTCAGGTCGTGTGACAAGGTCGGCTATATATATAGGGCTACCAAAGTAGGCAGTCAAGCGACACATTTGTTCAAGGGATTGTTGATTTTGATTTTTTTTTTGTTCGCAAATGGTGTTTGAGAAGCAAGCGTTGTTACTGGTGCTGGCATTTGTCGTGGCAGTATATCAAGTACGCAATGCTCTCACTATGTTTGAAGAGCAAGACAAGGTTGCTGAAGATGCTATGAAGAAAGCAATGATGAGGATATCTAAAATTCATCCTGATGTGAGTTTCTTTTTCGGGGAACCATGGTCTCCCAAGTTCTCCCAGCAGTCCAAATATTCTGTAGTGAACAGAGCCTTGTTCATTATGTCAAACCCATCTTTCCCAACGGACCAACCTAGGCTCGTTGCAGAGTTGTATTTGGATCCTGCCAGAAGAAGACAAGCGATGGAAGATAAAAAAAGAAATACAGGAAAGAAACCCAACAAACACGCATATCGGTCTCGTGACAAATCCAAAAACTCTATATTGGTATTCAAGGTTCATGAGAAGAGAATGGTGGAAACTGCAAATGAACTGATGAAGATTGGGTACATATCACGAATCGTTGAGGTTTACCCAGTTAGTATCGAGAAAGAAAAGGGGGGAAAGACTGTTGAAGTGGAAGAAACTATTGTTGAAGTGGGAGTTGGAACAAGGAGTCAAGATACTAAAGAAGAGACTATTGCTGAAGAGGAAGAAAGCATTGTTGAAGTGGGAGTTAGAACAAGGAGTCAAGATACTAAAGAAGAGACTATTGCTGAAGAGGAAGAAATCATTGTTGAAGTGGGAGTTGGAACAAGGAGTCAAGATACTAAAGAAGAGACTATTGTTGAAGTGGAAGTTGAAGTTAACAGCCAAGACGATAGCAGATGTGAAACAAATATGTAACATAGAAATAGAAAATAAAATTCATAGCAACTAAATTGAATGAATAAATTACCCAGCGATGCATTTCTTTGTCGCACCGACATTATAAGAAGGGATCTTCGGACATTGAGTCAGTCCGACGGTGTCCATCCCATTACACGACACCTGCAGAAGCAGCTCTAATTCCATCGCAGTTACAGGGGATCCAAAATGTACTCCATCTGACACATTGTGTGCAAAAGGGGTATCGGTGATAGGAAATGAATCTATCAATTTGATATCATGGCCTTGTTCGATTGCGCAAGTAACTGCCCCTGCGAGCGCCGCCCTAAACAGCTTATTTTGCCCCAAGCTGTTGCACTCCACGCACCTTTGATATGCGGTTAACCCTTTTGGGTCATCGTGAACTTGCTTACATTTGTCGGGGTATAACCTATGAAGATGCATAACATAAAGAGGACCCTTCGTCTTTTTTGCGGCTTGCATTATAATGTTCTTCATTGCCGAATGCCACATGTTCTCGCCTTTATAGTATGTCCCCATGTCCCAGGGTCCCATACTCAGCACTGCTACATCATCCGTCTTGATCGATGCAAGGTTAGCTGGTTTTTGATTATAAGCGGAAGGAGTCCACCACATTTTCGCATATCCAGAGTTAGGAAAGGAGGCTTCTCCACATAGAAAAGGCGGAGGAGACCATGTGCGCACGTTCGGTTCAAATCCGCTCCCAAGTCTCATGGCTACCTTAGCAACCGCAATCAATGTTGAATCGCCGTAAAAGCCAAATTTTGTTTTCGAAATACATCGTTCGATTTCCTTCGGGTTCGATGTTATTTGGGTATAGGAGCACTCTCTTGGAACCCATTTCTCCCCAATCCAATCCCCGCTCAGCAACCCTGCCATTGTGCACTGATTAGTATGAACTCCATCAGATTTAATAGATAGTTTTCCTTTTATATCAAATTCATCAGATGGTTCTCCTTTTATAATATATTCATTTAGCAGTTCTCCCTTTATACCAGATTCATCATATGGCTTTCCTTTTATACCAGATTCATCAGAAATTTCTACTTTTATATCAGATTCATCAGATAGTTCTCCATTTATGATATATTCATTTGACAGTTCTCCTTTTATATTAGATACAAAACGAGGTTCTAATGGTATATCATATTCATGGGATGCATTCAATAATACCTGTAATGCCAGCAGTATGGTTCCTCCCACTAAAAATAGCAACAATATCACAACATGCGTCTTCATCAGGCTCTTAAGTGGCAACAATTCAGTGTCTACTGTATAATAACCCATCAGAGCTCTGAAACGTCCCCCGCGTACATATGAATGACTTTGCGAGGCAGCGCTTCAAGCTAGAGCTGCAATTGCTACGATGTCATCTTCCAGTGTTATTAGTCAGTGGGGCGTATATTATATATTTCATATACATGGTACGTGAAGTGCACACTTTTATTATCTGTCCTGTTGAACAAACGCACTAGGTGTTTAGGAACTTAGCGTTTTATCGTTTTGAATCTGGTGATAGATTGAAGGATATCGGTTACGAGCTGCTTCCAGAAATGAATGGTCCTGGATCCTCGTTTGCTGATATTCCAATGTATTTTGTGAGCCTTGGCCTCCTGGTGTTGTGCTTGTATACATTCATACCGTCTCAATCGGAAGGATCGCCTATTGCAAAAAAGCCATTTGCAGTCAACATTCTTGTGAGATACATTGCCATGCTTGTGTTAGGTCATACTTTGAGATTCATGACCTACTTTCCCACCTCTCTCCCTGGTACCGCCGATCAGTGTTTGGGGGACGTTTCGAAAATTCAACCCACCACTCTTGTTGAGGTGTTTTTTACCAGGTTCGCTTTGGAACCGGGTGAAAATTGTGGAGATTTGATGTTTAGTGGACATATGTAAGTGCTATGTCGTTATTGCTGCCATCTAAAACACTTGTAGGCTGCAAATGATTACTCCAGTGATGCTTGTTTCATTCTATGGCAAGCAGGTATTTGAATATTCCGATAGAGCTCATACGATGCTTTTGGGTTTCTTAACCAGTTGCATTTTCGCCATGGCAGTTCTTATTATTGCACGTCGAAACCATTACACTCAAGATGTTATTGCAGGATCCTACATAACACCATTATTGTGGCACTTTTATACCCGAGTTATCCATAAAGAAGACTTGGCAATTCAAATTCGAGGAGTTTAAAATAATATATTGAAGTTACCCCATAATTTTATTATTGAGGTACTTTAATACCAGAGTTAGTCGCCAATCTAGATTCTAATTTCTCTTATTGAAGTTGACTCCAGAGTTGCTTCAACCTGGTGGTTTTGAAAACTTCGCTATTGTCGAGAACAGCATGAAGTTGTTGCGAAAACACCACTTTTCTTTCTGCTGCTTCTTCCATACTAAGTTGAGCTTGCGAGGTTTGCCACATTGCGTCTCGAAACTGATCAGCCACCACTCTTATCCTATGCTCAAGCCATTCTATTTTATCTAGGAACACAGCCGTGTCACTTCCTTGAGCATAAGATGTCATCTTTATAAGCTGGTCCGAGACTGACTTCTTCGACTGCTTGAGCTCATCCAATGACATGGCTATCTCCATATATCGCTTAGCTGTAGCTTTGAATTCCTTGTCTTTAATTTTGTGCATTTTATCAGCTTCTTCGATCTTGTTACGAAGGTAGGCTACATCATGCTTGGCGTTACAATCTAACAAATCAATTTCATCTCGAAATACAGCGGCAATTCGATGATCAACAAACGTGTCATCACTTGGTGCTAAGTTATGCTGATCTAATTGCTGCGACATGATGTGACTGATATAACCGCCTTCTAAGTCAGACAGCTCTTGCGTGCTTACTTTAATGGTGAATGCTGACTGAATAAAATGCTCTTCCTTGAGCATCATAAAGAGTTCGCTGGTTCCAGCTTCGTTAACCTTACCTACTTTAAAAAAATTGCTCAGTTGTTCTAAACCCATGTTCAAAATCTCACTTTCACGTGATCGAAGAACATGAAGACCCACTCGAAATATCGTTTTCCATCCATCAAAAATGAGAACGTCCCAGACTCGTACTA
>Ga0105055_10002973_pt1 | contig 26029 bp, 2 predicted proteins | sample BON03_FD_78090 | JGI IMG/M metagenome (GOLD analysis project Ga0105055, IMG submission 78090) | Freshwater microbial communities from Lake Bonney liftoff mats and glacier meltwater in Antarctica - BON-03 | ecosystem: Environmental > Aquatic > Freshwater > Ice > Glacier meltwater | place: Lake...
CCCCCCCAAAAAAAAGGAAAGGAAAGGGAGAAGGGGCGGGGGCGAGAATTATAACTAAAAAAAAAATTTTAAAATGGGGGGGGGGCCCCCCCCCCCCCTGGATAAGACGGTTTGCAAATTTCATAGAGGTGGAAGAGGTCAGAAGAGGAGTAAGCACTTTTTCAAAAACGACGGTGGATGTCAGAGGAATGAATGCTGGACGTAACATTTTGGCTACTACAGTCGAAATCGTGCGCATTATCAAAGATCTACAGGGCCGGAAATCTGTGTTGATGATCAAAGACAACTTCAATCAGATTTTAGCTACAGCCCATTGCATTTGGAGTGTCATTCAATCTTAATCTCGAATCTCAGACTCCTTGGTCCCTTTTCAACAGAACGTGGCAAAAGAGACCTAGAGAATTAGAATCTCGATTGAGATTTGAGATTGTGGAAATAACACTCCAGATGCAATAGGCTGTAATGAATCATCCCCCGGACACCATGTGTTAATTGATAATCTTAGATTCTGTATTTTCCTTGACAATGGTATGACCCCCCCCGGGACACCACTAATCGCCGGCGGCACTTGCTTTGTATGTTTCATCACCAGCTGCTGGGCTGTAAGGAAAGTAATGATAATCTGGGTGCAGCAGGGGCAAGGAAGGTGTTTGTTTGTGGCTGAGAAACTTGAAGTTTCAAAGTAAGTAAGAGAGAGAGAGAGAGAAAGAGAGAGCGCGCAGGCGAGAGCGAGCGAGAGCGAGCGAGAGAGAGCGAGAGAGAGCGAGAGAGAGCGAGAGAGAGCGAGAGAGAGCAAGAGAGAGCGAGAGCGAGAGGCAAAAGAGCAACAGAAAGAGGATGTTACCCGAGTATTTGAAGAGAATGGGACTCAAAATTATTAAAAACCAAAAACACCCGGGAGATCTGACTCGGTGATGCCAATGATTTTGTGTGATTGAGACTCGTTTATATTTGACCACTTCGATGGGCTCACCAACTTGGAAACAAATGTTTACAGCGAAGAGAACTCTTGGGGTTTGCCAGGTTCATTAAATAAAAACACCGCGTCCTTGTGATACCCACTATCGGGTGTCCAAAAACTCCACTGTAAAAAAAAGGCCTAAATGCATTTTCTGTCACTGGCAGGATGGCAAATAATTCTTGTGTACTTTTCGCTGGTTCTATACTGGTACATGGATATGTCACGGTTTCGTGAGGGTCCACGCGGCGAATGTTTTCAAATTGCTCGAAATATTGCTAAATTGTAATGACTCGGACATGTAGCCATCTCTATTGAGAAAATTCTTCTTGTCTGAACTTCGGAATCCATGTCAAGCCTCAGGATTAACTTTGGCAAGGTAGCGTACTGAGGCTGCCAGTGAGTTGAAAATCGGCCTGTGGCGTTTACTTTTTATTGAGAGTAGAATTTTTTGTTATGCTTTGGGTCAAAGCAAAAATTGAATCCATCTGTTGCCAGGTTTACCTGTCAGACCCTTTGAGTTCACTCCACTCTAACACCTATTTGAGTCGGTCAGCTACTGGTCTCCGAGTCCCAGGCTGCCCTCGCCCATTCCAGGGGACCTATGAAGGGGTCCCAGTCACGGTCACCAGTCAGCGGCCGCGGCGTGCTAGGCGCTGCATCACGTTCTCGGCTTTCGAATGCATGGACATGCCCATTTCATTACTTCAAGTTCAGAGTCTCATCAAGTGAAGCTGCTGTGGCCTCATCAGGTAGAGTTGAGAATTTCTCGAACGATCGCGAATTCTCAGTGGAATCGAGATTACAAGGCATTTCATGAAATTTGTTTTTGTGGAAACGAACCAATTGGTTGGTGGTAATCCAGACGTGATCTTGACGCAGCAAACATGCGGCTAAAGAAAACAACCTCCCAGAATGCAGATGTCCGATCTGAGATCGGATATCTCCCAGTGCAAAAAAAACTGGTAGGACCTATGCTTTTCCTATGTTGAGACACGCAAAGTTTCCACCCCCATTCGGGGTGGTTTCCACGTTTTACTACAGAAGCCATGTCATGAAGAGGTTCATTCCGCATACTCATCGTGCATGCCCCTGAACGGGTTCGAAAACGGTTTTGTATGATATATATATATGTATGATATATACATTTTGTATGTACATTTCAACGTACATATCATATATATATATATACCATACAATCCTGTCGAATTCGTATCCTGCCAATTTTGTCGGTTACAATTGGTTAACAGGTGAGTTATCCAGTAAACTCGCGCAAAGAGAAGAATCCATCGCAAGAGAAAAATTTAAGCCTGGCTTGAGGCTGAAAAAGTGTGGGCTTGTGGTTTCTTTTGAATTGTGGACACAACCCGCCCCCTCATCCTGGGGATGCCCACTATCAGTTTTCAATCAAAAAATCTAATCTCAAATACCCACGATCAGTGTCCAATAAAAACACTATTCTCAAAAACAGCTGTGCAAAAACCGTAACAAGTTGACCAAAACACAAATCAATTTTCCGAATTTGCAGATGGATTATACTCGTCGAAGTAATTCTAGTCAGTCCAACCGAGAAAGTGCTCGCAGGATAGAGCTTGTATATTCGAGCATAAGATTTCACCACAGAAAATTGGTCCTCGCACCAGCGTAAAGAACGTCGCCTCAACATGGAATTCCCACGCACAGATAGAATTGGAGGTGTATTCCGTTCTGGCGGAGGTAAAACCCCGGTACCAAATTTCCAGTTTTCCCAACAATTTTTTTCCTCACTTTTTTTCTTTTTTTTTTCCGTATCGTATGTAAGCCCAAGTCAATTAAAAATTCACTTTTTTTCCTTCTTTCTTTCGTGTTTTCTGTAAGCCCATGTCAGTACTGTCGGGTAGGAGAAGGAAGGAGCGCGAAAACATGCGCACGCGCGCGAAACAGAATAAGGGTTAGAGAGCGCGCGTCGCTGTGTCTTCCTTTTTTAAGGAGGAGAGGTAACAATGACAAAAAAAGAAGAAAAAGGGCTCTTTGCCGACGAACAAGAATGCGTTGCAACTGTTGTGTCACTATAAAGAAGTATTTAATATTACAAGCTTGAGATATAAGGCAGCTGTTCTCGCTGTCTTCACTCATATTATTTGCGGTAGCGTGCGCTCAAAGCGGCAGCGCATCATCCCCCCACATGATGTGTGGGAAGTTAATTTGACAAAACCCACACACTGTACGGGAAAATTATGAATCCTCTGGATCAGGCCCTTCAAGAATATTTCTTGGCAATGCGGCCTGAGAGAAGGGCAGCAATGTTTGGGATGAGGACCATCTTTACTGTAGTGGATATGCTGATGACCATTGTTTCGTTGATGAAGAGATCCTGCACGATGGCCAGGAACAAAGCCATGAGCCACGCTCGCTCGATTTCCCTGCTGAATGTTACTCCCAGAATGAGACAGAAGTAGAAGCAGATTCCATACCACATGGTAGCCAAGAAGTAGGCCATGTACTGGAAGCGGTAGTCAATGAGCTTTTTACGTTTGTTTTTCTTCTCGTCCATCGAAGGCTTCGATACCACTGCCACCAGCTTTTTGGCAACAGCTGCTTCGAATTTGGCACGACCAGTCAGTCGCCGCGTCTCTTTCTTTGAGTGCGTGTCGTGCTTCTTGAGCGCCTCCCTCTGTTCTGCAGGTCCATCGTCCATTTCCCTGGTGAGATGGAGCGGCACTAGCGTCTCAAAAGATCTATGCTCATCGTTGCTGCTTAAAACAGACGGGGCCGGGGGACGCGGAGACGAGCGCATCGGAAGTGCACGACGGGGCAAATAGGCACCCACTTCCTGCTGCCGCTGGTATTCACCAGAACCCGAGGACGTAGAATCACTTGAAAGCGTAGAGGACTGCCGTCCAAGTGACACTGGCGTGAAAGGCCGGCATCTATCATCTTTGGTGTTCTCGGCAGGTTCTGGCTGCTCCACAGCAGTCGAGATCAATTTCCTCCTGAACTTTGTTGCAAATGTGTTCATCCGCGAAGTCACTCCCATGCGTGCATGGTCTGGTTGGGGCACGTATCCACGAACAATTTTGCGCGGAGGCACCACTCCACGAAGGTGAGGCGGCGGCGCAGAGATGCCGTCTGCTGCAGGACCGGCTGTGATAGTCATTGCCATCTCCTGCTTCTTGCGCAACGTCTGGCTATTTGTTTCCTTCTCCCATCTGGCTCGTGTTCTAGGGTCAACATCCAAAGACATGAAGATCCACTTGAAAAAGAGAGTGACAGGAACCATGATCATTGCAGCAATAACACCCATAATCATCTTCTGAATCATGCTCGCGCTCTCACTACCGCAAAACAACCCATTGATAAACATGTTACCCAAAAGCATTGTGAAAAGCACCGTAAATCGTCGTGGACGAGTGTAGTGGTGGCGCTTAGCGAAGAATGCACTGAACAGTTTGTGCTTCCCCTTGAAAAGCTTGATAGCAGTGTTCCGGATCATCATCATGCTCTTCGACATTTTGCCGTTCATTGCCTTCTGCAAAAGCCTGAAGTTATTGCCTTGAACTAGAGCCTCATCTTGCTGGGAATTGCGCATTTTCCTTTCCTGTGCCTTGCTCAGAGATTCTTCTTTCCCATCCATAGCATCCATTCTCTCATTGTCGATTCTGTCCTGTCGCCAGCCCCAATAAAACAATCCCCAATACGACAGAAGGAACAGACAAAGAATGGCAATCACAAGAATTTTGTCTGCACCAATGTTCTTAAACGCTGCACCAGGGTTTGTGGGATCAGGCAAGTTCATCTTTGGCATCAGATCACTACCCGCACCTCCAAAATCTGTCAAATGGTAGCAGTGGCACATAACACCGCCACTGGAAACAGAACCCTGTACGATACATCCTTCACCATCCCAATCATTGATTTTGGAATTCCAGAAGCGGCAAGTATCGACCTCGCCGTCAACACAAGAGTCCCACTCATCCTTCTGGCAACCGTCATTTGACATTTCAATGCAAACTCCCGTCGTCTTGTTAGCGCAACCGGCCACACAATCTGTGAAGGTCCAGTACGTAAGCGCAGCAATCTTGCCATCTTCACCAACACACTTGTACTGGATCGGTGGGCCACTTCCAGCCCTCCTTGCGGATGATTTGGAAGGCATTTCTAGCTCGATGGGATCCTGAAGGTTGTTGATCGAAACGCCCATCGACAAACCAGCAACATTACCAACGTCATTGTCCGAGTCAAAGGGCGAATCTACAAGATTGGATGATTTCGCCTGCATGTAATCACCCGCACCTGGCGAGAACATGCTGGCAGGCGTTGCAAAAGAACTTGAGCCAGTGCCCAACTTTGCGCCGGCGAGCTCTGCTGGAGTCTTCTGCTGAGCGCTCATGGCAATTTTTTCGGTTCCGACATCTTTCGAATCCTCACCTGTGAGCGCACCGTTTAACTGTGACGACATCAAAGAATCTCTTGCACCCATGAGTATGTTCCCACCCTTTTGAGAAGCACCCTCTGCTTCGTCCTTCCCATCCATAAGATGGTATTGTCCTTCAGAAAGCTTTCGTGGGGTAACAAAGTCTCGTCCTTGACGTCCGCGGAAGAAGGGTGGCGTCTCAGGTACACCATGCTGCATGTACATGTTCATGGACAGAAGACGACGCAGACTCCTGCGTGCTGTATTCTTTGTTGAAATACTGCCCAATGACGAGCTCAGAGTGTCTGCCATACCCCTTTCTGCCGTGGGATCAAGACCTGCTGACATCGAGTTACCAACAAGACTGCCCGTCAATTCCAAGGCATTTTCAGTGGCTGAATCGGAAAGTAGACGCCTGCTGCCAGAACCTGCAACACAATCGCCACCCATGGCTGATTTCACAGCGTACGAGAAGCCAGCCACTTCGGCTTTGTTCATCACTACTTTTCCAGCGGCTGTTTTGAGCTTGCCGATCATCGACTCCTTATCTATACACTTCAGGGCCTCTTCGTTCGACAGACTGATTGTCATTTGGATCATTCCCTCCACATTTCCTGTGGCGACATGTTGGTCGAGGAGAGAGGCTGAGAAAGCCAGTAGGCGCCTCGAACCCCCTGTGCTGTTGGTACGTAAAACTGTCACAGTAATTTCGGACTTGGTCGATGCAGAATACTGATCTACAACAAAAGCCAACAGTACGATTTTGTGTGATGGAACAGGGTCCTTTGTAGGACCCGGCAAGCGCGCTACAATCGAGTTGATGTCCACGGTTCCCAACGGAACCTGATCGGCGGGAGAATTTTCTGTTGCGTACCGGAATTCGTACTTGAAAGGTAGGTCTTCAGAATCATCTACCCAGTTCACCAATTTCAAAGTGAAAGCATCCTCCGTCCCTCTGCCTACCATGGGTGTCACCTGGAACTGGCCACTGGATGGTGCAACGTTGACCTTCACATCAATCTCGCCAAAACCCAACGGCGCAGTTACTGGACCAACAGTAGACAGGGGGCATCTTGCAGTCAATCGGAAACGATAAGTGGCTCCTGGAACCAGAATATTGGGCTTGAAAGCAAGCCCTCTAAGGGTGACTGGAGTGGAAATCATTAAAGGATACTGCAAGACATTGTCACCAGAGCTTTGTGTCCACTCAAGATTTGGAAGTTGAGATCCTCCGCATCCTGTTTCGAACGTGGCATCCAACACCAGCCTTTCGTTTGCATTCACCTTTGCCTGGGGAAGAGGAAGGACTGAGACAGCCATCTGTGGTGTTGGCATAACATAAACAGTGACAGAAGTCGACGCAGTTCTGGGACCAGGCTCCTTCGAGACATTGATACTGAACAGATATACACCAGGAACAAGCATGCCTTGAGCCAATTCAAGTGTGCCTGAATCCCTCAACATCAAACCATCCGCATCGTCGAAACATTCCGTGCCAGCTGCATTCTGGCACGCCCATTTATAATTGAAGTTGCCAACCGCTTTATCGCCATCAAGGTCCAGCGAACCAGTAGCATCTAGTGTCAAGTCCTTATTCATCGACACAGCCTGATCGCCTCCCGAAATTCGCGCTATCACTGGAGCGTAGGAACAATCCACCTGGACAGTAGCTTCACCATAATTTGTTTCATTTGATTGCATCTTGCCTGTCAGTGTGAAGAAATATGAGAAGCCAGGCACGAGGGAATTGTCTGGAATATAAAGGTTTCTAGTGTCTTTTGTTTGCTCGTTCAACAAGAGCAACATGCTCGAAGGAACACTCGATGTCACAGACCACATCCAATCAATGTCCTCTGCTCCAACATGGCAGACAGAAAGTTTGGCAGAGCCCCTGAGTTTAATTGCTTGAGACGATCGGACAATTGCTGTATTTGGACCCTCAACAAACACTGCTGGACCACTGTCGGCAACCTTTCTGATTGTGATAAGGTCAGTATGCGACGAATCAAGAAAGTTTGAAACCTTGACAACAAATCGGTACATTTCGCCAACCATAAGCAGATGCTTGGGAATCTCGATGGTATTCAGTGTGTATGGCTTCACAACCAAGGCTAGGATAAAATTCCGGACGTCCCTGTCGTTTTTTGTTCCCGGCACAAGGCCAAAGAAATACTGCAATTGCCTTCCTGCAGAACCATACGATGAAGAGGCATCCAACGAGAGACTATCACAAGGTCCTACACTTGCAGGCGCCTTGAGAATGGCTGTGGGAGAAACGGGATTGCTTGGTCGTTTGACACGAAACTTGCCCTCCAAGGCTTCGGAATAGTCAAAGCAGATCTGGGGAGAAGAACACACGAACCTTCGCTTCAGAACTTCAGGCTTCCAAACAAGGTCCTCGTTCACTAAGACAGTTGCACCAAACCCAAGGACAATATCAAGTTTGGTGGCAGACAGGAAGCGGCATGTTGAATCGGTTGGATTTGCTGCTAGAATTGCCACTGTCGGCGCCTTGAAAATCACATCACAAGAGAAGGCACCAGTTAAGTTTGCCTTATTTGTTTGCTGATCGAAATCTACGTATATGTGACCGCCCGAGTCAGAAAATTTAGCCTGCAACGTAACAGGAGAGACAGCTTTTCCCACAATCGGGCAGGGTTTGTCAGGGCCACAGAAGGCACCACTTGTCCCTCCAATTCTGGTCTTGTTGTAATGAACGTCAATCTCGTAGCGCCCAGGCATCATAGCATTATAAATCATCTTGATGCCAGCAGTACTTGCACCATCATTCTGTCCATCCAGTACAATTCGTTCTACGCCTTGCTGATCGTACTCATAAAAGCTGTTGCGTTTGGTTGCCGCTGATGAGAGTTTCATCTCGAAAAGATCCACGGAATCTTCTGACACAACATCGTTTCCGAACTTGTCACGAGCAAGGACAAAAACGACCCCGTTCTCGTTTGCCACTGAATATGTGGTTCCTGCACCATACACCCTGCATTTTTCAGGCACGATGTAACTTGGCAGAATCTCTACGATGAAGGGACTTCCCTTCACGTTAGCACAGGTCAAGGCGCTGGTGCAACCACCCGTCACACCAAAGATAGCACCAAAATATGTACCAGACTTTTCCAAATTCCATTCTGACTTGAAAATTCCCGGTTCGTTAGACTTCATGGTCCTTGTAAAAGTGATGTCATTTGCCATCGACATGGAGAACGAAGCATCAGACCCAGGATACACATTTCCAAATGCATCTCGGCTCTGCACAAACGCAGTGTTTGCGACTCCTGCAGTGCCGATAAACTTTCCAACAAGACGACCCGACTCTGCTGTTTTCCATACGGAAAAGTACGAAGTAGATGCACGGACAAAAAGATTGTCTGGGTTTACCTGCACGGCGAACGGACTGCCTTTGATCTCAGCTCCTGCGATCTTGATTGCCATAGAATAATCACCTGCACGCGTGATCTTGTAAAAAACGGCAAATGTTCCATCTGCCCCATCATTCAGGGTTGTCCCGACGACACCCGGTCCCAAAAGTGTGATGCTGATGTCCGATACGGCACCATTAATGAATATCTGCTGGTTTTCATATATGTCACGCGCCACAAGGACATATTTGTTCGACAGTCCAGCGGTGGCAACGAGGGCACCTGATCCTTCTCTGACCAACGCGGAGGTTTGCGCAACGGTTGCGTCAGGCAAAATCTGCACTTCAAAGGGACTGTTCAAAATCTGCGGGTTTTCTAATTGGTCAAAACGTACCATAACTACAGAAAGACTGGCCAACCCAGCCTTCCTCGAGAAATACATGATTTCAGGAGTCAACAGAGTGTGATCAATACAGCAGGCATAATCAACTAAGGAATTCTGCACGACAGGGGCTTGCATACATTCTCCGCACAAAGCATTCTCCAAACGTGCCTCATATCTTGCGCCAGCATTCTGTGATGGGGTTCCAACGTTATTTCTAGTGTACAAAGGAATCGACTTAATTGTGTTGACAGTATTGATCATGTAACTACCATCTTGAATAGTGGTAAAACGGTTGTCTGCTTGGTCGATGGCGGTCCCAGCAATGTCCACAGTGAAAGGGCTTCCTAAAATGTGATCTCCAGCTCCAGCGAACTTGATAATCATCTCATGCTTTCCAACACGAGTAGGGGTATACTTTATCAGGTATCTCCCACCACTCAGAGACACAGGCGGATCAGCGTTGATTGCGGAACCATCCTCATGGGTGATAGAAACAGAATTCTGTCCACTCAACTCACCTAGGATACTCGGGTACTTGGCCACATTTCCAAATTTGTCTCTTGCGTAGACTGTCACCGAGAGCTCATCAAACTGCTTTCCACCAATCATTCCCAACCCATCATTGGCTTCGACAGGATTTGTTGTACACGCTTTTGCCACAGGAACATCTGGGCTTATTTCAACGATTGAAGGGCTGTTTGCGACTAAAAGGCCATACCGTGAGAGTTGCATGACATACTGTCCACTCACAGTTACACTGTAAGACATGACGTATTTGCCGCCAATCACCCCACCAGCAGCGTTGACAGATTCTGACGAAGCTCCAGTGAAGAAAGTTGATATGGGCTTGGGTGTGATGTAAGTCAACTTAGCTTCAAACAAATCACCCCTCTGTTCAACGTTATTTCCAAAGTAATCAACAGACTGCACCTCAAATGTACAGACTTTGTCCGTGGTGCATTTCTTGGCCTCGGATTCAACAGCCTGATCATAAGTGCACATGGAGCTATCAGCCGTAGAAGAATCAAGCTGGAAGACAACTGGGCCATTCGCCAACAGAGACTGTCCCACACCATCTTTGTGGAGCATTACATTGATGCTATAACTACCAGCGATCGTGAGTGGGTTGTAAATTACATATTCACCGCAACCTGCGCCGCATTCGATGAATTTCGAAAATTGTTTATCACGAGTAGATCTGCCGATGTCACGTGGGCCAGCCGAAACGGCTTCAATGTGGAGACCATCAAAACTGTAGACATTTCCAAAAATGTCCCGGGGAACGATACGGATTTCAGGAGCAATGTATCTCAAATCCACTTGTGCATCTCCAGCAGATTGTAACACATCCAGTCCAGTTCCAGATACAGAAGATGTTATAGGATTAACTGCAGCGGGGAAAACTGTGATAGGCCACATTCCAGGGTAAATTTGCATTCCATCTAACTGAACAATTGCATTGTAGAGTCCTGCTTTCTCTGTTATGAAATATGAAAAATATGTTCCGTCCTTGTCATCGCCGACGTCACCCATGATTACCATTTTCTTGAAAGCGGCACTTGTACCTACGAGCTTAGTCACAAACTGTTCGCCGCCAACGGAAAGTTTATTTCCGAAGTTGTCACGGGCCTGAATTGTGAACGTCTTTACACTACCGGCTGTTGCAATGGGATCCAATAAGAAAGACGAGCCATCCGGTGCCGAACTGGCAGCACCAGGGCGAATGGCAAGGGCGAAAGGAGCTCCATTGATGGGAATTCCACTTCTGGTCAAGTTGAGAACATAGTTACCGGGAACTGATCCAATAAGCGAAACCTCATAGGATCCATCATTTCCATCGTATAATTCACCTTCCACAGTAGATGGTGTGCATCCTTCAGAAACAAAGCATCCAGTCCTCCCAGCAGGAATTTCCTTTGCCATGACAGCCCTAAACGACTTGCCTCCACTCAATACTTTGTTGCCAAACCTATCACGGCTTTCCAACTTAAAAGTTGCTTTCAAACCAGCCAACATATTGTTCATGACAGGGCAGTTGCACGCAGCACAGGCAGAGCTTGCTTGGCATGCCTGGCAAAGGGCCTCGCAGCCCACTATCGAAACCTTGGTCGTTTCCACCATGCTGGGTGAGACAGCAATATCGATAGGAAAGCCACTTAAGAGATTTTTGTTCAACTCTACCGAGAGCTTATAGTTTGCAGCAACTGTCACCTGGTATGATAACCCATAGAAACCAGGTTTAAGTTCTGTGCACGGGCACGAAGTTTTTGAAATGCATGTGGAATCACAGTGCTGAGCAAGACCAAGCCATCTTAAGTTGCCACCTTCCTGTGTAAGAGTAACATTAAAGTTTTCCAAGCCTGTCTGCACCAAGTTTCCATACAGATCTAGCGAAGTCGCTTCAAGGAATCCCACCTGCCCAGCCTCCATGTTCTTGGTTCCAGAACCTGTCATGAAACAGTTCTCCGTCACTGTGTCTCCGGGGCTTACAGTGACATCATCTCTGGTGTCCACAGGTCTGCCCTCTAGAGTGAGATACATCATGTAAGCTCCCGCACGCGTTGTCACGTACGAAGCTTGGTACGTGCCATCTTCGTTGTTTAGAACAGATGCATAAAAGCTTCCCTCGCCATCTGCAGTCTCGAGCTTGGCGATATAAGGATCAGGACCAACAAACTCGTCATAGTGCTGCTCGTTGTAAAATTCGTCACGTGAAATTATTTGAAACGTCACAACTTCCGCCACGATACTCACGAGTGAGCGAAACATTATCCCAGAAGTCTGCGCGGAGGTTGCGGCTGGGAAAATTGTCACAACGAAGGGGCTGCCAAGAATGTGATCCGTCGACATTTTGATGACTAGCTGGTAGATGCCTGCTTTTTGGGTCTTGTAAAAACTTTTGTACGTTCCATCGTTTACATCCATTGTTTCCACTTGAATTTGAAGATCGCCAGAAAGCAAGGTCAGCCCTGTGTTGAGGCTAATACCACCGAACGGCCTGTTGAGCCCAACCTCATTGCGGATTTGTGTAGTGAATTTGAGTTCCTGTCCTGCTCTACCTCCCTGTATGCCTGAACCAAACGCTACTGTCTGACCTGGCACAGAATATCCGTCATCAACCATAAAAATCACTCCATCGTTATAGAAATCCTTAATTTCCGATTCCAAACCATTTTTCATATGATATGTCATAATCCTGTGAGGTCCCGTCTCAGGAGACAGATAGGTGACTAAATATGTACCATCATTATTATCCACGGGGACAGGTCGGATTGATGAGACCTCTGCTCCAAGTAAAAGGTCTTTGGCAGTATAGACGTGAACAGTCCATTGCGCCCCACCCTCAAGCAGCTGGTTGCCAAAAAGGTCACGTGCAACAATAGTGTAGGTGGTGGGAATTCCTGCCATGCCTCCTGCAAAGCCACCTCCCTGACACGTGCATGCAGACGGGAGCAATTTGCCAGGAACAATTGAGAGCTCGAACGGACTGCCCTTGATTTGCAGGCCGCCTTGCTCGATCGAAAGCGTGTACATAGCAGCAAAGGTGACCGTGTAACTCACTTCATACGTGCCATCATTGTTACTCATGAGAGTAATGTCATTGCGGTAGCTTGCCATATCTCCCACGACAACACCCCTGCGCGAGGCATATCCTTCGAAGTTCACGTTTGAATTTTCAACAATGTTGTCGAACTCATCGCGAGCAATAACGTTGAAAGAGGTGAATGCATCCGCAGTCGAATTCATGATCAATTTACCAGCTCGGTGATACATCACTTCTGCATTTACGACACTGTTCTCGACACTGACAATGCTAGACTTCACAACTGATTTGAAAGGGCTGTTGGAAATAGTCATCCGGGCACCCGGTTTGACGAGCGTAGCAGTGAGCTCATATTTGCCAGAAACTCGTGGAGTGTAAGAGACAGTGTGTGTTGAATCAAAATTATTTTTGACGGTTGCGACCAAGCAAACCGCACCTTCATTCAGGGGCATGCCAAATTCGTCACACGACATCCCAAGAGTTTGCATTACAGCAGCAAAGACATCAAGGGGTTTGAAAGGATCATAGAGGACATTATTTCCGTAAAGATCACGACTCTGGATAAGAAACGACTCGGGTGTACCAGCTGTGCTGTCCCTTTGGGCTGACTTCGCGCCCATGCCCACGTGGATCGCATTTGCAACACAAGACTGTGGAAATGCATCAGTAGCAGAGACCACTGTACGGAATGGGCTGCCGAAAATGGTTTGTCCATTCACTAAAATTGATATCGAGTATGTGCCTGCCCGAGTGATTCCAGCGTTGCCATTGCACGGACCCTTACATGCTGTAGGATCCGGGAAGCCAAAATATCGGGCAAGTGAACCCGTAAAATATCCATTTTGGCAGTTAGCATCGCCAGTTGTGATGTCAGCAGTCGTTCCATTATAAAGAATTGTTTCTCCTCCCAATGTCGATTCACTCTCAACCGTGACTACTGGCACATCTTGACAGTTCTTAATCTCTGAGCCGTATCGATCCCGAGCCTGAAAGAAGAACTCGCAGCCATGGCCACCTTGCCATCTTTCTCCTTTTGAGGTCCTGCAAAGACCTGCTTCCATTTCACTAGGAATTCTTTTAACAAGCTCTGTTGCCAATCCACTGATGGCAGCAGCTAGGCAAGGCAAAGGGTATACAAACACGAATTGATTGACTCCAAGAGATGCTGTGAGCGTGTAGACACCAGCCAAGGTGATCGAGAAACCCGAAAGGTAGGTTCCATTCTGAAAGTCGACTAAACTCCCAGAAACAAGCTGTGGGCCAGCTACACTGGTTTTGAAGTCATCTCCACCTACAGTGCGCTCATTTCCGTACCTATCCCTGGCCACAATAGTGAATGTAGAAACTTCACCTGCAATTACCGACTGCAATGCAGGCCCAGATGCATGGCATTGACTGAAGTGAGCTTCACCAGGCTCAATCTTGACACTGTATGGACTGCCTTGAATATTCCACAAGTTCGCAAAGAGTGTCAACTGATAATCACCAGAAAGAGTTGCAGTGTAATATCCTTCATACTCTGACCCAGAGGCCATCATAACTGTCCTTCCTGTGGTGGAAACTTGGCTCCCAGTCTTGTCCAAAGTGACATTTACCATGGCCTCCTTTTCAATGGGATTTCCAAAAGAATCAAAGAGAGCGAGTACAAATGCACCTTCTACTCCAGCATTCCCCCTTGAAAGTGCAAACCCATTTGCATACGATGTGAGTACGCTAGGAATGTTCGGGCCTGCTTCCCTGATGAAAGGACTACCGAACACAGGCTGCCCCAGCACCGATACAGACACTGTATATCTTCCTGCAGCTGTGGACGCATACGAAACCAAGTAAGTTCCGTCATTGTCATGCCATGATGATCCAAAGGATCTTGCGCAAGCCTTGCTTGAGTCCTGGTCTGGGTCTGTGCAGTACCGGTTTTGGATCGTGAGAATAGCATATGAAGGTCCAGATACTGAAACAGAGATCTGCTCCAAGCCAATACCCTCAGAGATGCTGTTGCCGTACTCATCTTTTAATACTAGCTGGAAATCTGACATAGTCGAAGTCATTGCATTATCAATACCATTCATTCTAATCCAGGATTGGGAGCGTTCTAGCTCAGTCCTAATCGGAGCAGGCACACCCGGCGTAATCATGCACGAGAACAAACCACCCACTTGCTTAATCTTTTGTCCCCCTACCAAGATCTCTAGCATGTAACTTCCCACATCATTGAACACATGGGTTGACCGATAGGTTCCATCCGCATTGTCAGTGATTGTAGTCTGAGCTGTGCCATCAATCTTGACTATGATTGAATTTCCGCCTTCGCTAAGTTGACAACCAGCTGCATCCCTGGCATATATGGTGAAAGTAACTGTAGCCCCTGCTACGCCGCCTTGGAGGCCTGCACCATATGCAACCGTCATTGGCGACACTGCACCTACCGAATCGTAAACCAGAATAGGCAATTCTTTTTCACCTGCAACTAGCTGGCCTGCAACAAAAACCTGCAAGAAATAATTGAAATCTTGACCGGATATGGCAGATGCCGTAAACAGTGCCTGATACTGTCCTGCATGTTCAGAGCCAGCTGCAAGCTGGCGTGTCGCAGTTCTTTGTACTGCCGCATTTTGTGAGTCCCCAGTTTTCGTGACGAACCACCGGACGTTATCTTCCAACTCGGCGCTGACTCGCTCGTTCCCGAATTCATCTCGGGGAATGATGTAGATTGAAAAGGCCTTGTTTTTGACTGCTGCCATCCTCACTGACGTTGCAGCTGCCGGAATCAACGTCTCAACATTTGCAGTGGAAGTGATCAAGGTTTCGAGAGGTACGGCGCCTGCTGCATACACCATCAAGCTGAAAGGGCTGCCCACGCAATGAACCTCTCCTCCAGCTGTCACTGACAGCCGCCACAATCCCGACTTCTGAACATTGTAATCAACACGGTAAACATCTGCAATCAACTGGCTTTGAGGTGTGCTCGAAACACCTCCAGCCACGGGAGACATAGATACTGTGAAAGGCGAGTTCTCAAACTTCTTTTGGGCAGTTGCATCAGAGGCATCGACATTGAACGTACCCGGCAGGCCTGCCACTGAAGTTGATGGAGGCAAGTCTCCACTGAATATCAAGCCTTCGAGACCTGTCCCAGGCTCAGAGACATGCAGGCCAAATGTGGGGCTACCGCCAAAGCATTGAACGTCTGCCTCTGGACATTCGTCAATCATTTTTCCCACGTGAATTCCGCGAAGTCGCAGGGCCACCACATATACACCTTGTAGAAGGACTTTGTATTTCGCGATGTATCTTCCATTCTCAAGATCTTCGATCATCCCAGATACTATCATTGGACCTGAAATATCTAGCGTGAAAGTCTCCCCACCGCGGGTCAAATCATTCCCAAATCTGTCCCGAGAGAAGATCTCGAATGTCATATCTGTACCAGTGAGACCAAAGCTAACCGTTTCTCCATAAAGGCAGCATTTCTCATCAGAACACACATCTTTGCACAATAATCCGTCATTACCTATATATGGCAACCCGCTCTGGGTAGGATCAGCAGAGGGTGCTGGGTATCCTCGGATCATTTGGGGTGTCTTGCTAATATTTCCGTTAATCGCAACTGACAACATGTAAAGTCCACTTGTCGTTCCGACATACGTCACTGAATACTGTCCGCACTTATTTGCATTGATACACAGGTCGCTCGTGGTCATGTTGATCATATCAAAGGGAGCCTGGATTTGCATGACCGTAGCGACAACATCCAAGCCCCCTTTTGTCTGAAGGTTTCCAAAAATATCGCGGGCATAGATAAAAAATTCCTCTTCTTCGCCAGAAGAAAATGCATCAGCAGACGATCCCAAGATTGTTGAGGTATCCACGTCAACAGTAGCAGGATTCACTGCGAGAGTGCGGCACTTTTCGCAAGCCCGATCCGGAAAAAGGGTGTTAACGCATGAGACACATTGTGTCCAAGGGCTCGCTGACGACGTGCCAGGCTTGCCAATCTGTTTGCGGGAGTTATCAAGTGCAATCAAGGACCCCTCAACGATGTAATCGCTTGAGGTTAATGGCGTAAATTCTACCACGTAAACGCCATCTTTTTGGTCAGTGATTGTGACGCAGCTGAACAAATCAGTGGTCACTTCGGCACACAGTCTAGTCCCAATGTAAGTGCGCATGTAAGCCAACCCCTTCAGAACGACGTCAAACCTTGCTCCGCCTGAAAAGTGGAAGTTACCAAATTCGTCCACAGCCTGAATAGAAAAGGACAATTTCTCGCCTGCAATGCCGACGCTGGGAACAGCAGAACTGTTATAGCTGGACTGCGCACTGGCAACAGCAGGTAACACTTCCGTGTAGAAGGGAGAACCCAACAACTGAATGCCTGCCTGCACTACATGTACAAGATATTTTCCAGCCTTCTCTGCCCGGAAAGCAGCATCAGTTTTGCCCTCAATCAAATACTGTGTTTTGAAGGAGAAAGCACCAAGTGGCGACAACGTTGAATTTCGAATTACAACAAAATTTTCATCACCGCCGTCTGTTCGTACGTTGCCAAATTGATCTTTAGCCTGAATGCGTACAGACGAGAAGATGCCTGCTGTGCATATTGTCGTCTGACTACTATCAACGACTGCCACTGCAGGCGCCAGCCGAGCAGGAATCACATTCAAAACATAGGGTGAATTGACGATATCCACGTCAAGATTCGTAGAATAAAGCGTATATTGGCCACTCCTTGTAACAAGAGAGTCTCCATTCTCGTTCTTAAAAGATGCTACATACGTAGTCTGTCTTGGGCTGGTGATGATACTCGTCGAGAACTTTGAATCTGCAGCCTCGATCTTAGTACCCTGGATCCTTGTCTGAGTCTGATCACCAGAGAGCACAAGATATGCGTCATAATAATCAAAATCCCTCAGTGACTTAGTGTCGGCGTCGTTACCGAACTTGTCCCGAGACTGCATAGTGTAAGACATAATGGCACCAGCAATCAGGCGATCAACGTTGGTAACAAATGCAATGCATGTTTTTGGGTCGGTGTCACTCGGCATGACAACAGTGGTCGTTGGTGAGCCCATCATGTCCACGAAAAGACTGTCTTTATCAACTGTACGCACTGAAAAGGAGTAGCTACCCGAACATGTAGGACTGAAATTCACAATAAACGATCCATCACGCTGATTCATGGTACGAAATTCGAGAGTGGAGGGGTTTCCAAGGATCTGAACAATTTCTATCATGTTGTTTCTTGCACTCTTCTTGAGCGATATTCCGTACTGATTCCTCAGCCAAACCATTCCCTCACCACGAACTCCTGCAAACACCTTTTCACTCATCTTGACTGAACACCTGGTGGGATCAGGATCCTGATCATCAGGGTACACTGTCATATTAAACGGACTGCCCCTAATTTGCACATATGGAGGTGGAGACAGTGCAGATGTAGTGTCGAGCACCTCTAACGTAACTGAATATTTGCCGATATCAACCATTGTGTAGTATATAGAAGTTGAACCATCGTTGTTCGCGCGTGCCACCGCTTTGATCGCAACATCGGCAGCAAGCTTCACAATGCCACGGGAGTATTTTTCCTGCACTTGATACGTCATACTGTTGTCATAGTTGAAGAAGGACAACTTGACAAATGTTTCACCTGGCTTAGGAGTGCAATCGGAACCAACGCCACACAAGGCGATGGCTGTCCCATCATCAGTGCCAACTAACACATTTCCAAATCTGTCGCGGGGCCACAAAAGAAAATTTGTTTCATCTAACACAGTGGCCAATTCGGACCCCTCGCCACTGATGGTACTTGACTGAGGGTCCAACACGCCAGGCCTGCACGTCAGTGGAAAGGGACTACGGAAAACAGTTTTTGCACCGATCTCAACAAATTCGTCCTGTTCATTCCTCACTCGAATGTGAAGTTTGTACTGTCCACTCACAGTTGCCACGTAGTGAAACGTGTAAAATCCAGTACCGCTGTCAGTAAGATTGGAGTGCACATTCAAGGGCTTCCTGTCACCCTCTACGATAGGCTGTTTCTTGTAATTGAGCAAGTTACAGCCTGCATCCCTATATTCACAACGGATACACTCTTGAGCGTCGGGATAGGTGCGGTCACACTGGTTGGGATAGTCAGTGTGGATAATCACTACCTGCACTATGTCACCCCCCAATGTTTTCGTGTTTCCAAACTCATCCTTCGCCTGAACAGATGCTGCCATTGTTGCTCCAGCATTCGTTTTGTAGAGCGCTTCGCCGCTGGCAACACATGTGGATGGTTCTGTAACATGTGGCTTGACAAGCGTCTGAAAAGGGCTTCCCACAATATGGAGGTTGGTAATGCTCACTGCAATCGAGTAGTGCGATGACTGAGTGGTGCGGAGCGCTACCACATAAGTCCCATCCTGTTGGTCTTTGACCTTTGGATATGCTTGTAACTGTTTCGAGCATGTGGAGGCAGCTCCTGTATAGCACTCTTCTGTATCACAATTTCTGCATGTTCCAGCTGTGCAGTTACAGAAGTCTGGGGTAATCAAAGCTCCGTTTACCTTCACAAAACTTGCAAAGAACTCGCCACCAAATATGCCAGCATTTCCTGTGTAGCGACCATGAACACGATTGTTACCGTAGATGTCTCTCGCCTGAATGGTGAAGGCAAAATCTTGGCCAGCCGTTCCTATTTGTAAGCCTTCTCCGGTGGCAATCGAAAGAGGAGGGAACAGGTCGTTTGAAACAGTTGTTAAGGTGTAAGGATTGTGAATAGTATCACGGCAGCCAGTTTGGCAGATCTTTGCAGACCCCATGGATACATCAGCCTGGTACTGCCCACTGATGGTCGGGTTGATATAGACCAGATAGGATCCATCGGAGCTGTCAATGACACAGGCCTTGTCACACACCACCCTTTTAAATTCAATCCCGAAGGCTGTTCCCCCCAGCCTCGCCTCTGCGTCTTCAGGATGCATTGGGGCTTGCAATGCTGTCGCTGTCAGAGCATCCGTGAGGTTTCCATCGAAAAAGGCATCTGAGTTACGTCCTCCTGAGACATCTACTGAAACTTTGTCTCCCCCTAAGGTGCGAAGATTGTGAAATTGGTCCCGAGAAAATACTGTGAAAAAATATCTCACGCCAGCTGTGGTGTGCCTGGCAAGCGATTCTCCATTCGCATTGTTTGCAGGAAACGAGACAGAGCTCAGGATTGGAGAAGTTTCAGCAGGCTCAACGCCAACATGATGCCCCAGCATGGCTTTTGAATTGAAGATCGCAACAAGTCTGTACAGACCAGACACCGTGGCGGGATAAATGACACGATATTGTCCGGGAAATTGCGGGATTCGTGGGTCGTCGTCCGGCAGACGAGTATCTCCCACGTATGATACATTACACGTGATAGTCATGTTCATTGGAGGCAGTTCTTTTCCTACCTGTCCCCATTTTCCAGCCCATACCATCTTTAGATCAAATAATTGCTCACCACCCCCTGTTGTACGCGGATTTCCATACTTGTCTTTTGCAACAACAATGAAGAAGTTATTCTTTCCAGCAGTGACCACGTTTAGAGAATCTGGAAGCGTCAATTGCACAACCTCTCCAGTTTGTACAGAAATAAAGGGTGAGATTTCCGAGATGGCACCGCTGCTAATTTCAACAGTGAATGGGCTGCCCATGGTATGCAAATAAATTCCTGTAAGCGGGTGTTTCACTTGAAGGGTAAACTCATAGGATCCACTTTTTGTGGTTGTGTACATAATGTTGTATGTCCCATTAGACTGATCTTGAACAACAGTCGAAATTGTACTGACTGGAGACTGTAAGCCATCAGGAGAGACTCTCCATCCACCAGATATCTTTGTATAGAACACATCTCCGCCCTGGGTCTTTATGTTAGAGAATCTGTCCTTGGCCTGTGCAATAAACCGCTGGAAGATGGGTGCATCATCTCCAACCAGGCCAATAGATATTCCACCACCAGTTACAATGAAAGCAGTGGGCTCAGAGCGTGCAGGGAAAATCGTGATGTTGCTTGGAGAGTTCTTCAGGCTGCCCATGTCGTTAAAAACCTTGATAAAATATTTTCCGCTTGCTGTAACAGTATAATTCATCACAAACTTTCCTGTGTTAAGGTCCTTGTAGCCAGGATTGTACACAGTAGAAAGGGGTGGAAACCCCATCAGTCCGGCGCTAAAATAGCCTCCACTGCTAGATCGTGTATTGCCGAAACGATCCTGCGTAGATATCAGGAAAGTCATGGTTTCACCTGATGTAGCAAGAGTGTACGCATCACCGCTCGCCGTTGATCGTGTGATGTCAGTGACGCCAGGTTTCATGACCATAGTGAACGGGCTATCCCCAAGATAGCTGACTCCTGCAGCAGTCAGAATTGAAACTTCCAATCCATAACGACCAGTCAGGGTCCACATGTAGCTAATCACAAAAGTGCCACCACCGAGATCAACAGATGTGGAAGTCCCATCTGCACAAGGCCCACTTTCTACTTCGGAAGGCATGCTAGTCACAGCTCCCCATTCTGGAGTTGGAAATGGTGACGGACAAATGGGCACTGGTGGCATATAGGCGGGCGATTCGATTGACCCGATACTAGGTCTCACTACAAGGTTGAAATTTGCACCAGCACCACCAGTGTTGGGATTGTAGAACCTGTCTCGGGCAAAGATTTTGAAGGTGGACCATTCTCCTGCTGAAGAAAGTGACAGGCCTTCACCAAAGGCTCCTGATGAAGTGGGGTCGGCTGTATTGGCGTACACCTGAACCGTGAAAGGACTTCCGATCACATGTAAAATCTGATCCGTCCTGTAGTCGTTCACCTTCACTGAAACCTCATAAGTACCACTTTTAGTCATGTAGCATAATCCAGTATACGATCCGTTTTCGAAATCAAATACCTGACCTTCCAAGATCTGATTGCCTCCGTTAGAGCATAGGATGGAAAAAGGATCGCCTCCCTTCTCACGGAAATTAGAGTACTCGTCTTTCGAAAGAATAGGAAACCCAATCGTATTTCCCGCCGTTGCGGCAGTCAGAGGAAACACTTCCGCCGTCTCTGGTACTGAGGGCCCAGAATTTACAGTCATGGTCACTGGGCTTCCAATAATCGTCATACCACGGACTTTTACGTCCACCACATAAGTTCCCGTCTTTGTAACCCGGTACAGCATAGTATAGCTTCCATTGCTGTGGTCGATATGATCAATCGTTGTTGTAGGAAGTAACGTGATTGTACTATTAAATCCGTCGAATCCACCCCTGGTGTTAATGTTGCCGAACTGATCCACCGATCTGATGTCCACCCGAATAGGCTCGACACTTACACGACCCGTGAATACTTTGCCCGAGCTTAAGTATCCTGGGTGTCCCTTAACGACATAACTGGGCCCAGCAGGAATATCCGGGTACAATTTCATATTAAACGGCGAACCAGACATATTAATCGTCTCCGAAAGACTACCACCATTTAATTTGACGTGTATTGTGTAGTCACCAGCCTTAGTAACCGTATACCCTACTGAGAAATTTCCGTCTTCATGGCCAGTTACTTGGCCAGTCTTTTCATAACCCTGCTGAATGTTCATTTCAACCGTCCTCTTGACATGTACCGACCAGCCACTCTCTTCACCGACAGCGCTCACCACGCCAACCCGTGTATTCATGAAAATGTCACGTGTCGTCATGGAAAATATGGTTTGCATGCCGGCTGTTGCAAGTGTCAATCCAGGGCCTGTTCCGTACGAGTGCTGAGCATGAGCCGAAGCAGGTTGCACAAAAATTGTCGCCGGACTATCCTTGATTGGCCCATTATCGGTGCTATTGGAACCAGAGACTGTGAAATGATTGATGCTTGAACGATATAGACCACTCACAGTAGCAGTGAAAGAAATGGACTGCAAGCCGTCCTCTTGTTGAATAGAGAGTCGTGCCGTTGCAAGGGTAAGTGCGCTTGCAGGAGGAAACACGTTATACAGGGTTGAGACTGATGCTGTTGTGTACCTGGTTTCATCGCTTGCAGAAGATCGGTAGCGGGTGTTTCCATATGTATCCACCAGCCTGACTCCAAATGTACTTGGTGTGCTATCACTTGCCAAGGTGCACGAAACTACGTTAACAATTTCACCGGGCAGCAAAACTTTTGCGCATGAAGAACTTTCAATAACAGCATAGCTCGAGCTCGCAACTGTCGTGCCCGCTGTTACATAGAGTCGTGAGGGAGAATTTACGATGTATTGGCCATTGCACTTAATCGCAACGGAATAGTATCCACTCACTGTTGTCGCGTACTCAACGCCGTAAAACCCATTCGAAAGGTCGACTATAGTCGGTGAAATGACTTTAGTACCAGCCTGAGCTGGATAGTTGTCGTGGCATGCCACGTTCGGGGCCTCACAGGATGTCAAAACAACATCAAAATTACTGACATAACCGCCATCAGACAGAGAGTTTCCATACCTATCGAAACTCTGGAACGCAAACTTGTTCGTTGCTGTTACACTGCCAGCGCTGGGTGAGTCGTACGATCCAGAGTTTTCGATGATGGTCCCAGTGTCGTTGGGCGCGGCTGGATTCACGAGCAAAGAAAAGCTGTCAGTCGTCAGCACGTCGCCCGAGGCTGATCCAGCACGGATTTGGATGCTGTACGTTCCACTGATTGTAGGAGCCATCGTCAGTTCGTATTTACCCAGCGTTTTGTCAGAAAACATGACTGGGAAGATGTATGGACCACTGAGCTCGATTGAGAACTGTTCGAGCGAAATGGTGCGAAGATTTCCATATTCGTCTTTCTCTTGCATTAAAACTATTGTGTTGAGACCTGCTGATGCCATCATAGCTTCTGTATTGTTAAGAAATTTAATCGCTGAAATCTGACGTGTTTCCTCAGGTGTAGCCGACATTGCCAACGCACTCAGAGAAGCAGTTCCAGCCGGATCAAATTGACCGCTGTCAGTCAAGGTGATGGCCACAGAATAGGCGCCAGTTGCAGTGACCATGTACGAGCACGTGCTCGACCCGTCGGTGCCCGCAGCAATCACCGAAGTGACTGCGGCACCATTGTCCGCGGTAATTGCTACAGACAATGAGATAGCACCCTGCGAGAGCTTGTTTCCGTACTGGTCCACGCCTTTAACTGTGAATACCGCGACGTGACCTGCCGCTGCCTTCGTAGCTCCGTCACCACTAATTGCAGCGTTCATTGCGGGTGTCCATAATCTGCTTGGTACAATCTTCAACTCTAAAGGGCCAGAGCCAACTGTTGATCCAGACTCTGTGACAGTCACCGAATACACGCCACTGCGAGTTGCAGAATAGGTCATTGCATAACGGCCGCCAGAGATGAAACTTGGTGCTCCCAACGTGAGATTTGGCACAGAACTGTCACCACCGTCCTCAGATTGAAAGCTCGAGATCGTCGCTACAAAAGTGGCACCGGCTGCCGTTTGGGCGTTGCCGAACTGATCCTTGGCATAGATGTCCAAATTCCCATTGTCACCTGAAATAGGAGCAATGCCTGCATTCAATGTGCTGACAGACGTGTCCAGCACGAGGGGAGTCAATACAGCAGTCTTCTGCAACTTGAGACCTGTTGCTGCTACCACTGAAATCGTCCAGTCCCCAGCCACGGTGCTTTTCCAGCTGAATTCAAAAGTCGCAGGCGAGCCCGCAGAGCACGTCGGAGTTGCCTCGGTACTCGGCTCTCCAAGAGTGATTGAAGAGACAAAGCTACTGCATGTGAGTGCCGTACTGGATAGTGCATTTGCAAATCGGTCCTTCAGAGTCAAGGTGAACGAAAGATTGGAGTTAACCGGGCCGCCCCCCAAATTCGCGCCCGACAAAAGGGATTGAGAGGAGGACAGCGCGCCATTATCCCCTGCCAGGCGCCAAATATCAAAAGACCATCACACATACAGAAAACACAATTGTTCTCGGGGTTTGGACATCAGACTGCTGCAGTCAACCTCGCTTCCTACTCCACGCGCCCATCTCCATCGTTCTCCTCCTCTTTCACGAACCTGCTACTTCGGCTGATACACCTAGAAAAGGTCCTTTTCTGGCACGCAGCGGCAATGGGCTTTAGCATCGATGCCGATACACGCCACTCCAACTTTCAAATTCATCCGGCCCAAAATGGCGGTTTTGTCAGGGCTTGCCTCGCTCCGAATTTCGTCCAGACAATACCCATTTTCCCTCTTTTTCAATGGCACAGTTTTTGAATCTTGCAAAATTCAAGCCGCAAGCCGAGTGTTGCAACCTTGCGGGGGGTTGCCAACACTCGACTCTGCCTACAGCCTCAATCTCGTGCGACTCGAAATCTGGAGCAGGGAAAAATAGACAAAACTGTGTCCGATGGACAAAACTTCGAGTGGCGCGCATCAGTTGGTGCCACTGCGCACCAGGCGCGCCAACCTGCCGGCTCTGAATGTGCTGTCCAGCAATATCGGGAGCATTAAGGAGACTCACCAGGGGCGAAGACCACAGTCTCACTGATCACAGTGCCATGCACCGTCGCTTGCAGGGCGAGGTTGCCCGCCCGTTCCGTCGTGGGCGAGCTCCATGAGAAATAGCACACGCCCGTCTCGCATGAGCCAGTTGCCACCACGCCGTTGAGTGTTGCTGTCACTGTCGTGCTGGTTGCGCAGGTCTCTGAGCAGACTGTCCCGTCTGCCTTCTTCAGTGAGAGGGAAATCTGCACTGCGCTCGATGCAGTCTGCACGCCCACCGGCGAACAGCCTGGCGGTGCTCCAGTCCAACAACTCAGAGCTGCTGCTGCCTGCCCGGCCACGCCACCAGCTGCCGGATAGGAAGCATGGAGGGGGGGTCCCAGGTTATGCACCGTCAGGGCCAAATCGAGTAGACAGATGAGGCAACCTAAGCAGCAGAAAGAGTAGAAGGCAGTTGCACACAAGGGGAAGCAAAGGCAGAGGTAGAATATTTACCCTGCGCCAGCATTGTCATGAGAGCCAGCAGGCACGCCACACCCGGCAGCGCAGCGCCTCGAAAGTACCGCAGTCGGACAGTGAGGGCCCCCCTCCCTGGCATTGCCATTGAGGCTAGACCACGGACGGAAGAGGCCTGGCGGTCAGGCGCACAGGGTGTCCTCTGGCTGTTATTTTGCTCATCTTCTTGCCCCCATCGTGTGGCGTCTTTCCACAGGCTCACCACCTTGTGTGTAATGCAAGATTCAAGATTATAGGATAAGTAGAAACACCTGCAGTACGTGTTCTAAATATATCAGCAAAATCATGCGAACGCTCACAACGTCAAAAGTTGACAAACCAAAACCACGAAGTGTTTTGGTATTAAACAAATTATTGAACATGCAAGCCGGGGAAGGAGGGTCGGAGATGGGAGAACGTCCGGCAAACCC
>Ga0105055_10002975_pt1 | contig 26026 bp, 19 predicted proteins | sample BON03_FD_78090 | JGI IMG/M metagenome (GOLD analysis project Ga0105055, IMG submission 78090) | Freshwater microbial communities from Lake Bonney liftoff mats and glacier meltwater in Antarctica - BON-03 | ecosystem: Environmental > Aquatic > Freshwater > Ice > Glacier meltwater | place: Lake...
GAAAAGCTATTATACAGGAGCGTTGAGAATTCATCAGCATAATCCTCTGTAATCCTTGTTGGTGTGGTTCTCAACATGAAGTTTTTGAAAATTGCTACAAAAAAAAAGTGAAACACAAGAAGAACATGAAACGCAGCCCACCTGTTGAAACTGCAGCTTCGAGAAAAAAGAGGAAAGAAAAAGTAAATCAACTTGAAGAGAGAGTGAACGCATTGGAAAATGAAAACCTACAGTTAAGATTGCAGCTGAAGGTAGGGAAGGAGACAGTCCAAAGAGATGCGCTGGAGAAACAAGAGATCACTAAAGAACTAGATACCCTTGTGAAGAAGAATTGTACAGACGAAGAAGTTCAAAGTGTTTTGGAAACATATGTCAAAAAATTTAGTGATTATGGTGATGTTAGAACCCAGTCGATAGAGAGACACATGGAACAACTACAACGTTTACTGCTTCCCACGCAAGTGACGAAGATGTGTATGTGGTCGTTGCATCAAGAAGATGCATTCTACGAATCGACCAATGAGAATTCCATGGCAGGTAATGGCAGTATATGGTCGTTGATAATGCAGGAAATTGGTGCCACCGAAGAACAAAAACAAAAAATTCAAGAACATCGTGATGACGCAAGACAGATGGCGAAAGATTTACGATTCACTCTTCGTGAATGCGAAGATCTTCAACGTAAAATGGAAAGAAAGAATCAAGCGCTCGGTGAAGAAATGAAAGAACTTCAAAAAATATTAACACCGTCCCAACTGGCGAAATTTATTCTCTGGGTGCACAACAACCCCGCTAGCATGGCAATGCTTGATAAGTTATGGAGTCCAATCGATGAACTTAACAAAACCAGATCACACTAATTAAATTTATATTTGCGAATAGTGTATCACTGAGGCTAATGTCTCGACACATCTCTTTACCTGTCTAGAGTAGGCGAAGCGAGGGTCAAAGAGAACTTCCTCTGATATATCATTCGGCGGAGCTGCACTGAGGATAGTACATGTAACGTTGACATTTGCAATATGTTTGGTGCCAAATTTTAAATGGTTATCGGTGGAGCTTGCCAAATATAAAACATCACTTTGAGACAGGGCTTCCATCGTGTTATGAAAGCGAACCTTCCTCTCAGACCCATCTATTTTAATTTGTAAAGCATCGTCCATTAATGATTCCTCCGTTGATATAACATGAATGTCTACAGGGTAATTAAGGAGCAATTCTATTAATTGGAGAGACATCTTGCAGGAACGAATTCTCCCAATAAAAGTTATTTTTAATGATGACAGTCGTTGTTGCTCGTCAGAGATAGTGAATAAATCAGCCAGCGGTCTTAAGACATATTCAGATAGTATTATTACGGAACCCTTTTGAGAAATAATTGATGTAACAGAGGTATTTGTAAGCACAACATCAAAATGACTATTTTGAACTGTCTCGGAGGCATTTTTCACATGGTTAAAATCAACATAAAAAGCCATACACCCCAAGAATAAGGAAGCGGACGCAACTAATCCGAAGACATCAATTTCAACAGGTGGAATATACAAGAAGCCAATGGTAGTTCCTTTCATAGAACCGATTAATTCGTTCGATGAGATGAGATTCAAAAGATCGTTCACTTGGCTCTTTGTCAGATCAGAAGCCCGAGCACATTCCATATTTGGCCACTGCGTAATCAAGAACACCTGTGTCTCGATTTCTATGGGTCATTTATGCACCCAAACAGAAGAATGCCGTTGACTAAAATTTGATTTGTATGATTTTTGAATCTCCAAACTATTTGAAGTTAAGAAGGATCTACCACTTGTTTGTTAGTGTTTCGTGTAATGGTAGCTTAATGAGGGTAGCCCCCGTTGTTTTCTTGGATGTGACATTGTACTTGGAATGATTTTGGAGCAAGAGCAGCGCATGTAACCATAACATGAAAATCATTTGGCATCAGTCCGCAATGCCAGTTTTGTCCTTCATGAAAATTTTTTACTCTTCGGGTATTCTAAATCCAACAATTTTCAAACGTTGGGAAGTTTCATTTCTGCTGACGACCTTTATGTCTTCTTGCCAGGGAAACAAAATATCATGACGAAATCATGCTTAAGCTTTAAAAAATCAAGTATCTACTATTTGTTTTTAGTTTATGTTGATTTGCGGGTGAAAGGTCGTTTATCACCTCGAAAGGTCCATTGAAAATATGCATTTCCTATCAACAAGACACAAGTTTTCCTGTTTTTAATTAAAGTAAGAAACCAGCGAGCAATATTTTCAAATGTAAAAACCAAGTTAAATATGCATAACACAACCAAATCAATTCGTTTATTAAACTCAACAAAAATCAATTTAAAGCACGCAACAAAAATCAATTGTTTTAAAGCACTACAAGAAGTGGATAAAAGCCATCAAATGCTAATTTCTTAATAAGCAAGAGTATCTTGTTGAAAGAAAAGAGCTTGATGGCATTCCGTGAGATAATCAGAAGCAAGACCAGTATGTGAAAAAATACTACAAGTACCGGTATCAGGTACTGTATCATGAACAATGGGTATTAATTTTAGAAAATGATGTAAAAAGTAACGCCCCCCGACCATCCCAATACTGGTAAACTGAATATGCTTTACTAATACAATAGAAACCCCCTCTTTCTATTTTTGTAACCCATAAACAGGAACTAATTGCATTGATCACAAATATTGAATATGGTCGTCAGGTCGATAGCCACGAGTGCTGCGGTTAAAAGTGTACACACGACATGTAGCAAGAACCTCCGGGTTGATACAATGAACACTCGTCTAAGAACCATGCAATATGCAGTGAGAGGAGAAGTCCCGATTCGAGCAGGTGTGTTGTCCAAGGAACTTGAGAGCGAACGCCAACAGGGTATATCCAACAAAAGACCTTTTGGCAAGATTCTGTTTTGTAACATTGGAAACCCTCAGTCAGTTGGTCAAAAACCTATTACTTTCTTTCGTTCTGTATTATCGCTGGTGGATAACCCACGACTATTGACTTCAGCTTCAGTACATACTTTGTTTGAAGACGAGGAAATTGAACGAGCTCATGATATTTTGAGTTATCTTCCTAATGGTTCAGGTGCGTACAGTGATAGTCAAGGGGTGGAAGGGATTCGTAGAAATGTTGCACAATTTGTCGAGAAACGTGATGGGTATTCTTGTGAACCTTCTAATATATTTCTAACGAATGGTGCATCGTCTGCTATTCAAATGCTCCTTACCGCTTTAATTGCTGATGAAAATGATTCCATTATGATCCCCACGCCCCAATATCCTATCTACAGTGCACTTATCAGCCTCTTGAACGGTAAACAAGCAGGTTACTATTTGGATGAAGAGTCGAACTGGTCTTTGAACTTACAAGCGTTGGAATCGAGTTTCGACGCATCTGTTTCTCAAGGACACCGACCGCGTGCTATGGTAGTTATCAACCCAGGAAATCCAACTGGAAACACCATGAGCTACGATGATCTTTGTACCGTTGTTCGTTTTTGTGAGAAACATAATCTTGTTCTTATGTCAGATGAAGTTTATCAAGAAAATTGTTACAATCCTACTGAACGTCCTTTTGTGTCCTGCAAAAAAATCGTACAAGACCTCGGTTCTGACGTTGAACTTGCGTCTTTTCATTCAACCAGTAAGGGTTTCATAGGGGAGTGTGGGCGTAGAGGCGGATATATGGAGATGCATAATTTTGATCCTCAAGTGCAAGCTGAAATTGTCAAATTGGCATCAAGTGGTTTATGCTCCAATTTGGACGGCCAACTGATGCTGGACTTGATGGTGAAACCACCTACAAAAGGAGTCGCCTACTCAACACACATGGATGAGAAATCTGCAATTTTGGATAGTTTGAAGGTTAAGGCAGACATGGTGTACGAAATGTTGAATCAGACACCCGGAGTCTCTTGCCAACCCTTGGAAGGAGCTATGTATGCATTTCCGAAGTTAGATCTACCGAAGTCATTTGTAGACAGGGCGATTGCCGATGGAAAATCTCCTGATTCGATGTACGCCATTTCTCTTCTTGAAAGTACTGGTATATGTACCGTTCCTGGAAGCGGATTTGGCCAAGTGAAAGGAACCCATCATGTACGAATGACCTTCCTTCCTCCGAAAGACGAACTGGAAAATGCTATGAAACAATTTCAAAAGCATCACATGTCCATTCGCTAGAAACAAATTAATTTAAAGATATTATTATTATTAAGATGATATTTGTTTCAGGACGTTCTGGCAAATCAAGTGTTCAACATCAGATCTCCGAAGAAAGTGAGTCGTGTTTTTTTCCAGATTGACAGTTCCGCTATCAGTGAGAATTTCCCCGTAATCCTGGAGAACACGAACTTCTATATACAGGCTTTTAGGTGGTTGCAGGTCCTGTACTATAGAAATTAGAAACGTGGTGGAAAAACGACGAAGCCTACTTACTGCGAAAAGATCAATTCCAGTGCCACCCATATACTTTCCTAGAATGTTATCGTATTCTTCAAAATACTTTATCTCATCTGGACTGAGTTTGAGTTTCATATCAGAGGGAATTATGGTTCCTGCTTGCCACCTTAGCACATTCAGTGCATCCGTGCGGTACTTCAAATACGCAAGCAAACAACGTTTATTTCTCTGTGCACATATATGGTATAAATAAAGAGGGCATTTATAAAGCGGATCAGTAACCTTTTCTTTGTCGGTGGATAATTCTTTCAATTGATCGTAGAGGGCTTTGATCTCCATTGTCACTTGCCGAACTGCATCATCCTAGGTAGAATAAGGCAAGGGTCCATTATATAATAGAAACGTACATTATACTTTGGCAGCCATTCGCTTCGCTTGAGTTCCTGTACCAATTCCTTGCCACGCTGTCCATACGGAAACCCTCCACTCGACATTCAAAAATATATTACGTAAATATAAAATTCATAGTTGTAATGTTTTGCACAAACCACAACAACAATAAAAGGCTTGCTTGATCCATTTGGAGGATGCGATACACGTAATGGACATGTTTCCTGCGAATCACATTGAGGGAATTTGTCTAAAGGTATTAAATTCAATCGCTCCCCTCGACCTTGTCGATCGTGACAATCTTTGCAAAAGTGAGTTGTGCCCCAACAAAAGTACGAAGCTGCGCTGCAGCAGAAATTACACTTGTATATAATTGAATCCATCCCATGTATCTCGCAATTCTGTAATTGATGCTTCGTAATTGAACATGAAGGACATATCTTCGTGCTGGCATCTTCTTGACTAGCAATGAACTCCTCATTGCAATATTTGCGTCCTCCCACGTAAGGCAATTTACAGCAGTGACACCGGTAGATCGACAAGTTCGATCTCTTATTTTCAATATCAGCGCCGTGTTCCATTTGTATCAGTCTCTCGATTCTCTCACAAAGTATCTTCAACTCGTTTGATTCTTTCCAAAAGGCCTCTGTGTGTTTAATCCAATCATCACAGACGAGGCATTTTGCGTAATTCAGGTTATATTCTCCAGATGAACCAACAGAACCGAATGATAATTTTTCTTGGATGCATGCATAATGAAATATGTGACTACATTGAAGCTTTACTACAGCAGCTGAGTCCATCCTTTCTAAGCATAGTAAACATGTCTCTGCTTGCAATTCATTGCATGCCAAGATGCATTCACAATTTGATTCATTTTTAAATCCGTTGCAAGTATGTCCGCAACCAAGTTGTTTCCTGCAAAGAAAACTTTGGCGATTTCGACAGTCCTGCTTCTCACAGCATGTTTCTGAAGTACCACCGATATAATAACCTTGACAAAATTGACACAATCTGCCGTTATTGAATAAATAACAAGAAGCTCCTTCGTGGAATGGGGATTTCATGCATCGAGAACAAAACGTGGTTCCGCAAACACAACGTATTCTAGTTTCAACTATTTCGTCGTCGAACACATCTTCAATGACTTCAACCCAAGTTTGACAATTAATACATTGGGTGATGTTGGTATTCTTAAGTGCATCGTCAACATATTTGTCGTGTTCCTCTGGCGTCAAAAAACATCTTATATCTGAGGGTAATAATGCGCAATCGCATTCAGGGCATTTAAAATCAGATGAACGGAGGCAAAACTTACAGACCATGTGATAACAAGCATGAAGTTCAATTATGTTGTCGGTAGCTCCACAATTTTTACAGCAATCGCTTTCCAGTTCCTCTGAAACTTTCTTTTCGTGCATGTATCGATGCTCCTCGAGAATATGGGCGATCCGTAGTGTGTCTGAATACACGTGTTCTCTTGAATTGGGCTCTATTTCACTTACATTTTTGACTAGTTGTAGCAATTTCGATGTCGCTGATTCAAGTTGGGATTCGATAGTTTGTTTCTTTTTTTGCTTGTTCGTTTCCTCCGGTGCGAGGGAGCCTCGAAAACAAAGATGAATAGGTAGCATTTGGGAGTTTGTTGGGATACATTGTATTAATCTATGTACCTGGCACCAAGCCAGTTTAAAGCAAATAGCGTAAGGTGTGTCTATAGTCTATGCTAGCACTCTTCTGATCCATCTTTTTGTTTTTGAATCGCCGTTGAATCATAAGTGAATCGCCTACTAGTGTACTAGTCAATAAAAGAAAAAGAAAACTGTTAACATTTTTAGAAATTTCTTCGACGACTAACGACAACAAACACATAGATCTATTCATAGCCGATAAGAAAGCAGACATATTGCAGATCCCATCCTATAGCCAGTATTGATTCTAAGAAGCATTTCATTGTTTTAATTTGAAGTAAGCCGGTTTAAATATATAGCATGGGTGTTCAAACAGGTCCCAGTGGCGTACTCGACTTTTTTGAAATGGATGATGGTTGGGTTGAAATAGGATACCAGCAGCAGATGGTTGAACCATCCTACTACGGTGAATCTGATGGAACTGACGAAGGCAAGAACTTTGTAACAGGGCCGCTGGATGTTGCGGAAGGTTCTAGTCTAGCCCAGAATAAGGCAGCTAATGATAATAAAAAGAAGACTTCGAAAAGGTCAAAAAAGCACAAGAAACGTTGATCCCCGCAATGTTTCATTTCCACTCCTCATAAACATTTATACGTACTAGAAAACTAAAAAGGCAGAATAAAACGATAGAAAAAATGAAAAAAATTTAAAACTACCTATACCCAAAGATCAAACCACAAGTAATAACTATATAATATTATATAATGCAGTCGTATACTAAGACATTCTTTCAATCATTAATTAATAATATGGAAATTCAAATTTGAATTCTTCCATTTTTTTTTGGATGATCGTGATTGGAATAATAGCTGACGTACAGTATTGTAATCAAGACGACTCGCCTAGCTTTGATGGAAGATTACGACACTACAGGAATGCCCTTGCTGAGTTAGAAAGAGCTGTTACTTTATGGAACTCCAAACCTGTATCTGCCATTGTGCAACTTGGGGACCTACTAGATATTGGTTGCTCCACTCTAGGTCAGTCTGATACCGATCTTAATAGAGTCAAAGAGGAGTTGGACAAATGCAAATGCAAGACAATTTCTCATGTTGTTGGGAATCATGAAATGTGCAATTTCTCGAGAGATGAACTTTCAAGTCGTCTTAATATCAAAACACCTGCATGGCATTCATTTGTTGTTTCTAACATGGATCAAAAAGTTAGAATAGTTATATTAGACTCCTATGACATAAGCTCTATTGGAGGTACTACTCAAGAAAACACAAAACTGGCCAACAAAATACTTTCAATTAAAAATCCGAACCAGATTCACCAATTTGGTGTGGACTGGGCAGCCGGTCTATCTGGTTTGGATTTGAGATGGATGCCTTACAATGGTGCTTTCTCTGACGATCAATTAAAATGGCTGGATGAAACATTGAGTGCTAGCGATGAGAAATGCTTATTGTTTTCACATGTGCCTTTGCTACCTCGTGCTGCGGATCCTCGAACGTTGCTTTGGAATTATGATGATGTTCTTCAGATCTTACATAAGTATCCTAATGTAACAATGGCATGTATCAGTGGACACGACCACGCTGGAGGTTACTCTATAGACAACGTTGGTATCCATCATATTACTTTACCATCCCCTTTGGAAGATTTTGAAGATGCATTTGGATGTATCAAATTGTTTGAGGATAGATTAGAAATAGACGGTTATCCTGGAATGAAATTTGAATCTATGCGTTTTTAAATAAAGTGTTATTTCAATGAATGGAGCAAAAAGTAAAGGAAATGGGATGACGCAATTTTGGTATGTTTTATGATGTACGACGTAGTTATTCTCATATAGTAATTCTTATGCTAAACTACTAGGACTTTAGCCGCTTTTTTGTTTTCAATCGAAACAAATCTAGTTCTAATTCCGACGTCATCGAAAAGAACATGATGAAAGATACTATCTCTACTCTTGACCCTCATTCTGACAGTGAAGACGTTCCGTCTGAAGTGGTATGGACATCCTTTGTTGCATCAACAGGCGTTAAAACCTTTGCTTTTTTCGATGGACAATGCTCTCCTGCTTTTGAAGAACTTGTTCTTTTATGGAACCACGGTCATGCCAGCACAAAGGAATTTATTCTTCAGGCATGTAAAGTTGCTCAATCGGAGTCACTGAAAATTCCCGAATGGTATTCCTGTCGTTCTGGCTTGGATGTTGAAAAATGGTTGAATGCTACGAATAAACCACCGTCAAAAGAATATTTAAATTCTGCTCCAGTGTCGTATCCTTTGATCTTCATGACCCAAATTGCCAAATACATTGAAGCACTCTCGTGTTTGAAAATGGATCAATGCACCGCCTTTTCATCAGGCTGGCTCTCTGGTTTGACGGGTCATAGTCAAGGATTGGTGGCTGCTGTTGCTGTAGCCATGTCAGACTCTAATCTTTCTATTGTAGAAAATTCATTATCGCTCCTTGGTTACATGGTTTGGCATGGCTATCGCTCGCAATCCACTCTAAATTTTGAAATCAAGCAGGATAAAGATCAATCTCCTATGCTCTTTGTTCAAGGCCTTTCGAGAGAACTGCTAGAAAAGGCGATTCAGAAAACAAAGATTTCTTTGAAAACTCTTTTTTCCCTGCAAAAACGAGTTGGTATCCTGTCAGAGAATTCTGATGATGTGCATGAAATGCATGTCGCGTTAATCAATGGTCATGACGACTTCGTCGTTTCTGGTCATCCCAAAGGACTTCTTTCCCTTAGAGACGTGATTGAAAAGTTGAGTGCCAAATCTGGCATCTCTCAAGCTCGTATTCCGTTTTCAAAACGTAAGCCAGTTACAAATGTTGGCTTCTTGGACACCACTGTACCGTTCCATTGTGCAATGAATGAGGAAGCAGCCGATTTGATATCTAGCGATTTGGAAAGGCTGGGATTGTTTATCTCCTCATCCTCTCTTCTTGTTCCTGTTCTTAGCACCTTTGATGGTTCTGATATGTCGCAAATCCCTGATGATGTGAATATCATGGAAGTTATTGTTTTGGCACAATCGATTCTGGAAAACAATTTGGTGAAGGCAATTACGCCAATATGTAATTCTGGTTGTTCCCACTTACTAGAGTTTGGCCCTGGGAAAGCAATTGAACGAAAAATCAAGAGGCTGCTTCAAGGTACTGGTATCGGTATCGTTCTTGTGGACGTATTACCGTATTCTGGTGACATTACTGGGCCAGTATCTTCGTGTCTTAGTGATATTATTGCAAGAGATTCCTTCGAATGTCCCTCTAACTGGGGTGAAAAGTTTAAACCAGGTCTGCTTAAACGAGAAGTGGATGGGAAGTGTTTCCTTGACACAAAGTATTCTCGCTTGATTGGGAAACCTCCAGTGTTAATGCCTGGTATGACTCCTACAACTTCATTTCATGGAATTGATTTGGTGGCTGCCTGTACTAATGCGGGGTTTTCTGGTGAATTGGCGGCAGGAGGTTTATCGAGGCCGGAAATATTCAAAGCCAAAATAGACGAACTTGTGAGCAAAATCAACCCTGGTTGTGGCATCTGTATTAACATGTTATACCTCAATAGTCGTCAATGGAATTTTCAGTTCCCTTTGGTTTTGGAAATGGCGAGAAACAATTACCCCATTGAGTCTATTACCATCGGTGCTGGTGTTCCAAGTCCTGAAAAAGCAGAGGAAATTGTCAATGGTCTAAGTCAAGTAGGGATCAGATACATTGGTTTGAAGCCTGGTTCTATCGAAGCGATTCGTGATGTGATCCATCTGGCTAAACTACATCCTCAAATGAACTTCATGCTTCAATGGACGTCTGGACGTGGTGGAGGTCATCATTCATTTGAAGATTTTCATGATCCTTTGTTGCAAACCTATGCTGAGATGCGATCCCATGAAAACATTTCCCTTGTGGTTGGTTCTGGCTTTGGCGATGCTGCTGGTTCTTTCAAGTATCTTGATGGATCTTGGTCTACAATGTCCCCTTACAATAGACTAAGTCGAATGCCTGTTGATGGTGTATTATTTGGTTCCCGGTGCATGGTAGCAATGGAAGCTGCAACGGCTATTGAGGTTAAGCAATTGATTGTTGATACTCCTGGCCTGGACCAGGAAGCTGAATGGGAGAAATCATATGATGGTAGTGCTGGTGGCGTCATCACTGTAAGCTCTGAACTTGGTGAGCCGATTCATAAGCTTCTCACGCGGGGTATGGGACTTTGGAAAAAGTACGACGAGAAGTATTTTAAATTGCCTCGAGGACCAGGAAGAGACAAGGCGATTTTGAAGGATAAAACTACTATCATTTCCGAGCTCAATTCTGATTTTCAAAAGATCTATTTTGGCTGTGATGCCAAAAGCGATCCAGTTGATGTGGAATCCATGACATATGCACAAGTCGTCTGGAGAATGGTGGAGCTTATGCATGTTAAAGACGGACGCGATCCTAATCATCCTAGCTTCCGATGGATACATCCTTCATTCTGTAGTCGTACACTGAAAATGTTGATCCGATTGGAGGCAAGATTCGCTGAAAATAGAGAGAGTCTTTTGGTCCATCGTCACTCTGCAATGGATATACTTGAACAGAATCCATATGATTTTGTTAAGCAAGTGGTGGATAGGTATCCGTCGTGTTCTACAACCTTGTTAACTGATGATGATGCAGGTTTTTTTATTGAATTATGTCGGAGCGGTGGCAAACCAGTCAATTTCATACCAGTAATCGACGGTGAATTGGGAGTTTGGATGAAGAAAGATTCTCTGTGGTATTCTGAGGAGTTGGATGCGGTGCCAAACCGAGACCCTGGGAGAGTGTGCGTTCTGCATGGCCCTGTTGCCGCCAGATTTTCTACCAATGTGGAAGAACCCATAGCTTCAATACTGGGAAACATTCATAACGGATACATTGGCATGATGCAGGGAGAGCCAAACAAGGTTGTTTCCATGGTAACTGAAGTTGAGCAGCAGAATAGGGACTGGCGTGACGTTTCTTTGACTTGCTCTAAATTAGTGATTGGTAAAAAATGGGCATCAAATCCCATAGCGCAGATGCTTGCAACTAAGAGCTATGTTGTAAAACGAGATGTCAACAAACTCCTGGTTCTAGATTCAAATGGAACTTTATGTGCGACGGTGTCGATCGATTCGAACAGTATTCACTTCCAAGTTTTTGATATCAATGACGTTACCTTGTCTCTTCGTTTTGTATTTATGCCCTCCTATCCCCATAGTCCTCTTCATCAATTGGATGACTTAACTGGCTCGATCAAACAAATGTACCGCAAAGTATGGGACTGCAATGAATCTGTTCTGATTGGTGATGTTTTTAGTGATTCAGTGTTGGTGACCAAGAATGACATATTGAAATTCAACTCATCCATCAACTACAACAGTGACAAAGCTCCCATTGATATAGCTACTATGGCTGGATGGAGACCTCTTGTTCGTCCACTTTTTGCAGAGGAATTGGAAGGGAATCTTTTGAAATTGGTCCATCTCTCTCATGGCTATAAGCTGATATGTAAGGATAGGAATATGGTGACTGCTGGAGAGAGAATTGATTCTCAAGCGCGGGTTACCAGTGTCAAGATTCTTCCTGGGGTGGGAAAACGCGTCTCTGTTGGTGGAACTTTGTCGCGATATCATTCTGATGGTTCTAGATACGACTGGTTGGCAATTTCAACTGCATTTCTTATTCGAGGGGATTTTGTTGATTATGTTTCAACTTTTACTAGTTCTGAAGAAGAGTTTGAGGTGATTTGTTCGGATTCCATTATTACTGGAGTGCTCAATTCTCAAGAGTGGCTAGACCTTACGCAACCACTTGCGATTAACGACACCGTATTTATCAAGGTTCGGGTGGAAGAAAAGTATTCAGACTCAAAATACATTTCGAAAATACGTGTTCATGGAACCGTATGGCTCAAAACTTTGGATCCAAAATCAAATGATCATCAAAATATTCCATTGTCTCGCGGGGGAGTTGTCAAGATAGAAAACATTGGAATCGTTGACTTTATATCGCAGGAATCCTTCAAAGAAAACCCTGTTGTGAAGTATTTGAAATCCATTTGTAGTGCATCGGAGAATGGAGTTGTATTTGAGAATGGTGGATATGAAATGCTTCCCAAACCCATTTTACTTTCTGCCCCTACTGAATCATTGTCTTATTCTGAAGCGTCCAGAGACTTCAATCCCATTCATAGAAATGCAGCAATGGCTAGTATTGCGGAACTGCCTCATGGGAGTACTATTGTGCACGGTATGTGGTCTGCCGCTACTGCCCGCAAAGCAGTTGAAGATGCTGCTGGAGGTCAGGAGAAAATATCATCGTATCATGTTGATTTCGTTGGCATGGTGTTCCCAGGAGATGAATTATGCATCACAATGAAGCATGTGGGGATGTCAGGAGGACGCAAGGTAGTTCAGGTATACGTTCAGCAGTTGGGATCAAAATTGGTAGTGGTAAAAGCCAGAGCTGAGATAGAACAGCCATTGACATCTTATTTTTTTACTGGACAAGGATCAGCTGTAGTAAACATGGGGATGGATCGGTATGACGAGAATCCGAAAGTGAGAAGTGTATGGGATGTCGCCGACAAGTACCTGAAACAATCTTACGGCTTTTCCATCATTCAAATAGTTCGTGAAAATCCGACTTCACTGACAATTCACTTTGGTGGCCCTCAAGGTAAACGAATAAGAGAGAATTTTTTGAAATTGAAAACAGAAGACCCTGTTACCAACCAATTACGTCCTCTCATCTCCGAAATAGATTTCAATACGAAATCATTCACTTTCAACTCGCCTCAAGGTCTTTTGTTCGCAACTCAGTTTTCACAGCCTGCTCTTGTTCTTGTTCAAAAAGCTGCATTTCAGGAACTGATCGACGGTGGTTTTGTTCCAGATGATGGAGTATTTGCGGGTCATTCATTGGGCGAATATGCAGCATTGGCTTCCTATGCAGATGTGATGACAGTAGAAGCTCTGGTTGAAACTGTTTTCCTTCGAGGAATGGTGATGCAAACTGCAGTACCACGTGATCAATTCGGGTTATCTAATTATGCCATGGTTGCAGCAAATCCATCAAGAGTGAGCCCCTCGTTTGCCCCAGAAACCTTAGAGGTTCTCGTCAATGCTATCGGTGACCTTCCTGCATCACCTTTAATTCAAATCGTTAATTGGAATGTAAGAGGATCACAATATGTGGTTGCGGGAGAACTTGTTGCTTTAGAGGCCTTAGGTACATCTATGGATATGATTCATGGTGGAAAAGATATTGCTGGTATTGTGATTGAAGCTTTCAAACAAGCTGAAAACAATCGTGATCGTTGCAAGAAAGATGGAATTCAATATATGCTTTCTAGAAGTGTTGCGACTATCCCTTTACCTGGAATTGATGTCCCTTTTCATTCCAGACATCTTTTACCGGGAGTTCCGGCTTTCAGGCAACTTTTAGAACCTCGTCTATCTCTTGAAAAAATATCCGCTATAACAGGGCGACTAATTGGGAAATATATTCCTAATGTAATCGCAGAGCCATTTTCAACATCGGTGGATTATATTGAACGCGTACAAATTCTCACAGGGTCACCGGCACTATCTAGTTTGATTGAAACATATGGCACAAAGAGCGAAGCTGAAATAGTTCGAATCCTTGTTATTGAGTTGCTTGCATATCAATTCGCGATGCCAGTTCAATGGATCAAGACTCAAGATGTTATCTTTGCTAAGCGTGCCCAGCGGATCATAGAAATGGGTCCAGCTGCTACATTATGTACAATGGCCTCGCGAACGCTATCCTCTGGTATGTATGGTGATAAAGAAGACTACAATCCTTTGGTCCTATGGTGGAAGAATGGATGGGAGGCTGTTTTCTATGATTTGGAGGACCAAGGACCTAGTTTTAGTGCTTATGTTGACTCTATATCACCAACAGAGGAAGACAACACAAGTCAACAACGTGAAAACGAAACTCTATTACCTGTGAAACCTCCTACTCCTCCTCTTGTACAACAGGTAGTTTCTGTTGTCCCTGTTACAGGTCTAACTGGTGGTGTTTCTGCAAGACATGCTCTTTGCGTTTTGCTATCGGTACATTTCTCTAAATCTATTCAGGATATAAGCAACAATGACACCGTTAAGGGATTGAGTGGTGGTAAAAGCGCCATGCAAAATGAGGTTATTGGTGATCTTTGCGGAGAATTTGAGATGGAAGTGGACCCTGAGTCGTCAGTTTTGGACATTTCTAACAAAATGTCAAGTTCATATAAATCCTTAGGTAAGGTTACAACCAAAGCCATTGGTAAAATGCTTGCAGGTGTGTTGCCTGGTGGATTCTCTCACAGTTCAGTCAAAACTTTTCTTGGGAAAGAGCGTGGACTATCAGATGGACTTGTTGATGCTGTTTTATTGCAGGGTCTTGCAGACAAACCCAAGAAACGATTTGGCACGGAGAAGGAAGCAAAGGATTGGTTGGATTCTTGTGTATCTGGATATTCTTCGTTTTCTGGTATTTTGTTGCAGTCTCCCTCTACTTCTTCTTGTGTCCCAATGTCTACTAGTGCACCAGCAGCGCAACAAGTACCAGATACCCCTGTCGATGCCAAGCACGTTATTATGGTGATTTTAGCATCCAAATTCGGAAGAGAATTCGCTTCTATTCAAGAAACTGCATCAATCAAAGAACTTAGCAACGGTAAAAGCGCGACCCAAAATGAAATCTTCGGTGATTTATCCACCGAGTTTGGCAATCTTCCTGAAAATGGGGCTGAAATGACAATTGTTGAATTGTCAAAATCTGTCACAGGATATGGCGGCCCTGGTTCTGTTATAAAGAAAGCAACAAGTAAGATGATGAGCGGTAAGATGCCTGGTGGATTTAGTATGTCTCAAGCGAAAGAGTATTTGTCGACTGTGAGACATCTAGGTTCTAACAGAATTGAATCTGTTCTTGCCCACGGGCTCACAATGCAACCTCATACTCGATTAGCGGATGCAACTGGTGCAAAAGACTGGCTGGACTCACTTTGTGATGGATATTCGTCATTTGTTGGTATTTCTATCCCTAAAGGAGGAGCTGTAGGAGGAGCTGCTTCTTTTTCAATGGCAACTGTGCAATCTATACCGATGGAAGAAACCGAAATATATCAAAAACTCAAGTTGCTGTTGGAAAGTCAAAAGAACCTTTTTGATGAATTCCTTGGCATTTCTTCATTAGAATCATCTGAGCGACTTGAAAGGGAAAACGAGTCCTGCTATGCAGTAGAGGAGGAGCTATACAAATTAAAACAGGAAATGGGGGATTATTTTTGTGAAACGATTCAATCGCAGTACGACTCTCACAAAGTTCGATTTTGGGATTCATATTGGAATTGGGTGGTGCAAGATGCATGGTCCCTGCATCATCATGTTTATGCTCGAGTTCGTAATGCGGAAGAAGGTGAAGAGAACGTTTTTGTTCCTGATGCGAATAATCTTCATTATCGTGCGATGGCTGAGTGGATCACATCCTCGAACATGACGAATGCACCACCACAAGCTTGGTTCAGGAATTTCTTATGTAATCGAGCAACAAACGAACTCCTGGAAGCAGTCAAATTTTTCAGCAAGACGATGCATGCGAATGGATTTCATGGTTACGCGCAGGTAATTACTCTTCTAGCAGAGCAAGTGTATTTATGGCTAGACCGTGTTCCTGTTTATGTGGCTCTCTTTCAATCCTTCAAACCATGTGTAAGAATATCATCTACTGATGGTTCAATAGAGTACTTTGAGGAACCTAGAGCAGGAGCAGAAAACGCAACAGAGTATGTTGAGGAGATTAGCAGAGGTCTCTATTATTCTCGATCTGATCCCCGTAATGTGGCTGATCCAATGCAAAGTGTAACTTTACTGGATGATCGACCAATGCATCCGGATAGTGTCACCGCTCGAAGACCTCGGAGTCAATCGTTAATTGGTCGTGAGTTCGTGAGACATGACAGCAGTGTGCATGATGATGGCAACCTTCCCATAGGAGACGTGTTAGATGCCATGCGAGGTAGTTTATCGAATAGAAATCGCATTCCTGATGATTATCAAACGATACATGTCACCACTGAAATGCCTCTTATTCATATCAAGTCACCGTCTATTGTCGATAGAACGGTGAGAGTCTTAGACGAGCAGAAAACGTCATTGTATTTTAGTTGTCTCCATGATACTGCAATTAACGGCGTCAGCTTTTCTGGGCAAGTAGCATTAGTTACTGGAGCAGGCAATGGTTCAATTGGTGAACAGATTTGCCGAGCGCTTTTGGAAGGAGGCGCCACTGTCATTTGTACGTTGAGAATCGCACGAAGTGAGGAAGCGATGGCCAAAGAGTACAAGAGACTTCGAGATATGTATGAAGAATACGGCAGCAAAGGAAGTCGATTGTTTTCAATTCCATCGAATTGTGCGTCCGCTTTAGACACGAAGCATGTAGTACATCATATCTACGACACATTAAATCTGGATCTGGATTTTGTGGTACCGTTCGCAGCAGCACCGGAACATGGCAAGGACATTTCAAGTATTGATTCGGCCTCTGAAGTAGCACATCGGATGATGCTTACCAATGTTATCCGGTTATTAGGCAATATTCGCACTGCAAAAATGGTACGTAACATAGATACTAGACCTGCCATGGTATTGATTCCTTGTTCACCGAATCATGGTATATTTGGAAATGATGGTCTCTATGCAGAATCTAAGTTGGGATGCGAATCACTTTTGGATAAATGGTCCAGTGAGGGATGGGAGAATTACTTGTGTTTAGCAGCCGCAGTGATCGGATGGACAAGATCAGCCTTAATGTCTCAGAACAATGTAGTGGCTCCAGGGGTCGAAGGTCTAGGTTGCCGGACATTTTCTCCAGCAGAGACAATGTTTAACCTAATGGGTCTTTTCCATCCACAAATGGTTACTTTAGCCGCTGAACAGCCGTTATGGGTGGATCTAACAGGTAACTGGGTTGCAGTCAATGACATGAATATCGCTGTGAAGAAACTTCGACATGAATTACAGGATCAGTCCAGTTTGGCGAAATCGGTGATTCGTACGAAAGCTGAAATGTCCTCGAAAAGGACGGATGCAATAAAAATGAAGCCCATTGCGAGTCCAGTGAATATGTGTCAGAACTTCCCTTGCTTGCCAAGTGAAAAGAGAATGCAGGAATTATCCCCACTGATGCATAATATGGTGGATCTTCGTCAAATTGTAGTGGTTGTTGGCTATGGTGAAGTGGGTCCTTGGGGCCATGCAAAAACTAGATGGGAAATGGAATGCTTTGGCGAGTTCTCATTGGAAGGTACAATTGAACTGGCTTGGCTAGTTGGGTTGATCAAATCACATCAAGGTCCTTTGAAATCAAATCCCAGAGTGCATCATGTTGGATGGGTCGATAGTGAAACTGAGGAACCAGTTCAAGATTTTGAGATCAAAAGAAGATATGAATCACTCATTTTGAAACATTGCGGAATTCGAGTTATTGAACCGTCTCTTTTTGAAGGATATTCGCCTGACAAGAAGAGTGTATGGCATCAAGTGGCTTTGGACAGGGATATGAATCCAATTGAAGTGCAATCACGGGAAGAAGCAATTCAATATAGAGAAGAAGTTGGCGCTTCTTTCGCGGAGGTATTTCAAGAGGGTGACCAATGGATGCTGAGACTTAAAAAAGGTGCAATCGTGTCGATTCCAAAAGCTTTAAAATTTGATAGACGAGTAGCGGGACAAATACCATCTGGATGGGATGCCAAACGAATGGGTGTTCCTGACGAAATAGCAGATAGCGTTGATCCAGTGACGTTGTTTACTATTGTGTCTACTGTCGAAGCTCTAGTCAGCGCAGGTCTCTCTGATCCGTATGAGCTATATGAGTATGTGCATGTGAGCCAAGTTGGAAATTGTTCTGGAGGAGGCATGGGCGGTATGCGATCGTTGAAGCGTATGTTTTTTGATAGAAAGATGGAATCTGACATTCCAAGTGATACTCTAGCCGAATCTTTTATCAATACAATGCCGGCATGGGTGAATATGCTTTTATTAAGTAGTTCCGGTCCTATTAAAACACCTGTTGGTGCATGTGCGACTGCTGCTGAGTCATTAGATATTGCAATGGAAACAATTTTGAGTGGAAAAGCAAGGGTTTGTATTGCTGGTGGTTATGATGATTTTGGTGAAACAGGAAGTTATGAATTTGCTCAAATGGGAGCTACTGCCAATTCTGATTTGGAAACTCAAAAAGGTCGTTCATGCAGTGAAGCCTCAAGACCAATGACTGAAAGCCGTGCAGGATTCGTTGAGGCCCAAGGTGCCGGAATGCAAATATTGATGGATGCAGAATTAGCCATTGAAATGGGGGTTCCTATATACGGCATTGTAGCTCTAACGAATACTGCTACTGACAAGCAAGGTCGTTCGGTACCTGCACCTGGTCGAGGTATTTTAACAACAGCTCGAGAGAATGAAACTGCAAAGGATTCTCCACTCTTGGATATATCGTATCGTAGACAGTGTCTAGAAGACGATATGGAATTTATTGAGCAATGGAAGAGGAAAAAGGAAACTACTTCTATAGATCTCGAGTTGCTTGAAGAATTGGTTGACAAGAAAAAGCGAGCAGTATGGAAAACGTGGGGACAAGAATTCTACAAGGGCACAAAATTGTCGCCTCTTCGTGGAGCACTGAGTGTTTGGAACCTGACTATCGATGATCTTGCAGTTGGTAGTTTTCATGGAACAAGCACCAAGCTGAACGATAAAAACGAGTCAGCAGTTGTCAACAAACAGCTCTCACATCTCGGTCGTACTAAAGGGAACGTTATGCTAGTAGTGTCTCAGAAGTATCTAACAGGACATCCTAAAGGAGCGGCTTGTGCATGGATGGTGAACGGGCTACTTCAAATTATGTCTTCCAAAAAAGTACCCGGAAATAGAAATTTAGACAACGTATCACCTGAGTTGAGAGAAAACAACTTCTTATTCTATCCAAACAAAACAGTGACTCTCCAGAGATGTGAATCTGTCTTTCTGAAGAGTTTTGGTTTCGGACAGGCAGGAGCTGAAGTAGTGATGGTCCATCCTGATTATGTTCTGGCCACATTGGATAAGTCTGTCTACGAAAAGTATATTGAAAAGAGACAGAAACGTGAACATGCTACTTATCGTTATTATCAAGGCGTCTTCAGTGGAAAACACAAGTTGGTTCAAGTCAAAGATTCGCCGCCATATTCCCCTCATCAAGAAGAACAAGTTTATCTAAACCCTGATGCCAGAGCCTCGTTTGATTCCGAGCAAAATACCTGGATGTTTCGAGACCATGGCTTATCAAGAAAAGATAGCTTTAACAAATCCCCAACTCCCACTGGAAATTCATCCCCTCCTAAAATGTTACCAATTCCTCCTCGGACAAGACTTGAAGTAACTATTGAAGAAACTGCAGCTGGACTTCGAGAAACATTTGCTGGGAAAGGAATCGGAATGGATATCGAACCAGTATCCACATTCGCCAACTTTCATGAGCGCATGGATTTCATTGACAGAAATTTTACTGCCGCCGAGCAAACATATTGCATTGCATCTTCCAACCCAGCTGCTTCCTTTGCTGGGAAATGGGCGGCGAAGGAAGCTATCGTCAAAGCAATTTCTAGTGCCGGAAGCGACACTCGAAGCATGTGGAAAGGTCCAGAAGGGGCTCTTATCGATTTTGAAATTCTACATTCATTATCAGGTGCGCCTATGGTGAATCTGACAGGCCATGCTTCACAGGTTTGTGATGCGCTAGGTTTAAGCGAAATTAAAATTACAATCAGCCACTCCGGTGACATCGCAGTCGCGCAAGCACTAGCACTCTAGCACTTAACATTACGTAATTATATTAATAATATATATATATTTGGAAAGGACTTCCGAATCTAGCTACGTACGCTATATAGCTAGCTAGCAAATGAATTTATTATTTGGTATAAGAAATTTAACTGTTCTTCGATGCGTCACTACATAAATAATAATACTAATATTAAATAGTTCGACGATAATGAAGACTAAGAGATTAAAAATAGAAGCAAGCTTGTTGAACCAATTGGGTTGGGCTGACGCCACGTATTTCTTTAAAATATTATTATTGATTCATCGGATGATCAAAAACGAACTCTTATTGGGCAAATATATAATAAATGCTAAACTTAACTAAACCAACACGTCCAAGCATGCCTGTCTCGTAGTTTTCTCGAAATACTCGGAGGCAGTGGCCGTAGGTTTCTGTCACTGACGAAAAAGCACCTGTTTTGCTCCTACAAATGCTAACGGGACTCGACATCTGTTTCTATTATTCAGACCCTAATATCTTGCCACTTGTACCCTTCGAAAATTTGGGCGTCATATACTAGCCCGGAACTGCAGCAGTTATACGGCATTAAAACTCTGGATTTGGAAACGGTTTAGTACCTTAACAAGATACAGAAGGGAAAAAGCACCCATATTAGCAATTATACGGCAATAAAACTCTGGATTTGGAAACGGTTTAGTACCTTAACAAGATACAGAAGGGAAAAAGCACCCATATTAGCAATTATACGGCATTAAAACTCTGGATTAGGAAACGGTTTAGTACCTTAACAAGATACAGAAGGGAAAAAGCACCCATATTAGGTAATACACCTGGAAAAACTGAAACTTGCTCTGGATTTTCTTCAATATTTGAAGTTTTTGAATCTTTATTGCTTTATCATTTATGATTTTTGATATGTGCCCACGCTTGTGGAATGTGGATACAACAATATTATGATGAAAGCTTTATTTTCAGTTTTGATTAAGATTCTAGAGGAGGATACAATTTAAAAATTGAATGACGGTTTTCTTCCTTTTTTAGGGAGGATTCTGATTTAATTGAATCTATTGGTATCTGGTATTAGCGTTTTCTTTGCCGGTATCTAAAGTATAAACTGGTTAAAAATAGAGATTTTTGGTAGGTATGCGAGATCATTTTGGGGATGCAGAGAGATGGACGTCAATGTATAAAGTATTTTTAAAAGCTTTAGTCGCTACTTCTTGGAAGGCGTTTGCAGGCGACATAGTTGTCAAGTCGAGTGACGCAATCAAATTGCATCAGGAGAAATATGATGTGAATTCAGTGATTCCATATAATGTTCTTGCTTCTGATCACCTCACGGATTGCCATCAGGCTCTTTTCTTTCAACAAGATACTCTTGTTTATTAAGAAATTAGCATTTGATGGCTTATATACACTACTTGTAGTGCTTTAAAAAATCGATTTTCGTTGTGTTTAAAAAGTAATTAGCATTTGATGGCTTTTATCCACTACTAGTAGTTTTAAATAAATCGACTTTTGTTAAAAAAAAAGAAAAAAAAAAGCCGTGTTTATTATATAAAGTCGTCTTATATGATATTAATAATTCATGAATGCTAGCTTATTATTGATTTATCCGCAAAGTTAGAATCGCCTTGTGCTGATTGAACTGGACGTTCATGGTCTTTTTGAAAGTTGAGTAATGACTTGCATGTTTTGGAAACAGCTGCTCTAGATTTTGGGTCAAGGAACGTAGAAACAATAAACATGGTTGACTGCGGTAAGCCAGAGAGAGAGGCGATATTTCCGTGAAAAACGCCTAACTTTATCAATGCAACCGTAAACTTTCGAGAAACTGCTTTTCTAGAAATGGGTGTAAAAACCTTCAGTACTGTCAAAGCCGGATAACCATTATCAGTAGTTTCATGTTCAAGGGAAATATAGATTACAAATTTACTTGCTGTCAAGGTAACAACTTGTATCAATAAATTTTGACCATTGTCAGAAATGGCTTTGAAACAATTCGAAAGGGATTCAATAATGGATATCCCGTCGGATTCCTGTAATAGGCTTTGAATCACGTCGTCCATCACAAATAAAAAACATGAATATAGTAGACCATATTGTGTTTGTGCAATAGCAATTCCATTCGTTTAGCAAGTATGCTTGTTCGCAGTTCAGTTTTGTTGGCTCAGAAACGTTGCGTGACTGCATTTCATCCTCGCTTGTTTTCTCAGTACCCTCCCGTAGAGAAAGAAAAAGAAGTACAGACAGTCGAGGAGGCATATGCGGAAGCCCAAAGAACAGGTGAGTGTTTCCATAAGGAATGATATATTTTCACTCACATTCTTAGTTTTACCCTACTTTAAAACTGGGTTATTTGCTGATGATGATGACCTAGAACCAAAAGAAGTAAATATTTCTGATGGCTTGTTTGACTATTTGCCTGAGAAGCTGGTGAATGATCGTGTTGTGCGAGTGTATAAAGAGGCTCGAAATCCTTTGATGAATGGTGAAGAGAACACAAAACCATGGCGGTTTCAACTTGGCAATCAGGAGACGTGGGTGAATCAGTTAATGGGTTATGCTAGTACAGGTGACGCTGCGGATTCTGGTATCACTGGCGTGAAATTCGATACATTAGACGATGCTAAAGTATTCTTGGAAAGTCGAGGATTAAGCTACTATGTTGACAAACCATATGTACGACCTAATCTTGATGGAGAAAAGCAATATGGCTACAATTTTCTCAACTATCATGTTCAAGGGAGGAGGGCAAAGTGGTCGAAGAAAAAGCTTTGTCAAGTTCAATTCGCGCATCCAGAAAGAGGAACTGATTGCTGGGTAAATTTGAAACATTCAAAATTTGGTGACAAAGCATCCTCGAAAGTGAGTATGACTCATTGGACAGATCCACATCCTAACAAACTCACTCCGAAGAGTTGGCATATGAATACATTATTGAAGAAACAAGAACTTGCCAGAAAGCTAGGAAAATAAATAAATGTTTAAAAACTTAACGTGTGTTTTTTTTTACCAAATTCGTTAACTTTTTCAGCCACTACAGCCCAATTTCCACTGTCCCAATACACGCTCTTCACTGAAACCCATGGTTCAAGATGTTTAAATAAATCTTCCAACTCGCCTGCCTTATACACGTGACAATATCTTTGAAAAATAAAATACTTCTTTTCCTCATCAACCGTGACATGAGAGGCAACAAAGGCTGATTTATCGACAGTCGATTTTATATGCCAAGGAACTAAAACATCGGATTGTTCAAATCGATGTCCAGAAATTGCTTTTTTATCATCTTGGCGTTTTTCAGTCGGTACTGCGTCTACTGTTTGCTCCATGGCCCAGGCATAGAAAAGACCACAACCTCCTACCTTAACAACTCTCATGCATTCTTTGAGGGATTCAATTCTTCTAGATTCTGTAGATATATGATGCAACACGGCGATACATACAACTGAATCAAAACAAGAGGTTCGATACGGGACTTTAACAATATCACCAACAACACTTTCCAGGTTTCTATTTGCTGCAATTTTCAAAAGTTCAACACTAATATCACAACCAACACCAAAACCACCATTCTCAAAACAACAAGGAATGTTTTTTCCATTTCCGCATCCAATATCTGCGAAAAGCGTTCCTGGTGGTTGTGAGGTGATAAATGTTTCAACTTTAGGCCAGGGTTTATACCGAGTGCCATGCCAATGAGACGCAATAGAGTCATATACGTTTTTAACATGTTCGATTTCTACCTGCGGTGTAGCCAAGGAATCTCGCTCTCGCTTTTTATCATCAGCTTCCCAAAGAGCACTCTTCATAAAATGAGTGATTTTAGAAATACCGAGGGGACTGTACCGCAGAATAGAAACGGCTATGGAGCGCCCTGATTCGTGTGATTTGCATGCAGGTGTTCGTCCTATGTCGATGTCATTCCGGACTGTGACAGAATTATGTTTAGACAGTGAACTCACCGCGTCACGTGATGCTGACAAGATAGCTGAAGTTCTTGTATCTATTCGAACTGCGAGACTCGGATGGAATGGATTCACGAATATTGACGGTATAGATGCTCTCACATCGCTTGAAGATTTATATCTTCAATTTAATTATATCACCAAGATTGAAAATCTTGATTTTCACTTTCGGTTAAAATTTTTGGCTCTTGGAAACAATCAAATCGAGGTAGTGGAGAACCTGTCTCATTTAGCCAAGTTGGAGCTTTTAGATCTGAGTAACAATTTAATCGACACAATAGATGTAAATGAGTTACCTCAATCACTGAGAAATGTAGATTTTACTGGCAATTCATGTACCTTAAAACCTGACTACAAGGATTCACTTGTGGCAGGACTACCGGTGCTTTTGACACTAGACGACAGCTATGTTGATAATACTATAACACGCGAGGATATTACAATATCAACACCTAGAAAGAAACGTGGAACGAAAGGTAACCGAGCTACCAAGCCTTCTGAGAGTTTAATGGGATATGCGGTGGAGACGATTAATAGTATGTATCAAGATGCAAACATACGGGGCAGAAGCTCATTTGCGAAGCATCGCCAAGATATTGCACTTCGATCATCGGAGAGGATACAAGAATCTGAAGAACTATTTGCCACCAGAACTACAGCCAATCAAAACAAAAATGAACATACTTGTTAAGCAATTGTTTCTAGCTGTATTCCATATATCTCCTTATCCTCTTGTATCTCCTCTTCTTTTTCTCCATCTGAATCTTCAAGATTGTTTATCGACAACACACGAAGGGCGTCTTGCATAACTTCCTCGTTCGAATTTCGTCCTTGCGAGAAACGATCTTTAACTGATTTTATTTCCATAGTCCTTCTATTTTGTTGCTTTTGCAATGCAACTTCATTTACTTCGTTCAGTATTGTATTGACAAACCCAACAATGATCCAACGAGAACCCTTTAAATAAATATTTTAACAAACTCACTTTGAAAAGAGATCGACGTACCTGAGAAATAGCTGCTCCACCATGACTCATTTTGCCGTCATGAAGAACACACGATCCTGCATTAACACGAACATTTCCGATTCCGTTTGGAAAATAGGTTCCCCCCCCAACAAACTCATTGGTCAGTCCAATGTTAAAAGAGAACAACGAGCCATCCTGATGAATAGCTAATTCTCGCTGCCCTTTACTTGCTTCATAGAACACAACAAACAAATCCTTAAAGTATAAATCATCAGGATCCAAATTCACGCGAACAGCGAATGGTGCGAGAACTCTTTCTCGTATAGACTTTGTAAGAAAAACTATCGCTCGAGGAGAAAGTTTATAAACTGGCATATCAGTTGTTGGGAAATCTTTGTGCCTATTAGTCTGTAAAACGTGAGGAATAATAATATCATAACGTGCCTCCACATACCATTGGTCCTCCGTTCCGCATGACGCCTCTATTTATGGCTTCAACTATTCGATCCATTTCTTGCTGACTCCATATTCCATGTCGGACGAATACAGTGCTTCTATCAATACTATTGCCAAGATATTGTCTCCTTCTTTCATTTGGCGAAAACGATAGTTTCTCCATGCAATTCTTCACCTTGCTATTCAAGGGTCGAGGGTGAGGGGACCTTACCAATAATTTCAAAAATTTGATTTTTGTTGACTAAAAATACTAAAATAGATGTTTCCTTTGGTGATCCATTTGCGAAATCTTATGGAAAATTACCACCTGACGAGGTTTTAGTTTCTAAGGAGAA